>Ga0184637_10001043_pt1 | contig 19332 bp, 18 predicted proteins | sample PLM3_127_b2_FD_133143 | JGI IMG/M metagenome (GOLD analysis project Ga0184637, IMG submission 133143) | Groundwater sediment microbial communities from an aquifer in East River, Colorado, USA - PLM3_127_b2 | ecosystem: Environmental > Terrestrial > Soil > Riparian zone | place: USA: East River...
CGTTCATCCCCTGCGCGAGCCTGACGATCAGCACGGCACGCGAAGGACGGCTGCTGGTCAACGCCGAGGCACCGTTCGGCTCCGACGGAGGCGCGGCAGAGGGAACCTGCCGGATTCAGCTCGGCGGCGCCACGGTGCCGAGCACCACGGTGCACCCGGGGCTGGAGACCGGCACCGTTACAAGCGACACCGACAACGTTGGCATCGGAGTGACGGTGGTCACCGCCTCGGTCGCGGCAGGGTCGCACAGCCTCGTGCTGGAGTGCAACCAGACTGTTAGCGACATCGACTACAACGACCTGTCGCTGTCGGCCCTCGCGATCGTGCCCGGGTAGGAGCGATTTAAGGGCAACGCTTGAGGGCCGGGCAGTCGCCGGGCCCTCGGGCTGTGCGTCGGGCGCGGCCCTTCGCCGGAGGCCGCCGGAGTCAGGCAACGATCGTCAGTGCCCCGGGCTCGATCGCGAGGTCGAGCCCGGTGTGCTCGCCTATGTAGTCGCCGTCCACCTGGACGGGGAACGCGCGGGGCCTTCCCTGATCGTCGTCGGATATCGAGGCGACCCGCGCCGCCGTGACGCCCTCGAAGTGCTCGATGTGGCGGTGGTCGGGGGTGGGGAAGCGCTCCGAGAGGACGCGGGCCGCGATCGTCGGCATGTCGCGCTGCGCGGCGCGCTTCAGCATCGCCACCGACAGGGCGCCGTTGTCGAGCGCGGCTCCCGAGCAGACCCGCACCGGGCGGTCCCTGAAGTACGTGTATGGGTCGGAGTTCTGGGCGATCGCGGTGACTCCCTCGGCCGACTCCTCACCGATCTCGAGGCGCAGGCGGACCGGGTCGCGCAGGTAGCGGCGGTAGAAGGCCGATATCGCCGACCACGTGAAGTACCACTCGCCCGCGCGCGCTTTCAGCTTCGGGTGTGAGTCGACGCGCTCGACGACGGCGGCGTCGAGCCCCGCGCCCCACGCGAACACGAACCGCCTCCCGTTCGCGACGCCCAGATCAATCCGGCGCGGGCGGAAGTCGTCGGCGAGCCCGAGCAGGTGCTCGGTGGCGTCGACCACGTCGTTGGGGATCCCGAGTGTGCGACACACGACGTTGGTCGAGCCGCCCGGTAGCACCGACACCGGCACGCGCGTGCCGGCGAGGCCGTTGGCGATCTCGTTGAGGGTGCCGTCGCCGCCGAACGCGACCACCACGTCGTAACCGCCGTCGCGCGCCTCACGCCCGATCTCGATCGCGTGGGCCCGCGCCTCCGTCGTGACCGCGGTGACGTCGTAGCGACCCTGCAGCGCGTAGACGACCAGGTTCTTGAGCCGGTCCGAGACCGTGGTCGCGTACGGGTTCACGATCACGAGCATCCGCTTCTTCGCGGGCCCCGCCGCGGCCGCGGCGGCGCCGTCGCCGCTCGCCTGCGGACGTTCGGCGATCCCGACTTCGCCCGGCGCGCTCACAGCCGCCACGGCGGGTTGACGGGGACCTCGACGACGGTGACGCCCAGGGTGACGTGGTTGAGCCGCATCGGCGAGCCCAGCGTAGCTCGCTCGGCGTCACCCCACGGCTTCGAAGCGGATCACTCCGTTCTCGTTCACCTCGCGTGCGCGGCCGGCGTTGATCAGCAGGTCCACGTGCCCGATCACCTCCGAGAGCGTGAGGAAGGCGTTGGTGACCGCGACGTCGCCCCACAGGGCCTGGGCCAGCTCGTGGCCGGTGCGGGGGCGCTCGGCAATCAGCGAGTGGATCTTCTCGGCGCGGTGGCGGTAGCCCTCGAAGCGCTCGTCGATCAGCGACACGTGGTCGGTGACCGCCTCGCCGTGGCCCGGGAGCACGATCTCGGCGGGGAGCTCGCGGGTCTTGCGCAGCGACTCCATGTAGGCGACCAGGGCCTGGGTTCGCCGATCGGACCCGTCGAGGGGACGCGTGATCAGCGCGTTGGACGAGATGTGGGCGATCAGATGGTCGGCGGCGAACAGGATCCGCCGATCCCCGTCCCACAGCAGCGTGTCCGAGGGGCTGTGCCCCGGGCGGTGCTGCACCTCGAGGGTCCTGTCGCGAAGGCGCAGGACTTCACCGTCGGCAAGCGGCCGCGTCACCTTAGGACTCGCGCCCCAGGCGCGGAAGCTGCGCGAGACACTGCGCAGCGCGGTGACGACGTCCTGCGAGATGCCGTGGCTCAGCATCAGCTCGACGGCAAACTGGTCGTCACGGTCGGCGTCCTCGCCGAAGTTCTCAAGGTAAGGCACGGCCACGTCGATCGCCGCGACCTCGGCGCCGGAGCGCGAGGCGATGATCTCGACCAGGCCGATGTGGTCGATGTGCTGGTGGGTGAGGATCACCAGCTCGATGTCCTCAATCGAGCGCTGGCGCTCCGCGAGCTGGTGCTCCAGCTCGTCGAGCGCCTTGCCCGAGTTGGGGCCGGTGTCGATCAGGGTCAGCGGCTCGTCCTCGACCAGGTAGCAGTTGACCCGGCCGACCATGAACGGGGTGGGTATACGCAGCGTGTGGATTCCCGCCTGCTCGGCGCGCTCCACCGCCTCCTCCGGCGTCACGAGCGAATGAGCTCCAAGACCTCGTCCCGCTTCTGCTCCATGTCCTCGTGCGAGACGAGCGACTCGAGATTGAGGCGAAGCAAAGGCTCGGTGTTCGAGGGCCGCACGTTGAAGTGCCACTGCGGATAGTCGACCGAGACCCCGTCGAGCCAGGACACCTCGCCCTCCGCATAGTGCTCGGCCAGCCCCCGCATCTTCGCCGCCTGATCCGCTACCTCGGAGTTGATCTCGCCGGAGATGAAGTAGTGCTCCCGGTAGGCGTCGATCAGCTCGGCGAGACCCTTGCCCTCGATCGAGACCAGCTCCAGCACGAGCAGCGCGGGGATCGTGCCCGAGTCGGCGCACCAGAAGTCCCGGAAGTAGTAGTGGCCGGAGACCTCGCCGCCAAAGGCCGCACCGTGCTCGCGCATCGCCTGCTTGAAGAATGCGTGCCCGACCCGATTGACGTGCGCGACGCCACCGTTCGCCTTCACGGTGTCCGGGACGGCGCGGCTCGCGCGGACGTCGTAGACGATGTGGGCGCCGGGGTCCTTTCGCAGCACCGAGGTGGCGAGCATTGCGGTGAGGAAGTCCCCGTCGACGAACTGGCCGCCCTCGTCGATGAAGAAGCAGCGGTCCGCGTCGCCGTCCCAGGCGATGCCGAGAGCCGCGCCCTCGTCGAGCACCTTCTGGACGATGAAGCGCCGGTTCTCCTCGAGCATGGGGTTCGGCTCGTGATCCGGGAACTCGCCGTTCGGCTCCCAGTAGTTGGTGATCAGGTCGAGGCCGAGCCGCTCGAGCGGCGGGCCCACCATCGGGCCCGCCATCCCGTTGGCGCCATCGAGGACGACCCGCTGGGGCTTGACCCGGTCCGGCTCGATGAAGGAGAGGACGTGGCGGTGGAATCGGTCATAGATATCCATCTCCTCGACGGTGCCGCCGCCCGGAGGGTCGGGCATTCCGGCCTCGATCTCCGCGCGCACGTCGCCGATTCCGGCGTCGCCGGACAGCGCCAGCGCGCCCTCGCGCACGAGCTTTACGCCCGTCCAGGCCTTCGGGTTGTGCGACGCGGTGACCATCGCGCCGCCGTCGAGCTCTCGCGAGCCGACGAGGAAATAGAGCATCTCGGTCCCGATCATCCCGGCGTCGATCACGTGCACGCCCTCGTCGAGGAGGCCCCGTAGCAGGGCCGCCGACATCTCCGGTGCGGTCAGGCGCATGTCGCGGCCGAGTCCGATGCCCAGCTCGGGTGTCTCCTTGCCGCGCAGCCGGGCCACCACGCGCGCGAACGCACGGCCGAGCAGGTGGGCGACCTCGGCGTCCATGTCCTCGCCGTACAGGCCGCGCACGTCGTAGGCCTTGAAGATCCCCGGCGCTACGGTGCTCAAAAAGCTCCCTTCAGCGCCTCGTAGCTCTGCTCGAGGGTCTGCGGCATCACCCGGGTGTCCGCGAGCACCGGCATGTAGTTGGTGTCGCCCGCCCAGCGGGGGACCACGTGCATGTGGATGTGGGAGTCGAAGCCGGCGCCGGCGATCCGCCCCTGGTTGAAGCCGACGTTGTAGCCCTCGGGCCCGTAGGTCTCGTCGAGGATCGCCATGGCGCGCGAGGACAGGGCCATCACTTCGGCCACCGTGTCGGCGTCGAGCTCCTGGAGCTTTCCCACGTGCTCGAACGGAGCGATCATCAGATGGCCGTTCGTGTACGGGAAGGTGTTGAGGATCGCGAAGCAGCGTTCGCCGCGGTGGACGATGAACGTGTCGGCGTCGTTCTCCTCAGCCGGCTGGCTGCAGAAGATGCACTCGCTGTCCTTGGCCGCGTCCTTCACGTAGGGAAGGCGCCAGGGCGCCCAGATCCGGTAATTGGCCACACGCCGCATCCTAGGGACCGGCCTGCCGGGCGCGCGAGCGGAGCTATTCCGGAACCTGCGGCCAGCGCTTCAGCAGCGGCAGCGGGTCGATCGGCTTCGTACGGATCCCGCGCCCGAGCCTGATCTCGAAGTGCAGGTGGGTGCCGTAGCACGAGCCCGTGCAGCCCATGGCGCCCACCTCGGTGCCCGCGTCCACCTCATCGCCGGGCTTCAGCGGGGAGGGCTTGAGCATGTGCAGGTAAACGTAGGTCTGGTCCTGGGAGGGACTGTAGATGCCCACATAGTTTCCCCGCCCGCCGTCGTTGCCCTCGTCCACGACGAGGCCGTCGCGCACCGTGATCAGCGGCGTTCCGGAATCGGAGAAGATGTCCTGGCCCTCGTGCCGGCGGCCACCGCGATCCGCTCCGAACTTGGCGCCGCTGTCCCCGTAGTCGATCGGTCCGCGGACAGGGTGAATGGGGCCCGACGCTGACGTGATCGCCAGCGAGGAAGGCGATTCCTGCTTCAGCTCCTGGGCTGCGGGCACCCCGGCGCCGCTAACGGCGGCGGTGTTGCGATCACCCTCCTCTGAGCCGAGCGGGAGTCCCCCCAGGGCGAAGGCGATGCCCGTCGCGACGACGAGCACTCCCAGCACGGCGAGGAACCGGCCCCGCGAGCGCCGGCGCCGAGCGTGGGTGCGGCGCCGAGGGGCGCGGCGGCGGCGCGGCGCGCGGCTGCGGCGGCTCGGGAGCCGGCGCGACAGGCGCCGGGGCTCGGCCGGTACCCACGGCGCCGGGTCCAGCGTGTCGCTCGGCGGGGCCGGCTCGGGCTCCGGGGGCGGTGGCGGCGGTGCCGGCTCGGGCTCCGGCTCCTGCGGCTCGGGCTCCGGCTCCTGCGGCTCGGGCTCCGGCTCCGGTGGGGGAGGCTCGACCTCGGGCTCGGGAGCAGGCGGCTCGGGTGGGGCGACGGGCTCGGCGGCCGGCGGCTCGGCAACCGCGGCGGAGGACTCGTCCCACGGCGCCTCGGCCGTCTCCGGGGGCTCCGCCGAGCCCCCGGTCCGGCTCGGGTCGTAATCGAACTCGGGTCCGGGATCGAAGGGCCCCGGGCCGCCACCACCCGTGCTGAGCTCCTCCTCGCGTTCGGAGTCCTGGTCCCCCCGGCTTGGGTCATAGCTGAACTCCTCGCCCGGGTCGAAGGGCCCGGGCCGGTGGGTGCGACGGTGCTGTCGCCGGCTCTCTGTCACGTCGGCGGTCGAGATGGTCACCTCCGAGCGTCAGGTGCTCGAAACTCGCGACCCTAGCGAAGCCGGCAATCGTGCCGCTGCTTCCGGAGGCCTACAGCCAGCCGCGCCGCCGAAAGTAGGCGATCATGCCGACGAGCAGCGCCGCGCACGCGCCGCAGATCACGAAGAAGCCCTCCGGGTCGCCCTCGCCCGGGACCCCCACGTTCATGCCCCACAGGCTCGCGATGAACGTGAGCGGGAGCACGATCACGCTGATCGCGGTCAGCACGCGCAGGATGTCGTTGACGCGATGGGAGATCACCGACTCGTTCGTCTCCTCGAGCGCCTCTACGACCTCCTTGTAGTTCTCGAGCAGGTCCCAGACCCGCTCGTGCGCGTCGACGATGTCGTCGAAGTAGATCTCGAGGTCGAGGTCTGGGGCGAGGAACCGCCCCTTGACGCTCTCCAGGTCGCGCAGAACGGGGCGCTGCGGGCGGATCACCTTGCGGAAGTTGATGATCTCCTGCTTCACGTTCGAGATGTCTCGCACGATCTCCTCGGCGCGGCCCGAGAAGATCTCCTCCTCGACCGCTTCGAGCTTGTTCTCGATCTTGCGCAGCATCGGGAAGCAGTAGTCGAAGCTGTCGTCGACGATCCGGTACAGCAGGTAGCCGGAGCCTCTGGCGAAGATCTGATCGCGGAGCTCCTCCTTCGCGCGGCAGCGCTCGAACAGGTACTCGACCGGCTGCAGGGGTTGGTTGGGGATCGTGATCAGGAAGTCCGGGCCGACGAAGATGTCGAGCTCGCCGGCGTTGAGGCGCCGCACGGAGGGGTCGAAGATCGGGAAGTGCAGGACGATGAACAGGTAGTCCGGGTACTCGTCGATCTTCGGCCGCTGGTTGCGCGACAGCACGTCCTCGAGGTCGAGGGCGTGGAAGTCGCCGTGCTCCTCCAGCCAGGCCCATTCGAGCTCGCCCGGGCGGTCGATCTTGACCCAGCGAAGGCCCTCGGCGGTGATCGTCTCTACGTTCGGCGTGTGGCGCTCAGGCGCCGGCGACGTCGAGGTGAGCTCGCTGCCGCGCCATGCCCTTCGCAGCCTCGGCTTCGGGAGGTTCGGCATCGGTCTGGCTGATCTCGGATTCGACGTCGGACATCAAGCTCCCTTAAGAGTACGTCACGCCCGCGACGACGCAGGCGGATCCGAGCACGTCGCAGGCAGTGATATATTCTTCGTCACATAACCGCCACATCGAGAGGGGTGGAGGGACTGGCCCGAAGAAGCCCCGGCAACCCCCCCGCAAGGGGAAAGGTGCCAACTCCAGCAGGTGGATTGCCTGGAAGATGTGAGTGGGAGTCCCAACAGGACCTCTGCTCACAGCCCGGCGGAGGTCTTTTCACAGCTCAACCAGACAAGGAGACAGTGAGTTGGGACTCGAATCGCTTAGGTGCAAGGAGTGCGGGGCCGACTACCCGCTTGACGCGAGGTACGTGTGCGAGCAGTGCTTCGGCCCGCTCGAGGTCAGGTACGACCTGTCGGGGCTGGACGCGGCCGAGACGAAGCGCAAGATCCAGGCGGGCTCGCGGGGGGTGTGGCGCTACTCCGACTTCCTGCCGTTCTCCGAGCATCCACCGGCGGGACGCTCGCCGCTCGAGCCCGGGCTGACGCCGCTGATCCGCGCGGACCGCCTCGCCGAGCGGCTCGGCCTGCGCGAGGTGTGGGTCAAGAACGACGCCGCGAACCCGACGCACTCGTTCAAGGACCGCGTCGTCGCCGTCGCGCTGGCCAAGGCTCGCGAGCTCGGATTCGAGACCGTGGCCTGCGCGTCGACGGGCAACCTCGCGAACGCGGTCGCCGCGCACGCGGCGGCTGCCGGACTCGACTCCTATGTCTTCGTCCCCTCCGACCTCGAGGAGCAGAAGCTGCTCGCGACGGCGATCTACGGGACGACGCTGGTCGGGGTGCGGGGGACCTATGACGACGTGAACCGCCTCTGCACGGAGCTCTCCGAGGCCCGCCGATGGGCGTTCGTGAACGTCAACCTGCGTCCCTACTACGCCGAGGGCTCGAAGACGCTCGCCTACGAGACGGTCGAGCAGCTCGGCTGGTCGCTCCCCGACCGCGTCGTGTGTCCGATCGCCTCCGGCTCCCTGTTCACGAAGCTCGGGCACGGCTTCTCCGAGTGGCGCGACTTGGGCCTCGTCGAGGGCCCGCTGCCGACCTTCAACGGCGCCCAGGCGACCGGCTGCGATCCGGTGGCCGAGGCGTTCGACGCGGGGCACGAGACGTGCCGCCCGCAGCGGCCCGACACGATCGCCAAGAGCCTCGCGATCGGCAATCCGGCCGACGGCGTCTACGCGCTCGACCTCGCCAAGAGGACAGGCGGCGGCATCGACTCCGTCACCGATGACGAGATCCGCGACGGGATCAGCCTGCTCGCCGAGACGACCGGGGTCTTCACCGAGACCGCCGGAGGAGTCACCACCTCGGTGCTGGCGAAGCTCGCCGAGCGCGGCAAGATCTCGCCGGACGAGCGCGTCGTCCTCTACATCACCGGCGAGGGCCTGAAGACCCTCGATGCGACGCGCGAGCTGTTCGAGATGCACGAGATCGAGCCGACGCTCGAGGGCTTCGAGCGGGTTGTGGAGCGCGACAAGGCCGCCGCCCGCACGGGAGCCAGCGCTAGATGACTGTGACCGTGAAGATCCCGGCCCAGCTCCGCGCCGTGACCGGCGGCGAGGGCGAGCTGGAGGTCGAGGGCGCGACCGTGGGCGAGGCGCTGGAGGCGGTGTTCGAGCGCCACGAGGACCTGCGCGAGAGGATCACCGAGGACGGAGAGGTGCGCCGGTTCGTGAACGTGTACGTCGCCGGCGAGGACATCCGCTTCAGGGACGGCCTCGAGACGGAGATCGGCGACGCTGAGGACGTGACGATCCTGCCGGCCGTGGCCGGCGGGTAGCGCCGCCCATCAGACCTTCTTCATAATCCCGGCGATGCAAGCTGCTGCCAGCGTCGTCGTCCTGTGCGGCGGGCGCGGAACCAGGCTTCAGGAGCACACCCGCACGATCCCGAAGGCGCTGGTCGAGATCGGCGGGCGGCCGATCCTGTGGCATGTGGTGCGGATCTACGCCTCCCAGGGGCTGCGCCGTTTCGTGCTCTGCACGGGCTACCTCGGCGAGATGATCGGGCGCTTCGTCGCCGACGAGTCGTGGCCCGAGGAGGTGGAGATCGAGTGCGTGGACACGGGACTCGACACCCCGACAGGCGGGCGCATCAAGCTGGTCGAGGACCGGGTCGCGGAGGGTTCCTTCCACGCGACCTACGCCGACGGCGTGGCCAACATCGATCTCGGCGCGCTGAGCGAGTTCCATCGGGGACACGGCGACCTGGCGACGGTGACGGTGGTGCGCCCACACAGCCAGTTCGGGGTCGCGGAGCTGGACGGTGACGGCCGGATCACAGGCTTCGCGGAGAAGCCGAAGCTCGATCACTGGATCAACGGCGGCTTCCTCTGCTTCGAGCCGGGGGTGTTCGGCTACCTGGAGGAGTCGAGCGTCCTGGAGCGCGAGCCGCTCGAGCGGCTCGCCGCCGAGCGCCAGCTCCACGCCTACCACCACACCGGCTTCTGGGACTGCATGGACACCTACAAGGACGCCGTGCTGCTCAACGACCTGTGGGAGTCCGGCGATCCCCCGTGGCGCGTGTGGCAACCAGCGGCGCTTCCCTCGTAACCGGCGGGCTGGGGTTCGTCGGCTCCTGGCTCGCCAGGGGGTTGCTGGAGCGCGGCGGGCACGTGATCTCCTTCGACCGCGAGGGTGACCTCGGCCGGCCCTCGGGCCCCGAGCTGCTCGGGATCGAGGGCGAGCTCGAGGACGTGCGGGGCGATCTGCGCGACCCCGGCGTCGTCTCGCGCACGCTCGACGAGGGCAACGTCGAGACCGTCTTCCACCTCGCCGCGCAGACGATCATCGGCGCGGCGGCGGGCGCGCCCGCTGAGACCTTCGACGTCAACGTGCGTGGCACCTGGACGCTGCTCGAGGCGTGCCGAGAGCGTGGGGTGGGGCGGGTGGTGGTCGCCTCCTCGGACAAGGCCTACGGGGCGCACGAGGAGCTCCCCTACAAGGAGCACTTCGCGCTTCAGCCCACGGCGCCCTACGAGGCCTCGAAGTCGGCCGCCGACCTGATCGCGCGCAGCTACTGGCACTCCTACGGGCTCCCGGTCGCCGTAAGCCGCTTCGCGAACATCTACGGCGGCGGCGACCTCAACTTCTCGCGCCTGATCCCCGAGGCGGTGAGCGCCGCGATCGACGGGCGCGCGCCGGTGATCCGCTCCGACGGCTCCCCGGTGCGTGATTTCCTCTACGTCGAGGACGCCGCCGACGCCTACCTCGCGATCGCCGACGCGCTCGATCGCGACGAGGTGCGCGGCGAAGCGTTCAACGCCGGCGGCGAGCGCCCCTACGCGGTCGGCGAGGTCGTTGAGCTGATCGCGAAGCTCAGCGGCTCGGGGGTCGAGCCCGAAATCCGCGGCAGCGGCAACCCCAAGGGCGAGATCGACCGCCAGTTCGTCGACGCAACGAAGATCCGCGAGCTCGTCGGGTGGCAGCCCCAGGTCTCGCTCGAGGAGGGCCTTCGGCGCACGATCGAGTGGTACCGGGCGCACCCGGAGGCCCGCGCCCCGGCGCCCTGATCGGCCGGCCAGTAGCCACCCGCCCGACAGGACTCGAACCTGCGACCTCGTGCTCCGTAGCGCGGCCCTCAGCCGCGCTTGATCAGCTTCAGCGGCTCGGTCTGCGTATTCGGCTCGCCGCCGTCGGGGGTGAAGGTGACCTCGGCGCTGACCTTCGCCTGGCCCTCCTCGTTCAGCTTCTCCTTCGCCTTGCCCCTCGGCCCTATCGGCAGCTTCACCTCCCCCGTCGCCTCGGCGCGGGCCTCCGCCCCGTTTACCTTCTTGGTCTTCGAGAGCTCGAGCTCGCCGGGGCCCGGCACCACCACCGTGAGCTTCGCCGTCCCCTTTCGCTTGTTCTTCTTCACCTTGCCGAAGCTGAACGGCAGGCCGTCGACCGCCACGTGGCAGGGGAAGTTCGCGCCGCTGATGAGGCTCCGGTCGACGCCCGTGCCGTTCAGGTTGGCGCGCCCGATCCTGTCGAAGTTGAGGTCGGCCCAGTAGACGTGGGAGGCGTCGACCGCCACCCCGCAGGGCCTGCTCGCGGCGCCGGCGATGAAGCGCTGGTCGACGCCCGTGCCGTTCAGGTTGGCGCGCCCGATCGGGCCGAATTTGGCCCCCGTGCCCCCCGGGTCGAAGTTGGCCCAGTAGAGGTGCGAGGCGTCGACCGCCACCCCGCAGGGGAGGTCCGCGCGGATGAAGCTCGGGTCGGCGCCAGTGCCGTCGAGGTTGGCGCGCCCGATCGTGTCGAGGTTGAGCTCGGCCCAGTAGACGTGGGAGGCGTCGACCGCCACCCCGCAGGGACTGCTCGCGCCGGTGATGAAGCTCTGGTTCACGCCCGTGCCGTCGAGGTTGGCGCGCCCGATCCTGTTGTCGTCGCCCCAGTAGACGTGGGAGGCGTCGACCGCCACCCCCTCGGGGACGTTCGCGCCGGCGATGAAGCTCTGGTTCACGCCCGTGCCGTCGAGGTTGGCGCGCCCGATTGTGTCGGTGCCGAAGCCCAGGTCGCTGCCGCTGTTGGTCCAGTAGACGTGCGCGCTATCGACCGCCACCCCGGTCGGGACGTCCGCGCCGGTGATGAAGCTCTGGCTCACGCCCGTGCCGTCGAGGTTGGCGCGCCCGATCGTGTCGCCGCCGATGTTCGCCCAGTAGACGAAGGCCTCGGCGCGGGAGGCGAAGGCCAGGGCGCCCAGGGCGAGGAGCGCGGCGCACAGAAGCGCCGCCCGTCGGATGCGGAGCGGGCCGGCGCCCACCGCGCGCGCTGGCGGCCGGGCCGTCCCCGCCTCAGCCCTTTCGCGTGTGGCCAATGCCGCCGCTCCCTCTCAGGTTCTCTCACCACCCTACCTTCGCGCGCCCGGCGATTCAAGCGCGGATCCCGCACGAGCAAGTGGGAAACGGGGAGCGCGCCCGGCAGGATTCGAACCTGCGGCTTCCTGCTCCGGAGGCAGGCGCTCTATCCACTGAGCTACGGGCGCCACCGCCCAGTCTAGTCGCGCCCGCGCGGCGACTTCCCCCGCATCTAGGCTAGGCGACGTGGATCTGTCGCTGGTCTTCCTCGGCACCGGAGGCTCGGTGCCCACCGCGCGTCGCGCGACGGCGTGCCTGATGCTGCGCCGGGGCGGTGAGCGGCTGCTGTTCGATTGCTGTGAGGGCGCACAGCGGCAGATGCACCGCTCGACCGGACTCGTGCAGCTCGACGAGATCTACATCACCCACTACCACGCCGACCACTACCTTGGCCTGCCCGGGCTGCTGCGGACCTACCAGCTCCAGGACCGCGACCGGCCGCTCGCCGTGTACGGGCCCCCGGGGCTGAAGGACCTGTTCAAGTCGATCCGGCGGATCGTCGGCAAGCCGTCGTACGGGCTCGAGCTGGTCGAGCTCGACGCCGGCGAGGCGGTTCGCCGCGACGGCTACGAGATCCGCCCCTTCCCCGTCGAGCACCGCGTGCACGCCTACGGCTACGCGCTGGTCGAGGACGATCGCCCCGGGCGCTTCGACCCCGAGGCGGCGAAGAGGCTCGGCGTGAAGTCGGGCCCTGACTTCGGGCGCCTGCAGCGCGGGGAGGAGGTGAAGGGCGCCGACGGCCCCGTGCGCCCCGAGGACGTGATGGGGGAGGCGCGTGCGGGGCGAAGCGTCGTGATCAGCGGCGACAGCGTGCCCTGCCAGGAGACGGCCGCGGCGTCGCGGGACGCCGACGTGCTCGTCCACGACGGGAGCTTTGCGACCGACGAGGCCGAGCGCGCCGCCGAGACGGGGCACTCGACGGCCCGGGAGGCCGCCGTCCTGGCCCGCGACGCGGGCGTGAAGCTGCTCGCGCTCGTCCACGCATCCTCGCGCTACAAGGTCAGCGACCTGCTGAACGAGGCACGCGAGGTCATCCCGAATGCCGTCGCGCCGCGCGACTTCGATCTCGTCGAGGTGCCCTTTCCGGAGCGCGGCGAGCCGGAGCTCGTCCGCAAGGGCGCACTCGACCGCGGTCCCCGGCACGGGGGAGGGTCCGGCGGATCGGAGGTGAGCTAGGCGACGCGCTTGGCGAGCGCCGCCACAGCGCCGGAGATCGCAGGCGCCTGCTCCTCCTGGAGGAAGTGCTTCGCCGGAAGCAGGATCGGGTCGTCCACCCCCAACGCTTCCTGGACGGCTAGGCGGCGCTTCTCCGGCAGCGCCGGATCCTCGGCGCCCCACACGATCTGGGCAGGGAAGGTCCTTCGGTCCTGGGCGAGGCCGTCCCACAGCAGTCGCTGCCTTTCCTCGGTCAGCTCGAAGCCGCGCATGATGCGCAGGAACGCGCGGCCCCTGTCCTCGCGCTTCAGCAGCTCGTAGTAGGCGTAGGCCTCGGGACGGGGAACCGTCGAGCGGTCCTTGATCCCCTGGAGGTAGAAGATCTCGGAGAACGCGAAGCGGGTCATCGTGCGCAGATAGACCTCGCCGAGTCCCCGGATCGCGAACGGCTGCATCGACCACGGGCGGCGGAAGGTGGCGACGTCGAGCAGCGTGTTCAGGGCGCTGAGCGACAGCACTCGATCGGGGTTGCGGACCGCCCACTCGCAGCCGATCGGCCCGCCGATGTCGTGCACGACGAGGTGACAGCGTTCGATGCCCAGGGCGTCGAGGGCAGCGCCGGTGAAGCGGGCCAGGCCGCTCCAGGTGTAGTCGTAGTCCTCGGGCCGGTCCGCGAGCCCGAGGCCCGGGTAGTCGAACGCCACCCCGCGCAGCCCCTCCGCGGCCACGAGCGGGACCAGCTTGCGGTACAGGAACGAGCTGGAAGGGACGCCGTGCAGGAGCACGACCGCCGGCCCGGAGCCCTCCTCGCGCACGAAGCTTCCGACACCGCCGGCCTCGAAGTGACGCCCGGCAGCCCGGTGCGCCTCGATCACCTCGCCGACGGTCGCTCGCACCCGCAGCATCATCGTCGATCGGCATCCCGGGCCCCTGCTACGCTGGCCGCGTCGGTTCCTTTAACCCGGTCCAGCGAGGCCAGGAAGGGGCGCGAATGACAACGCACGACAAGGTCGTGCTCGACCGCGACGACCTGCGGCGCACCTTGGTGCGCATCGCGCATGAGATCGTCGAGGGAAACCCGGGCCGCAATGGGCTGGGACTGGTCGGGATCCACACCCGGGGCGCGGTGCTCGCCTCGCGCCTGCACGCGCTGGTCGGCGAGCTGAGCGGCTCCGAGGTGCCGCTCGGGGACGTCGACATCTCCTTCTACCGCGACGACGTCGATGCACGAGAGCCGGGGGCGCAGCCGGTCGTGCACGCCTCGCATCTCGACTTCGACCTCAGCGGGCGAACGGTGGTCCTGGTGGACGACGTGCTGTACACGGGGCGAACGGTGCGCGCCGCGATCGACGCGCTGTTCGACTACGGGCGCCCTGACCGCGTGCAGCTCGCCGTGCTCGTCGATCGCGGCCACCGCGAGCTTCCGATCCGCCCCGACTACGTCGGCAAGAACCTGCCGACCTCGCGGCGCGAGCGAGTCAACGTGAGGATCGAGGAGCTCGACGAGGTGGACGAGGTGACGATCGCAGCCGCCGGAGAGCGGGCCGCGGTTGGGGCAGACGAGGAGGAGGAGTCGTGATGAAGCACCTGCTGGCGATCGAGAGCCTCGCGCCGGAGGACATCGAGCGGATCATGGAGCGCGCGGAGAGCTTCGCCGAGGTGGGAAGACGCGACATCAAGAAGGTCCCCACCCTGCGGGGGCGGACGATCGTCAACCTCTTCTTCGAGTCCAGCACCCGGACGAGCTCCTCGTTCGAGCTTGCGGCGAAACGCCTCTCCGCGGACGTGGTCTCGATTCGCTCGGCCGGCTCCTCGGTGGACAAGGGCGAGTCGCTCAAGGACACCATCGCCACGCTGAGCGCCTACGACCCGGCGGCGATCGTGATCCGCTCCCCGCACGCCGGCGCGGCCGAGCTCGTCACCCGGTGGACCGACGCGTCGGTGATCAACGCCGGCGACGGCAAGCACGAGCACCCGAGCCAGGCCCTGCTCGACGTGTACACGCTCCGCCAGCGGCTCGGGTCGCTGGAGGGGCGAAGGATCTGGATCGTCGGGGACGTCCTGCACAGCCGCGTTGCCCGCTCCAACATCCTCGCCTTCGGGGCGATGGGGGCCGAGGTCACGGTGTGCGGGCCGCCGACCCTGATCCCGCGCGAGATCGAGACGCTCGGCTGCCGGGTCGCCTACACGCTCGACGGGCTCGGCGACGCCGAGGTGATCTACGCGCTGCGCATGCAGCGCGAGCGGATGGGGGAGAGCTTCGTCCCCTCGATCCGCGAGTACGCCGCCCGCTACCAGATCGACGCCCGCCGGCTCTCGCCGCGGCAGCTCCTCATGCACCCGGGGCCGGTCAACCGGGGTGTCGAGCTGGCCGCCGAGGTGATCGACTCGCCCAACTCGCTGATCGCCGAGCAGGTGGAGGGCGGCTTGGTGGTGCGGATGGCGATCCTCTACGAGCTGCTCGCGGGCGGCGAGCGCCCGGAGACTGCACGGCGACGGCCGGAGGAGGTCCCGGAGCCCTCGCCAATCGGGGAGCCGGCTTGAGCGCGATCTCGTCGCTGAGCTGGCGGCGCGGCGAGAAGGGCGCCGGCCTCGTGCTCCGCGGAGCGCGGGCGCTCGATCCGCGCGCCGGGATCGACGCCGCGCACGACGTGGTGATCCGCGACGGCCAGATCGCGGAGCTGGCGGCCCCCGGAGGCGCGGATGCCGGCGAGCTGGAGTCGGTGGAAGCCGAGGGCCTCCTCGCCCTGCCGGCCTTCTTCGACCCCCACGTCCACCTGCGCTCGCCCGGCCACGAGCACAAGGAGGACCTCGAGACCGGCACCCGCGCCGCGGCCGCCGGGGGCTTCTGCGGTGTGCTGGCGATGCCGAACACCGACCCCCCGGTCGACTCCGCGCCGTCGGTCCATGCGCTGCGCCAGCGCGCCGACCGGGAGGCCTCGGTCCCGGCCGGGTTCTTCGCCTCGATCACCCGCGCGATGGCGGGCGACGAGCTGACCGAGATGGCCGAGCTGAGCGAGGCCGGGGCGGTGGGGTTCACCGACGACGGATGGGCCGTCCCGAGCGCCCGCGTGCTGCGGCGCGCGCTCCAGTACCAGAAGCTGGCCGGCGGTGTGCTCGCCCTGCACGAGGAGGACTCGGAGCTGTCCGGGGAGGGCGTCATGCACGAGGGGGCGGTCTCGGCCGCGCTCGGCCTCGGCGGGATCCCCTCGATCTCGGAGTCGACGATGATCGCGCGCGACGCGGCGCTCGCCGCGTACGAGCAGGCGCGCATCCACGTCCTCCACCTCTCCGCGAGAGAGTCGGTTGAGGCCGTCGCGCGGGCGAAGGAGGCCGGGGTGCGGATCACCGCCGAGGTGGCGCCGCACCACCTGACGCTCACCGACGAGGCGGTGCGGAGCCTCGACGCGCGCTTCAAGATGAACCCGCCGCTTCGCTCCGAGGAGGACCGGCAGGCGCTGATCGAGGGACTGCGCTCGGGTGCCATCGACTGCGTGGCGACCGACCACGCGCCCCACTCCCCGGAGGACAAGGAGGTCCCCTTCGAGGAGGCGGCGATGGGGGTCACGGGCCTCGAGACGGCCTTCGCGGTGCTGCACACGGACCTCGTGGTGCCGGGAGTGCTCGACCTCGAGCTGCTGGTCGAGCGGATGACCGCGGGCGCTGCCGCGTTCGACTTCGACGTCCCGACGCTCGCCGCGGGGAGCGAGGCGAACGTCGCCCTCGTTGACCCGGAGGCCGAGTGGGAAGTGGGCATTGACGGTTGGGAGAGCCGCTCCGAGAACTCCTGCTTCGCGGGGCGCCGGCTCCAGGGCCGCGTGCTGATGACCGTGGCCGCCGGCCAGGTGGCGTACCGCCAACGCAGCTTCGCGATGGGAGTGGCGGCATGAGGGCGGGGACCGAGGTCGGCCGTGCCGAGATCGCCCACCTTGCAACGGGCGCGAAGCTCGATCCGGAGCGCGCGGCGCTCGTCGTGATCGATTTCCAGGAGGCGTTCCGAAAGGCGGTCCCGGTCTTCGACGATGTCGCCGGGGCCGCCGGCGTGCTGGTCGAAGGGGCGAAGGCGGTTGGAATCCCCGTCGTCGCCACGGAGCAGTACCCGAAGGGACTCGGGCACACCGTGCCGGAGGTCGCCGAGTACCTCCCGGAGGGCGTCGCGCCGATCGAGAAGCTGTGCTTCTCGGCCGTCGAGGCCGAGGGATTCGACCTGGGCGGCCGCGACCAGGCGCTCGTATGCGGGGTCGAGACGCACGTGTGCGTGAGCCAGACCGCCCTTGACCTGCTCGCCACCGGAGTGGACGTCCATGTCGCGGTGGACGCCGTTGGCTCGCGCTCGAAGCAGAACTGGAGACTCGGACTCGAGAAGATCGAGCGGGCCGGCGCGATGCTGAGCAGCGTCGAGATGGCGCTGTTCGAGCTCGTGCGACGCGCGGGCAGCGACGAGTTCAAGCGCGTCCAGAAGCTGATCCTCGACTGGGCACCATGACCGGGTACGTCCTGCTCGAGGACGGCACCCGCTTCGACGGGGAGCTCTGCGGGGCGGCGGGCGCTGTCACAGGCGAGGTCGTCTTCAACACGGCGATGACCGGCTACCAGGAGGCGGTCACCGACCCCTCCTACGCCGGGCAGCTGATCACCTTCACCTACCCGCTGATCGGCAACTACGGCGTCTCAGGCGAGGCGATGGAGTCCGATCGGGTGCAGGCGCGCGGGGTCGTGATGCGCGACGCCAAGAACCCTCAGGACTCCACCGACGCCGAGGGCGGGTGGCTCGACTGGCTGCGCGACTGCGGCGTGCCGGCGATCACCGGAGTGGACACGCGGACGCTCGTGCGCCACATCCGCGAGCGCGGCGCGATGCGCGGCGGGATCTTCCCGGCCGAGCTCGCCGAGCCGGAGGCGCGCCAGCGGGTGGAAGCGGAGCCGTCGATGCTGGGCGCCGACCTGGCGCGGGAGGTGACCCCGGAGGAGCCGGTCGAGCTGGAGGGCGAGGGCCCGCACGTGGTCGGGATCGACACCGGGATCAAGCGATCCATCATTCGGCAACTTCGCGAGCGGAATTGCCGGGTGACGCTGCTCCCCTGCACCTCCCGGCCCGAGGCTGTGCTGGCGCGAAACCCAGATCTCGTCTTCCTCGCCAACGGCCCCGGCGACCCGGCAGCGGTCGATTACGTGGTGGACACGGTCCGGGAGCTGGTCGGGAAGAAGCCGGTGTTCGGGATCTGCCTCGGGCACCAGCTCCTGTGCCGCGCGGTGGGGCTGGAGACGTTCAAGCTCCGCTTCGGCCACCGCGGCGCCAACCACCCGGTCAAGGACCTGGCGAGCGGGCGGATCGACATCACTGCGCAGAACCACGGCTTCGCGGTGCAGGGCCCCGACGGCGAGCCGCGGATCGAGGGCGACGAGCCGGTGCGCTGGGAGACCGACTTCGGCGCCGCCGAGCTATCGCACCTGAACCTGTACGACCGCACCGTCGAGGGGCTCGTGCTCAAGGACGTCCCCGGCGCGACCGTCCAGTACCACCCCGAGGCCGGCCCCGGCCCCCACGACGCTCGCTATCTCTTCGACCGCTTCCTCGACCTTGCCTAGGCGCGACGACATCAACAAGGTCCTGCTGATCGGCTCGGGGCCGATCGTGATCGGGCAGGCGGCGGAGTTCGACTACTCCGGAGTCCAGGCGTGCAAGGTGCTGCTCGAGGAGGGCTACGAGGTCGTGCTCGTGAACTCGAACCCGGCGACGATCATGACCGACCCCGAGTTCGCCCACCGGACCTATGTCGAGCCGCTGCTGCCGACCCTGGGCGGGCAGACCGCGCTCAACCTGGCCAAGGCCCTGCACGACGACGGCGTGCTGGAGCGCTTCGGCGTCGAGTTGATCGGTGCCGACTACGAGGCGATCCACCGCGCTGAGGACCGCGAGGCGTTTCGGACCACGATGGTGGAAGCCGGACTGCGCGTCCCGTGGTCGGTCGTCGTGGAGAGCGTCACCGATGCCGAGCGGCAGCTCGCGGAGCGCAGAATCGAGCTTCCCGCGATCGTGCGGCCCGCGTTCACGCTCGGCGGAGAGGGCGGCGGCGTGGCCCGCGACCGCGAGGCGATCGAGCGCGCCGGTGCGGCGATCGAGCCCGAGCTCGAGTTCCGCCAGGTCGTCTCGGAGGGCCTCGCGGCGAGCCCGATCAACCAGGTGCTGATCGAGGAGTCGGTGCTTGGCTGGGGAGAGTTCGAGCTCGAGGTGATGCGGGACCGAAACGACAACGTGGTCGTGATCTGCTCGATCGAGAACGTCGACCCGATGGGCGTCCACACCGGCGACAGCGTCACCGTGGCGCCCGCCCAGACGCTTACCGACCGGCGCTACCAGGAGCTCCGCGACCAGGCTCTGCGGGTGATCCGCGCGGTCGGGGTCGAGACGGGCGGCTCCAATATCCAGTTCGCCGTGGAGCCCGAGAGCGGCGAGGTGGTGGTGATCGAGATGAACCCGCGCGTCTCGCGCAGCTCCGCCCTGGCCTCCAAGGCGACCGGCTTTCCGATCGCCAAGATCGCCGCCAAGCTCGCGGTCGGTTACGCGCTCGAGGAGA
>Ga0184637_10001044_pt1 | contig 19329 bp, 11 predicted proteins | sample PLM3_127_b2_FD_133143 | JGI IMG/M metagenome (GOLD analysis project Ga0184637, IMG submission 133143) | Groundwater sediment microbial communities from an aquifer in East River, Colorado, USA - PLM3_127_b2 | ecosystem: Environmental > Terrestrial > Soil > Riparian zone | place: USA: East River...
TACGACCCGAGGGCCTTCATCCCTCACGCGGCGTTGCTGGGTCAGGCTTTCGCCCATTGCCCAAAATTCCCGACTGCTGCCTCCCGTAGGAGTCTGGACCGTGTCTCAGTTCCAGTGTGGCTGGTCGTCCTCTCAGACCAGCTACCCATCGTCGCCTTGGTGAGCCGTTACCTCACCAACTAGCTAATGGGGCGCGGGCTCATCTACAGGCGATAGCTTCCAAGGAGAGGCCATCTTTTCCCGCGAAGTCCGAGGACCTCGTGGTCTCATCCGGTATTAGCTCCAGTTTCCCGGAGTTGTCCCAGACCTGAAGGTAGATTACCCACGTGTTACTCACCCGTGCGCCACTCGTGTACCCCCCGAAGGGGGCCTTACCGTTCGACTTGCATGTCTTAAGCACGCCGCCAGCGTTCGTTCTGAGCCAGGATCAAACTCTCCAGTTTGAACCTTGCCCAGGCGTTACACACTTTCGCGTGTAACACCCGGTTGTTCGGAGTGACGCCGCGCTTCGCCGAAGCGGAGCACGACGTCACGGATAGGAAATACGTCCCAATCCGTCTCTTCGAGCCTTCCCAGACTCGAGAGACCGCACGCTATTCAGTTTTCAAAGACCGAACGAAGCCCCTGGGAACCTGTTCCGAGCCCCTCGGACGAACCCGCAACCCGCAACCGGAACCGGGCGGGTTGCTTCTGATCTCGCGGAGGGCGAAATCTACGGGAGGGGCCAACCCGGGTCAAGGGCAGCGCTTCGGACGACCGTCGCAGCGCGGTCCAGCCCCGCGGGGCCGAGCCTCGCCGCGGGGTACCCGAGCGGTCAGCGCAGTCGAACCTTCGCAAAACGGCGTTTCCCTACCTTGATCAGGTAGACGCCGGGCGACAGCCGCAGAGCCGGATCGGCGACCAGGGCTCCGTCGATCGCCACCGCGCCTTGCCCCACCAGCCGCCGCGCCTCCCCGCGCGACGCAGTGATGCCGACTCGTTCGAGAATCTCGAGCAGTCCCAGCACTCCGCCGTCGCCCAGCTCGAGCACCGTCTCCGGCAGATCCGCAGGCGCCTCGCGCTCCTGCACGGTGCGACGGAAGTGCTCCGCGGCTTCCACGGCGGCCTGCGGCCCGTGAAAGCGCTCGACGACGCGACGCGCAAGCGCGTGCTTGAACGCGTGGGGATCGCCGCCCTCACCCGCGAGACCTGCGCGCTCCTGCTGCAGGTCGCTCCACTCCCCCGCCGCGAGCGCGTCGAAGTAGTCGAGCATCAGCCGGTCGGAGATGCTCATCAGCTTGCCGTAGATCGACTCGGGCGGCTCGCTGATGCCGATCGTGTTGCCGAGGCTCTTCGACATCTTGTCGCGCCCGTCGAGACCGACCAGCAGCGGGTGCGTGATCACCGCCTGCGCGGGCTGTCCGTAGTCGCGCTGGATCTCCCTCGCCATCAGGAGATTGAAGGTCTGATCGGTGCCGCCGAGCTCGACGTCGGCCTCGAGGGCAACCGAATCGTACGCCTGCACGAAGGGGTAGAGGAATTCGTGCACCGAGATCGGATCGCCGGCCTTGTACCGTTTCGCAAAATCGTCGCGCTCGAGGAGCCGGGCCACGGTGTAGCGCGAGCAGAGCTTCACGATCTCGGTCGAGGACATCCGCTGCATCCACTCGCTGTTGAAGCGGACCTCGGCGCGACTCACGTCGAGCACGCGTCCCGCCTGTTCGACATAGCTGGCGGCGTTGCGCTCCACCTCCTCCTCGTCCAGCGCCGGGCGTGTCTTCTTGCGCCCCGATGGATCTCCGATCCGCGCCGTGAAGTCTCCCACCAGGAAGATCGGCGTGTGTCCCAGCTCCTGGAACCGACGCAGCTTCCGGAGCACGACCGAGTGTCCGAGGTGGAGGTCTGGCGCGGAGGGATCCATGCCGAGCTTCACGCGCAGGGGTCGCCCCGCGCGCAGTCGCTGCTCGAGACGCTCTCGCAGTTCGTCGACGCCGTAGAACTCGACCGCACCCTCGTGCATCGCGGCGAGCTGCCGCTCGGCTTCGCGCTGGATCGCAGCCGGCGTCACCCGGAGGGCCTCCCCGCCCAATGCAGACCGAGCTCCGTCACCACGGCATCCACGCGGCGATCCGTCTCGGTGTGCGGAAGGGCATCGACGAGCTGGATCTGGTAGGCGACACCGATCAGCCGCGGTGAGCGCGGCGCAGAGGCGGGGAAGGCCCGGTCATAGAAGCCCTGGCCACGCCCCAGGCGGTTGCCTGAGCGATCGAATGCGACGCCCGGGACGAGCACGAGATCCCCCTCTTCAGGTCGGGTGACCGCCGCCTGCGCCGGCGGCTCCAGCACACCGTAGCGTCCAGGGCGCAGCTCGCTCCAATCGGCCACGACCGCGAACGCGAGCGCATGCTTCTCCAGCGCACGCGGGAACAGACAGGGCATGCCCAGCCCGATCAGCGCGTCGAAGAGCGGGCGGGACGGCACCTCGTCCGGGAGCGCCGCGTACAACGCGATCCGGCGGGCGCTCCGGACCACGGGTTCGGCGAGCAGTCGCGAGGCGATCCGGCTCGCGACGCGCGCCGCCTCGCCCGGCGACACGGCCCGCCTCCGCTGCGAGAGGACCCGACGTAGGCGGCGCTTGTCGGAGGCGGGATCGGCGGACATGGCGATCAGGGTAGGACGTCCCGCGGCGCCGGCTCAGCCCGCCTCCGGACGCAGCGCGGACTCGGCGAGCTCGATCAGGCGCCGCAGCCGGTTGGCCTCCGGCCCCTTCGCGTTCGCGATGGGCTCGCGCTCGCGGATCTCGACCAGCTCGCGGGCGAGATTCAAGGCGGTCAGCAACGCCACGTCGAGCGAGTCCACCGTGCCGGTTCGCTCCTCGACCGTCGCCATCGTCTCGTCGAGGTAGCCGGCGACCCGCTGGAGCCAGGCCTCGTCGTCATCGGAAAGCACGCGAAATTCCTGGCCGCGGATGCGAACGGCGACGGCGCGCTTCGGCACCATCTACACGTCCACGCTTTCGAAGCTCGCATCGAGCTGATCGATCTGGGCGATCAATTCGTCGATCCGCTTGACCACGTCCTGTCGCTTCTGATTGGCTTCGAGGAGCTTGCCATCGAGGGCGCGGATCCGCTGGCTGCGTTGCTCGAGCTCGCGACGCAGGCCTGCGTTCTCGGTACGCTGATGTCGGTAGGCGGCGGCGAGCTCGGAGATGACCCTCTCGAGTCGCTCGAAGTCGAAACGGTCCGAATCGGATCTGTCCGGCCCGGATCTATCCGACCGGGATCTGTCCGACCTGGATTTGTCCGACTTGGATTCGGGAATGGCGGGCCCCCCTCCCGTTCCCGCATCCTAGCCGGCGATCGCGAAACGCGTCAAGCCGGAATCGCGGCCGAATCGCTCCGACCCGGGAATTCCAGCGGGTCGCCCGCTCGCTCAGACGTGCGCGCCGCGCGCCTGGAGCCACGAGGTGCCGCACAGGTACTGGTCGACTGCCCGCGCCGCCTCCCGCCCTTCCCACAGCGCCCAGACCACCAGGGATTGTCCGCGACGACAATCGCCGGCGGCGAAAGCGCCGGGCTCGCTGGTGGCGAATCCGCGCAGATCCGCGGCGACGTTGCCGCGTGCGTCGTGGCGTATGCCGAGATCAGCGAGCAGGCCGGTTTGGATCGGGCTCACGAATCCCATCGCCAGCAGCACGAGGTCCGCGGGGATCCTGCGCTCCGTACCGGGGATTTCCTGCATTTGCGGGCGCCCCGAGGCGTCGGATCCCTGGAAACGCACCGCGACCGTTTCCAGCCCGGTGACCCTGCCGCCGGATCCGAGGAAGCGCCGGGTCAGCATCCCGAACTCGCGGACGCCACCTTCGTCGTGCGAGCTCGAGCTGCGGAACATCAGCGGCCACATCGGCCATGGGGTCGATGGCGAGCGCCGGTCGGGAGGGCGTTCGAGCAGCTCGATCGAGGTGACCGACTCGGCCTGCTGTCGGTGAGACGTCCCCACGCAGTCCGAGCCGGTATCCCCTCCCCCTAGGATCACGACGTGCTTGCCGGTTGCCAGGGTCTCGTCGGCAGGGTCGATCGGGTCCCCGGCATCGCGATGGTTCTGCTGGCTCAGGAACTGCATCGCGAAATGGATCCCCGCGAGGTCCCTGCCTTCGATCGGGAGATCCCGAGGCTGCTCCGCCCCGCAGCAGAGCAGGACGGCATCGAAGCTGCGACGAAGCTCGGCGGCCCCCAGATCGACGCCGACGTGGACGCCCGTCTGGAAGGAGACGCCCTCCTCACGCATCTGCTCGATGCGCGGGTCGATCAGGCGTTTCTCGAGCTTGAACTCCGGAATTCCGTAGCGCAGCAGCCCCCCGATGCGGTCGCACTTCTCGAACACGGTGACCGTGTGTCCGGCGCGGCTCAGCTGCTGCGCCGCCGCGAGGCCGGCCGGGCCCGATCCGACGATCGCCACCGAGCGCCCGGTCCGTCGCTCGGGCTTGACCGGCCGGATCCAGCCCTCGTTCCATCCGCGCCGGGCGATCTCCCACTCGATCTGCTTGATCGTGACGGCGTCGTCGTTGATCCCGAGCACACACGCCGCCTCACAGGGCGCTGGGCAGAGCAGGCCCGTCCACTCGGGGAAGTTGTTGGTCGAGTGGAGGCGCCGCAGCGCATCCTCCCACTTGTCGTGGTAGACGAGGTCGTTCCAGTCGGGAATCACGTTGCCGAGCGGACAACCGCTGTTGCATGACGGAATGCCGCAGTCCATGCAGCGGCTCGCCTGCTTGCGCGCCTGCTCGGCGGTGAAGTTCTCCTGAACCTCGTGCCAGTCCCGCAGACGCTCCTCCACCGGCCGCAGCGGCGTGGCCATCCGCTTTTCTTCGAGGAAGCCGGTGATCTTACCCATCGCCGCTACCCGCCCGGATCCGGTCGCTGAGCGCGCGCTTGTAGTCCATCGGGAACACCTTGACGAACCGGCTCGCCTTGGTCTCCCACTTGCGCAGGACCTCGTCGGCGAGACGGCTGCGCGTGTACTGGAAGTGCCGCCGCACGAGTCGCAGGATCGTCTCCGCGTCCTCGGGGTCGATGGGCTCGAGCTCCACCATCTCGAGATTGCAGCGGGCCGGGAACTCGCCCGCCTCGTCGAGCACGTAGGCGATCCCGCCGCTCATCCCCGCCCCGAAGTTGCGGCCGGTCGGCCCGAGGATCACGACCCGGCCGCCCGTCATGTACTCGCAGCCGTGATCCCCCACGCCCTCGACGACGGCGTTCGCACCGCTGTTTCGCACGCAGAAGCGTTCCCCGGCGACACCATTGAAGTAGGCCTCGCCGCCGGTCGCCCCGTACAGCACGACGTTGCCCGCGATGATGTTCTCGGCCGGGTCGTAGGGCGCCGCCGCGGGGGTCTTCACCACGATCTTGCCCCCCGAGAGGCCCTTCCCGCAGTAGTCGTTCGCGTCGCCTTCGACGAAGAGCGACATCCCGTGCGGAACGAAGGCGCCGAAGCTCTGCCCGGCCGAGCCTTCGAAGTGGATCCGGATGGTGTCCTCCGGAAGGCCTTCCAGGCCGTACTTCCGCGACAGCTCCGAGCCGAGGATCGTGCCCACCGTCCGATGAATGTTGCGGATCGGCATGCGGATCTCGACCGGCTCGCCGCGCTCCAGCGCCGGCCGCGCCAGCTCGAGCAGCTGATTGTCGAGCGCCTTCTCGAGCCCGTGATCCTGGCGCGTGACCCAGCGCATCGGGTAGGGAACGTCGGGCTTGTGGAGGAGATCCGAGAGATCGAGCCCCTTGGCCTTCCAGTGTCCGCTGACGTCGCGCGCCTCCAGCCGGTCGACCTGGCCGATCATGTCCTCGAATCGGCGGAAGCCGAGCTGCGACATCAGCTCGCGGACCTCCTCGGCCACGAAATGGAAGAAGCGCACGACGTGGTCCGGCTGCCCGGCAAACTTCTTGCGCAGCACGGGGTCCTGCGTTGCGATGCCGACCGGACAGGTGTTCAGGTGGCAGACCCGCATCAGGATGCAACCCAGCGCCACCAGCGGAGCGGTGGCGAAACCGAACTCGTCGGCGCCGAGCAAGGCCGCGATCACGACGTCGCGTCCGGTCTTGAGCCCGCCGTCCGTCTGCACGCGGATCCGGCCGCGCAGATCGTTCTTGACCAGCGTCTGCTGCGTCTCCGCGAGGCCGATCTCCCAGGGTGAGCCGGCGTACTTGATCGAGGTGAGCGGCGAAGCACCGGTCCCGCCGTCGTGACCGCTGATCAGCACGCCATCCGCCTTGCCCTTGGCCACGCCCGCCGCGACCGTGCCGACTCCGCTCTCCGCCACCAGCTTGACGCTGACGTCCGCCCGCCGGTTCGCGTTCTTCAGGTCGTGGATCAGCTGGGCCAGGTCCTCGATCGAGTAGATGTCGTGGTGGGGGGGCGGCGAGATCAGCCCGACGCCCGGCGTCGAGTACCGCGTCTTGGCGATCGTCTCGTCGACCTTGTGGCCGGGCAGTTGCCCGCCTTCGCCCGGCTTCGCGCCCTGCGCGATCTTGATCTGCAGCTCGTCCGCGTTGACGAGATACCAGCTGGTCACGCCGAAGCGCCCCGACGCCACCTGCTTGATCGCGCTTCGCTGCGAGTCGCCGCTCGGCAGGGGAGTGAAGCGGCGCGGATCCTCGCCACCTTCGCCGGTGTTGCTCTTGCCGCCGATCCGGTTCATCGCCACGGCGAGCGTCTGATGGGCTTCGAGCGAGATCGAGCCGTAGGACATCGCGCCGGTGCAGAAGCGGCGCATGATGCTGGCGGCGGACTCGACCTGATCGAGGGGCACGGGCTCGGGCGCGGGCCTCAGCTTGAGGATCCCGCGCAGGGTGCAGAGGCGCTCGGCGTCGTCATCGGCGGCCTGGCTGTACTGTTTGAAGGTGGCGTAGCTCTCACTGCGCACCGCGTGCTGGAGCTTCGCGACCGTCTCGGGGTTGAACGTGTGCCGCTCGCCGCGGAGGCGCCACTGGTAGAGGCCACCCGGATCGAGCTCCGGATACACGAAGGCATTCTGGGCGAACGCACGATCAAAGCGCAGCAGGGTCTCGCGCGCGATCACGTCTTCGCCGATGCCGGAGACGCGCGACTGCGTTCCCGTGAAGTAGCGATCCGTGAAATCGCGATCGAGCCCGATCGCCTCGAAGATCTGCGCGCCGCGATAGCTGCGCAGCGTCGAGATCCCCATCTTCGCGAAGATCTTGAGCAACCCCTTGTCCGTGGCCTTGAGGTAGTTCTTGACGGCCTTGTCGAAGCCGAGCTCCTCGGGGACGAAGGTCCCCTCTTCGACGAGCTGGGCGATCGTTTCTAAGGCGAGGTAGGGGTTGATCGCACCGGCGCCATAGCCGATCAGGAGCGCGAAGTGCGAAACCTCACGCGCCTCCCCCGTCTCGACGACGATGCCGCAGCGCGTGCGGGTGCCTTCGCGGATCAGATGGTGGTGAACGGCACCGGTCGCGAGCAGCGCCGGGAGCGGAGCCAGCTCCGGTGACACGTCGCGGTCGCTGAGCACCAGCAGGTTCGCGCCCGCCGCCACCGCCTCGGAGGCCTCCCGGCAGAGCCGGTCCAGGGCCGCGCGCAGGCCGTCGGCCCTCTCGGCCGCCTTGAACACCGTCGAGAGCGTGCGCGCCTGGAAGCCCGGAAGCGAGACGTTCCGGATCCGCGCCAGCTCTTCGTCGGTGATCAGCGGCCGATCCAGCCGCAGCAGGCGGGCGTGCTCCGGCGTCTCGGCGAGCAGGTTGCGCTCTTCGCCGAGCGTGGAGAAGAGCGACATCACGGGACGCTCGAGGATCGAGTCGATCGCCGGGTTCGTCACCTGGGCGAAAAGCTGCTTGAAGTACTGGAAGAACAGCCGCGGGCGGTCGGACAGACACGCCAGCGCCGCGTCCTCGCCCATCGACCCGACGCCTTCCTTGCCGTCCCGGACCATCGGCGCGATCACGATGCGCAGATCTTCGCTGGTGTAGCCGAAGACCTGCTGGCGCAGGAAGCGCGTCTCGGGGTTCGGATGGTGAAGGGCCTCGGCGCGCGAGAGATCCCCCAGCTTCACCCGGTTCATCTCGACCCAGCTGCGGTACGGCCGTCGCGCAACCAGATCCGCCTTGATCTCCTCGTCCTCGATGATGCGGCCCTGCTCGAGGTCGACGAAGAAGATTCGCCCCGGCTGCAGGCGGCCCTTGCGCACGACGTTCTCCGGCGGGGTGTCGAGCACGCCGACCTCCGACGCCGTCACCAGGAAGCCGTCCTTCGTCACCATGTAGCGCGAGGGCCGCAGACCATTGCGGTCGAGCACGGCGCCGATCTTGGTGCCGTCGGTGAACGCGATTGATGCGGGTCCGTCCCAGGGCTCGAGCAGGCAGGAGTTGTACTCGTAGTAGGCGCGCCGGTCCTCGTCCAGCAACGGATGATGCTCCCACGCCTCGGGGATCATCATGCTGATGGCGTGCGGCAGGCTGCGGCCGGAGAGGATCAGGAACTCTAGGGCATTGTCGAACGCGCCGGAATCGCTGCCGCCCGGCCGGATGATCGGGAAGATCTTCTTCAGATCGTCGCCGAAGAGATCCGAACGCAGCGTCCCCTGACGCGCATTCATCCAATTCACGTTGCCGCGCAGCGTGTTGATCTCGCCGTTGTGGCAGAGGTAGCGGTAGGGATGAGCGAGATCCCAGGTGGGAAAGGTGTTCGTCGAGTAGCGCGAGTGCACGAGCGCGAGCGCGCTCAGCATGGTCGGGTCGGCGAGCTCGGTGTAGAAGCCGTCGATCTGGTGGGCGAGCAGCAGACCCTTGTAGACGAGGGTCCGGCTGCTCATGCTCGGGATGTGGAAGCTGCCGCTTCGCTTCGCCACGCGGTTTTCGATCACGCGGCGGATCACGTAGAGCTTGCGCTCGAACGCCACGCCCGTGAGGCCGGGCACCGCCGCAATGAACACCTGGCGGATGCACGGCATCGCTTCGCGCGCGATCTCACCAATTTGCGTCGGGTCGACCGGGACCTCGCGCCAGCCCAGCAGCCGCTGTCCCTCGTCGGCGATCACGCTCTCGACGCTCGCGATCTGCCAGGCCTGCTCGGCCGGCTCGGGCGACAGGAAGACCATCCCGACCGCGTAGGCGCCGGCGGGCGGCAGGCCAAAGCCCAGACGGTCGGTCTCCTTGCGGAAGAACGCGTCCGGAACCTGGATCAGCACGCCGGCGCCGTCGCCGGTGCACGGATCGCAGCCGGCCCCGCCCCGGTGGTTCAGGTTTTCGAGCACTTCGATCCCGCGGCGCACGACGGCGTGCGACGCCTGGCCCGCGATGTTCGCGACGAACCCCATCCCGCACGCGTCGTGCTCGTTCGCGGGATCGTAGAGACCTTCCCGGGGCGGCAGGCCCGCTCGAGGCTTCATTTCACCCGCCCTCCTCTTCCGCGCGCGACGCCCACCCGCCGCGGGGTCCGGTCGTCGGCCCGTTCGGAAGCGTCGAGCGGCACGCGAACACGCTCGACGTGGGTCGACAGCACGACCATCGTCTCGGTGCGCGTGACGTCCTCGATCGAGCGGATCCGGTCGATCAGCCGCTCGAGCGCCTCCGTGTTCTCGGCCTTCAGCTTGAGCAGGAGCGTGTGCACGCCGGTCACGTGATGGCATTCGAGCACCGGGTCGATCGCCGCGATCTGACGCTCGATGGCGGCGATCGCGCGCGGGTGTGCGGTCGACACGCCGATGAACGCGGTGATGTCCTTGCCGAGCAGACGCGCGTCGAGCAACGCGACGTAGTCGGTGATCACCCCCGCTTCCTCGAGCTTGTGGATGCGCTCGACCACGGTGGGAGCGGAGAGGCCGACCTTCTCGCCGATCGCCGCGAGCGGCTGCTTGCAGTTCTCCTGCAGCAACTCGAGGATCGCGAGGTCGGTGGCGTCGAGCTCGGGCAGATCTCGGCTGAATTTCATTAGGCGATCCTGCGCTCCTCACCGAACTTATAGAGCAAGAATCGGTCGGGCGTCAAGCAGATCGAGAGAAATTTTCTGTTTTAGCCGTCTTCTATTCGGAGATCTCCGGTTTTTCCCCGCGGGGAGCCAAGACAGCCCGCATCCGGTCGGGGTAGTTCGTGAAGAGTCCGTCGACCCCGAGCGCGAGCAGCCGCTCCATCTCGTCGACCTCGTCCACCGTGAAGACGTAGACGGCGAGCCCCTCGGCGTGGGCGGCCTCGATCAGCTCGCGGCGCGCGAGCCCGCGCCAGGGGTTGATCGCCTCCGCCCCCAGCCGGCGCGCGCGCTCGATCGGCCGCTCCGCGTCCTGCGGCGAGAGCAGGAGCGCGATCCGCGCGGCGCTCGAGAGCTCGCGCAGCCGCCAGAGCACCGGGTCGTAGAATGACGAGAACAGCGTGCGCGCCAGGATCCCGCGCTCCTTCACGGCGGCCAGGGCTTCGGCCTCGACGCCCGGATACTCGGCGCGCGAGCCGCGCTTGAGCTCGAGATTGAACGCGATCCGGGGCCCGAAGCGATCCAGCACCTCCGCCAGCACCGGCACCCGTTCCCCGCGCCCGGCGTCGAGCGCCCGTACCTCGGCCAGGCTCGCGTCCGCGATCTCTCCGCGACCGCCGAGCCCGGAGAGATCCTCGTCGTGCGTGATCACCACCGCGGCGTCGCGCGTGCGATGCAGGTCGATCTCGATCATGTCGGCGCCCTGTGCGACCGCCAGCTCGTAGGCCGGCAGCGTGTTCTCCGGCAGGTGCCCGGAGGCCCCGCGGTGCGCGATCACGAGCGGTCGCGGCGGCCTCAAGCCGGAACCCAGCCGCGCACCCGCTCGACCGCCCGCTTCCAGCCCGCGTAGAGCTCTTCCCGGCGCCCCTCGCTCATGCGCGGCTCGAAGCGGCGGCCTCCGGTCGACTGCGCTTCCAGTTCGCCCGCGTCGGTCCAGAAGCCGACGCCCAGTCCGGCGAGCAGCGCCGCGCCCTTGGCCGTCACCTCGAGAATCGGGGGGCGGACCACCGGCGCGCCGAGCACGTCGGCCTGGAGCTGCATCAGGAAGTCGTTCTGGCAGGCTCCGCCGTCCACCCGCAGCGTCTCGAGCGCGAGACCCGAGTCCTCCCGGATACACTCGACCACGTCGCGTGTCTGGTACGCGATCGCCTCCAGCGCGGCGCGCACCAGGTGCGCGCGCGTCGTTCCGCGCGTGAGACCGAGCAGCGCCCCGCGCGCGCGGTCGTCCCAGTAGGGCGCGCCCAGGCCGACGAAGGCCGGGACCAGGTAGACGCCGCCGGTGTCCTCGACCGAGCGCGCGGCCGCCTCGGAGTCGGAGGCGCGCTCGATCAGCCCGAGGCCGTCCCGCAGCCACTGCACCGCGGCACCCGCCACGAACACGCTGCCCTCGAGGGCGTACTCGACCCGCCCCTCGAGACCCCAGGCGATCGTGGTCACGAGACCCGTGCGCGAGCGCGGCGCGACACGGCCCGTGTTCATCAGCAGGAAACAGCCGGTGCCGTAGGTGTTCTTGGCACGGCCCGGGACGGTGCAGCCCTGGCCGAAGAGCGCAGCCTGTTGATCCCCGGCGATCCCCGCGATCGGGATCTCCGCGCCGAACCACTCGGGGTCGCAGGTGCCGAAGACTCCGCTCGAGGCGCGGACGCTGGGCAGGATCGCGCGCGGGATGCGCAACTCGCGGAGCAGCAGATCGTCCCAGTCGAGCGTGTGGATGTTGAAGACCAGCGTGCGCGCGGCATTCGAGAACTCGGTCGCATGCACGCGCCCGCGCGTCAGCTGGTGGAGCAGCCACGCGTCGACGGTGCCGAATGCGAGCTCGCCCCGCTCGGCGCGCTGCTGCGCTCCGGGAACCGCGTCGAGGATGAAGCGGATCTTGCTGCCCGAGAAGTAGGCGTCGATCACCAGCCCCGTGCGCGCCGAGACCTCGTCCCCGAGCCCCCGCGCCCGCAGCTCGTCGCAGATCGGGACGCTCTGGCGCGATTGCCACACGATCGCCCGGTGGATCGGCATCCCGCTGCGCCGATCCCAGACGACCGTCGTCTCGCGTTGGTTGGTGATTCCGAGCGCGGCCACGTCGGCGCCGCGGGCGCCGGCCTTGGCGAGCACGCCGCGCCCCGCACGAAGCTGGCTTTCCCAGATCTCGGCGGGATCGTGCTCGACCCAGCCCGGTCGGGGAAAGTGCTGGGCGAACTCGTGCTGATCGACGGCGACCAGCGCGCCGTCGTGATCGAAGAGGATCGCGCGCGACGACGTGGTCCCCTGGTCGAGCGCCATCACGTAGCGGCTCATGCCCTCCCCCTCCCGCGCGGCGCGTCAGCCCTCGAACAGGGCCTCGACGAAGTCCTCGGCCGAGAAGTCGCGCAGATCCTCGACCGCCTCGCCCACTCCGACGAAGCGCACCGGGATTCCGAGCGCGTCGGCGAGCCCCACGATCACGCCTCCCTTGGCGGTGCCATCGAGCTTGCTGAGCACCAGACCGGTCACCGGTGCCACCTCGGCAAACAGGGTGGCCTGCGAGAGCGCGTTCTGCCCCGTGTTGGCGTCGAGCACGAGCAGCGTTTCATGCGGAGCGCCCTCCAGCTCGCGACTGATCACCCGCCTGAGCTTGCCGAGCTCCTCCATCAACGGGCGCTTGGTCTGGAGACGTCCCGCGGTGTCGATGATCGCAACGTCGGCGCCCCTGGCCCGCGCCGCCTTGAGCGTGTCGAAGGCCACCGCCGAGGGATCGCTTCCCGGGGCCGCCGCGATCACCTCGCAGCCAGTCCGCTCGCCCCAGATCTGGAGCTGGTCGATGGCGGCCGCCCGGAAGGTGTCTGCCGCGCCCAGGATCACCTGGCGACCCTCGGCGCGGTAACGCGCGGCGAGCTTGCCGATCGTGGTCGTCTTCCCGGAGCCGTTCACGCCCAGCACCAGGATCACGTGCGGCCTGCCGCGGAGCACGAGACCGCGGGGGGCTTCGACGCGCCGCAGCTTCGCGAGGATCGCCGCGCGCAGTACGCGGCGCACCTGGTCGGAATCGGCGCCCGCGGCCTGCGCGCGCACGCTGGCCAGCAGGCTCTCCGCGGTCTTCACGCCGAGGTCGGCTCCGAACAGCAACAGCTCGAGCTCGCCGAGCAGCGCCGCGTCCAGCCGGCGTCCCTCCGCCAGCTGGGAGAGGCGGCCGACCAGCGCCTCGCTGGTGCGCCGCAGGCGGTCGCGCAGGCTCGCCGGTGCGGGGATGGAGACGGCGGCCGGGGCGGTCTCGACGGCGGGCGGGCGGACGGGCGCCGGCTCCGCACCGGCCAGCTTGCTTGGCGCGGCCACACGCCAGAGCGCCAGCGCGAGCAGCAGCGGGATCGATCCGACGCCGATCCAGGTGGCGAGCGGGTGCGCGCCGGCGAAGGCCGCGACCGAGTCGAACCACGCGAGCAGCTGGCTTTGCATGGGGCGCGGAGGATAACAGCTCGGCGCGCGCCGCTGCGCGCCTTGCGGCCCCCACGCCGGGCGCCAAGACTCCCGTGGCGACGGGGTGAGGAGGCGGGATGCAGAGGCCGGACACGCGCGGCACTACCGCGTTTGCTGGCGCCCGCCTGGCTCTGCTCGGCGCGCTGGCGCTCCTGATGCTGCTGCCCGTGACGCTGCCGGTCACCGTGCTGCGCGCGTTGGTGCACGAGCGCTTCGGCGTCTCGGAGCTGCTCACGTCGCTCTTCATGTCGATCAACATGGTGGGCGCCGTGCTGGCCGCGGCTCCCGCCGGCGCGCTCGCCGACCGCTTCGGGCGCCGCCGCGACTGGATCGTCGCCGCCCTGGTCGCGGACGCGGGCTGTCTTTTCGCCCTCACGCTCCCGGTCTCCTTCCCGGTCTTTCTGGCCCTGCGCTTCCTCGAGGGCTGCGCGCACATCGTCGCGCTCTCGCTCCTGCTCTCGCTCGCGGCGGCCGCCAGCTCCGAAGAGCGGCGGGGGCGGGTGATGGGCCTGGTGGGCGCGGGCATCACGCTCGGCGTCGCGATCGGAGCGCCTCTGGGAGGGGTGATCGGACGCAGCGATCCGCTGCTCCCGTTGCAGGTAGGCAGCGCCGTGGTGGCGGCCGCCGCCGTGCTGGCGCACTTCGGGCTGATCGAGGTGGCTGCGGGGGAGGCGCGCCCTTCGCTCGCGACCATCCTGCGCACGCTGCGCGCGAACCCGCTGCTCGGCGCGCCGCTCGCCTACTCCTTCGTGGACCGCTTCACCGTGGGGTTCTTCACGACGACCTTCTCCCTCTACCTGTCGCGCGTGCACGCGCTGCCGGCTTCGCGCATCGGATTCCTGATCGCGATCTTCATGCTCCCGTTCGCACTGCTCTCCTATCCATTCGGTCGCCTCGCGGAACGACACTCGCGCGTGGCAATGGTGGCAGGGGGAAGCTTCGTCTACGGCCTCGGCACGCTCACGCTCGGCTTCTGGCCGGTCCCCGCCCTGGCGGGGCTGATGGGCTTCCTGGGGATCGCCTCGGCCGTGATGTTCGTCCCATCGCTGGTGCTGGCGACGGACGCGGCGCCGCGCGAGATCCGCGGCTCGGTGCTGGGCGCCTTCAACGCGGCCGGATCGCTCGGGTTCATCGCAGGACCGCTCACCGGCGGCTTCGTCAGCCAGAGCGTCGCCGCCCGCGCGACCTGGGAGGCCGGCTACCAGGCCGCCTTCGCCGTGGCGGGGCTCGCGGAGATCCTGTGCGTCTTCGTCACCCTGCCGTTCCTGATGCGCCTGATCCGGCTCGGGCGCACGCGCTAGCTGTCAGTTCCAGGAACGTAGTTCACCGGGGTGTGCTCGAGAGCCCCTCGAGTCCGCGCCGGTTACTCGAGGCGGCGGGCGCGGCGAGGGGTCTCCGCGGCTACCGAAGCCAGCCGCTGCGACCCCTCGCCGCGCCCGCCGCCCGGGCATCCAGAGCCCACAAGCAAGCAGAAGTGAGCAGTTGGGCGCCTGGGGCCCCCGCAGCGGCCTTGGCTTCGGTAGACGCGGAGGGGGCCCCAGGCGCCCAACGGCGTCGAGCCATCCGCCTGTACGAGATCTCGGAGCCAGTACCCGACGAGCCGATGCCGGAGTTCCAGCTGACGAACGTTGCTGGAATCGACAGCTAGCGGGCTAATGAAGCTCGACGGAGACGAGCTTGCTCACGCCCTTGCGTTCCATCGTCACGCCGTAGAGCACGTCGGCGACTTCGATCGTGCGCTTGTTGTGCGTGATCAGCACGAACTGCGAGTCCGCGGCCAGCTCGCGGACGATCTCGTTGAAGCGGCCGACGTTCGCGTCGTCGAGGGCGGCGTCCACCTCGTCGAGCAAAAAGAATGGCGAGGGCTTGACCTGGAAGATCGCGATCAATAGCGCGATCGCGGTCAGCGTCTTCTCGCCGCCGGAGAGCAGGTTCACGTTCTGGAGACGCTTGCCCGGCGGCATGGCCATGATCTCGATGCCGGCCTCCAGCACGTCGTCGGACTCGGTCAGCGAGAGGCTCGCCTTCCCGCCGCGGAACAGCCGCGGGAAATTCTCGGAGAAATGCTTGCTCACGGCCTCGAAGGTCTCGCGGAAGCGCTTGCGACTCGTCCGGTTGATGCGCTGGATCGCCTCCTGGAGCGAGGCGAGCGTCAGGTCGAGGTCGTGCTTCTGCTCGGAGAGGAATCGGAAGCGCTCGGAGAGCTCCTCGTGTTCCTCGATCGCACCGAGGTTCACCTCGCCGAGGGCCTGGATGCGCTTGCGCACGTCCTCCAGCTCGGCGCGACGCTCTTCGCGCGGGAGCCGCGCGAGCTGCGCGTTCGCGCGCGCGTCGCGTGCGGCGTCGGGCGCCGGCTCCTCCTCGCCGGCGCCGTCGGGAGCCACCCCGTCGGCCGCGGCCTCCAGGCCCGGCTCGGCCTGCGGCTCGGCTTCCAGCACCGGCGGCATCCAGCTGGCGAGGTCGACGGACCATTTCTCCCGCACGCCGTCCTGCAGGTGCGCGAGGCGCAGCTCCGATTCCCGAACGGCGAGCTCCGCCTGCCCGGCCGCCTCGCGCTCCGCGGCGATCTCGGCGCGCGCGCCCCGGACCGCGGTCTCGAGCTCGGTCGCCGCGGCGCCGACGCGATCGTAGGCCTCGCGCTTCGCGTCGATCCCCGAGCGCGCCGCCTCCTCCTGGGCGAGCCGCGCCTCGAGCATCGACTGGGCCTCGCGGATCACGACCGCGAGCTCCTCCCGGCGCGCCTCCGCGCTCGCGATCTCCTGCTCCCGACGGTCGATCCAGGCGCGCGTCTCGGTCGCCGCCGCCGCCGCGCGCTGGGAGGCCAGGCGCAGGCGGTCGCGGCGCTCCGCCCGGCCCGCGTGCTCGACGCGGCGTTCGGTCGCGATCGTCTCGAGCCGCAGCAGTTCGCGACCCGCCGAGCCGATCCGCAGGCCGAGCGCGTCGAGCTCGCGCTGGCGCACGCCGCGATCCTGGCGCGCCGCGCCCAGCCGCTGCTCGAGGTCCGCGCGCTCCGAGACCAGGGACTCGCTGCCCGCGAGCAGCTCCGAGCGCTCGACCACGCGTCCTTCGTGCGCCTCTCCGAGCGCCTTCACGCGCTCGCGGCTGCGCTCCAGATCCTTCTCGTGGTTCGCCACCGCGAGCGCCGCCGTGTGGTGTCGGTTGCGCAGATTGTCGAGCTCGTCCGCGACGCGTGCCAGCACCGCCTCGGCCGCTGCGTGCGCGGTCTCGGCCCCGGCGACCGAGGTCTCCAGCGCGGTGAGCTCGGACTCGAGGTCGCGCACCTCGCGCACGCGGGCGATCGGGCCTCCGCCGGCGGCGGGCTCCTCGCCGCCGCGCACCACGCCCTCGGGCGTGAGCACGCAGCCATCCCGCGTGACGAACACGGCCGGGATCCGGCCCGCGCCGTAGACCTCCAGCACCTGCTCCAGCGAATCGACCAGGTTCACGCCGCCGAGCAGCCGGCGAGCCAGCGCCTGGTAGCCCGGCCGCGGCCGGACGAAGCTGAGCAGCGGCTCCCCGAGCGGGACGAAGCCCTGCCCCTCCGCCGCCGGCTCGGGCAGGGCCACGAAGACGCCGCGCCCGGCGCCGGCCTCGCGCAGCCATGCCAGCGCTGCGACGGCGCCGCGCGCGCTCTCGACCACGACCGCCTCGGCGCGTTCGGCGAGCACTGCCTCCACCGCGCGTTCCGCGTCGCGGTCCACCTCGAGCACGTCGCGCACCAGACCGCGCACACCCAGGGCGCCGCGCGCGCCCTCGTCTCGCTCCAGCAGGCTGCGCGTGCCGGCCCCGACGTCCTCGCGCCGCTCGAGCAGCTCGCGCAGCGAGGCGAGCCGCGCGCGCCGCGTCTCCCGCGTCTCGCGCTGCTCGCGCAGTCCGAGTGCCGCCTCACGAGCCTGGGCCACGGCCTGCTCGTGGCTTTCGAGCGCCGCCCGCAGCGCGCCCATCAGGCGGTCGCGCTCGGAGAGCAGGTTGCGCAGCCCTTCCTCGAGCGCGCGCTGCTCGTGGTCCGCGCGGCTGGCCTCGACCTGTCCGACTTCCAGACTCTCGTCGGCGCTGCGCAGGCGCGCGTCGATCACGGCCCGGCGATCATCGACGGCGGCAAGACGGTCCTCGGCGCGCGCGATGCTCGTCAGCACCTCGACCAGCGCCGCGTTGGCCGCCTCGCGCTCGCGCTCGTGCGCCTGCAGCTCGTCGCGGGCGGTGCGGGCCGCCGTCTCGGCGCGCGTGACGGCTTCGCGCTCGGATTCCACGGCTGTCTCGACCGCGCGCAATTCGGAGCCCGCGTCGGCGGCCTCGGCGTCCTGGGTCGCGAGCTGGGCGCGCAGCTTCGCGAGCTCCTCGCTTCGCGCAGCGATCGTATCCGCGTGGTTCTCGCGCTCGCGGCGGCCGTACGCGATCCGTCCCTCGCAGTCCTTGATTTCGCTGCGCAGCGTGAGCAGTACCTCGGTGTCCTGCGAGAGCACGCGCTCGCACTCCGCGAGCTCGAGGCGCCGCTGCTCGAGCGCGAGCTCGCGCTCGGCCAGGCGCGCCTCCAATCCGGTCACCCGCGCGAGCAGCCCGCGCTGGCGCTCGCGCGCGTCCGCGGCCTCCGCGACCAGCTCCCGGCGGTCGTCCGCGGCGAGCGAGAGATCGAGCACGCGCCACGTCTCGCGCAGCCGCTTGTAGCGCGCGGCTTTCTTGGCCTGGCGCTCGATCGCATTGATCTGGCGGCGGATCTCGGCGAGCACGTCCGTGACGCGCAGCAGGTTCTGCTCGGTCGACCGGATCTTCGACTCCGCCTCACGGCGGCGCGCCTTGAACTTGCCGATTCCCGCGGCTTCCTCGATCAGCTCGCGTCGATCCTCGGGCTTGGCCGACACGATTTCGGCGATGTGACCCTGCTCCACGATCGTGTAGCCCTTGGCGCCCATTCCCGAGTCGCGGAACAGGTCCTGGACGTCGCGCAGGCGGCAGGGCGTCTGGTTCAGGAAGTACTCGGACTCGCCGGACCGGTAGAGCCGGCGCGCGACCTGGATCTCGCTCCAGCCGGAGTAGGCCGGGGGGCCGCTGCCGTCGCTGTTGTCGAACGTGATCACGACCTCGGCCAGGTTCACGGCGGCGCGCCCCTCGGAGCCCGCGAAGATCACATCCTCCATCGATTTGCCACGGAGCCGGCGGGGCGACTGCTCGCCCATCGCCCAGCGCATCCCATCGACCACGTTGGATTTGCCGCAGCCGTTCGGGCCGACGACCGCCGTGATGCCGGGCTCGAAGCACAGCACGGTCCTATCGATGAAGGACTTGAAGCCGTTGAGCTCGAGGGACTTGATGCGCAAGCAATCATCTCACGCGCGCCGGCGATCAAGCCGGGCGAGCGCAGTCTCGATCGAGTCGACAAAGAGCAAGGGGGGTGCGGAGTTTCTACCACTCCCCGGTGGCCCGGCGCAAGCCGGAAATCGCCCGGCCCCGGGGGCGCCCTGGCGTCAGCCGGCGGCCGCGCGGCGTGCCTGCCCCTCGTATTGGAGGCGGTAGAGCCGGTGGTAAACACCCCCGGCCGCGAGCAGCTGCTCGTGGCTTCCGGACTCGACGATGCGGCCCTTGTGCAGCACGTGGATCCGGTCGACGTCCTGGATCGTGGAGAGTCGGTGGGCGATCACGATCGCGGTCCTCCCGGCCAGCAGGGCGTGCGTCCCTTCCTGGATCAGGGCCTCGGTCTCGCTGTCGATCGAGCTGGTGGCTTCGTCGAGCACGAGCACGTCCCCTCCGTGGGCGAGCGCCCGCGCGAAGGAGAGCAGCTGGCGCTCCCCGGCCGAGAAGTTGCTGGCGCGCTCGCGGACCTGGGTGTCGTAGCCCTGCGGGAGCGATTCGATCAAGCGATCGGCGCGGACGGCGCGCGCCACGCGATCGATGCTCGCGCGGTCCACCTCCGGGCGGTCGAGCGCGATGTTCTCCGCA
>Ga0184637_10001045_pt1 | contig 19308 bp, 15 predicted proteins | sample PLM3_127_b2_FD_133143 | JGI IMG/M metagenome (GOLD analysis project Ga0184637, IMG submission 133143) | Groundwater sediment microbial communities from an aquifer in East River, Colorado, USA - PLM3_127_b2 | ecosystem: Environmental > Terrestrial > Soil > Riparian zone | place: USA: East River...
CATGAGCCAGCCGAGTTCGCAGTTGAAGCTCGGCACGATGGTCGAGGTCGATGCGTCCGATGTGCGCGATCTCGTCGGCAGGGCGCTGCGCTTTCGCTTGCGCACCGACATCGTCGGCCCGGTGAACAGCGTCGATGCGGTAGCGTCGACGCTGGTCGTGCTCGGCCAGGTGGTCGAGCTGAAGTCGACCACGGTGTTCGCCGACGATCTGCCCGGCGGGCTCGGTGGACTGGCCGCCGGCACCGTGGTCGGCGTGCATGGGCACCTCGACGCGGCCACCGGCCACTATGTGGCAACGCGCATCGATGCGCGTCCCAACGCGCCGCTGTACCGGTTGCGCGGGCTCGTCAGCCATCTCGACAGCACGGCGAAGACCTTCCAGATCGGCACCGAGGTGATTTCCTACGCGGGCATGGCTGCATCGGATCTGCCGAACAACCTCGCCGACGGCCTGCGCGTGCGCGTGCGGCTGCAGACGGCGCAAGTCAACGGTCAATGGGTCGCGCTGTCGGTGCGGCACGGCGTGCGGCCCATCGGCGCCTTTGCGCTGGCGCATCTGCGCGGCAGCATCTCGTCATTCACGTCGACGACGCAGTTCTCGGTCAACGGCATCCCCGTCGATGCGAGCAACGCGATCTTCCCGGACGGCACCGCCGGCATCGTGCTCGGTGCTCGCGTCGAAGTGCAAGGGCGCGCCGAGAACGGCGTGATCATCGCGCGCAAGGTCGAACTCGACGACGACCGCAAGCTCGAACTGCGCCGCTTCGAATTGCACGGCGCGATCAACGAGCTCGACACCACGGCCAAGACCTTCGTGCTGCGCGGCGTGAAGGTCAACTACACCGGCGCGGTCGCGTTCGTCAACGGCACATCCAGCGATCTGGCCAACGGCCGCAACGTGGAGGTCAAGGGAGTGTTGGCCGTCGATCGGCGCGTGCTCGCCGCGGTGATCATCAAGTTCGAGAACTGATGAGCGACCGGCTCGCGCCGGTTCGGGCCTGTGGCTTCAAGCAGCCGCAGGCCCTTTGCGCGCGTGTGGGCGGTTGTTGGCGGCGCAATACCATCGCGCCACACCGATGAGCGACTCGAGATGAAGCAACACGAAGCACCCAAACAGGATGGGCTCACCCCCGAGCAAGCCGCGCTGCTCGACGCGTTGCGCCGCGTGCTCGAGCCGATCGCCGGCCTGGCGGTGGCCAAGGGCGTGCCGTATGTGGCCGTCGAGTCGATGGTGAAGGGCGCCTTCGTCGCGGCCGCGCATGCCGCACATCCGGGGCTGCCTGAACACCGTCGTGTCAGCCGCATCAGCGCATCGACCGGGATCAACCGCCGCGAAGTCACACGGCTCACGCAGCCAAAGGCAGCCCCGCGCGCCGCGCGGCGCTCGCTCGCGACCGAAGTGTTCGCGCGCTGGCGCTCGAGCCCGCAATACCGCAGCCGCAACGGCAGGCCGCTTGTGCTGCCGCGACAGGGGCCAGCGCCGAGCTTCGAATCGCTGGCCCAGTCGGTCACGCGCGACAAGCATCCGCGCAGCCTGCTCGAGGAACTGGTGCGACTGCAACTGGTGACGATCGACAGCAAGGCCGACACCGTTTCGCTCGCGCGCGAGGCCTTCGTTCCGCGCGGCGACGTGGCGCGCATGCTCGGCTTCCTGGGCGCCAACGTCGGTGACCACGTCAGCGCCGCAGCCGCCAACGTGCTGGGCGACGGCACGCAGCATTTCGAGCAGGCGATCTTCGCCGACGAACTCTCCGCGCAATCGCTCGAAGCCGTGCGCAAGCTCGTGAGCACGCAATGGCAGGTGTTGCTCAAAGCGACGGTGCCGGCGCTGGAAAAACTCATCGACGCCGATCGAGCGAAGGGCCGCAAGCAAGACCAGCGCTTGCGAATCGGCCTGTACACCTACACCGATGCGACGGCGGCCGACGCTGCCGACGCGAAACCGAACACCGAGTCCACTCCTTCGGAGCGCTGACATGACTTCAATCCCTGGCAACTCTTTCGGCAACCGGTGCCCGCTGCGCGCCGTGCTGGCCTGCCTGGTCGGCTTGATGCTGCTCGGCGGGTGCGGCGGCGGCGTCGACACCGGCGGGACCGGCTCCTTCTCGTCGGGCCCGATCACCGGATTCGGCTCGGTCATCGTCAACGGGGTGCGCTACGACGACGGCACGGCAAGCGTCCAGGACGACGACGGCACGGCCCGCGCGAGCAGCGAACTGCGGCTCGGCATGATGGTCGACATCGATGCGTCGTCTGTCAGCAGCGACGCCAACGGACCGTTCGCTACGGCGCGCACGATTCGTTTCGGCAGCGAGATCATCGGCCCGGTCGGCAGTGTCGATACGGCGAACGGCAGTCTCGTCGTGCTCGGGCAAGTCGTCAGGGTCAACGCCCACTCGGTGTTCGACGAAAGCTTCGCCGGCGGTCTGGCCGGCGTTGCGGTCGGCCAGGTGATCGAGGTGCATGGCTTTTTCGATGCAGCCAGCCTCAGCTACACCGCGACGCGCGTCGATCCGAAGGCCAACGCGACGCTCTACAAGCTGCGCGGAATCGTCAGCCAGCTCGACACGACGGCAAAGACATTCCGCATCGCGGGCCAGACGATCAATTACGCCGGCATCGCGCCTGCGGACTTGCCCCAACCTCTTGCGGCCGGTCGCTTCGTGCGCGTGCTCGTGCGCACGACACAGGTCGCCGGTCAGTGGATCGCCGTCGTCGTGCGCGCCGGCGTGCGGCCGCTCGAAGACCGCCCCGAGGCCAGGCTCGAAGGGCGCATCAGCTCATTTGCGTCGACGAGCCAGTTCAGCGTGAACGGCATCGCGGTCGACGCGAGCAGCGCGAGCTTCCCCGACGGAACCGGCGGCGTCGTGCTCGGCGCTCGCGTCGAGATCGATGGCGCGATCGTGGGAGGCATCGTGATCGCCCGCGAGGTCGAGCTGCAGACCGACGAAAAGCTGCGCGACCGCGGCTTCCAGCTGATCGGCGCCGTGAGCGCGATCGACACGGCAAGCAAGGCGTTGGTGCTGCGCGGCATGACGATCAACTATGCGTTCACGCTGCGCTACGACAACGGGACAGAGGCCGACCTTGCGGTGGGTCGGCGCATCCACGTGCGCGGCGTATTGTCGGCAGACCGCACAAGGCTCGCGTCCTTGCGCATCACCTTCCTGCCGTGAGCGCGCGTGCGAGAACGTTGCTTGTTGTTCGAGGAGCCACAACTAAACTTGATGCGGCCGGCGCCTGCGCGCCGAGTAGCCGGCGAGGAAGGAATCGATGGGGTTGCGTGTGGTGCGGCTCGGTACGCCGCGCGAGACGGGTGAAGGCCTGCGCGTCGGCACGGTCCGCCGGCCACCGCGCGGCGTGCCGAAGAATCAATACGCAACACTCGACTACTACGACGTGTGGTTGCCGGCGCTCGCGCCAAGCGCTGAGCTGATGGGCTGGCTGAAATCACATCCGCAGCCGTGGGACGAGAAGCTGTGGCGAGGCTTCGCGCGGCGCTACCGCAGCGAAATGGCGGAGCCCGACGCGACGCACCTGCTGCGGCTGCTCGCCGCGCTGTCCAAGCGCACCAACCTTGCCGTCGGTTGCTACTGCGAGGACGAAAGCCGCTGCCATCGCTCGCTGCTGCGAGAGCTGCTGCGCACGGAGGGCGCGCAGCTCGATGCTTAGGTCGCGAGCCGCGCCTTGTGGCGCGCGATCTGCGCGCGAACCTGCTCCGGCGCGGTGCCGCCGAGCGTGTTGCGCGCGTTGAGCGAGCCGCGCAGGCTGAGCACCGCATACACGTCGTCGTCGATCGCCGCGTGCAGGGCCTTGAGCGTATCGATCGGCAAGTCGGCGAGCTGGACGCCTTGCGCCATCGCCGACTTCACGGCGTGCGCGACGGCTTCGTGCGCGTCGCGAAACGGCAAGCCCTTCTTGACCAGATAGTCGGCCAGGTCGGTCGCGGTCGCGTGACCGCGCAGCGCGGCGCGCTCCATCGCTTCGGGCTTGACGGTGATGCCGCCCACCATGTCGGCAAAGATGCGCAGCGTGTCCTTCAAGGTATCGACGGTGTCGAACAGCGGCTCCTTGTCTTCCTGATTGTCCTTGTTGTAGGCGAGCGGCTGCCCCTTCATCAGCGTGATCAGCGCGACCAGATGGCCGACCACGCGACCGGTCTTGCCGCGCGCGAGCTCGGGCACGTCGGGGTTCTTCTTCTGCGGCATGATCGACGAGCCGGTGCAGAAACGATCGGCCAGCTCGATGAAGCCGAAGTTCTGGCTCATCCACAAAATCAGTTCTTCCGACAGGCGTGAGGTGTGGACCATCACGAGGCTCGCTGCCGCGCTGAATTCGATCGCGAAGTCGCGGTCGCTCACCGCATCGAGCGAGTTCTGGCACACGCCTTCCATGCCGAGTGTGCGGGCCACGCGCTCGCGGTCGAGCGGGTAGCTGGTGCCGGCGAGCGCCGCCGCGCCGAGCGGCAGCCGGTTGACGCGGCGGCGCACGTCGGCCAGCCGTTCGGTGTCGCGCGAGTACATCTCGACGTAGGCCAGCATGTGGTGGCCGAAGCTGACCGGCTGGGCCACCTGCAAGTGCGTGAAACCGGGCAGCACCACCTCGACGTTGCGCTCGGCCTGCTCGACCAGCGCGCGTTGCAGGTCGGCGAGCAGCGCATCGATCAGGTCGATCTCGCCGCGCAGCCACAGTCGCACGTCGGTCGCGACCTGGTCGTTGCGCGATCGACCGGTGTGCAGCCGCTTGCCGGCATCGCCGACAAGCTGTGTCAGGCGCGCCTCGATGTTCAGGTGCACGTCTTCCAGCGCGAGCTGCCAGTCGAAGCGGCTCTCTTCGATCTCCTGCGCGATCGTCGCCATGCCGCGCTGGATTGCGGCATGGTCGTCGGCCGACAGGATGCCTTGCGCGTGCAGCATTTCGGCATGCGCCAGCGATCCCTCGATGTCGGCGGGCGCCAGGCGACGGTCGAAGCCCACGCTGGCGGTGTAGCGCTGCACCAGCTCGCTCACCGGCTCGCTGAACAGGGCCGACCAGGCCCTGGATTTCTTGTCGAATTGGTTCGTAGACATTCGGTAACCAGTGACGCACCCGGCGGGGATTGCAGCAGGGCTCCAAGGGGAGACAATTCGCCGCGAGCCGCTTCATTCTATCGACGCAACCCCAGCAGCCCATGCCCGAACGCGATCCGCCGCCCCCGCACACCGACCCGTTGAGCACGCACCCGGCGGCTCTCGGGCAGGCGTCGACGCGGCCCGGCGATCTGCGCTCCAGCGTGTTCGGCACCTCGGTGCTCGGGCAGCTCGACGCGCTGGCGCAGGCCTCGCGCGACAGCGGTGCCGGCTCGGCCTTCGACGTGTGCCATGTGGGCGTCGTGCTGCGCGCGGTGCTGCTCGTGCAGGCCGTGATGGCGCTCGGCGTGCTCTACACCGCGGCGTCGTGGAACGAATGGGTGGGTCAGCTTTCGCGCGGCTCGATCATGTCGCTGTGGGCGGTGGTCGTGTGGCTCGCGCTGTCGTGCGCAATGAAGCGCTGGCTCTCGCAGCTGCCCACCGCCGCGCAATGGGCGGCGGCGATGACGCTCGGTGCATTGTGCGCGGGGCTCGGCTGGGCGCTGCTGCGCTACACCGGTGTCGCCGAAGCCACGCGCGACTTGTGGGTGGCGCCGCTGCTGAGCGGTGCGGCGATGGCAGCGGGCCTCTTTTACTGGTTGCGTCTGCGCGCGCAGGCGCAGTTGCCGGCCGACACGACTGCGCGCCTGGCGGAGCTGCAGTCGCGCATCCGGCCGCATTTCCTGTTCAACACGCTCAACACCGCGGTGTCGCTGGTGCGGGTCGACCCGGCGCGCGCGGAGGCGGTGCTCGAAGACCTGGCCGAGCTGTTTCGCGTGGCGCTGTCGGAGGCCGGCGAGTCGGTGACGCTGGCCGACGAGGTGGAGCTCGCGCGACGCTACCTCGACATCGAACAGGTGCGCTTCGGTTCGCGCTTGCAGGTGAACTGGGAGCTCGACGCGGCCGCGAACCCCGCGCGCGTGCCGCCCCTGCTGCTGCAGCCGCTCGTGGAGAACGCGGTGCGCCATGGCGTCGAGCCCGACGCCGCGGGCGGCGTGATCCGCGTTCGCACGCGCGTCAAACGCAAACACGCGGTGATCGACATCGTCAATTCCCTCGCCGACAACCCGTCGCAGCCGGGTCATGGCATGGCGCTGCTCAATGTGCGAGAACGGCTGCGATTGATGCACGACGTGGCCGCGCAATTCGACGCGCGCCGCGACCGGGAGGTGTTCCGCGTGCAGATCGTGGTGCCGTTGACATGAGAAACGCTGACGGCATTGGCCCCCTCTCCCTCCGGGAGAGGGCTGGGGTGAGGGTCTGGGCGGTCGCGCCCTCACCCCGACCCTCTCCCAGAGGGAGAGGGAGCAGGAGAGGGACATGACGACCTCGCCGATTCGTGTGTTGATCGTCGACGACGAGGAGCTCGCGCGCCTGCGCCTGCGCCACCTCGTCGCCGATTGCGCCGACCCGCCGGCCGACATCGCCGGCGAAGCGGCCGACGCCTCGCAGGCGCTCGCCTGGCTCAAGGACAACGAGTGCGATCTGCTGCTGCTCGACATCCAGATGCCCGGCGCCGACGGCACGCAGCTTGCCGCCGAGCTGCACCGCCGATCGATGCTCTACGGTTCGCCCGCGGTGGTGTTCGTCACCGCGCACGCGCAACATGCGGTGAAGGCATTCGAGCTCGAAGCGGTCGACTACCTGACGAAGCCGGTCCGTCGCGAGCGCCTGCAAGCCGCGTTCAAGCGTGTCGCGCAGCGCCTCGCGCAACGCGCGAGTGCGCAGCCCGAGGACGAAGCCTCGATCGTCGTCAACGATCGCGGCCGCGTGTTGCGCATTCCGGTATCGCAGGTGCTGTACCTGAAGGCCGAGCTGAAGTACGTGACGCTGCGCACAGCCGATCACACCTACGTGCTCGACGAAGCGCTGAGCGATCTCGAGCAGCGTCTGGGCGCGCGCTTCCTGCGCTTGCACCGCAACGCGCTGGTGGCGCGCAAGGCGGTGCGCGCGCTCGAGCGGCGAACGATGGCCGGCGAGGGCGACGACGATGCCGGCGAAACCTGGGCCGTGCGCGTGAGCCCGATCGACGAATGGCTCGCGGTATCGCGCCGGCAGGTGGCCGCCGTGCGCGAAGCGGTCCTGGCCGCGGGCCTGTAGGGCCTGTTCACACCAAGGCTCCATTCCGATGCCGCACACCTTCGGCCCCGACCCCGCTCCCAAGGAGCCGCTGCGCTGGCCGCTGCTCGTCGCGCTGGTGGCCGTGTTGCTCGCCGCGGTCGTGGGCATCATCCTCGGCGACGTGTCCGAGCAGGCGGAAGCGCCGCCGCAGCCGGTGGCCGCGCGGGGATTGAGTCAGCCGCTGCCGCCTGCGCTGCCGCGTGTGCGCCCCGGTGCGACGACGGCACCGGCGCCCCTCGGTGTACCCATCGTCGTCGATGCGGCGGCAAGACCCGGACCGAACGAGGCCGAGGTCTGCGGTCTTGGCATCGTCAAGGTCAGCGAGCAGGACCCGACCGGAGTCGGACACATCCCGCAGCGGTTGCGGCGCGCAACGCAAGAGCAGCTGTGGACATTGATGCAATCGAGTGCCGACGAGCGTGTGCGCGCCGCGGCCTGGTTGCTCGAATCGCGCCTGCGCGCCGCAAGGGCCGAGGGGCAACGCGCCGATGCCAGCGCCGATGCAAGCCGGGCGATCGACAAACTTGCGCGCCTGGCCGCGGGCTCGCGCGACCCGCTCGTCTATCGCCTCGCGATGGAAGGCTGCCACAGCCCTTCGCCGGGTCGGCCGCCTGCGCCCGCCTGCCAGCTCGTCAGCGTCGAGCAATGGACGCGGCTCGACCCGGACAACGCGATTCCGTGGATGACGCTGGCCGCCGCAGCACGAGAGCGTGCCGACGCGGGCGCCGAAGCCGAGGCGATGTACCGCGCGTCGATCGCGAGCGCCAGCAACTCGCACTGGGGCGTGCTGCCGAGCATCGTCAGCCAGGCATTGCCGACCAACCTGCCGACGCTCGGCAAGACGATCGCGATCAGCGACGCCTGGGAAATGCAAGGTGTCGTGGCGTTGCCCTTGCTGGCCGGCGCGCGTGCCGCCTCGCAGTTCTGCTCAGGCGAGGCGCTGCGCGACAGCAATCGCCGCCAGACCTGCGAGACGCTTGCCAGCGTTCTGGTCGACAAGGGAAAGACTTCGGTGGACGTCAACATCGGCTGGGGCGTGCGCGAACGTCTCGGCTGGCCGAAGGAGCGGGTGCAGGCCATCCGTGATGAACAACAGGCACTGCTCGACGCCTCCGGGCAGCATCTGTCGCAGGCCGGCGAGCTGAGCTGCGAGGGTGTGCAACGCATGACGCAATGGGCGAGCCTGACCGATCAGCTCGGCGAACTCGGCGCCGCGCGCGAAGTGTTCCGCCGCTCGGGCAAGAGCCTCGAGCAGGCGACGCGCGAATGGCAGCAGCGGCGCGAAGCGGCGCGAATCGCGCAAGCCGAAACGCAAACCGCCTCGAATGGTTCGGCCGCGACGGTGTCCACCTCGGTGTCCACCGCGACGTTCGCCGCCGTGCGCTGACCTGCCGGCTGGTAGTGCTCAGGTCGCGAGCAAGCGTTCCATCTCGCGCCGCACTCGAACGGCCGCGTTCTGCGCGTCAAAGTCCACATCATCCCAGCGCAATGCCCGCCCGGCGGCAATGTCGCGCTTGAGCGCAAGGCCATGGGCGAGGCCGAGTGGCAGTCCGCCCGACGCGAGCGAGTCGCGCGCCGGCATCAACTTGCCATACACCGTGTAGCCGCCTTCGCCGTCGAGACATTCGCCGGCCTTCAGGGCGCGCTTCGCGGTCGCGACCACGTCGGCGTTGAAAGCCGTCGCGCTGCCGGTCGCTTCGCCACGCAGCGCGACGCTTGCCACGCTGATGCCGAGCTCGAGCCCGATCAGGTGGAAGGGCTTGTACATCGACGAGTAGTTGCCGCTGGAGTCGGTGATGAGCCCGTACTCCTTGAAGCAGCGCCGCACATAGTCGTTGTCGGCGGCGAACGTCACGTACACGCCCCAGCGCAGGTCGCGCAATACCGGCTGCCCGTCGCGCTCGAGCGAGGAAATCACTTCGACCTGCCCGCGATGGTGCAGCGAGCCGCCTTCGCTCTTCGGACGCAGCACGCGGGCGAGGTCGTCGACGCCGCACGGCGGGAATTCGAGGCCTTGCGGCGCGGGCGTCAAGCCGGTCGCGTTGCACACCGCCGCCATCTCGATGGCGCTCTTCGTGCCGTCCAGAAAGCTGTTGAACATCTGCGCCTTCATGCCGCCGGCCGCCGCGTCCTCGGGCGTCAGGCCGTAGTGGCGCCACACCGTGTCGGGCGTCGATGCGTGGTACTCGGGCAGGTACTTGGTGCCCTTGCCGGCCGCCACCACCTCGAAGCCCGCGGTGCGTGCCCAGTCGACCATCTCGCAGATCAGCGCCGGCTGGTCGCCGTAGGCCAGCGAATAGACGATGCCGGCCTCGCGCGCCTTTTTCGCGAGCAGCGGGCCGGCCAGTGCATCGGCCTCGACGTTGACCATCACGATGTGCTTGCCGTGCTCGCAGCAGCGCAGCACGTGCGCGATACCGGCCGCCGGCGAGCCGGTGGCGTCGATCACGACCTCGACCGCGCTGCTTGCGATCAGCCCGTTGGCATCGTCGGTGACGAAGGCGCTGCCGTGCTTCAGCGCATCGTCGAAGCTGCTTGCGCGCAGCTGTTGCGCCGGCCAACCGAGCTGCAGCAGCGCCTCGCGCGAACGGTGCGGGTACAGGTCGGCGATGCCTGTCACGTGGATGCCCGCGGTGCGGCGCGCCTGGCTCAGGTACATCGAACCAAACTTGCCGGCCCCGATCAGCCCGACGCGCACCGGCTTGCCCACACTTGCGCGTTGCAGCAGCAGCTTGTGAAGGTTCATAGGATTGCCCTTACGCCGCTTTCGCCATCGCCGGCGCGATTTCGTCGAGCGAGGTGCGCAGCGCGCTCGCCGGCAACCCGTCTCGCCACGGCAGGTCGACCGGATAGTCCTTCAGCAGGCAGTCGTCGGGCAGGCATTCGATCGGCGTGAAGTCGCGGTGCGCGATGTATTCGACCCGCTTGTGGCGGCGGATGTGGTTGCTGACCGCGCACAGGCTCAAGTACACAGCGACGCGATTGAACGGCGACAGGTTGCACGAGCTCGCGTGCACGAGGCACGAATGGAACATGATCATCGAGCCGGCCGGCCCCTTCGGCGCCACGATACCGCCGTTGCGCCCGCCGGCCTTCTCGACGAGCTCGGCGATGTTGTCGTTGCTGATCGTCCACAGCGGGTAGCTCGTCGTGTGCGTGTCGTGCCCTGCGGGCAGCGCGCCGAGCTTGTGGCTGCCCGGGATGAACATGAGCGGCCCGTTGAACTCGTTCACTTCGTCGAGAAAGATTGCGACGTTCATCGCGCGCGGCTCGGGCATCAGGTCGTCGGCGAGCCAGGTGCCGTAGTCCTGGTGCCATTGCCACACGTCGCCGTCGAACGCGGCCTTGCCGTTGATCTTGAACTGGTGCATGTACACCGCTTCGCCGAGCAGGTGACGCACCGGCTCGACCATGCGCGGGTGGCGTGCCAATGTCGCGAAGGGCTTGCTGTACAGGTGCGCCGCGAAGTTCGTGCGCACGGCGGTGCTGCCTTTCTCGCGCACGTTCTCGGGCCGGTCCATCGCAAACAGCCGCGGCACTTCGTCGATCAGCGGCCTCATTTCCCGCGGCGTGAAGCGTGCCGGAAAGAACAGATAACCCTGGCGATCGAACTCGGCGAGCTCGGCGGAAGTGAGTTTCATCGCGATCTCCTGAGGTTTGCAGGATGCGCTGCGAGGCGCCGGCCGGCGATCGGGAAAACACCGGTCAGGCGGGTGAAGTCGCCGGCTGCGCCGCGACCAGCCGCAGCAGCGTGATTTCGGACGGCGCGCCGAAGCGCTTCGGCGGGCCCCAGTAGCCGGTGCCGCGGCTCGTGTAGACCCACAGCTTGTGCAGTCGATGCAGCCCGGCGGTGAAGGGCTGCTGCAGCGGCACGAAGAAATTCCAGGGCCAGAACTGACCGCCGTGCGTGTGTCCCGACAGCTGGAGCTGGAAGCCGGCCTGCGCCGCCGCGGCGGCGCTGCGCGGCTGGTGCGCGAGCAGCACGCGGGTCGATGCATCGGGCGGCGCGCCGTCGATCGCTGCCTGGGGGTCGCTGCGCTGCGCGGCGTCGAAATGGTGAGCACTGTGGTCGGTCACGCCGGCGACGACCAGCGGCGCGCCGTGGTGTCGCAGCACGACATGCTCGTTCATCAGCACGCGCATGCCCAGACGCTGCAGATGCGCGACCCAGGCGCGCACGCCGCTGTAGTACTCGTGGTTGCCGGTCACGAAGTACGTGCCGTGCCTGGACGAAAGCGCGGCGAGCGGTGCCACGTGCTGCGCGAGGTCGGCCACCGAGCCGTCGACCAGGTCTCCGGTCACTGCCACCATGTCCGCACGCAACGCGTTGACGGCAAGCACGATCGCCTCGACGTAGGCGCGCCGGATCGTCGGGCCGACGTGCAGGTCGCTGATCTGCGCGATCGTGAAGCCCTCGAGCGCCGCGGGCAGGGCGATGATCGGCACGTCGACCGAAACGATCGCAGGCGTGCGCCGGGCGTTCAAGAAGCCCCATAGCGTGATGCCCGCACCGATCGTCGGCACGGCGACGCCGGTCCACACGACGAGTCGATCGACCAGCCCCGGCAGCGCAAGCAGCGCGGCGGCGATCCACACGAGCACGAGCGCCACGTCTCGAAGCAGCGTCAGCACGAACAGCGACGAGAAGAGGCCGAGGCACACGAGGCTCGCCCAGGCGAGGGCATCGGCCCACTGCGGCGAGGTGATGCGTCGGCGCAATAGCCAGCCGAGCGGGATCAGTACCGCCGAGGTTGCAAGCACGACGGCCAGCAGGGTCTGCGCGACGGGCCACGGCGTCAACGCTGGAACAAGTCGCCACCCGATGTAGGCGTGCAGCAGCGCGGACAGCGCGGTGAGTGGCATTGGGGGAGGATGGATGCTCGGAGCAGTGCATGTGAATGCGGTTGGCGTGCTTTCAATGGGTTGCTTGCATTTAACGGCCGCGAGCGATGGGGGGAGTACGCCACTCAGCCCGTGTTCCTCAACCCCGCCGCGACCCCATTGATCGAAATGTGAATCCCCCGGTGCACCCTTTCGTTCGCCGGGTCACCTTCACTGCGCGCGCGATAGCGCCGCATCAGCTCGACCTGCAGATGATTCAACGGATCGAGGTACGGCAATCGATGCTCGAGCGAGCGCGCGAGCGACGGGTTCGACGCGAGCCGCTGCTTTTCCCCAGTGATCAGCGTCAGCGCCTCGTTGGTGCGCTGCCACTCGGCTTGGATCGCATTGAAGATGCGCTTGCCGAGCTTCTTGTCGGCGACCAGTTCGACATAACGCGCCGCGATGCCGAGATCGCTCTTCGCGAGCACCATGTCGAGGTTGGACAGCAGCGTGCGAAAGAACGGCCACTGCTTGACCATGCGCTGCAGCAGGGCGAGCCGCTCCTTGCGCTGGCTCGGTGGCGTGCCGAGATAGGCTTCGATGGCCGAGCCGAAACCGCACCACCCGGGCAACGCGACGCGGCACTGGCCCCAACTGAAGCCCCACGGGATCGCGCGCAGGTCCTCGATGGCGCGCGTGGCCTTGCGCGACGCCGGCCGCGAGCCGATGTTCAGCTCGGCGATCTCGCGGATCGGCGTCGCGTCGAAGAAGTAGTCGGTGAAGCCGGGCGTTTCATAGACCAGCTTTCGGTACGCCCGCATGCTCGCGACGCTGATCGCCTGCGCCGCTTCGAGGAAGCCTTTGGGCGCGTCCTTCGTCGGGTGCAGCAGGGTGGCTTCGAGCGTCGCCGCCACCAGCGTTTCGAGGTTGCGCAGCCCGATCGCCGGGTGCGCGTATTTCGACGCGATCACTTCGCCTTGCTCGGTCAGGCGGATCTGCCCGTTCACCGTGCCGGGAGGCTGCGCGAGGATCGCCTGGTAGCTCGGCCCGCCGCCGCGGCCGACCGTGCCGCCGCGGCCGTGGAACAGTCGCAGCGTGATGCCGTGCTTGCGCTGGAGCTCGTCGAAAAGGTCCACGAGCGCGATCTCGGCGCAGTACAGCTCCCAGTTGCTCGTGAAGAAGCCGCCGTCCTTGTTGCTGTCGCTGTAGCCGAGCATGATGTCCTGCTCGCCGCCCGAGCGCGCCACCATCGCGGCGACGCCGGGCAGCGCATAGAAGGCCCGCATGATCTGCGTCGCGTTGCGCAGGTCGCCGATGGTCTCGAACAGCGGCACGACGATCAGGTCGTTGACTGCGCCGGCCTCGCCGTGCACATCGAGCGTGCCGCGCATCAGCCCGACTTCCTTTTGCAGCAGCAGCACCTCGAGCAGGTCGCTCACGTCCTCGGTGTGCGAAATGATGTAGTGGCGCAAAGCGTTGCGGCCATAGCGACGCAGCATGTCGACCGCGCATTCGAAGACACCGAGCTCGCTGCGCGCATGGTCGGAATAGTGCGCGGTCAGCACGCGCAGCGGCCGCGCGTCGTCGAGCAGGCGCAGCAGCAGCGCTCGTCGCGCGCTCTCGTCGAGTGCGCCGTAGTCGCCTTCGATGCGCGCGACCTTCAGCAACTCGGCGATCACCGCCTCGTGCTTGTCGGAGCTTTGCCGCAGATCGACCGTCGCGAGATGAAAGCCGAACACCTGCACCGCGCGCTTCAGCGGAGCCAGCCGTGGCGCGATCAGCGCGTCGGCGTGGTGCGATTTCAGCGAGTCCTCGATCACCTGCAGGTGGGCGAGGAACTCTTCGGACAGCAGGTACGGGTCCTGCGGCGCGACCGCGTGGCGCAAGGCCTCGGTGCCGGTGAGCTCGTGCAGTGTCGCGGCGAGCCGCGCGTACATGCCGATCAGCGCGCGCCGGTACGGCTCGTCCTCGCGGTGCGCGCTCTGGTCGGGCGAGCCTTCGGCGAGCGTGCGCATCGCCGGCGTGACCGGCGCGAGCAACGCCGAGATCGACAGCTCGGCGCCGAGCTCGTGCACTTCGGTCAGGTAAAAGCGCAGCACCGTTTCGCTCTGGCGAGCCAGCGCCATGCGCAGCGTGTCGGCGCTCACGTTCGGATTGCCGTCACGATCGCCGCCGATCCAGTTGCCGGTGCGAAAGAAGCTCGCGATGTCGTGGCCCGGCAAGGCGCGTTCGATCTCGCGGTACAGGCGCGGAATCTGGCGCAGGAATGTCGTGCGGTAGTACGACAGCGCGTTCTCGATCTCGTCGGCCACGCTGAGCTTGGCGTAGCGCAGCATGCGCGTTTGCCACAGTTGCGTGACGCGCGCGCGCAGCAGCGCCTCGTTGTCGGCGAACTCGCGCTCGGTGGGGAGCCCGTCGCGCAGCTCGATCAGCTCGGCGATGGCACGCTCGGCATCCAGAATGCTTTTGCGCTGCACCTCGGTCGGGTGCGCGGTCAGCACCGGCGAGATGTGCGCGTGCGCCAGCGTCTTCGCGATGTCGCTGGCGCGGATGTCGGCTTGCGCGAGCCGCTCGAAGCACTTCGCGAGCGAGCCGTCCTGCAGGTGGCCCTTGCTTTCGTGCACTTCGCGTCGGCGCACGTGATGGCGGTCCTCGGCGATGTTGGCGAGGTGCGAGAAGTAGCTGAAGGCGCGGATCACGCTCACCGTCTGTTCGGTCGAGAGATTCTTCAGCAGGCGGTCCAGCGCCTTGCCTGCGCTCGCGTCGCGCTTCAGCCGGTACGCGACCGACAGCCGCCGGATACGCTCGATCAGCTCGAAGGCTTCGCGCCCCTCCTGCTCGCGGATCACGTCGCCGAGGATGCGGCCGAGCAGCCGGATGTCTTCGACCAGTGGCCGGTTCTTGTCGTCCGCGTCGAAGTCGGCTGCGGCCCGCCGGGGCGTGCGTGTGCGTGGCATGGGATCGGATCGTAGCGGCAGTAACGTCGGCGCGGGGTACGAACTGGTTTCAAGCGAGGCTGCTAGCATCTTCGTCATGCCCGTCACCGCCACCGTCGTCATCGCCACGCGCGAAAGCCGTCTCGCGTTGTGGCAAGCCGAGCACGTCAAGTGGCTGCTCGGTCGGCGCCTCGGGCTGCGCGCGGGGCTGCTCGGCATGACGACGCGCGGTGACCAGATCCTCGATCGATCGCTGTCGAAGGTGGGCGGCAAGGGCTTGTTCGTCAAGGAGCTCGAGAACGCTCTCGAAGAAGGGCGCGCGCAGCTCGCGGTGCACTCGCTGAAGGATGTGCCGATGGAGCTGCCCGAAGGTTTCGCGCTCGCCGCGGTGCTCGAGCGCGAGGACGCGCGCGACGCCTTCGTGTCGCCGCTCTATGCATCGATCGACCAGTTGCCGCGACGTGCGCGCGTCGGTACCTCGAGCTTGCGGCGTGTCGTGCAGCTGCGGGCGCTGCGAGACGATCTGCAGGTCGAGCCGCTGCGCGGCAACATCGACACGCGACTGCGCAAGCTCGATGAAGGACGCTTCGAGGCGATCGTGCTGGCGGCAGCCGGACTGTATCGGCTCGGGCTCGCGGGGCGTGTGTCCGCGCTCTTCGACGCACGGCAGATGATCCCGTGCGCTGGCCAAGGTGCGCTGGCCATCGAAGTGCGCTCCGATGCGAGCGCGTTGCGCGAGACGCTCGCCGCGTTGAATCATCACGCGACCTGGCTTGCGGTGAACGCGGAGCGGGCGGTCTCGCGCGCGCTCGGCGGCAGTTGCAGCATGCCGCTGGCCGCTCACGCGCAGTGGCAGGGCGCTGACCTGTGCCTCGATGCCGCGCTCGGCCACCCGCAAGAGATCGATCGCCCGTTGCTGCGGGCCAGCGTTCGTGAGTGCGTCGAGACCGATGCGCAGGCGCTGGCGCTCGGCGAGCAGGCGGCGCAGATGCTGCGCGAGCGCGGCGCAGCGGACTATCTGCAAGCAGCGGGCTGAATTCGGCCCCGATTGGCCATGCGCATCCTCGTCACCCGACCGGCCGCACAGGCGCAGGGCTGGGTGACCCGCCTGCGCGAGCGTGGCCTCGATGCGCAGGCGCTGCCCTTGATCGAGATCGCCGAAGCGCGGGACCCGCCGTCGCTGCGAGCCGCGTGGGCAGCGATATCCGCAACTCGGCTCGTTATCTTCGTGAGCCCGAACGCTGCCGAACGATTCTTCGCGCTGCGCCCGCAGGCGGCGCATTGGCCGTCGGCCACTCTGGCGGCGTCGCCCGGCCCCGGAACCACGCAAGCGCTGCTGGGCTTGAACGTGCCCCACGAGCTGATCGTCGAGCCCGCCGCGGACGCCGCGCAATTCGACTCCGAGTCGTTGTGGGCGCGGCTGTCGTCGAGTGATTGGCATGACACGAAGGTGCTGTGCGTGCGCGGTGACAGCGGTCGCGACTGGCTGGTCGAACGCCTGCGCGGCGCCGGGGCGCACGTCGAATCGGTGTCGGCGTACCAGCGCGTGGCCCCCGTGCTCGATGCGCGCGAGCGGCAACTGCTCGATGACGCGCTGTCGATGCCCACGCGCACGCTGTGGTGGTTCAGCAGCTCGCAGGCGATCGACCATCTGTCGGCGCTGGTCCCGCCCGGTGTCGACTGGTCTGCTGCGCGCGCGCTCGTCACGCATCCGCGCATCGCATCACGTGCGCGTGCGCTGGGCTTCGGTCATGTCGATGAGACGCGGCCTGCGAGCGATGACGTGCTGAAGGCCATGGAGCGCTCGATACAATCGGCCGCACCGTGAGTGAAGGTCCGCCTCCCCTTGAGAATGCCGCACCGCCGCCCCCGACGCTGAGCCTCGGCGAGCGCATCGGCTCGCGCCGGCTGTGGGTGGCGGCGGCCGTGCTCATCGCGTTGCTCGGCGCCGCGGCGCTGGCCGTCGCGTGGCGCACGCAGCAGCGCGTGCAGGAGCTCGAGCAGGAACTGGTGCGCCGCCAGCAGGACAGCCAGGTGCAAGCCACTGAAGCTCGCACGCTGGCCCGCCAGGCCCAGGAAAGCGCCCGCGAGGCCCTCACCAAGGCGGGCTTGCTAGAGGCGCGCGTGGCCGAGGTCGCGTTGCAGCGCGGGCAACTCGAAGACCTGATCCAGTCGCTGTCGCGCTCGCGCGACGAGAACCTGCTCGTCGACATCGAGGCGGCGATCCGCGTCGCGCAACAGCAGTCGGCCATCACCGGATCGGCCGAGCCGCTCGTCGCCACGCTCAGGCAGGCCGATGAGCGGCTCGCGCGCTACAGCCAGCCCCGCCTGGAAGGCGTGCGCCGCGCGATCGCGCGCGATCTCGACCGCGTCAAGGCGGTGGGCGTGGCAGACATCTCCGCCCTCAACATCCGGCTCGATGAAGCGGTGCGGCTGGTCGACGACCTGCCATTGCTTGCGGTGGCCGAGCCGCGCAAACCCGCCACCGCACGCGAGAGCGCGCCGAAGGCGGCTGTACCGGCGAGCGCACCGCCGCCTGCGAGCGACCTTGCCGGATGGTGGGCTGCCCTGCAACAGCACGTCAAGGGCTGGTCCGACATCGCATGGAACGAAGTGCGCTCTCTGATTCGGGTGACGCGCATCGACCATCCCGAGGCGATGCTGCTGGCGCCCGAGCAGGCCTTCTTCGTGCGAGAGAACCTCAAGCTGCGCTTGTTGAATGCGCGCCTGGCGGTGTTGAGCCGCCAGTTCGATACCGCGCAGTCGGACCTGCAGATCGCGCGCACCTCGCTCGAACGCTATTTCGACCGCAGCTCGCGCAAGGTCACGGTTGCGCTGGATCTGATCAAGCAAGTCGCGGCGCAGGCACGCCAGGTCTCGCTGCCGCGGCCCGACGACACGCTTGCCGCGCTGTCCACGGCGACGGCAGGCCGCTGAGCGGCCCGCACGAAGGCACCGGGCATGCGCACCGTCATCTGGCTCGTGCTCCTTTTCGTCGTCGCGGTGGTCGCGGCGTCGACCTTCGGCACGAACGATGGGCTCGTGAGCTTCTATTGGGGCGCGTGGCGAGTCGACATGTCGCTCAACCTGTTCATGATTGCGCTGGTGGGTACCTGCCTGGTTTTGGTGATGCTGATCCAGACCGTCAGCGCGTTGGTGACGCTGCCGCGCCGGGCGCACGAATGGCGGGTCGCGCGGCGCGATCAGTCGGCGCAGGCATGGCTGCGCGACGCATTGGCGCAGTATTTCGGCGGCCGCTACAGCCGCGCGCAGAAGTCGGCGCAGCGCGCGCTCTCGATTCAGGCCGAGACCCCGGAACTCGCGCAAGAGAACGACTTCACGGTGCTCGGACACCTGCTCACTGCGGGCAGCCTGCACCGACTGCAAGACCGCGCGCGGCGCGACGAGCAACTTCAACGCGCGCTCGACCTGGCGCAGCGCAGCGCCACGGCGCGGCCGGCCGAAGAGGGCGCACGGTTGCTGGCCGCCGAGTGGGCGGTCGACGATCGCGATGCGGGACGTGCGCTGGACCTGCTGGCCGGTCTGCCGCCTGGCGTCGCACGGCGCACGCAGGCGCTGCGGCTCAAGCTGCAGGCCGCGCGCCTGACGAATCAGCCTCAAGAGGCGCTGAAGACGGCACGCCTGCTGGCCAAGCACCAGGGTTTCTCGAAGGGCGCCGCGCTCGGCTTGCTGCGCGCGCTCGCCTTCGAGGCGCTCGACACTGCGCGCGATCCCGACCAGGTGCGCCGCGTATGGGAGCAGTTCGACGCGGCCGACCGGCGCGATGCCTTCGTCGTCGCGCGAGCGACGGCTCGACTGGCGTCGCTCGGTGCCCCCAATGAAGCGCGCGCATGGCTGCGACCCTTCTGGGAGCGCCTCGGTGAATTGAACGTCGAGGAGCGCGCCGCGCTGGCACTGGCGCTCGTGCCCGCGCTCGAGGGGCTTGGTGTGGAATGGTTGCCGCGGCTCGAGTCGGCGGTGCAGAGCTTTCCGCGCGAGCCGGCGATGGCCTATGCGGTTGGTCTTGCGCTGGCTGAAAGGCGACTGTGGGGCAAGGCGAGGAAGCTGCTCGAGCAGGCGGCGGCCGACCCGGCACTCAACGATCGGGCGAGGCGCAAGTCATGGCTGATGCTCGCGACCATGGCCAAGGAGGAAGGGGACGACGAACGCGCCGCGCGCTGCTACGAGCGCGCCGCGCGCCTCGGCTGAGGCCCACGCCAGACTGTTAGAATTCCCGGCCGCGCGGCTGTAGCTCAGTTGGATAGAGTACTTGGCTACGAACCAAGGGGTCGTGGGTTCGAATCCTGCCAGCCGCGCCA
>Ga0184637_10001046_pt1 | contig 19294 bp, 17 predicted proteins | sample PLM3_127_b2_FD_133143 | JGI IMG/M metagenome (GOLD analysis project Ga0184637, IMG submission 133143) | Groundwater sediment microbial communities from an aquifer in East River, Colorado, USA - PLM3_127_b2 | ecosystem: Environmental > Terrestrial > Soil > Riparian zone | place: USA: East River...
CTCAGGTAGGCGCCGCGGAACGGGACGATCCGGGGGTCGGGCGAGGCGCCGGCCGCCACCGCGAGGCGGTCGGACCACGCGCCCGCGCACAGCACCGCGGCGCGGGCGCGGGTCTCGCCGCGCTCGTGTGCGATCGCGATCCAGCCTCCGCCGCTCGAGGTCGCATCGACCCCGCACCCGGTCGAGACCGTCCCGCCCGCGGCGGCGAGGTCGGCGGCGAGCGAGCGCGCCACCTCGGCGAAGTCGACGACGCCGGTCGCTGGCGAATGCAGCGCCGCGATGCCGCGCGCGTGCGGCTCGATCGCGCGCAGCTCGTCGGGCCCGATGCGGCGCAGCCCGGGAACGCCGTTTGCGCTCCCGCGCCGCTCGAGCTCGTCGAGCCCCGCCAGCTCGCTCTCCTCGGTCGCCACGATCACCTTGCCGGTCCGCTCCGCTCGGATGCCCCGCTCGGCACAGTACGCGTACAGGGCGGCGGCACCGGCGACGCACAGCTCGGCCTTCAGCGAGCCGGGCCGGTAGTAGATCCCGGCGTGGATCACGCCGCTGGAGTGACCGGTCTGGTGGGCCGCTATGTCCGCCTCGCGCTCCAGCACGGTCACGCTCGCGTCCGGGTGTCGCAGCGCCAGCTCGCGGGCGACGGCCAGCCCGACGATCCCCGCGCCGACCACGGCGAGGTCGGACTCGCGCGGCGGCTCGGCCACCGGAGCGTCGGCGCTGCTCATCGGGCCAGTCTAGGATCGCGGTCAGTGGCATTACCGTTGAAGCCGCCAGTCAAGCCTCAGCTCGCGCTCTCCCGCAAGCAGCTTCCGGAGGGCGACGAGTGGGCCTACGAGCCGAAGTACGACGGCTTCCGGGCGCTCGCCTTCGTCGACGGCGAGGACGTGTTCCTGCAGTCGCGGAACGGGAGGCCGCTGCTGCGCTACTTCCCCGAGCTCGAGCTCCCGAAGGGCCGCTACGTGCTCGACGGCGAGCTCGTGATCCTCGACGCGGACGGCCACGAGGAGTTCGACGCGCTCCAGAACCGCCTCCATCCCGCCGAGTCACGGGTGAGGATGCTCGCCGAGCAGACGCCCGCGCTCTTTCGGGCCTTCGACCTGCTGGCGTGCGATCGCGGCAAGCTGGTGGCCAAGCCCTTCAGCGAGCGCCGCGCTGCACTCGAGAAGCTGATCGGCGAGGGGAAGGGCTCGGTCGAGCTCACACCGCTGACGAAGTCCCCCGAGGAGGCGCAGCCGTGGCTCCAGGGCGGCGAGGGCGTGATCGCGAAGCAGCTCGAGGCTCCCTACCGGCCGGGAGAGCGCAAGGGCATGGTGAAGGTGAAGCGGCTGCGGACGATCGACTGCGTGGTGGTCGGATGGCGACCCGGCAAGGAGGAGGGCACCGTCGGCTCGCTGATCCTCGGCCTGTACGACACCGACGGCGAGCTTCGAGTCGTCGGACACACCTCCGGCTTCAAGGCGAAGGAGAAGCGCGAGCTGCGCAAGCAGCTCGAACCCTACGAGACCGGTGAGCGCGGCTCGGGGGATCCGAGCCGGTGGAGCGCCGGCCGCGACCTCGAGTGGGTGACGCTCCGCCCCGAGCTGGTCGTCGAGGTCCAGTTCGACCACGTGAGCGCGGGCCGGATCCGCCACGGGGCCAAGATCGTGCGGTGGCGCGAGGATCGGGACCCGCAGAGCTGCAAGACGGAGCAGCTGTTCGGCTGAAGCGCGCCGGCGGCGCGCCGTAGCTCGGGCCGCCGCCCCTTTTCAAGGCTGAACCCTGCTCAGCGCTTCGGGGTCTTGCGCTTGGCAGCGCCTGCCTTCCGGGCGCGGCTCGGCTGCACACGCTTCGGCTCGCCGCGCTGCTTGCGGAAGTGGGGTGGCCACGGGGCGTCGCCGAGGCCCTCGGCCTCGTCGCGCGCCGCCAGCTCGAGCAGGGAGTCGAGCGAGCCGGGGTGCGAGTCGATCTCCGCTGACGGGTCGCCGCGCTCGGCGAGCCGCGCCGGGACCGTGTCGAGGCGCAGCTCCCCGGCGTCCACGTCGGGCACCTCGTCCCACTCGAGCGGGCACGAGACCCGCGCGTCCGCGGTGGGGCGGACGGAGTACGCCGAGGCGACGGTGCGATCGCGCGCGTTCTGGTTGTAGTCGACGAACACCCCATGGCGCTCCTCCTTCCACCACTTGCTGGTCGCCAGCTTGGGGACGCGGCGCTCGACCTCGCGGGCGAGGGCGAGCGCCGCGCGCCTCACCTCGGTGAACGACTGCTCGGGCTCGATCCGCACCATGACGTGGATTCCCCGCGAGCCCGAGGTCTTCGGGAACCCGGTCAGGCCGTGGTCACCGAGCACCTCGCGCACGACCATCGCCACGCGGCGCACGGTGTCCCACTTCACGCCCGGCGTCGGGTCGAGGTCGACGCGCAGCTCGTCCGGATGGTCGAGGTCGGCCCGCCGCGAGGGCCAGGGGTTGAAGTCGATCACCCCCAGGTTCACCGCCCAGGCGAGGTGGGCCGCGTCGTTGGCGACCAGCTCGCGCGCGCTGCGGCCGCTCGGGAAGGTGACCGTGGCGGTCTGCAGCCACTCGGGCGCCCCCTTCGGCACCCGCTTCTGGAAGAACGGCTCGCCGGCCGCGCCGTCGACGTAGCGCTTCAGCGTCGTGGGGCGCTCGCGCAGGTGGTTGACGGCCGCGGCGGCGACCTCGAGGTAGTAGCTGCACAGGTCGCGCTTCGTGTGGCCGCGCCTCGGGAAGAAGACCTTGTCGGGGTTCGACAGCCTCACCTCGCGCCCGGCAGCCTCGACCATCAGCGCGTCTGCCACGGCGTCAGGCTAGACGCTTGCGCGGGGGCGCTGGTTGAATACGCCCATGGAGCACGGGCCGAGGCGGGAGCAGGGGCGGCGATTCGCCTCGCTCGCGCTCGCGGTGTTCGGCACCGTGTTCCTGTTCGTCGGCGGGCTGACGCTGTACCTGCGCCAGGAGGTGTTCGACTCCGACGCGTTCGCCGGCCACGCGAGCCAAGCGCTCGGGGACGACCGCGTCGGCCTCGCGGTCGCCGACCCGATCACGGACGAGGTGATTGCCAACGGACCCGACGAGCTGATCAACGCGAGGCCGCTTCTGTCGTCTGCGGTGCAGGGCGTGATCGAGAGCCGCCCCTTCCGCGCCGTGTTCCGCGACGCCGCCGCGCGCGCGCACCGGACACTGTTCAGCCGCGACCGCGACGAGCTGGTGCTCAACCTCGCCGACGCCGGCGCTTTCGTGATCGACGCCGTGACGGCGATCTCGCCCCAGACCGCCAAGCAGATCCCAAAGGACATCAAGCCGGGCCTGATCGAGCTGACGCGAAGCAACTTCGCGATCGAAAGCGTGCAGGCGTCGGAGGGCGTGCGCTTTCTCGGCCTCCTGCTGCCGGTGCTCGGCATCCTGATGCTGGTCGGGTCCGTCGCCGTGGCGCCGGACCGGCGTGGAGCATTGGTCACTGCCGCCGGATCCGTGGCGATAGCGGCGGCGCTCGGATTCATCGCGCTCCTGATCGGGCGCTCGCTGCTGCTGGCCCAGTTCGACGACGACGTCGTGCACGACGCCGTCGATGCCGTGTGGAGCTCCTACCTGGGCGGACTCCAAGGCTGGTTCGTCGGGGTCGGGGTGGCGGCCATCGCGCTCGCCGCCGCGGCGTCGACGGCGGGCGAGGCGGACGTGGCGGCGCCGGGGCGCAGGCTGCTCGAGCTGGTACGGCGCACTCCCGAGACGACGGTGGGGCGCGCGCTTCGCGCCGTGGCGATCCTGCTCGCGAGCGTGTTCGTCGTGCTCGAGTCCGACCTGGCCCTGAACATTGTCGCGGTCCTCGCCGGGGCGTACGGTTTCTACTACGCGCTCACTGAGCTGCTGATGCTGATCGCGCCCCCGCCCGAGCCGGGAGAGCGGGTGCCGCTGCAGGAGCGGGTCCGCCCCCGCGCCGCGATCCTCGCCGGGGTCGTCGTGGTTGCCGGCGTCGTGATCGCGATCGTGGCGCTGAGCGGCGGCGGAGGCCCGGTGAAGCGCCCGGGCGGGCCCGTCGAGGCGTGCAACGGCTACCCGCAGCTATGCGACCGCCGCCTGAACGAGGTCGCGTTCCCGGGAGCCCACAACGCGATGTCGGCCGCCGACGCGGACTTCTTCGCGCCGAATCAGGGAACCGGAATCCCGAAGCAGCTGAAGGCCGGGATCAGGGTGCTGCTGATCGACGCGCACTACGGGATCAAGCGCTCCAGCGGCCCCGTGCTGACCGACCTCGAGCGCGAGCGAGGCGGGAAGGTCAACGAGGGCGTCAAGGAGCAGTTCGGAGAGAACGCTCTGGAGCGCGTGAAGTCCATCAACGAGCGCGTCGCGGGGTCCGGCGGCGAGGGCGAGCCGGGGACCTACCTGTGCCACGTCGTGTGCGAGCTGGGGGCAACCGAGCTGGACGAGGCGCTGACGGGCGTGCGCGAGTTCCTCGACACCCACCCGGACGAGTTCCTGATCATCGTGATCGAGGACTACGTAGCGCCGGAGGACGTCCAGCGGGCGTTCGAGGACAGCGGGCTCGTCCGCTACGCATACGAGCATCCCACGGACGACCAGTACCCGACCCTCCGCGAGCTGATCGAGGCGGACAAGCGGATCCTGGTGATGGCCGAGAACGACAACGGCGGCGGCTCGATCCCCTGGTACCACGACGGGTTCGAGCTCATGCAGGAGACCCCGTACACGTTCGACTCCGCGGAGGCGCTGCGCGACTACCGGAAGAGCTGCGAGCCGAACCGCGGCACCGACGGCCCACTGTTCCAGCTCAACCACTGGGTCGAGAAGGTCCCTCGCTCGCCGGACCTCGGGGCGCAGGTGAACTCGTATGAGTTCCTGCTGCGCCGCGCGAGGCAATGCGATCGGCGCCGCGACCTGCTGGCTAACCTGATCGCGGTGGACTTCTACGACGAGGGAGACGTCTTCGAGGCCGCCAGGAAGCTGAACCGCCTCTCCCCCGACGCGAAGCCGAAGGTCAGGGAGACCGGCTGAGCGTGGAGGGGCCCACCACGATGAGCTACGAGCGCGATGGGCGCGTCGCGCGGATCACGCTCGACCGGCCCGAGCGCGGGAACGGGATCACGCTCGAGACGCCGCGCGAGCTGGCTGCGTGCGTCGAGCACGCCAACCTCGACCCCGAGGTGCACGCGATCGCGCTGGCCGGGAACGGCCCCGGCTTCTGCGGCGGCTACGACCTCGTCGCCTCGGCGGAGCGCATGTCGGAGGGGTTCGGAGCGGAGGACGCGCCGCAGGGCTCTCCGATGGATCCGGCGGTCCAGGGCGCCAACCACGATCCGGACCGCGTCTGGGACCCGATCGTCGACTTCCAGATGATGAGCCGCAACGTGCGCGGCTTCATGAGCCTGTTCAACTCCGACAAGCCGGTGCTGTGCAAGGTGCACGGCTTCTGCGTCGCGGGCGGCACCGACATGGCGCTGTGCTCCGACCTGCTCGTGATCGCCGAGGACGCGAAGATCGGCTACCCGCCCTCCCGGGTGTGGGGCGTGCCGACGACCGCCGTGTGGGCGCACCGGATCGGCGTGGAGAAGGCGAAGCGGCTGCTGTTCACGGGCGACTGCCTGTCCGGCACCGAGGCGGTGGAATGGGGCCTTGCCATCGAGGCGGCGCCGCCCGAGCGGCTCGACGAGCGCTTCGAGGTGCTGCTGGAGCGGGTGGTCCGGCTGCCGATCAGCCAGCTCGTGATGATGAAGCTGCTCGTCAACTCGACGGTGAGCGCGCAGGGCCTCGCCGCGACCCAGGTGCTCGGCACGGTGTTCGACGGGATCGCACGCCACACGCCGGAGGGATACGCGTTCCAGCGCCGCGCCGCCGAGGCGGGGTTCAAGCAGGCGGTTCGCGAGCGGGACGAGCCGTTCGGCGACTTCGGCCCCTCGACCTTCAAGGGCTGATGAGCGATCTCAACGAGCGGATCACCGTCGAGTTGATCCGCGAGCGGCTCCGGGACAGCTTCCCCGGCGACCTCGGGGTCGAGCCGACCGAGGTCACGGACGAGCACGTCCGCGGCCGGGTCGTCGTCGACCGCCGCCACCTGCATCCGGGCGGGCTCGTCCACGGCGGCGCCTGGGTCGGGCTGGCCGACACGGTCGGCGCCTGGCAGACCTTCCGCCACCTGCCGCCCGGCCACGACTTCACCACGGTCGAGATGAAGCTGAACGTGTTCGGCGCCGCCGGACCCGGCGACGAGCTGGTGGCGACGGCCGAGCACCTGCACGCCGGGCGCAGCACCCACGTGGTCGAGGTGCGGGTGACGAAGAACGGCGAGCGCCTCGTCGCGAACCTGCTGATCACGCAGTTCGTGCTTCCGGCCGGCGGAAGCTAGGGCACTCTGTGCACCTCGAACAGGTTCGTGCCGAGCTCCTGGCCCGGGAGGCCCGCGGTGACCCCGATCAGCTCGCCTGATGCAGCGACCCCGTGCTCCCGCGCGAGCCGCGCGCAGTCGTCCAGCAGCTCGCGGAAGTCGTCGCGATCCGGGTTCTGCACGCAGCGCACCCCGAACAGGAGGTTGAGGCGTCGCGTGGTCTCGGCGCGCGGCGAGACCGCGAGCACCGGGACCTCGGGCCGGTGCGCGGAGACCAGCCGCGCCGTGCGCCCGCTGCGGGTCGGCACGACGAGCGCGGCGAGCCCGATCGTGTAGGTCGAGCCCACCGCGGCCCGCGCGACCGATCCCGCCACGTCGTCCGGCTCCGACGCGACCCGGTTGAAGACCCATTCCCCGTACGGCAGGTCGCGCTCGGTCTCGCGCGCGATCCGGTCCATCACCCGCACCGCCTCGACCGGGTGCTCGCCGACCGCGGTCTCCTCGGAGAGCATCACGGCGTCCGTGCCGTCGTAGATCGCGTTCGCGACGTCGGTGACCTCGGCCCGCGTGGGGCGATTCGAGGTGACCATCGAGGCGAGCATCTGCGTGGCGGTGATCGCTGGCTTCGAGTGGCGGCCTGCAAGCGCGATTAGCCGCTTCTGCAACCCCGGCACGGTGGCGATCGGGACCTCGATCCCGAGGTCGCCGCGCGCGACCATGATCCCGCTCAGCGCCGCCTCCACGATCTCCTCCGCGTTCTCGGCGGCCTGCGGCTTCTCGATCTTCGCGATCAGCGGGATGTCGGATCCGCGCTCCTCGAGGCGCCGCTCGACCGGCTCGAGGTCGGCGCGAGTGCGAACGAACGACACCGCGAGCAGGTCGATGCCGTGGGCGACAGCGAAGTCGACCCAGTCCAGGTCCTGCTCGCTGACCGCGGGGAGCGCCACGTCCGTGCCGGGGAGGTTGACTCCCTGGTGCGAGGCGACCGGGCCGCCCACCTCGGCCTCGCACCGCACCTCCCCGCCCGAGGCGTCGAGGACGCGCAGCCGGATCCGCCCGTCGGCCAGATACACGACGTCACCCCGATCGACCGCCGAGGCCAGCCCGGGCCACGAGACGGGGAGCCGCTCGGAGGTCCCGAGCACCTCATCGCTGGTCAGGGTCAGCTCCGAGCCGCCCTCGACGTCGACCACGCCGCCCTCGAGCTCGTCGAGGCGCAGCTTCGGTCCGGGGATATCTCCCAGCAGGCCAACCTCGACCCCCGCTGCCTCGGACACCTCGCGGACGAGCGAGACCGTCGCGGCGTGCTCGTCGGCGCTCCCGTGCGAGAAGTTGAGCCGCAGCACGTCCACGCCCGCCTCGATCAGCTCCCGGAGCACCTCAGGCTTTCGCGTCGCGGGCCCGATCGTGGCGACGATCTTGGTGCGGCGCCAGGCCCTCGTTTCGCCCATCGGCTCAGGCGCTGCCCTGGACGCCGGCCGCCGGTCGCTCCTCGGTGATCGGCGTGTGGGTGGCCGCGGGCACGCCCTCGTGCTCGGGCGGCTCCTGGACAGGCTCTTCGGGCTCCTCGAGGCGCTGGATCACGGGCAGGCGCCACACGATGCTCGCGAGCACGAGTCCCACCGCGACCGAGAGCACGGCCAGGAACCACTGTCCGGCGCTCAGGATCACGAGGTCGAAGAAGTCGCGCACGGGCTCGGCGGCGAGTCCCAGCGCGTAAAGCGCCCCCAGCCCGGCGACCAGGGCGAGCATGTAGCTCTGGATCGCGATGTGCTCGCGCCCCGGCCCGCGCTCGAGCAGCAGGATGAATGCGAGGCCGAGGATGATCAAGGTCGTCGTGGCGGCCGTCCGCCCCTCCTCGAGCGTGCCGCCGAACAGGGTGTCGACGAGGAAGAAGGAGAGCAGCGAGCCGACGCCGATCGCGAGCCCGGCCGGGACGGCGAACGCGGCCAGGGCCCGCAGCAGCCGCCCCCTGTAGAGCGGCCCCTCGCTCGGCGCCAGGGCGAGGACGAAGGAGGGGATCCCGATCGTCAGCGCCGCCGCGATCGTCAGCTGGCGGGGCAGGAACGGGAACGCGAAGCCGAAGATCGCCGCGGCGACAATCAGAAACGCCGCGTACACGGTCTTGGTCGCGTACAGGCGGGCGAGCCGGTGGATGTTGCGGGCGATCCGCCGTCCCTCGCCGACCGCGCGGGGAAGCATCGAGAACTCGTCCTTCAGCAGCACGATGTCGGCGATCCCCTTCGTGATCTGGCTGCCCGAGCCCATCCCGACCGCGAGGCTCGCCTGCTTCAGCGCCGGAACGTCGTTGACCCCGTCGCCGATCATCGCCGTGAACCGCCCGCGTTCGGACAACGCCGCCACAAGCGACTTCTTCTGCTCCGGCTTGATGCGGCAGAAGATCGTGTTCGCCTCCGCGGCGTCGGCGAGGTCCTCCGCGTCGGCCGGCAGCTCCGATCCCTCGATCACGCCGGCGTCGGGTGGGATGCCGACCGCGCTCGCGACCGCGGTCACGGTCTCGAGCGCGTCGCCGGAGATCAGCTTCAGGTCGACCTGCTGCTCGCGCATGAACTCGATCGTCTCGACGGCATCGGGGCGCAGGTTCTCCTCCAGCACGACGAGCGCACGCGGGTCGAGCCTGGGCGGGAGCGCGGTGGCGGGGTCCTCGGGGAGCCCGTCGGAGGCCTCGCCGAAGGCGACCACCCGTCGTCCGTTGGCCGTGTGCTCCTCGAGGGTGCTCTGCAGCGCCGGTGGCAGCTCGAGCGCCCCGGCCTGCGCGAGGACGTCCGGGGCGCCCAGCACGTAGCTGCGACGGCTGTGGCGCGGCCCGCCGAGGGTCACCCCGCTCCACTTCCACTTGGATGAGAACGGCACCTCGGCGACGACCTCCCCGGGCGGGCTCGGATAGCGATCGGCGATCGTCTGCAGGGTGCGGTTTCGCTCCCCCGCGCTGGCGGCGAAGCTCGCCAGCGCTTGATGCGCGACAGCTTCCTCCGCGGAGTCCGCCACCTCGACCGAGACCAGCTCCAGGGAGCCGTCGGTGAGCGTGCCCGTCTTGTCGATGCAGACGGTGTCCACGGCCGCGAGCGACTCGGTCGCGGCCATCTGCTGGATCAGCGTGTTCATCCGCGCGAGACGCACCGCCGCGACGGCGAGGGTGACGCTCATCAGCAGGACGAGCCCCTCCGGGATCAGGGTGATCAGGCCGGCGGTGGAGGTCTGCGCCGCCTCCTCGAGGGCGACGCTTCGCAGGGCGAGGGCGAGCAGCAGGATCACCGCGAGGGGAAGCATCAGGACCGTGGTCGCGCCGAGGATCCGGTTGACCTCGAGCTGCAGCGGGGAGGGGGGATGACGGAAGGCGCGAGCCTCGCCGGCCACCTTCTGCGCGTGGCTATGCTCGCGCACCGCGTCGACCTCGTAGTAGCCGGAGCCGTTGAGGCAGAAGGCGCCGGAGAGCACCCGGTCTCCCTCGCGCTTTGGGACCCCGTCCGATTCCCCCGTGAGCATCGATTCGTCCAGCGTCAGGCCGCGCGAGGAGACCAGCACCCCGTCGGCGACGAGCTGGTCGCCGGGCTCGACCCTGACGATGTCCTCGGGCACCACCTCCTCGGCGCGCAGCTCGTGCAGCTCGCCGTCGCGCATCACCTTCGCCCGCGGCGCCACTAGCACGGCGAGCTGATCGAGGACCCGCTTCGCCTTCAGCTCCTGGCGTATCCCGATCGCGCTGTTCACGATCGCGATCAGCCCGAACAGCGCGTCCGCGAACAGCCCCAGCGCGAGGATGAGCACGAAGAAGGCCGCGATGATCGCGTTGAAGAGCGTGAAGACGTTGCCCGCGACGATGCTCGCGGCCGATCGGCTGCTCGTCGCCTGTGGCGGTCCGAGCCTCGCGAGGCGCTTCGCGGCCTCGGCGCTGGACAGCCCTCGCTGGTAGCTCTCGCTCACCTGACCATTCATACCGCAGGCCGACCGGCAGCAGGCCAGGGCCGGTAGGGTTCCGGCGCGATGGAGCTGAAGCTGGGTCTCAACCTCGGTTACTGGGGGATCGGCCCCCAGGGCGATGAGGCCGTTGAGTTCGTGCAGACCGCCGAGCGGGCCGGGTACGACTCGGTGTGGGCCGCCGAGTCGTATGGCTCCGACGTGGTCAGCGTGCTCGCGTGGCTCGTCCCTCACACCGAGACGATCAAGCTCGGGGCGGCGATCATGCAGGTCCCGGCACGAGCGCCGGCCGCCGCGGCGATGGCCGGGTGCACGATCGACGCGCTGTCGGGCGGCCGCTTCATCTTCGGCTTCGGCCCATCGGGTCCGCAGGTGTCGGAGGGTTGGTACGGGGTTCCGTACGCGAAGCCCTGGGGGCGCACGCGGGAGTACGTGGAGATCGTGCGCGAGATCGTCGCCCGCAAGGACCGGCTGACCTACGAGGGCGAGCACTACACGCTGCCGCTCCCCGACGGCGAGGGCAAGGCGCTGAAGCTGAACTTCCATCCCGTGCGCGACCGGATCCCGATCTTCCTCGGGGCGATCGGGCGCAAGTCCGTGGAGCTCGCCGCCGAGATCGCCGACGGATGGATCCCGATCTTCTCCAGCCCCGATGCCTTCAGGGAGACGTGGGCCGAGCACGTCGAGGCGGGTCTGGAAAGAGGGGGGCGCAGCCGCGAGGACGTCGAGATCTCCCCGACCCTTCAGGTCGCGATCGACGGCGACCTGGAGACGGCGCGCAACGTCGTCAAGGCGGGGCTGCTCCTCTACCTCGGCGGGATGGGTAGTCGGAAGACCAACTTCTACGTCGACCTCGCCTCCAGGATCGGATTCGAGCAGGAGGCGAAGGAGGTCCAGTCGCTGTACCTCGAAGGCAAGCGCGAGGAGGCATACAACGCGATCCCCGACGAGCTCGCCGATGAGACCTCGCTGGTCGGCAGCGAGGCCGAGGTGGCGGAGCGGGTCGAGCGCTACGCGAACGCCGGAGCCGACCGGCTGATCGTCTCGCCGATCCACCTCGACGCAGCAGAGCGCAACCACACGGTCGAGCGGCTGGCCGCGCTAGCCGGCGTCGCCGCGCCGGTCTAGCGCCGGGTGGCCGATGCGGATCGGCGTCCCGAAAGAGTCCGCCGAGGGGGAGCGCCGGGTGGCGCTGATCCCCGACGCGGTGCGGGCCATCACCGGCCAGGACCTGGAGGTGAGCGTCGAGTCGGGAGCGGGTGAAGCCGCCGGCCATCCGGACGCCGAGTACGAGCAGGCGGGCGCGAAGGTCGGCTCGGGTGACGCGGCGTGGGGCGCGGAGGTGGTTGCGGTGGTCGCTCGGCCCACGACGGAGCAGATCGGCGAACTGAAGCAGGGCCAGGTGCTGATCGGGCAGCTCGCTCCGCTGACATCGGCCGACACGAACCGCGCGCTGGCGCAGGCCGGGGTGACGAGCTTCGCGATGGAGGCGATCCCGCGGATCACAAGGGCGCAGGCGATGGACGCACTGTCCTCGCAGGCCAACGTGGCCGGTTATGCGGCGACCCTGCTCGCGGCCCGTGAGGTGGGCCGCTTCTTTCCGATGATGACCACCGCCGCGGGCACTGTCGCGCCGGCCCGCGTCCTGGTGCTGGGCGCCGGGGTCGCGGGACTTCAGGCGATTGCCACCGCGAAGCGCCTCGGCGCCGTGGTCACGGGCTTCGACATCCGGCGCGCCGCCTGGGAGCAGATCGCGAGCCTCGGCGGGCGCCCGCTCGAGCTTGACTTCATCCCCGACGCCGAGGCCGAGGGCGGGTACGCCCGCCCGCTCACCGATGAGGAGAACGAGCAGGTGCGTGAGGCGCTGGCGGAGAACGCGACGCGACAGGACGTGATCATCACGACCGCCCAGGTCCCGGGACGCCCCGCCCCGACCCTGATCACCGCCGACGCGGTCCGCGGGATGTCCCCCGGCTCGGTGATCGTGGATCTCGCCGGGGATTCCGGCGGCAACTGCGAGCTCACCGAGGCCGGCCGGACCGTCGTCGAGGGCGGAGTGAAGGTGATCGCCCCCGTGAACCTCGCGAGCGAGATGGCGACCCACGCCTCGCAGCTGTACTCCAAGAACGTCGAGAACCTGCTCGATCTGCTGGTCGGCGAGGACGGAGGGCTGAAGCTCGACTTCGAGGACGAGGTCGTCGCGGGCGCGTGCATCACCCACGACGGCGAGATCGTGAACGAGCGAGCGCGCGAGGCCGCCGGGGCGAGCGCCTGATGGACCTGATCACCGAGGTAACGATCTTCGTGCTCGCCGCGTTTGTCGGCTTCGAGGTGATCTCGAAGGTGCCGACCACCCTGCACACGCCGCTGATGTCGCAGACGAACGCGATCCACGGCATCGTGATGCTCGGCGGGCTGATCGTGATCGGCCTCTCCGACGACCTGCTCGAGGACGTGATCGGCGTGATCGCGATCGCCTTCGGTGCGATCAACATCGTCGGCGGCTTCATGGTCACCGACCGGATGCTGGGCATGTTCGCGCGCAGGCCGAAGCCAAAGAAGCCGGCCGAGTCGGAGAAGGGATGACGTTGCCCCTCGCCGTGATCGAGCCGGGCGGCAGCCTCGCCACCGCGCTCTACATCGTCTCCTTCTCGCTGTTCATCTTCGGCGTCCGCCGCGGCACCCACCCGACGACCGCCAAGCAGGGCAACCTGACCGCGGCGACCGGGATGGCGATTGCGATCGTCACCACCTTGCTCCTGGACGGGATCGGCAACTGGGGCCTGCTGATCCTCGGCCTCGCGATCGGGACGGGGGTCGGGGTGGTCGCCTCGCTGCGCGTGCAGATGACCGCGATGCCGCAGATGGTCGCCCTGTACAACGGCGTCGGCGGCGGGGCGGTGGCGCTGATCGCGTGGTCGGAGTTCCGCCACGGGCTCGCGCTCGGCGAGGAGATCCCGCTCGACGAGCTGGTCCCGATCCTGTTCTCGATGGTGATCGGCTCGGTCTCCTTCTGGGGCTCGAACATCGCGTTCGGAAAGCTCCAGGGGATGATCCCCGGCCGGCCGGTCAAGGTCCCCGGCCAGCAGGTCCTCAACGCCCTGCTCCTGGTCGGGATCGTCGCGGCCTGCATCGCGATCTCCGCCACAAACGACGATCCCTCGCAGGCGGTGTTCATCGCCGTGCTGATCGGTGCGGCGGCCCTCGGCAATCTGGTCGTGCTCCCGATCGGCGGGGCCGACATGCCGGTCGTGATCTCGCTGCTGAACGCGTGCACGGGCCTGGCGGCCGCCGCGGCGGGCTTCGCGCTCGACAACGTCGCCCTGATCGTCGCCGGGACGCTGGTCGGCTCCTCGGGAACGATCCTCACCCTGGAGATGGCGACGGCGATGAACCGCTCGGTGGCGAACATCCTCTTCGCGGGCTTCGGCGGCGCGCCGGCCGCCGGGGCGGCCGCGACCGAGGAGCGCCCGCACCGCTCCGTCTCCGCCCAGGACGCCGCGATCGCGCTCGCCTACGCGGACTCGGTGGTGATCGTCCCCGGCTACGGAATGGCCGTCGCCCAGGCCCAGCACGCCGTCAAGGAGATGGCCGACGAGCTGGAGGCGCGCGGCGTCACGGTCAACTACGCGATCCATCCCGTCGCCGGGCGGATGCCGGGGCACATGAACGTGCTGCTCGCGGAGGCCGACGTCTCCTACGAGAAGCTCAGGGAGATGGACGAGATCAACCCCGAGATGCCGCGAACGGACGTCGCGGTGGTGATCGGGGCGAACGACGTCACCAATCCGGCTGCCAAGGACGACCCCGACAGCCCGATCGCTGGCATGCCGATCATCGAGGTCGACGAGGCCCAGCAGGTGATCGTGATCAAGCGCTCGCTGAGCCCCGGCTTCGCCGGGATCGACAACGACCTCTTCTACCACGAGAAGACATCGATGCTGTTCAGCGACGCTAAGGAGGCGGCGCAGGGGATCGCCGCCGAGGTGCAGGAGCTGTAGGAGTCGGCCCGGCGTGACGGCCGGCCCGCCAAACTGCCCTAACCCGCGCCGATCTCCCGCAGGGCCTCGGCGTGGTCCACGTACCCTTGATGCTGGGCGATCTTTCCGTCACGGATCCTCCAGGCGGTCGAGAACCGCCACTCGACCTCGACCCCGCTGCCGCGGCCCTGCCCGCGAGCGGTCGTGGCTACGACCCCGGCATCCCCCTCCTCGGTGCAGTCGCCGAACTCGAAGCGGAGCTCCTTGAGCGGCTCGTTGACGACCTCGAACCAGCGCCGCATCCCGTCACGCCCCTGTACACACCTGATCCCGGAATCACGGGGACGTCGTGGAACTCGACCTCCGGATCGAACAGCTCCACGAAACCTTCGACATCGCCCGCGTTGAAGCGCTCGAACGCGCGGCGCACGAGATCGGTCGGCTCGCCCATCCGGCGGGGTCAGTCGCGGCGGCTATAGCGCGCTGCGAGCCACCCGATCAGCGCCCCGAGTAGCGCCGAGAAGACGAGCGCGAAGATCAGCGGCGTGCTGACGCTGGTGAAGAACAGGAAGTCGATGTTGACCTCCTGCGAGTTCTGAACGATGAAGATCATCAGCAGGACGACCGCGGCGAGCATCGCCCAGCCCCTCCAGTTCGTCCCCTGGCGTCCGGTCGCGCCCGGCTGCTGCTGATCGACCACGGCGCGACTCTAACAGCGGGCGAACGGCGTGTGGAAGCGAGATTCGTTCGAGTCGCGGCGCGAAGGCGGCGCGAAGGCTTTACCCCTTGCGCACACCCGCGAGCCGCCGCGGCCTAGCGTCGCGGCGTGGGCGTAGCACGTGGCCGGAGTTGTTCCGGCCAGGGCACGGTGGAGTGGATCGGCCTCGTGCTGCTCGTGGCGGCGCTCGGGCTTGGCTCCCTGGCCGCCGCCGGCGACGGGGTCCCCGGCGGCTCGCTGGCGCGCGCGGTCGCGGAGCGGATGATCTGCGCCGCGCGCCTCTCCGACGCCTGCCGCGCTGAGCCCGAGCTGGACGCGGCGTACGGCGCCGAGGTGGCGGGCCTGGTCCGGGAGCACGCGCCGCGGATCCGCTACGAGCGCGGCATGCTCGCGCTCCCTGTCGACTACCGGCGCTGCCGCGAGGACGCGTGCGCCGAGGGAGCGGGGACGGGGCGGATCTGGCGATCCCGCTCCGGCGAGCCCGTGGTCGCCTTCGTCCACGTCCTCGACTGCCGCGCCGCCTCGATCGCGCGCACCCGCGGCGAGGGCGGCGATTGCTCGGGAAGGCGGGGCGGGAACCTCTACCTCCAGTACTGGCTCTACTACCCCGGCAGCGCCACCGCCGAGGGCAGGGTGATCGACGAGGCGATCCGCGCGGCGAGCGCGGCGGTCGGGAAGCCCAGCTTTCACCCGGACGACTGGGAGAGCTACCAGGTGCGGATCCGCCCCGGCGCGGTCGACGCGCGCGCCAGCTCCCACCACGGCTACGTGTATGACCTCGACGGCGGCTGGCGCCCCCGGGTGGGCTCCCGCGACGACGGCGCGGCGAGCGTCAAGCCGCCGTGGCCGAAGCAGGGCTGGGGCCCCGAGACGCGGACGGTCTACGTATCGGGTGGCAGCCACGCCGGGAACGCGCGCGCGATCCGGCGCGTCAGCAGGACGACGCCGCGGGAGCGGCTGCGCCTCCTCCCGCTCGAGCCGATCGTCGCGCGGCGAGGAGGCGGGCGTTTCGCGATCACGCCTCCGTGGCTGAAGGACGTGTGGCTCGACCCGGAGGCCAAGGGCACGGATTGAGCTACCGCGGCGGCATCCGCAGCGCACCGTCGAGGCGCAGCGTCGCCCCGTTCAGCATCGGGTTCTCGATCACCTGCTGCGCGAGCTGGGCGTACTCCTCCGGTGCTCCGAGCCGGGCGGGGAAGGGGACCTGCTCGCCGAGCGCGGCACGCTGGTCATCTGGGAGCGCGCCGAGCAGCGGGGTGTCGAACAGGCCCGGGGCGATCGACACGACCCTGATTCCCCGCCCCGCGAGGTCGCGCGCGGCGGTCAGGGTCATCCCGACGATCCCACCCTTGGAGGCCGAGTAGGCGACCTGCCCGATCTGGCCCTCGAACGCCGCGGTCGAGGAGGTGTTGACGCAAACCCCGCGCTCCCCGTCTTCTACCGGCTCGCTCTCGTTCATCGCGGCGGCCGCAAGCCGCAGCACGTTGAAGGTTCCGATCAGGTTCACCTTGACCACGTTGGAGAACACCTCGAGGTCGTGCGGCCCCTGCTTGCCGACCGTGCGCTGCGCCCACCCGATCCCCGCGCAGCACACCGAGATCCGCAGGCCCCCCTCCGCTTCGGCCGCCGCGTCGACGGCCGCCTTGACGGCGCCCTCGTCGGCGACGTCCGCCTCGACGAACGCCGCACGCTCGCCCAGCTCGCCGGCCAGCGCCGCGCCCTTCTCGGCATTGAGGTCGGCGATCACGACGCGCGCGCCGGCGTCGTGAAGCCGTCGCACCGTCGCGGCGCCCAGACCGGACGCGCCGCCCGCGACGATCGCGCTTGCAGCCTCGATCCGCATCCGCGCGGCAGCGTATTCGACGCAAGCTGCGGCCCACGCGGACGGGTGGTCCAAGAGGGCCATGCCACGCGCTAGGGTTCACCCCTATCGCGGGCTCCGTCCAGCAGGAGACAACCCGGAAGGACGCGATCGCGGAGCGGCTCGGCGAGGCGCGCGAGCGAACGCTGCTGCTGATCGAGCCGCTCACGGAGGAGCAGCTCAACCGCGTCTACTCGCCGATCCTCAGCCCGCTGGTCTGGGACCTCGGCCACATCGCCAACTTCGAGGAGCTGTGGCTCGTCGAGCGCGTCGGCGGGCGTGAGCCCCTGCGCGGCGAGCTGGGCCGCTTCTACGACGCGATCGAGAACCCGCGCGACACGCGCGGCGAGCTGCCGATCCTGAAGGGGGATGAGTGTCTCTCCTATCTGGAGCAGGTCCGCGAGCGGACGCTCGAGGTGCTCGACGAGGCCGATCTCGACTACCCGGACGATCCCCTGCTGCGCGACGCCTTCATCTACGAGATGCTGATTGCCCACGAGCACCAGCACAACGAGACCATGCTGCAGCTGATCCAGATGGTCGAGGCCTACGAGCCCGTCCGGCGCGATCCCGGGCCGGCGGCCGAGCCCGCGCCGCAGGGGCCCGAGATGATCGAGGTCGACCGCGGCGAGGCCGAGGTGGGAGCCGGGCCCGATGGGTTCGCCTACGACAACGAGCGCCCTCGCCACACGCGCGAGGTCGGGCCCTTCTGGATCGACCGGACGCCGGTCACGAATGGCGCGTTCGCGCAGTTCCTGGACGAGACGGACGCAGAGCCGCCGCGCTACTGGAAGCGCGACGGCGAGGGTGGCTGGGGTCGCACCTGCATGGGTCGCATCGAGCCGCTCGATCCCGGCCAGCCGGTGATCCACGTCTCCTGGCACCAGGCCGACTCGTTCGCGCGCTGGGCGGGAAAGCGCCTCCCGACCGAGTTCGAGTGGGAGGCGGCGGCCTGCGGCGCCGACCCCGAGCGGGCCAACCTCGACCAGCTCGGCTTCGGTTGCGCGCCCGCCGGCGCCTACGCGGACGGCTGCGCGGACTGCGGGGCGGTGCAGATGATCGGTGACGTGTGGGAGTGGACCTCATCCGACTTCCGCTCCTATCCCGGCTTCGAGCCCTTCCCCTATCCGGAGTACTCGCAGGTCTTTTTCGGCGACGAGTACAAGGTGCTGCGCGGCGGCTCGTGGGCCACCAGCAGCAACGTGATCCGGCCCACGTTCCGAAACTGGGACCTCCCCGAGCGGAGCCAGATCTTCGCCGGGTTCCGCTGCGCCCGGGACGCCTGATCCGCGCCGCATCATGGAACGCATGTCCAGAACAGCGCGCCGCGGGCACTAGGAGCACTCGTGGATTCCCCCATCGCGACAGACCAGATCACGATCGACGTGCACCTGCCCGCGGGCGGCTCGATGTCGGGGATCGCCGCGGATGCGCGGATGGGGCTGTCGGCCCCGTTCAAGGAGCTGCCGCCGAAGTACTTCTACGACGAGCGGGGCTCGCGGCTCTTCGAGCAGATCACCGAGCTCCCCGAGTACTACCCGACACGCGCCGAGCGCGCGATCCTCGATGCGCGGGCGGGCGAGATCGTCGCCGCCGCGGCTCCCTCGACCCTGATCGAGCTGGGCTCGGGCTCGGCTGCGAAGACGCGCCACGTGCTCGACTCGATGCGCGAGGCGGGCTCGCTGGAGGCCTACGTCCCGGTCGACATCTCCGAGGAGATCACGCGCGAGACCGCGGCGCGGCTGATCGACGAGTATCGGGGCCTGCGGGTGCACGGGGTGGTGTGCGACTACGAGACCCACCTGGAGCGGGTGCCGCGCGAGCCGGGGGCCCTGATCGCCTTCCTCGGCGGCACGATCGGCAACTTCCATCCCCACGTGCGCCGCACGTTCCTCGCCCGGATCGCCTCGCTGATGTACCCGGAGGACCGCTTCCTGCTCGGGACCGACCTGGTCAAGGACCGCGAGCGCCTCGAGGCCGCCTACAACGACTCGGCCGGCGTCACCGCCGAGTTCAACAGGAACGTCCTCCACGTGCTGAACCGCGAGCTCGGGGCCGACTTCGAGCCCGACGCGTTCGACCACGTGGCCTGCTGGGACGAGATCAACTCGTGGATCGACATCCGCCTGCGCTCGCGCGCCGACCAGACCGTGACCGTGCGCGCGCTCGACCTGCAGGTCGAGTTCGCGGGCGGCGAGGAGATGCGCACCGAGATCTCCTCGAAGTTCACGCGCGAGCAGCTCGAGGCCGTGTACCGCGACGCCGGCCTCGAGCTGGTCGAGCTGTGGACCGACCCCGAGGACCTGTTCGCGCTCAGCCTCGCCCGCGCGGCTTAGACCTAGGTGTCCTGCCTCACGACGTCGTGAACAGCTGAGGGTTTGAGCCCCCCGGCCCGCGGGCCGGGGGGCTCGTGCCCAAAGAGCCATCCGGGTCCATCCCGAGGCTTGGGGTCTTGCGAGATCTCAA
>Ga0184637_10001047_pt1 | contig 19289 bp, 20 predicted proteins | sample PLM3_127_b2_FD_133143 | JGI IMG/M metagenome (GOLD analysis project Ga0184637, IMG submission 133143) | Groundwater sediment microbial communities from an aquifer in East River, Colorado, USA - PLM3_127_b2 | ecosystem: Environmental > Terrestrial > Soil > Riparian zone | place: USA: East River...
CCCGAGCATCGGCAGCATCCCGGCGCCGGCGGCGAGCGGTGAGTAGTCGAGGATCTTCTGCAGGTACTGCGGCACGTAGAGGACGATGGAGAAGAAGACGGCCGACAGCAGCAGCGTCACCAGGCACGCGGCGGCGAACTCCCGGTTGCGCGCGACGTCGGTGGGGATCAGCGCGTTGCGCCCCATGCGCGGCTCGATGAAGCCGAAGGCGACGATCAGCGCCGCCGAGAGGGCGAGCATCGCGATGATTCGCCAGTCGCCCCAGCCCCAGTCCGTGGCCTGGTCGAGCGCGAGCAGCAGGAGCAGCAGCCCGAGCGACAGCGCCGCGCTTCCCGGATAGTCGATCCGCTCCTCCTCACCCTCCTCCCGCGGCTGGTGCACCTTGAGGTACGTCACCGCCACCGCGAAAACGGCAATCGGCACGTTGAGCACGAAAATCCAGCGCCAGCTCAGCTCGCTGAGCGCACCGCCGATCAACGGCCCCAGCGCGTTGCCGAGCCCGGCGATCCCGAGGACCAAGGCGCCGGCGAGGCTGGCCCTGGAGGCGGGGAGCGCCGCGAAGGTCATCCCTAGGATCGCCGGCCACATCAGCGCGCCGCCGACCCCCATCCCGACCCGGCTTCCGATCAGCCACTCGATGCTCGGCGCGGCGGCGCCAAGCGCGGAGAAGCCGGCGAACAGCGCGATCCCGATGAAGAACACCCGTCTGCGCCCCAACATGTCGGCGAGCCGGCCGCCGGTCACGATCGCCATCCCGAACACAAGCGCGTAGGCGTTGATCACCCACTGCGCCGTGCTGACGTCGGTGTCGAAGTCCTCCTCGATCGAGGGGATCGCCACGTTGAGCGCCGTGAAGTCGTTGGCGATCACCAGCACGCCAAGCGCCATGGCGACGAGCGCCATCACCGTGCCGGGCCGCAGCTGCTCCGGCGCCCCCGCCTTTGCCTGCTCGGCCATCAGGAGCGGGACTCTATCCGCGGCCCACCCGGCCGAGCTCCTGGAACAGCCGCGGGTCGTTGGTGCAGATCCCGTGCACGCCGAGCTCGCGCAGGCGGCGCATCCAGGCGAGATCGTCGACCGTCCACGCGATCACCTCGACCCCGGCCGACTCGGCGGCCTCGATCAGCCGCCGGCTGATCAGCGGCCAGTACGCCCACATCGCATGCACCCCGAGCCCGGGAAGCGTGCGGGCGGCGAACCGCGGCAGGCGGTGGCGCATCAGCCACAGGGCCCCCGCCACCGCCGGGCGCGCCCAGCGGCTGCGACTCCAGTCGCGGCCCACCTTGGGGTAGGTCCAGCCGAGCCGCAGCTCCGGCTCGATCTCCCGAAGCCGCTCCAGGCTCGAGGTCTCCATCGTCGAGACCATCGCGCGCTCCAGCAGCCCGTGCTCGCGCAGCGCGCCGGCGAGGCGGTCCTCGCCGCCCGGGAGCTTCAGGTCGCAGTCGAGCTCGATCCGATCGAGGGGCGGTCGGGTGAACGCCTCGAGGCCCTGGGCGAGCGACAGCGCCTCGCGGCGCTCCGCGTCGAGGTAGTCGTGGGCGAGCACCAGCCGCGCGTCACGCAGGCGCAGGACGTCGAGCTCGATCATGTCGACGCCGAGCTCGACGGCAGCGTGAAAGCTCTCGATCGTGTTGCCGGCGCGGACGGCGCCGGCGCCCTTGTGGCCGATCTTTCTCAGGCGCCGTCCGCCCGCCGCGGCTCTCGCTCCGTCTGCCCGCCGTCGCCACGCGGGCGCTCGGTGGCCCGCAGCGCCTCGTACTCGGTCAGACGCTCGGTGTCGAGCGTGAGCAGGAGCCGCAGGATGGCCCCGAGCCCGGCGAGGATGCCAGCCGCCGTGACGCCCACCGTAAGCGTTCCGATCGCAGCAAGCCCCCTGCTCTCGCGCTGGACCTGCTCGAAGAAGGGCAATGCGCTGTCCGAGGTGGCGATCTGAATCGTTCCGACGATCGCCAGCAGGAGGACCACGAGTCCCCCCCAGAGAAGGGAGCGGGAGAGGAACTCGAACCACTCCGCCGTGCTTCGATCCATGGGCCAACTGTAGTCCGCGCACGCACGCGGGAGGGCTGAGGTCGGGCCGCCCGGGGAGCCGGGCTCAGAAGAGCTGGTTCTCGCCGGCGAAGATCTCGCTCACCGAGTCGTCGGTGAAGATGCGGCGAATGGAGTCGGCGAGCGTCTGGGCGGTCGACAGCACCGTGACGTTCTCCGGGGCGCCGCGTCGCTGCGGGAGCGTGTCGGTGACGACGATCCGCTCGATCCCTGAGCTCTCGTGCGGGAGGCGCTCGTAGGCGGGGCCCGAGAAGACTCCGTGGGTCGCGCATGCGATCACGCGCACACCCCCCTCGTCCCTGAGCGTCTGCGCCGCGGCGCATAGCGTTCCCGCCGTGTCGATCATGTCGTCGACGAGCACGCACGTCTTGCCCTTGACCTCACCGACCACGTAGCCGATCTCCGCGACCTGCTGAGCGGGCCGCTCCTTCTCGAGCACCGCCCAGTGGCAACCGAGCTTGCGCGCGAAGTTACGGGCCAGCTTCACGCGGCCGGCATCGGGGGAGACGACGACGAGATCCTCGTCGAAGGGCTGGTCCAGGAACCACTGGGTGAGCATCGGCATCGCGGTCATGTGGTCCACCGGCACAGTGAAGAAGCCCTGCACCTGTCCGGCGTGCAGGTCCATGGTCAGGACGCGGTCGACCCCGATCTCCTCGAGGCAGTGCGCGACGACCCGCGACGAGATCGGCTCGCGCGGGGACGACTTCTTGTCCTGGCGCGAGTAGCCGTACCAGGGCATGACGGCGATGATGCGGTGCGCTGAGGCGCCCTTGGCGGCGTCGATCATGACCAGCAGCTCCATCAGCGCGTCGTTCGGGGTCATGCCGGTGGCCTCGTTGGCGGCCGTGGACTGGACCAGGAAGACGTCGGCGCCGCGGATCGACTCCTCGTAGCGGCAGTACACCTCCCCGTTGGCGAAGGTCCGCAGATCGACTGCCCCGAGGTCGACATCGAGCTGGCCGGCGATCTTCGCGGCCAGCTCCGCGGACGCGCGGCCGCCGAACACCATGAGGCGCTTCGTGTACTCCTGCGGGATGTGGGTGAGGAGCTGCGAGCGCTCCTCGATCGTGCGCTCCTCGATCGTGCTCACGTGCCGTCCTTCGTCCGCTTAGCCTCTTCGCCTTCCTTCGCTGCCTCTTTGGCCGTCTTCTCCGCGTAGCCCTCCACGTTCTGCTGCTCCGGGCGGGAGATACCCAGGGCTCCGGGAGGAACGTCGTCGGTGATTACCGAGCCAGCTCCAGTGTAAGCCGCGTCCCCGACATTTACGGGAGCGACCAGGGCCGTGTCAACCCCGATCCGGACATGGTCGCCGATCACCGTGCGGTGTTTGCGGAATCCATCCCAGTTGGCGGTGATCGAGCCGGCGCCGATGTTGGCGTCCTCGCCGACCTCGGCGTCGCCGACGTAGGAGAGGTGCGGGACCTTGCTCCCGCGGCCGACGTCCGAGCCCTTGATCTCGACGAAGGCGCCCGCCTTCACCCCCTCGCGAAGCTTGGTGCGCGGGCGGATGTAGGTGAACGGCCCCACCGAGCAGCGCTCGAGGACCTCGCATTCGACGAGGTAGGAGTGCCGCGCGACGGCGCCGGCGCCGAGCACGGTGTTGATCAGGGTCGTGAACGGGCCGACCACCGCTCCCCGCCCGACTCGCGTGGCCCCGCGAAGGAAGCACGCGGGCTCGATCGTGGTGTCGGGCGCGATCTCGACGTCCGCGTCGATCCACGTCGCGTCGGGGTCGATCATGGTGACGCCGGCCAGCATGTGCGAGGTGAGGATGCGGCGGCGCGCCTCCCGGTTGGCCTCGGCGAGCTCGACGCGGGTGTTGACGCCGAGGTTCACGCTCGGGTCGGCAACGCGGTACGCGGCGACCCGCAGGCCGCTCTCGCGTAGCAGCGGCAGCACGTCGCCGAGGTAGTACTCGCCCTGGGCGTTGTCGTTCGTGATCCGCTCCAGCGCGTCGCTGAGGGGCCGCGCGTCGAAGGCGTAGGTGCCGGTGTTGATCTCACGGATCGCGAGCTGCTCGGGCGTCGCGTCGCCGGGCCCCTTCACCTCGACGATTCGCTCCACCTCGCCGTTGGAGTCGCGGACGATCCTCCCGTAGCTGGCGGGGTCGTCCAGCTCGGTGGTCATCACGGTGGCGGCGGCCTCCGCCGAGCCGTGCGCGTCGAAGAGCTCCGAGATCAGCTCGGCCGAGACCAGGGGATGGTCACCCGACAGCACGAGGACCGTCCCGGCGTCGCCGATCACGTCGAGCGCCGCGCGGGCCGCGCCGCCGGTCCCGTCCGCCGCGGGCTGAACGACGGTCTCCACGCCGTCGGGGAGCACCGGCGAGAGGTCGCGATCGGGCGGGACGATCACGGCGACCCTCCCCGCACCGGCCTCGCGGGCCGCGAGGACGGGCCAGGCGATCATCGGGCGACCGCACACGGGGTGCAGCACCTTGGGCACGGACGAACGCATCCGCGTGCCCTCGCCCGCGGCCATGACGAGAACCGTCGGCGCACCGCTCACCGGCGAATCGTAGACCCTTGCCTCCTGGGGCCCGAAGCGGCGGCTTCGGATGCAGGCGCCGTCCCGCGCCCGGCCGCGGCTCAGCCGGTGGAGATCACGGCGGCGATCACCCCGACCAGGCCGAGGATGACGCCACCGCCGATCCGCACGAACACGTTCCGGAGCTCGTTCATCTCCGTGCGCAGGGCGCTGCCCATGCCACGAAGCTCGTCCTCGAGCCTGTCGAAGCGGCGGCCGACCTGCTCGAAACCTCGATCTATGAGATCGAATCGCGCATCGAGGTGACGTGCGAGGTCATCCAATCGCTCATCCGTCCACGCCGCTCGTTCCATGACCAGAAAGCGTACTGCCGGCTTTGTCAGGTATCGCACGCCGATTGTGATTGGTCCGCGACTTAAACTTCGGTGGCGATCCGGGGTGGGGTAACTGGCTTAACCCGCTGGGCCTTGGACCCAGAGCAGGAGGTTCAAGTCCTCCCCCCGGAGCTTCGTCTCACTCAGCTCGCCCGCGGCCAGCCGCCAGCTCCGGCTCGTGCTCCATCGCGACGGCCGCCGGGTTCGTCGCGGCGATGCACGCCTCGGGGAGCGCCGCGCAGCCGAGCCACACGAGCTCGGGCCGCCTGGCGAGCACGATCGCACCTCCGATCGCCATCACGATCCCATCGACCGCGACGGCGCCCCCCGATCCCAGCCACGCCGCGAGGCCGGCGGTGATCAGGGCGCCAAACGGCAGCACCCCCACGAACGCCGCTGCCCAGATCGCCATCGCACGCGCCCGCATCTCGTCCGAGCTCATCGCCTGGACCACGACCGTGGACAGCCCGACGAACAGGACGCCGGCGAATCCGCCGACCACCGCGAGGCCGAGCGACAGCGGAATCGATGCCGACAGGCCAACGCCCGCGACGGCCAGCGCCGTCGCGAAGAAGCCCACCAGCGCCGGCTCCCCCTTGCTCGGCCGCCGCGACAGCCGCAGCAGCAGCACCGCCCCCAGCAGCGAGCCGGCGCCAATCGCGGCCGTCAGCGCACCGAGCGTCCCCGGGCCGGCCTCGAGCTGGAAGCGGACTATGCCGGGGAGCATGAACGCGACCGGAGGGGTGCCGAACACGCCGCCGAGAACGGTCAACGTCATCAGCGAAGCGATGCTGCGCTGGCCAAAAACGTAGCGAAGGCCGTCCTTCATCGCCCCGCCGAGCTTCTCCGCGGTCTCCGCCGCAGCAGCCCGCGAGCCGGGGAGCAGCGCGACCGCCACGAGCACGGCGAGGAAGCTGACGGCGTTGACGGCGAACACCCACGTCGGCCCGCCCTGGGCGAGCAGGAAGCCCGCCAGCGCCGGGCCGATGAAGCGCGCGAGCTGGAGCGAGAGGCTGTTGATCGCCACCGCGCTCTCGAGATCCCGCCTCGGGACCGTGGAGGCGAGCATGCCCTGAAAGGCGGGGAAGCTGAGCGTCCCCAGGCTGCCCCCGACGATCGCGATCCCGCCCAGCAGCGGCACCGTCAGGGAGTCCGTCGCCCACAGCACGGCGAGCAGGACGGCGATCCCCATGTTCGCCCCCTGGAAGCCGAGCAGGAGCTTGCGGCGGTCGTAGCGGTCGGCAAGCGCACCGGCGCAGCAATACGACGTATCCGAACGCCGCCGCCTCGACCCAGTTTCCGGTCAGCGAGAAGAGGACGCCGGCCGAGTAGCGCCGGAACCGCCCGTGGCGCAGCGCCGCCAGGGTGCGGCCCTCCTCCGGCGCTCCGTCGAGAGACGGCGCGCCGGCGGGCACCGAGGGGCCGCTCACCGCGCTCAGCCCGCCGCGGACCGCGTAGGCCTCGAAGCCCCTGTCGCGCAGCCAGTGCGCCACCCGCACGCTGGTCGCCTCGCGCAGGCACGCGCAGGCGAGGACGATCGGCACCTCGCGATCGAGCTCCGGCAGCAGGGCGGGGATCTGATCGGGGGTGACCCGCACCGCGCCGTCCAGCGAGGCGGACTCGTCCTCGTGGCGGCGCACGTCGAGCAGCAGCGCGCCGCCGGCGACGAGTCGCGAGGCCGACTCGGGGTCCACGCGAGCCGGGGAGGGACGGAGCGCCGAGGGGACGTGGAAGCGGCGGGTGAGCCGGGCCATCGCGCGAGGATACGGAGACGGGTCGCTCGGGATACGGTCCGCCGGACGGGAACCGATCGTGATCGCCGACCTGCACAGCCACTACCCGATGCACCTCGTACCGCCGGCGCAGGCCGACGCGCTGAGGTTGATCCGCTCGCCGCGGGCGCGCGGGCGGCTGCTGGACCGCGTCCGGGCCGTGCTCATCGGGATCGCCAGCCAATTCGCGAACTACGAGTCGTTCGAGTCGGGCCCGAGGGTCACGGTGCCGCTGCTGCGCGCGGGCGACGTCCGGGTCGTGCTCTCGGTCCTCCACTCGCCGTTCGACGAGTTCGACCTCGGGCTGCCGTACGGCGCGCCGCCGGCCAGCGGCTACCTGGACACCGTCCTGCGCCAGCTTGAAGCGGTCGAGCGCGACATCGCGAGGAACTTTCCCGGCCAGGCCATCGTGGCCCGTGACCCGAGCCAGCTGGAGGCCGGGCAGGCCCAGGGGAGGATCGTTCTCGTTCACTGCGTCGAGGGCGGGTTCCACCTGGGCGGCAACCCGCGCGAGGTCGAGCGGGGGGTCGGCGAGCTCGCCCGCCGCGGAGTCGCCTACATCACGCTCGCGCACCTGATCTGGCGCTCCGTGGCCACCAGCGCCAACGCGATTCCCTTTCTCCCCTCCCCGCTCTACCGCGCGCTGTTCCCGCAGCCCCGCGTCGGCCTGACCGAGCTGGGCCAGGCCGCCGTGCGGGCGATGGTCCGCCACGGGGTGCTGGTCGACGTCACCCACATGAGCCGGCGCGCCCTCGCCGACACGTTCGCGGTGCTCGACGAGCTCGACCCGGACCGCAAGGTCCCGGTGATCGCCTCCCACGGCGCCTACCGGTTCGGCAGCGACCGCTACAACCTCTCCGCCTCGACCGTGGAGCGAATCGCTGCGCGTGGCGGCGTGATCGGGCTGCTGCTCGCCGAGCACCAGACGGCGGACGGTCTGCGCTGGCGGCGCACCGGATCCCTCCAGGAGTCGCTGCAGGTGGTCTTCCGCCATCTCGACCGCGTGCGCGAGATCACCGGCTCGCACCGCCACGCGGCGATCGGGTCCGACCTCGACGGCTTCATCAAGCCGACGCTCGCAGGTCTCGAGGACGCGAGCCGCCTCGGGGCGCTGCCGCGCGCGCTGGCGCAGCGCTACGGCGAATCCGACGCCGGGCTGATCTCCTCGGGCAACGTGCTGCGCCTGCTGCGCTCGCACTGGCGTGCTGATCCGACCCCTGCCGGCGAGCGTAATGTGATCTGATCCCAGACCAGGAGAGGAGAGGAATGGCTTCCGAGTACGTGTTCATCGACGAATGGGACGTCGACGCTCCCGTCGAGGCGGTGTTCGACGCGCTCGCCGACGCGCGCACCTACCCCGAGTGGTGGCGGCCCGTCTACATCAACGTGGAGGCCGACTGCCCGCCACAGGTGGGGTGCGTCTCGGAGCAGGAGTTCAAGGGCCGCCTCCCGTACCACCTCAACACCCGCTCCGAGATCGTCCGTATGGATCGTCCGCGTGAGTTCGCCGTCGAGGTCGTCGGCGACCTGACCGGCCGCGGCGTGTGGACGCTGACGCTGAGCGACGGCCGCGTTCACATCCGCTTCGACTGGCGGGTGATCGCCGACCGGCCGCTGCTGCGCTACCTGACGCCGATCCTGCGGCCCGTGTTCCGCTGGAACCACAACTGGTCGGTGAAGCGGGCGATCGAGGGGCTGGAGCCCTACGCGCGATCGAAGGCGTCGCCGGGCGCCGGGTCCTAGCGGGCTCGGGCGATCAATCCTCGCTGGGCCGTCGCACCTTGCCGGCCTCGGTCCCCGGCTCCGTCGCCGGGCCGCGCGGGGAGGCGATCCCGAGCACGCGCATCGCCTTCAGCCCCAGCCCCAGCCTCTCGCGACCTTCGGTGGAGAAGATGTCGTGCCCGGAGAGCTCCCGCACCCGCTCGAGCCGGTAGCGCACCGTGTGGCGGTGCGTGAACAGCCGTTCCGCGGTGGGCGTCACGTTGCCGTCGTTCTCGAGGAAGGTCTCGACTGTCGCCAGGAGGTCGGTCTCGTACTGCTCGTCGTAGGCGACGAGGGTCGCCACGGTCTCCTCGTAGAAGCGCTCCAGCTCCGCCGGGTCCTCGCTCATCGCGGGGAGGAGCAACCGGTATGCGCCGGTCTCCTCGAAGGCGAGCAGCGGGCTTCCCTCGGCCTCGCCCACGTTGGCGGCAAGCAGGGCCTCCTTCCCCGCCCGGTACAGGTCGACCGGGTCCGCGGTCCAGCGGCTTCGGGAAACCGAGACCGCGAAGCCGGCGAGCGATGCCGCCAGCTCGCGCTCCAGGACGGACGCCGCCTTCCCCAGCTCGTCCTCGCCCGCGCACGGGACGATCGCGGCGACCTCCGCCGACTCGCCGTCGCGCTGCGCGGCCAGCGAGCCGCGGCTCGCCGCCCGGAGCGCGCGGGTCGCAAGGGTGAGGACGCGCTCGCGCCAATCTCCCGCCTGCGGTGAGCGCGGCACGGCACGCGCGATCACGACGCCCGCGCCAGCCTCGATCGCCGCGCCGTGCTCCGCTGCCCGGGCGACGATGTCGCCGCGGTCCGTCACCTCCCGCGCGAGCACGGCCACGACGAAGTCGCCGGCCAGCCGGTCGGACTCCCACTCGGGAGAGCGGGACCGCTCCAGCTCGAGCCCGAGCAGGGTCGAGACCATCCGGGCCGTCACGGGATCGGTGGCCCCGCCTCCGCGGGTCCGGTAGCGGAGCTCCCCGACGATCGCGTCGGCGACCCGCAGCGCCACCGACTCGACCCCGTCGGCGCCCGAGAGCAGCTTCTTCTCCTCGGCGGGCGAGGACGCGGCCACAGCCAGCACCGCGCTCGAGCGGTCGATCAGCGCGACGCTCGCGTCGAGCGCGCCGGAAGCGGCGCGCGCGACCGCGGGCAGCCCGGCTCCCGACTCGACTGCCTCGGACAGTGCGTCGAGCGGCGCGGATCGCGGCTTGCGCGTGCCGCCCCCGGCCTTTCGCCCCGCCTTCGCGTCCTGCTTGGCGCTCATCGGAGAATTCTAGGTCGGCTACGGGATGAAGCCGGTGATGTCTTCCCAGAAGTAGACGATCGCGACGCCGATCGCGGCGCCCGCGAGCACCAGCGCCGCGAGGACGAAAAGCGACAGAACCGCAGCGGTCGCCTTCTCCCACGTGCGGCCGTAGGAGCCGATCGCGGGTACCAGGATCAGCGCCGCGAACGCAAGCAGGCTGATCAGCCCGGCGCCCCCGAACAGGACGTACTCAGGCTGGATCTTCCCCAGGAGCATCCAGTGCATTTTGCCGTAAGTGAGCCACCGCCACGGCGATCGCCGCGCAGGCCGCGAAGGCAGAGACACCCAGCCCCCAGCCGGCGACCACGTCGCTCAGATAGTGGACGCCAAGGTAGATCCGGGTCAGGCCGACGGCGACGGCCACGGCTATGCCCGCCGCGATCACCGCCGTGCCGCCGGTGAGGCCGGCGCGCAGCCGCACGGCCACCGTCACGGCGAGCCACGCGTACACAATCGCGTAGGCCGCGTGCCCGCTGGGAAAGGACGATCCACTCGCCTCGACGAGGCCGTTCGGCGGGCGCGGCCGATCCACCGCATGCTTGAGCTCCGCGACGCCGGCGATCACGATCGCCATCGACGCGACCAGGACCCCGAGCTCGACCCACCGCCTGTAGACGGCAAGCGCTATCCCTGCGGCGACCGCGACCGGGAGCACGACCGCGAGGGATCCGAGCTCCGTGATCACCTTCACGATGTCGGTCAGCCAGCCGGCGGCGAGGTCGGCGGCGGCATCGTGTGCGGTGAGGTCGCCGGTCGTCGGCCCCGAGGCGCCGGAGATCACGACCGTGTAGGCGATCAAGGCGTAGAGGCCGACCGAGAGGGTGGCGAGCAGCGCCGTGAACTCGAGCCCCAGGCCGCCGGGCGTGACGCGCTGCCACAGAAAGCGCGCCTGCGGTTGCACGCGCCGCCCCAGGGCGACCAGGGAACGCAGCAAGGGCCGCCGCTCCATCTCGGCGACCACGCGCGCCCTGTTCTCGTGTCGGCGCAGGAACCGGATGGCCAGCACGATCACGACGATCGTGGTCACGACCGTCGCGAACAGGAACGTCCCCCGGCCGGCGATCTCGGCCGCCCTCTCGAGGCTCTGCGAGGCGAAGTAGCCGATCAGGGTGAACGTGGCCGACCACACGCCCGTGCCGAGGATGCTGTAGGGGACGAACTGGCCGTAGCGCATGCCCGAGCTGCCGGCGATGAAGGGCGCCAGCGCGCGCACGAGGCCGATGAAGCGCCCGATCAGGATCGTCTTGCCGCCATGGCGCGAGAAGTAGCCCTCCACCTGGGCGAAGCGCTCCCGGGTGATCCGCACGCGGGCGCCGTGGCGCAGGACGAAGTCGCGCCCGAGACGGCGCCCGAGCAGGAAGCTGGCGGAGTCGCCGGCCCAGGCGCTCGTCCACACCACCGCGATCGTCAGGTACAGGGATGTCGCGCCCTGACCGGCAACCGCCCCGGCGAGGATCACGACCGTCTCCCCGGGCGCGACGAGCCCCACGAACGCGCCCGTCTCGAGAAAGGCGAACGCTCCGACGAGCAGGTAGGTCCACGCCCCCAGCGTGTTCGAGACGTCCTCGAGCAACTGCTGGAGGTCGATGTCCGGCAGCCAGCGCCTGAGCAGGAAGTAGGCGGCGATCGCCGCTCCCGCGATCAGCAGCAGCCGGAAGCGGCGGTCGCGCAGGGACAGCCTCATCGGAACGAAGCCGGCGCGGCGACGACAGCGTTCGCGTGGCGCGGCGGCAGCGCCGCCGCGGCGCGGTCGGCGGCGGCGACGTCACCGAAGAGTCCGAAGACCGTCGGCCCGGATCCGGTCAGCAGCGCCCGCGCCGCGCCCACCGCCTCCACGGCCGCGAGTGCGTCGGCGATCTCGGGGCGAAGCGAGAGCGCGGCGGCCTGAAGGTCGTTGACGAGCAGGTCTCCGTACTCGAGCGGTGCGGCACCGGAGGCCGCGGCAGCGCGCAGGCGCTCGGCCACCGAGTCGAGCTCGGACCGGTCGCGTCCCAGGCCGAGCCGGTCGGCCTCGGCGTAGGTGTACGCCGTCCGCAGCCCGTCGGGCGCGGGAATCAGCACGACCGCGTACTCGAGCGGGGGCGGCAGCGCCTCGAACACCTCGCCCGCGCCGCGTACGAGCGCTGTCCCCGGATCGAGCTGAGCGGGGACGTCGGCGCCGAGCTCTGCCGCCAGCTCCTCGATCCCCTCCACCTCGTCGCGCGCGAGCCGCAGCACCGCGGCGGCGTCGGCGCTCCCGCCGCCGAGCCCGGCGGCAACGGGGATTCGCTTCTCGATCTCGACCCTGAGCGGCGGGTGCGGCCAGCCGCGCTCGCGCAGCCCCTGCAGAGCGCGGGCGGCGAGGTTCGCCCCCGCCACTCCGGAGCAGCGCACCTCGTCGGCGCCCGCGTCCGCGACCACCACCCGATCGGACAGCGTCAGCGCCTGGGTGAGCGAGCACAGCTCGTGCAGGCCGTCGCCGCGGCGCGGGCCGAGATACAGGCAGAGGTTCAGCTTCGCCGGCGCGCGAATGATCACTGCGCCTCCAAGCTATCCGCAAGGCCGGCGAAGTCCTGGGGCGAGAGCGACTCGGCTCGGGCGTTCTCGGGCAAGCCGGCCTCGCGCAGCGCCGCTCGCGCGGCCTCGCGGCGGCCATCACGCTCGTTCGGAGCGGCCGCAAGCTCGACCGACCGGGCCAGCGACTTGCGTCTGTGCGCGAACGCGTCGTGGACCAGGTGGCGGACCGGCTCGGGAGCCGCCGGCCCGCGGCGGCGCAGCGCAAGCAGCGCCGAGTCGACCCGAGGGCGCGGCTGGAACACGGCCCGGTCGACGGTTCGCAACAGCTCCACGTCGGCGGCCAGCTGGACGAGGACGCTCGGCGCGCCGTAGACGCGGCTCCCGGGCGCCGCACGCAGCCGTTCGGCGATCTCGCGCTGCACGAGCACGGTCCACGAGTCGACCGCCGCCAGCTCCTCGATCGTCTTCAGGATCAGCGGCGTTGCGATCGAGTAGGGCAGGTTCGAGACCACCTTGACCGGCGCCGGCTCGAGCGAGGAGAGATCGACCCGCATCGCGTCGGCCCAGGCGAGGTCGACGTTGCCCTGCTCTTGCGCCACCGCTTCCAGCTCCGGCCGCAGGCGGTCGTCCAGCTCGATCACGTGCAGGCGGCGCACGCGCGGCGCGAGCCGCTCTGTGAGCGCCCCCGCGCCGCCGCCCACCTCCAGCACCACATCCCCGTCGCCCGCTCCCGACTCGCGGACGATCGTCTCGAGCAGGTTGGGATCGGTGACGAAGTGTTGTCCGAGCCGGTGCCTCACCACCCGAACGCCCTCGCCGCGTTCGCCTCCACCGTCTCCTCCAGCTCCTCGTAGGAGAGCCCGCGAAGCTCGGCGAGCCGCTCCGCGGTCGCGACCACGTTGGCGGGCTGGTTGGGCCGCCCGCGCTGTGGTTGGGGCGTCAGGAAGGGCGAGTCGGTCTCGACCAGCAGCAGCTCGTCCCGGACGAGCCGCGCCGCCTCGCGCAGAGCCTCCGCGCGCGGATAGGTGAGGTTGCCGGCGAAGGAGCAGTACCAGCCGCGCTCCGCCGCCTCCGCGACCCGCTCGGCCGCTGCCGAGAAGCAGTGCAGGATCACGGTCACGCCCCCGGCCTCGGACGCGAGCACCTCGAAGGTGTCGTCCACCGATTCGCGCATGTGGATGACGAGCGGCAGGCCGGTACGGCGCGCGAGCTCGATCTGGGCCTCGAACGCGGCGCGCTGCGCGCTGCGCGGCGCTCCCTCACGGTAGTAGTCGAGCCCCGTCTCGCCGATCGCCCGCACGCGCTGATGCGCCGCCAGCTCCTCTACCTTCGCCGCGGCGCGGTCGTCGAATCCCGCGGCGGAGTTCGGATGCCGCCCCACACAGGCGAACACCTCCTCGCGAGCCTCGGCGATGGCGAGGGCCTCGCGATTCGAGGCGTCGTCGATCCCGACCGTGAGGATCCGGCGCACCCCGGCCTCGCGCGCCGCGGCCACCAGGTCCTGATCGCCCGGCTCGCACATCCCGAGGTGGGCGTGGGTGTCGACCACCGGCGAGCTCAGCTCTCGACCTTGGGGAACAGCGGCGCGATCCGCTCGACTTGCTGCCCGCCGCCGCGGGAACCGAAGTCGGCCGGCCGCCGCTCGGGCTCAGTGAGCGCCTCCAGAAGCGTGCCGGAGGTGGTGGGCATGTAGGCGTGGAGCAGCAGCGTCACGACGCGCAGGCCCTCGGCGAGCCCGTACATGACCTGGTCCAGGCGCTCGGCCTCCTCGTCGTCCTCCGCCAGATCCCACGGCCGCGCCTCCTCCACGTAGCGGTTGAGCCGCCGTACCCGGGCCCAGATCTCCTCCAGGGCCTGGCTCAGCTCGGCGCGGTCGAGCAGCTCCTCGACGCGTCCGACGAGGCCCTCGAAGCCGTCCTCGCCCCGCATCAGCGCCGGGTCGGGATCCGCCTCGGGAACGACTCCGTCGCGGTAGCGCTCGATCATCGCCAGCGTGCGGCTCGCGAGGTTCCCGTACTCGTTCGCAAGCTCGGCCTCGTAGCGCTCCTCAAAACCGGCCGCCGATACCGAGCCGTCCTGGCCGAAGCTCACCTCGCGAAAGCAGTAGTGGCGCAGCGCATCGGCGCCGAACACGTCGACCACCTTGGCTGGATCGAGGACGTTGCCAAGCGACTTCGACATCTTCTTCTCGCCCATCAACAGAAAGCCGTGGATCGCCAGCTGCCTCGGATACTCCAGATCGGCGGCCCTCAAGAGCGCCGGCCAGATCACGGCGTGGAACTTGAGGATGTCCTTGGCCATCACCTGGTAGTCGGCGGGCCAGTATCGGGCGCTGAGGTCCTCGCCCTCGCGGGCGAAGGAGAGGGCGGTGACGTAGTTGAGCAGCGCGTCGAACCACACGTACATGCGCTGGCTCGGATCCCAGGGAAGCTTCATCCCCCACTTGAGCTTGGGGCGCGACAGCGAGACGTCCTCGAGCCCCTGCTCGATGAACGACAGCGCCTCGTTGTAGCGGTGCTTCGGGACCACGAAGTCGCGGCGCTCGGCGTACAGACGCTTCAGGTCGTCCTCGAACGCCGAGAGGCGGAAGAACCAGTTCTCCTCGCGCTCCAGCTCGAGCCGGATCTCGTGGATCGGGCAGGTGTTGTCCGGGCCGAGCTCGCGCTCCGTCTTGAAGTCGGCACAGCGCGGGCAGTACCAGCCCTCGTAGGTGCCCTCGTAGACATGGCCGTTGTCGTGCACCCGCTGCATGATCTCCGCGACCTTGCCGATATGGCGGGGATCCGAGGTGCGGATGAAGAAGTCGTTCGACGCCTCGATCAGGCGCATCATTCCCTCGAACTTCGGCGCGTTTCGATCCGCCAGCTCCTGCGGGCTGACGCCCTCGCGCTCGGCCGCCAGCTCGACCGGCTCCCCGTGCTCGTCGGTCCCGGTGAGGAAGAACACGTCCTCGCCTCGCTGACGCATGTGCCGCGCGAGGATGTCGGCGGCGATCGTCGAGTAGGCGTGCCCGAGGTGGGGCTCGGCGTTGACGTAGTAGATCGGCGTCGTGACGTAGAAGCTCACGGCGAGGGCAGCATAGTTGTGGCCGGACGCCGCACCGGAGGGGAGAATTGCGTGCAGCCCATGCCGCCGGCACACGAACCCGCGCGAGCCGACGAGTGGGGCCTGTTCGGCCCCGGGTCGCTCTCGTGGCGGATCAGCCGCGAGTCCGTGCTGCTGCTCGGCGGCGGCCGGGCGCTGATCCTCCAGGTGGCGCACCCGGGCGTGGCGGCCGGGGTGGCCGACCACTCCAACTATCGCGAGGACCCGTGGGGGCGGGCCTATCGGAGCGTCGAAGCGGCCCTGAAGATCGCGTTCGGCGACGCCGAGACGTCGCGCGCCACCGCCAAGCGGCTGCGAGCGGTCCACGCCCGCGTGCGCGGCAACGACGAGAGCGGGCGGCCCTACTCCGCGCTCGATCCGGAGCTGCTGATGTGGGTCCACGCGACGCTGTTCGACACGGCGCTGCTGATCTACGACCGCTACGTGGACCGACTGTCCGAGCGCGAGAAGGCGGACGCCTACCGCGAGTCGACCCGGATGGGTGAGATGTACGGGATACCGCGGGAGCGCCAGCCCGCCGACTACGCGGCCTTTCGCGACTACTGGAGCGCGATGCTGAACGGCGGCCTCAGGGTCACCGAGACGACGCGCGATGTTGTCGACGCGGTGCTCAACCCGCCGCTCCCGCGCCTCGCCTGGCCCGCGATCGAGGCGACGCGCCTGGTCACGGTCGGAACCCTTCCCGCGCAGCTGCGGGCGGAGCTGGACCTGCCCTGGGGCCCTGGACGGGAGCGCCTCCTGACCACGGCAGAGCTCGCGATCCGCAGCCTGCTCCCGCTCGTGCCCGACCTCGTGCGCTCGGTGCCGCCGGCCCGGGCGGCGAGGCGGCGCGTCGACGCGCCGCGTTCGCCGCGAGTCCCCTCTACAGAAGGCTCTCCTGGCCCTTCGCCGTTCGGCGGCGGCGGGGAACTCCCGCAGCCTCGGTGAGCGCGGCCTCGAGGTCGGCGAGGATCGCCTTCTCCGAGCGCGAGGCGACGATCGGCTCGGTGAGGCCCTCCACGTGCACGTAGGTGCGCCGCCCCTCGCCGCGCTCGTCCTGGTCGAGCGGCACCAGCGCGAAGATCCGGTCGGCGCGGGCGAACTTCCCGTAGCCGAGCGAGACGAGGCGTGGGTCCCGCTTTGGCATCCGCCTACTCGAGCTCGTCCAGCTCCCGACTGGCCTTTTGCGCGCACTCGCGATCGAAGGGGGGCTCCGCCTGAATGCCCACCGACTCGTCGGAGTCGGTGATCACGAGACCGAGCTCATCGGCCTGGCTGGCGATCTCCACCTCGTCGGAGTTGTTGAGCAGGTCGTCGTTCACCGCGCAGAAGGGGTCGCCTCCTACCGAGTAGCCCGAGCTGCCCGGGCTCTGCTCCAGATTCAGGGCCTCGATGATGTCGGCGTCCGCGACCGGCTCGCCCTCGCCGCAGCCGGCCGTCACGAGAAGGGCCACGACAACCAAGCCTGGGAGGAGCGCAAGCCTGCCCACGAGACCGCAACCTACTCCGCCACCGGCCGCGCGGTCAACCGGAGCCGGGCCCTGCCGCACCGCACGTGGCGCGGGAGCGCGAAGCCTCGCTTCTCTCCCACAGGTGATCCCGCCGGTAGCGGGCGATCGACTCCGCCGCTGACAGCCGGCGCCCGCCGAGGAACTCGTCGACGATTGTCTCCAGGAAGTCGTCTGCGGCAAGCAGCACCCGGGTGGCCTCGAGGCGGACTGACGGTGGCGCCTCCCTGACCGCGCACTCCTCGACGATCGCGAGCAGCCGCGGCAACTGCGTGGACAGCGTGTAGCGAGGATCGCGCGTGTGGAAGTAGTAGGCGATCGGGAAGTGGAGCAGGTCGCGCCGCGCCGCAATCAGCTTCGAGGCCAGCCCGCCGAGGACCCGTGCTGCCTCGGACGGCTCGGTCCGCGCCAGCCTCGTCCCGGTTTCCTGCTCGGCGCTGCACAGCAGAGCGATCTCGTGTGAGACCGATCGGTAGTCGGCGAGAACGCCGTAGATGGAGAGGATCCATGAGATGCTCGCGGTGAGGATGCCGAGCCCGATGATCGTCTCCGCCGGCCCGAGCAGCCGCAGGGCATCGCCCTCCGCGGTGACGTCGCCGTAGCCGAGGCTCGTCATGCTGACCAGGGAGACGTAGATCGCATCGACGAAGCCGCTCGTCTGTCCGGGATCGAGCCCCTCGGCGAGCACGTACTCCTCCGGCAGGTGCGGGACGATGATCAGGGCGAAGCCCACGACCACCAGCGCGACCCAGCTCAGGACCACGATCAGAAACGCGGTCGGCCCGGCGTAGGAGAGCGCCTCCTGGCGGCCGCGCGCCAGCCCGCGCCATGCCCGCCACGTACCCCGTATCAGCGCCTCGCTGACGACGCCCCTGCCGTGCGGATGGAAGAGCGTGTCGAAGACGTCTCGGACCGCCACACCGACCAGGATGATCCCAGCGATCGTGATCACGGCGGTCATCGCGTCGCCCTCATCCCGAGCCGCTGCGCGGGCCCGCCAACGCCCCCTTGCGCCGGGTGTGTCACCCGCTCGGCGGATGGACCACGAGGACGTTGCCGGGGGCGTGCTGGACCAGCTCCGTCGAGACGCTGCCGAGCATTGCGCGGGCAACCCTGCCCCGCGCCCGGGAGCCGGTCACGATCTGGTCCCGTCTTGGGAAATAGCGAGGGCGCCGCGATTCGATTGCCTCGGCGCCCCCGGGGGCGACAAGGATGTTGGGGTGTCACGTGGCTCTGGGTTCGGTCGGCAGGGTCCTAGCGGCGTGCACCGAGCCCACGGTGATCCAGCCGCTCCTCATGTTCGTCGAAGTGGATCACGACGAGGGGGAGAACGAGCACGGCCATTCCCAGTGAGAACAGCGCGACCATCGTGGCCAGCGCCCCGCCCTCGAGGACGGCTGCTGCGACGACGAGCGCCACGACCGCACCCGCCACGACCACCACGTTCCGGACCATGTGGCTCTGAGTCTTCATCAGCGTTTCCTCCGCAGCCGATTCTTCTCCGGCCGGGGGGCCCGCGCATCGGCGAAATCCCTGAATCGAGACCGGGGTGAACTACGGATGCAGTCGCGTCCCGCCGGGCGGATGATTGCGTGGTCGCAGAGGAGGCGCGTGTGGAAGCTTCAGGCATAAAGCGGAGTCCATGGGAGTGGCTCGACGAGCGGCTGGGGCTGAGCGCCATCCGCTACCCCGTCCCGCGCCACGCCAACTCGCTTCCCTACACGCTCGGCGGGATCACGCTTGTCTGCTTCCTGCTCCTGGTGGCGACGGGGATCTACCTCGCACAGTTCTACGACCCGAGCCGGGTCGCGGACGCGCACGCGAGCGTCTTCTACATCTCCACCGAGCCGTTCCTCGGCGAGCTGATCCGGAGCCTCCACTACTGGCTGGCGGCGGCGTTCGTGATCACGCTCGTCCTCCACATGGTGCGGGCGTTCGCGGCAGGCGCCTTCAAGGCGCCGCGCGAGTTCGTCTGGATCTCGGGGGTCCTCCTGTGGGCGCTCGGCGGCGCGGCGCTGTTCACCGGGACCCTGCTCAAGGCCGACCAGGAGGCGGTCGAGGCGCTCGAGCACAACAACGAGGTCGCCGACCTGTTCGGGTTCATCGGCTTCTGGTTCTCGGCCGACTTCACCGACAACGTGAGCCAGCTCCTCCGTCTCTACATCGCGCACGTGAGCATCGTGCCGATCCTGATCGCGGTCGTCGTCGCGCTGCACCTGATGCTGATCAAGAGGCACGGGATCGCTCCGCTTCCGATCGGGACCGCGGCCGAGATCAGGAAGCGGGAGCGTGCCGAGCGCGAGGTCACCTTCTCCTCCCACCTGCGCCACATCGGGCTGTGGGGGCTTGTGGTGCTCGGGATCGCGCTGGTCCTCACCGGCCTCTTCCCGACGGCGCTCGGCCCCCAGGGAGTGGAGGGGATCGAGGTCACCAAGCCGCCATGGTACTTCCTGTGGCTCTACCA
>Ga0184637_10001048_pt1 | contig 19288 bp, 18 predicted proteins | sample PLM3_127_b2_FD_133143 | JGI IMG/M metagenome (GOLD analysis project Ga0184637, IMG submission 133143) | Groundwater sediment microbial communities from an aquifer in East River, Colorado, USA - PLM3_127_b2 | ecosystem: Environmental > Terrestrial > Soil > Riparian zone | place: USA: East River...
CCAGCAGCAGGATCCGCGGGTTCTCCAGCAACGGGCCGAAGTCGGTCATCGCACCGATGCCGATGAAGATGAGCACGGGGAAGAGCTCGGTGAGGACGCCGGCGTCGTAGATCACCCGGAGCACGCCGCCCGGCTCCATCAACCCGGCGCCCGGAACATTGACGATGATCGCCCCGAAGCCGATCGGCAGGAGCAGCAGCGGCTCCAGGCCTCGGCCGATGGCGAGGTAGAGGAGCGCGCAGCCGACCGCGATCATCGCGGCCTGTTGCCACGTGAGGCTCGTGAAGCCCGCGGCAAGCCCCCCCAGGCCGGCGACGATGGCTCGCTCCATCAGTCAGTCAGCCTGCGGCGCGGACGTCGGGGGCTGGGGGCCGGCTTCAGGGCCAGGAGATGGAGGTTCCACAGGGAACAGCCGCTTTAGCAGGTCTATGACAAGGCTAAGGGCGAACAGCGTGATGAGGGTTCCGCCCATACCGAGCCCGGCGAGCACCAGGCCGAGGGTGAGAGGATCGAGCTGACCGGCCACCTACGCAGTGCGCCCGCTCGTCCTGAGCCTGTCGAAGGACGAGGGGGGATGGTTCGACAGGCTCACCATGAGCGGTTCGGTCATTCGATGACGGCGACGACGGTGTCCGGGTCGACGGAGTCGCCCGTCGCGACCCTGATCTCTGTGACCGTTCCGCTGGCTGGCGCCACGATCTCGATCTCCATCTTCATCGCTTCCATCACGACGATCGTGTCATCCTCCTGGACGGAGTCGCCGACGTTCGCCACCACGTTCAGGATCTTCCCGACCATGGGGGCGTTCACCGGCGTGGGCACTCGGCCCCTACCTCAGGCCGGCGCGGCCAACCAGCCGCCAGGCGCCGGGCACCACCATCGCAGCCAGGATCAGCTTGATCAGATCACCCCAGATGAATGGCAGCAGGCCTGCGTCCCAGACCGACGTGGGAACACCATGGCCCGTGAGCCAGAACTGCAGCCACAGCAGCCCAGGAACGTAAAGGACGATGTTTCCGACGAGCAGCAGGAGCGCCGCGCTCCACACTTCGCGGTCCATCCCGCGACGCTCGGCGAGCCAACCGACAACGTAGGCCGCGATAACGAAGCCCACGAGATACCCCAGGGTAGTTCCGACGATGTACGGCTCGCCGAAGCGGTTCGGCACCCACGCATTGTTGCCACTCTGGAACACGGGCAGCCCCGCCAGCCCCTCGGCGATGTAAGCCAGAAGCGCCAACGCGCCTCGCTTGCTTCCGAGCGCCGTCCCTACGAGGAGCACGCCGAACGTCTGCCCTGTGATCGGCACGAAGGGGAGCTGAATCGCCACCTGGGCGCACAGCGCAACGACGGCGCTGCCGAGGAGCACGAGGACCGCATCCATGGCGAGCGTCGTCTGTCGGAGCACAGCCTGGGAGAGGGTGAGGGAGGCTGATCGTTGCATTGTTCCACCTCAAAAATGCGGGGGAACCTCGGCGGGGACGCGCGATATTAGCAGATGTCAGCGAGATGCGCCTGTGACCCGTCCGAGGCCGATTGTTAGCGCAGCGTGACCTTCCAGAACGGATAATCAGAACATCAGTTCCGAACTGGTGATCTGAGGGGGCGAACATGGGTCAGGCCGAATGGATGCTCGTCGTCACGATCGGAAGTCTCGTCGGTGTTGGGGCGATGGGCCTCAACCTGGTCTCCGCTCTCTGGAACGGTCGACACCCGCGTCCCGTGCCGATGAGTACCTGGCTCGGTGTCATGGTCCTGGCCGCATCCGTGCTGTGGACTCGGTGGGACGACGAAGCAACGAGCACGATCGTCGCCGCCGTCGCGACCGCGCAGCCGATCTGCTCGGTATCCGGCGCGCCAGTTCACGTCGAGACTTACCTCAGCGGAGCGCGCCTCGCGGGCAACTGGTCAGGGTCGCGAAGCTGCCACCTCTGGGCCCTTATCCAGGACCCACGCACGGGGACTTTCTGGCTGCAGGGGCCCGCCACGGTTGAAGACACGACGTGGACGCTGTCTCTAGCGCTGGCCACCGACGAAGCCACGTCCGAGCCGCTGCCCTACCTCGTAAGCATCGCGGCCGTGGACGAGGAAACCCACAACGGCTGGCTTGCGGAGGCACGCGCCCTGGACGGGATCGTATCCAGGGAGCACGCAACCTCATCCGCGTGGCTGGCCCGCCACATCCCGCTGGATGCCGCCAGCTAGAATTGGGCGGGAGGCGCGATGAGAACGATTCGCGTACCGGTGAAATCGCCATGAGTCGGGTGCTGTTAGCCTTGTGGCGGGCGAAAGAGGGGCAGGAAGACCTCATCGCCGAGGTGATTCGGACGATGACGCCGCTGTCGCGCGGCGAGCCCGGCTGCCTCGGCTATCAGGGCCACCGATCGGTCGACGATCCTCGCTTGTTCTTCCTCTACGAGACGTACGCCGACGCGGCGGCGGTCGATGCGCACCGCGCCTCGCCGCATTTCCAGGAGCACGTGGTCGGCCGCGCGATCCCCAACCTCGAGTCCCGCGAGGTTAGCTTCTTCGACACACTAGAGAGCTAGCCCGCGAGCCGCTCCGCGTAGTAGTCCTGCCAGGTGCCGGCCGGCTTCTGCGCCGCGTACGCTGCCGCGGACTCATTGAGCCGTGCCGCCACCTGATCGACGGCGAGCGGCTCCTTCAACCAGTTACCAGCACCATGCTGCATGAGGTGCTCGGCGTACCAGCCCGCCCAGTCGGTATCGGCCTGCTTTAACACCTCGGTCTCGTAGTGGTGGTGGGCCTCCGCGGCCTCGGACAGCAGCTGCGCCAGTCTGCTCTTCGCGTCGCTCTGCATTAGAGGAAGTCCTCCAGCTTGATCTCGCCGTAGCCCAGCGGCTTGATTCGCGAGAAGACCTCGCGCTCGGCGGTCTCGGACGTCGGCGGAGCCGTCGCGTCGATGAGCACCTTCGAGCCGAGCCGCTGCCAGCCAACCTGCCCGGTGGCGAAGAACTCGACACCCGTCGGGTCCATCGGATGGCCACGCACACCGGGGATCACCGTGATGTCGCGCTCCGGGTCGACGCGGGTCGTCAACGACCACATGATCTCCCAGTCGTTGTAGATGTTCACGTCGTCGTCGACCGCGATGGCGATCTTCTGGTGCAGATACTCCCCGGATAGCGCGGCCATCAGGACCTGGCGCGCCTCACCGTGGAACCTCGGCGTCATCTGGACGACGACGCCGAGAATGCCCGGCATCGTCCGCACGTTTTTCAAATCCACGAACCCACCCACGTTCTGGATGCGCCTGAAGAGGGTCGCCGCCATAGGCACCTTGTGGAACACGCAACCTTCGACCTCGGAGCCGTTCTGGATGGCTTTGTAGATGGCGTCGTGGCGGCGGGTGATGGCCGTGTACTCGATGACCGGGTTGTCGCCGCTGCCCGCGACGTAGTAGTCGTGAAACTCGGAGAATGGCCCCTCGTGCTCGCGGACGCCGGGTAATACGTGCCCCTCGATGACGATCTCGGCGTCCGCCGGCACTTCGAGATCCACCGTCTCGCACTTCACGAGCGGCACCGGCTCGCCGAGAAAGCCGCCCGCTACCTCGAGCTCGTCCATGCCGTATGGGCCCGTCGTCGCGGCGGCCATGTAGTAGAGCGGATGGTGGCCGATGAAGAAGGCGATCGGCATCGGCTGGCCCTTCGTCTCGTACTTCTGGAAGTTGCGGAACGTATGCCTTGGAACGAGCAACGCGCCGGTGCGGTTACGTCCTTTTATCTGGAGGCGGTGGAAACTGACGTTGCGGCAGCCGGTGTCCGGATCGCGCGTCACTGCAAGGCCTGAGGCGATGAAGGGGCCGGCGTCGAGCGCGCCGGCGACGTGCGCTGGGATCTCCAGCAAATTCACGTCATCGCCCGTCTGGACGACCTCCTTCACGGGCCCGCTGGACACCAGCTTCGGCTCGATCCGCCGGTCCATGAGTTTCGCGACCTTCGGAATCAGATCCTGGAGATCGGTATCGAAGGCGATGGCCGCGTGGCGCAGATTCGCCGGCGCCTGCCCGAGCACGCGCCAGCCCGGATGCCCGACGACGTCGTCGAAGAGCAGCCCTTTCTCGCGGCTCTGGTAGAGGAGCGCGCCCATCTGGGTCTTGGGGTCCACCGGCTTGCGGATGTGGTGGAGCTCGTCGGCGTCGTCGAGCTCGCTGATCCAGCTGCGGAGGTCACGCGCCATTGCACTCGCTCCATTTAAGTTCGCAATTCTCCGCCCTCGGCTTTCAGCCTCACGGCTCAGAATTGCGGGTCGCTGGGCTAACGTTCGGACGGAGCGATTGTACTGAGCTTCGGCAGGTTACTGGGAGTAAGATGGGGCTAACAGCGGCCCTGATCGGAGGGAGATCGATGGCAGTCGACATCGGACGTGCCGACCTCGAGCAGTTCCAGAACAGCGTGATCGAAGAGAACCTGCATCCACTCTGGATGGCGACGCGGGGCAGCGGGCCGCGCGGCGAGCCGCGGCCGCGCTCGGTGCCCTATCTCTGGCGATGGCAGCACGTGCGCCAGCGCATGTTCCAGGCGTCGGAGCTGATCCCTGTCGGGCGCGAGGGGGCAGAGCGGCGCGTGCTAACCCTGCAGAACCCCGGGCTCCCGCAGGGGGCGATGGGGACGACCGAGACGCTCGTGGCTGCCGTGCAGTTCATCCATGGCAACGAGGTGGCCCCATCCCATCGGCACAGCATGGCCGCCCTGCGCTTCATCAAGGAGGGCCAGGGCGCCTGTACGGTCGTCAACGGCGAGCCCGAGTCGATGGAGCCCGGCGACCTGCTCCTGACCCCTGGCTGGTACTGGCACGGGCACTTTAGCGAGCACCCCGAGCCGATGATCTGGATGGACGGCCTCGACGTGCCACTCGTCTACAGCCTGGCTGCCAACTTCCAGGAGCAATACCCCGAGACCCTGCAAGAATCCTCAGCGCCGCGCGACGAATCGATGACCCGGTACGGCGCTGGTACGCTCATGCCGGTCGGCGAGCGCGCGTCAACCGTGAACTCACCGCTGCTGCGCTACCGGTGGGCCGAGACTGAAGAGCGACTGACGAAGCTGGCCGACCGCGACGGAAGTCCGTATGACGGCCTGGCGCTGGAGTACACCAACCCGTTCACGGGCGGCCCAGTCATGCCGACCATCGACTGCTGGATCCAGATGCTGCGGCCCGGCGAGAAGACGCAGGCGCATCGGCACACCGGCGCCGTGATCTACAACGTCGCGCGGGGCAGTGGGTCGTCGGTGATCAACGGCCAACGCTTCGACTGGACCGAAGGCGACATCTTCTGCATCCCGAGCTGGGCCCTGCACGAGCACGCGAACGGCTCGGATTCGCAGGAGGCGATCCTGTTCTCGATGAACGACTCGCCGGTCCTGCGGGCGCTCAACCTGTACCGGGAAGCAGCCTACGAGGAGAACGGTGGCCGCCAGACGGTGACCTCGACGTTCCAGGCGGTCTAATCCCCTCGTCCTGAGCCTGTCGAAGGGCGAGCTCCTATGGAACGGCGGAAGCGACCAGATCGTTGTGCCGCCAGGCTGCGCCATCCCACCACAGCTCGTGAACGTGGTTGTCCGTTCCGAGGTAGTTCACGTGCTGGGTCCCGCCGAGGATGTAGCCGTCCAGGTGGCTGCCGGCCGCCGCGTTGGGCGCGGGCCCGCCGACCACCGCGAGCGTCAGGTCGTTGTGGTGCCAGCTACCATCCCACCATAGCTCGCGAACGTGGTTGTCGGTCCCCCGGTAGATCACGTGCTGGGTTGTACCCAGGACGTAGCCCGCCAGGGCGCTGCCGGGCGCGGCGTTCGGCGCCGGTCCACCGCTCGCCGCGAGCGTCAAATCGTTGTGGTTCCAGTTCGTCCCGTCCCACCACAGCTCGCGAACGTGGTTGTCGGTCCCCAGGTAGATCACGTGCTGGGTGGTGCCGAGGACGTACCCTGCCAGGGCGCTTCCGGGCGCTGCGTTGGGCGCTGGCCCCCCGATCACTGCCAGCGTCAGGTCGTTGAGGTTCCAGTTGGCGCCGTCCCACCAGAGCTCGCGGACGTGGTTGTCTGTCCCCCGGTAAATCACGTGCGGGGCGGTCCCCAGGATGTAGCCAGCCAGGGCGCTTCCGGCCGCCGCGTTCGGTGCCGGCCCGCCTACCACGGCCAGCGTGAGATCGTCGTGGTGCCAGTTCGTGCCATCCCACCACAGCTCGTGGACGTGGTTGTCGGCCCCCTGGTAGATTACGTCGTAGGCTGCACCCAGCACGTAGGCAGCCAGCGCGCTGCCCGCCACTGCGTTCGGCGCCGGCCCCCCAATCACGGCGAGCGTCAGGTCGTTATGGTGCCAATTCGTGCCATCCCACCACAGCTCGTGGACGTGGTTGTCGGTCTCGAGGTAGATCACATGTTGCGTGCTGCCAACCACGGATCCCGCTAGCGCGCTGCCGGCCGCCGCGTTGGGTGCGGGGCCCCCGGTCACCGCGAGCGTCAGATCGTTGTGGTGCCAGCTGGTGCCATCCCACCACAACTCGTGTACATGGTTGTCGTTCCCCAGATAGCTCACGTACTGGGTGGTGCCGAGGATGTAGCCTGCGAGGGCGCTGCCGGCCGCGGCGGCCGGCACCCCGGCGGCCGCGGCAACCGCTATCTCCCAGATGCCACGATTCCGGGTGGCGGCGCGGAGCAGTCGGGCTTGCGGGTGGAGCACGAGGTCGCCGACGTACATGTTCGGCAGACTGCTGGCGAAATCAGCCCAGGTCCCGCCTCCGTTCAAGCTCTGATAGACGCCGAGGTCAGCCGCCACCCAGACTCGGTCCGCATTGGTCGGATCCACTTCGACGGCGTTCATCGGAAGGGCAGGTAGGCCGGGCGTGCGGTCGACCCAGCTCGCGCCTCCGTCGTCGGAGCGAAACACCGTGGGGCCAGGAATCGTGCGGTACGTGGCCCAGACGCGGTTTATGGCGGGTTGGACGAGCAAGTCGCTGACGAAGGCGCCAGCGCGGGGTGTCGCGAGCGCCGTCAGCGCGGTCCAGCTAGCTCCATTCCACTGCGTCCGATATGCGCGCCCATCCGACGTCCCGACATAGACGTTATCGGCGTCAGGGATGTAGAGCGCGCTGGACCGTGCGGGGCTCGGAAAGGCCAGGCGGACCCACGCGGCGCCGTTGTTGCGGGAGACGTAAAGCGCGTCGCCACCCAGCGCTACCGTATCGCCGCCGGGGGCGCTGCACTCGAACGGAGGGTAGAAGAGGCTCCCCTCTCCCGTGGGAACGGGAGGTGCGGCCCACGACCACGATCCCCAGCCACCGCCGGTCGTCGAGCGCTCCAGGCTCATCCCGTAGTACGTATGGAAGACCGTATTGGGAGTAGTGCGATTGACCCCGCAATCGCCCCCGTCGCCGTCGGCGACGTGCTCCCAGCCAGGGGCGCTCAGGCGGTTCGTCCCGTTGTCTTGCGTTCCGCCGATCAGCCACGCGGGAGTTCCGTTAGCGTTTTGCGCGAGGTATTCGAACTCGGAAATGACCAGACCGTTGTTGCAGTGCTGCCAGTTGATTCCGCGATTGGCGCTGCGGAAGAGCCCGCCGTCATTTCCCACGTAGATGGTGTTCGGCTGGCCCGGCTCAAATGCGATCGCGTGCTGGTCCGGGTGGATCGAGTCTCCAGTGGCGCCTTTGTTAGTGAGGTTCAACCAGGTCCAGCTCGAGCCCGCCAGATCACCCCGGTGGACTTCGATGGCGCCACAATAGATCTGACTGTCGCGGTCCGGCGCTACCGCGAGGAACCAGTCATACCAGCCCTGGCTGGTGTTCACGCCCGGTGGGACGGTCACACTGGCCCACGTCCCGCCGGAGCGGCGCCAGAGGAACGCGCCGCTGCGCTCGCCCCAGACGTACGCGACGGCCGGGTTCGAGGGCGCTATCGCAACCGCGAGCCGGTTCCAGGGCCCTGGCGAGCCGGGGAGCGATACCGCGGTCCACGTGTTGCCGCCATCGGTGGATCGGAAAAGGCCGTCGCTGCACGCGGCAAGAATCTCTGCCGCCGCGCCACCGGCTGGGTGGATCGCCAACGACCACGTGCGCGGGGTGCGGCGCCGCGTCCAGTTGACTCCGCCGTCAGTGGAGACGTACAGGCCGCCCGTCGTACCGGCGAGCAGATGCTGCCCGTCCGCGGGATCGACGATGAGGTCATAGAACCCCTGGCCGACGAACGGCGCCGTGCAGCGCGTGGTCCAGGTTGTGCCGCCATCCGTGGAGCGCAGGACGCCTGCACCGAGATACGACCACCAGTTTCCCTCACCGGTGCCGCAGTAGACGGTGGTCGGGTTGGCCCGGGCGAAGGCGATCGCGCCGACCGTGAGCGTGGCTGCGTAGTCGGTGCGTGGCGCCCAGCTCGCGCCTCGATCCTGGCTCTCCCAGACGCCGCCGTTGGCGGCGCCGACCAGCACGTGAGCTGGGTTGTTCGGGTCGACCGCGATTGCCGAGACGCGGCCCGACACATTCACGCGGCTCGTGCCGTACGTCTGGCCGTTGGTAACCGTGAGTGGGCCGAGGCTCTGCCACTGCGGTCCAGTCGGCGTTGGCGGCCCGAGTCGTTCGGCGACCTCCATGTGGAGCATCGCGACGTTCTGGACGCTCTCGCCCTCGACGGGCGCGGGCGTGCCGGCCCGCAGCACGTTGGCGGCCAACGTCTCCCCGCGGGGTGAAGCCGAGTACAGCGCCGCACGACCGAGTAACTGAGCTGGGTCCTGCCCCTGCCCCTCCAGAGCCGCCTCCACAGCGCCCACGGCGGCCTCGCCGTACCCGGCCGACTCGACGAGCTGCAATAAGCGCATGAAGGCTTTTCCGCCGGGCGGTCGCTCCGGTGGCGATGGCTGAGCGGCGGCTAGCGTGGCAGGGGGAGCTCCGCCCTGGTTGGCGTCGATGGCATCGTCAAATGGTCCATTCACGGTCGCTCCTCCGTGAGCACTTCGTCAGAGGCCTAGGCTCGCCGCTCCGAATCCTTTGACTCCTCCTCATCAGGACCCTCTGGGCTCCGATCGCCTTGCTCGTCGGCTTGCTCGCGGAGGGCGTCGGGTAGAGGAGATTGCTCGGGCGGCAGCCCCTCGGGGAACCGCTCGTTCATGAACTCGCGCAGCCGTTCGGCGGCGCGGCCTCCTGGCGGCTCGGGGTTCGTATCGTCTGGCCTGTCTGGCATGTCGGCCCCCTGGCGCGATTAGCACTATATATCTCAGCAAGGCTGTCAAAAACGGTCTAGTGATGCCCGCCTTGCTCCTCTTCTACCCGTTCCCTCGCGATGCGCAGGATCCAGACGTGGAACGAGAAGTCCTGCCAGCGATAGTTGGCGATGTTCTCCCAGGCGTGCTGGAAGACACGCTCGGTCAGCGTCCGGGCGCGCGCCTGGTTCTCCACTTTCGTGAAGACGAAGTGCTGAACTAACTGCGTATACGCATGCTCGAGCTCGTCGAAAGCGCGCACATCCGGATTGGCGACGCGGCGCTCTAACGACTCGATCTCTTCGAAGCGCACGCTTTAGCGGTACTGTGTCACGACGTCGATCAGCGCCGGCTTCCCTGCCTTGACCTGCTCGACGCCCCGCTTGATGGCCGGGCCGATGTCGTTCGGCTGCTCGATCGGTCCCTCGCTGTACCAGCCGAAGCCTTTCGCCACCGTGGCGAAGTCCGGCGGCGGGTTGTCGATCTCCTGTCCGAGGTACGCCATGCGTACGTCGCGCTCGCGGACCTCGGCCATGCGGATCTGGTGCTCCCAGTCGTTGTAGTAGGCCCGGTTGTTGAACATGACCAGCAGGATCGGGATCTGGTCGTGCGCCGCGATCCACAGGGCGCCCGCGTCGAACATGAGGTCGCCGTCCGTCTGAATCGCGGTGACGAGCTTGCCCGACTTCTTGTGGGCCAGAGCGATGCCGAGGTTCATCCCGATCTGCGTTGCCGTGCCCAGGTCATCGCCGGTATGCCGACCCCATTTCTCGAGCTCCCAGTACTGGTGAACGGTATCTCGCATGGGATTGGCGCATAGCACCCAGTCCTCGCCCTGAAGCGCGTCGCGCATCTCCATCGATAATCGGGGCAGGCTGATTGGCGTGGCGTCCCAGTCCTTCTTGGCCGCCTTCTCCCACTTCGCTTTCATCTCGTCATGGATGCGGTGGATATCGCGTGAGCGCTTCCACACTCGCTCCGCCCGAGTCTTGTCGTTCAGCACGCGCTGTTGCACGAGCTTCGTGAGAGCGGGCAGCGTCGTGCTCGTGTCGGCGTTCATGAAGAGGTCGACTTCGTAGAACTTCTGAAACTCCTGGCTCCAGCCGTTGGCCCGCATGTCGCGGAAGCCGATGTCGATCACTTTGGAGCCCGCGGGTGTGATGGGGACTGTGCGACGCGTGACGCGATCGAGCTCGGTGAGCGGCGCCGCCAGGTCGGAAAGGTCGAGGGCCAGCACCACGTCGGCTTTTCTGAGCACATCCGACCCAAAAACCGACAGCGGATGCGTGTTCGGAAAGTTCTGGCGCCCATGCCAGTCCATGACCGGCGCGCCCAGCGCCTCGGCGAGATCGACGAGCGCGCTGTAGCCGGCCTGGCTCCTCCCCGTGTACTCGGTCAGGATCACGGGCATCTCGGCCTTGACGAGCATGTCCGCCGCTTTCTCGAGCGTCTCGGGGTCGCCCATCATCGGCGCCGGCGGATGCGACCGCGCCGGATCGATACTGGGCACAGGGCCCGTAACAGGGTCCTCCTGGAGCGCTGCATCCCAGCAGAGGTAGACGGGCCCCTGAGGATGCGTCGAAGCGATGCGGTAGCCGCGGGCAAACGAGTCCGGGATAGCCTCGATGGAGTACGGCTGGTCGTCCCAGCGCACGTAGTCGCGAATCGCGTTTCCCTGGACCAGGGCCGTGTGGTTCCAGTCGATATGCGGCCGCCGCCGCTCGGTGTCCATCGGCCCAGTTGCGCCCCCGACGATGACGGGCACCCGATCAAGGTGAGCGTAGTAGATGGCCATGCACGAATGGAGGAGGCCCACCACGTTGTGGACGATCGCCACCATCGGCTTGCCCGTCACGCGGGCGTAGCCGTGAGCGATCTGAACGGCGATCTCCTCGTGCTGGCACGTGATGATCTGCGGGTTGTTGCCGCCGTAGTTGACGATGGAGTCGTGCAGGCCGCGGAAGCTGGAGCCTGGATTCAGGGACGCGTATTCGATGCCGAAGCGCTGCATCTGGTCGACGATGACGTCCGAGCCGAACTGTGCTTTGGGCATGAGATCCTCCCGAACTTCGAAGGCATCATCCCTGCCTATTGCCTGATGAGCAGATCGCCGGGCTGGACCGTCACCTCGCCGTGCAAAGGGGGTGAACGTCGCCCATCGTGCACTTCACCCCGTTCCTGGCGAGCTCGGTCTCAAACTCGCGGTGGATCGCGGGATCCTCATCCTCGAACTCTATCTGATCCTCCCCGGAGCCGGACGCTGCCCAGGAGCCGCCGCCAGCCCTCGGCCGTTCGTTCCCACTCCCTATCGCCAGAAAGAGGACGGGCTCCGGGCTCGCGTTGAAGTGCTGGTGATACCACCCTTCCCCCGGCACGACGACACTGCCTGGGCCCCAATCGATCCGTTCGACGGGCTGCCCCGGGAGCCACCAGATGGAGTACCCCTGGCCGCGGAGGATCAGGATGTTGATGCCGGGACCGTGTCGATGGGCCATCTTGTACGAACCGATCGGCCACGAGGAGGCGTGGTTTCGCCGCGTGCTATTCACCAGGTTGAAGCGCGTGCCGCGCGCGCCCGGTCCGCGGCTGTCGTCATAGCCAGCCGTTCCCGCCATGATGGAGCAGCCCAGCACGTCCGCCACGAAGTTCGTGTGGTAGCCGCCATCGGGCACGCGTTCAGTCTGCTTGAAGTAGTCGTCCTCGCCGTTGAACCGGTCGGCGAACACGTAGGGATTGTTGAACACGAAATCCAGGCTCCTCATCGCATCCATCAGGAGGGGAGCGGAAGTCATGCCGTAATAGCGAGCAGGTTCAGTCCCGGATAGATTGAAGTGCTGGTACCAGGCGTTCGGCGGTATGGCGAAGAGGCTGGATGTTTGCCACTCGAAGGTTTGCTTCTTGCCCTCGTCGAGCCAAACGGTAGTCGCTCCCCGGCCACGAAGGATGTAGATCGTCTCGTCGTAGACGTGCTTGATAGGCGTCGACGACTCTTTTGGGCCGAGCTCATGGATGAAGCTGTCGTTGATTCCCTCCGAGCCGGCGAGGTTGATGAATGCCGCCGACCCGCCGCGCGACGTCCAGGGGGTTAGCTCCGCATCGAGCACGTTCTTGACGAAAAACCCTCTGATCGTCCGGAGTCCTTCTGCTTCCTTCCACCGCTCGTAGAGCGACTGGGCTCCCGAGGGGCGCGCCGTGGAGAGAGGTCCGGCACTGGTCTCAGTCATGCTCTCTACCTTGCCTCCGTTCTCGCTCGCTGCCGGGCGTTGTCCGAGGATACGCATTATGCGCGGAGTATGGCCATTGCTCAATGGCGCTAAGGCGTTTTGGGGGGTCGGGTCTTGGGCGGGTCCTGGTCGGGGACTTAGATCGCAGCTACGACCCGCTGGAGGTCAGCGATGCGGAAGGGCTTGGAGACGACCGCGTCGACGCCGCGAGACCGGGCGTCCTCGTGGTCGATCTCGGCACCCCACCCGGTAGCCAGGACGAGACGCACGCTGGGATACTCGTTCCGCACGCGGTCGGCCAGCTCCCAGCCATTCATTCTGGAGCCCATGCCAACGTCGGAGATCACGAGGTCGAATGGCTCGGCGGCGAGGCGCTCCAACGCCTCTTCGCCCGAGGTGGCGACGGACATCTGATGCCCGAACGGCTGCAACATGAGCGACACCATGTTTGCGATGTCGGGCTCGTCGTCCACGGCGAGGATCCGAAGCGACCGCGCGGGCGCCAGGCCCTCCATCGTCTCCGCGTTGTCTGCCCCGCCCGCGGCAGCCGGAAACGACAGCCGAAAGGTAGTGCCCCGACCCGGCGCAGAGTCCACTTCAACACGCCCGGAATGCCGCTCGACAACGCCGAAGACCATAGAAAGACCCAGTCCGAGGCCGCGCGCGCCTTTGGTCGTGAAGAAGGGCTCGAAGATTCGCGCTCGAACGTCCGGTGACATGCCGACGCCCGAGTCCCGCACCTCGGCATCCGCGTGGTTCCCGCGCCGCACGGCTCGCAGCTCGATGGTCCCGCCGCCGGGCAGAGCATCGACCGCATTGAAGACGAGGTTGGTGAAGGCCTCGCGGAGGTCAGGCGCGCTGCCCTCGATCGTGGTGTCCTCGTCAGTTTCGACGGTCAGGTCGATCTGGCGGCCCTGCTGCTGCGCAGCGTCGCGCCAGGCTGGGGCCGTCAACCTCGCGACCTCCTGAAGGAGCGCGCCAAGCTCCAGCTTGACGGGCACGTCGCTCTGCGCGGGACGGGCATACGTTTGCAGCCGCTTCACCGATTGCGCGCCATCCCGTGCCGCCCTCAGCACGGTCCCCAGGGACGCGCTCAGCGCCTCATCGCCCGTCGCGTTTCGACCGAGCGACCGAATGGCCAGCTCGGTGTGGCCCGCGACGAGCGCCAGGCACTGATTGAGGTCGTGAGCGATACCACCAGCCATCTGGCCGAGGGCCCGCAGCTTCTCCGTCTGCGCGAACGCTTCTTTCTGGCGCTCGGCTTCCTTCTGTGCGCTGATGTCGCGGGCAATCGTCGAGAGGAAGGCAACGGTTCCGTCGGCATCCCGGTGAGCGATGATGACCTGCGAGAACGGGATCTCCGACCCGTCAGATGCCAGAAACGCGGTCTCTCCCGTCCACGTTCCGTCGCGGACGGCCGCGGGGATCGCCTCGTTCTTGAGACGCTCCCTCGCCCATGCAGGGCGGCCCGCCGCGACATCCAGTTCGGAGATGTCTTCCTCATCGTCGAGGCCCAAGAGCCTGCGGCCCGCTCGGTTGAGATACATGCGGCGGCCATCCGCGCGGACGATACCCACCACGTCGGTCGCTGCCTCCAGAATCGCGACCAGGCGCTCGTGTGCTTGTTCCCCAGCCCTCTGCTCGGCGTAGGCCTTTTGCGTCTCGTAGTGCAGCCGCGCCTTCTGGATGGCGATACCCAGTTGGTGCCCGACCGACTCGATCAAACGGATCTCGGCAGGCTCGAAACGTCGCGGACCGCGGGTCGCGAGCTGAAGCACGCCGAGAACCTCATCTTCGGCAAGCAGGGGAACGATGATAGCGGAACGCACGCCCTCCGCTTTCATGGTGCGGAAGCCGCCTTCGCTCTCGAGGTCTTCAATGACGCGGGGCGAGCGCGTCGCGACGGTCGAATAGCGGCGCCGGCGTTCACGCGGACCTGCCTTGATATCGTCGAAATTGCGTTGCCTGACGGTGAGCAGATCCGGCTGATTGAAGCCCTTGTTGACGAGTGAGGTGAGGAGGTCTTCTGCTCGGTCACGCAGGTAGATGTTGCCGAGGTCGAAGGCGCCTATCGCCATACACGTATCGAGAACGTGCCTGCCGATGGTCGCCAGGTCGGGAGAAGCAAGGATGGTGAGGCTCAGCTCGTTGAGCACTTTGAGCTCACCGTACCGCGTCTCGTTCTCGCGCGCGAGCTGGCTCAGCTCCTCCTCGCGCGCCGCGATGGCGGAAACCATCTCGTTGAACGCCCGACCCGCGGTGGCCACCTCGGCCGGGCCCTCGACCGGAGCACTGACTCCGCGCTCGCCGGTGGCTACAGAGGTCGCCACCTCGGCGAGCGCCTTCAGGGGACGGGTTGCGCGACGCACCACGATGCTGCTGTAACTCAGGAAGAGCAACAGACAGCCTAGCGCCGTCGCAGTGATCGCCGTGGATGCCACTTTCACAGCGTCCCGATACGGTGCGAGCGGAACGTTGGCGATTGCCTCCATCACGTCGCCGCCGACGGTGCTAAACGGTTGTCGCCCCTGTTCACTCTCCGGGATTTCGACGGGGCCAACCGTCCGGCCGGCGAAGCTCAGCGCGACCGCCGCACCGACGGTGAACGGGTCGGGCAGCGAGCGCTCGTCGATCTGGCGCCCGACGACGACGAGGCCCGAGCGAGACCCGTCCGTGTTACGTTGGGGGGCACCGGCGACGAACCAGAGGCTGTCGTCCGCCCAGACGAGGGCGCTCGGCTCTTCGTGGGTCCGCGTCCGAGGCAACAAGGCTTGCAATAGCGCTGGACTCTGGGGGGCCATCAAGCCCGCAGTGGCTTCTCCCGACGCGCTGAGCACGAGGATGAAGCCTAGGTGGTCACGGTTCTGAGCGGCAAGCAGATCCGCCTGGAGGCGTGAATCGGCTTCGGGGACTGACTCATGCCCAAGATTGGGCAGGCTGCCAAGTTGCCGGGCGCTCGCAAGTAAGCTGCGCTCTGTGTCCAGGACGAAGCTGCGGACGGCGGCGTTGGCCCGCTCCGCCCGGCGCTCGACAAGGTCCTCCTGGGTTCGTTCCCGTACGACGATCTCGGCCGCGAAGGCCAGAGCTATGACGAGAGAGCCCGCCCCGATGGCGAGCGGGATGATGAGCTGGGCAGCGAGGCCCCTGGCCGGCGCTAATGTCTTTTCCGCGAGGGAGCCTGTCGCCGTTTCCTTTCGTCCTCTAGGCAGCCGAGCGAAAGGGGTCGATATGGACAAGCGATAGTCCGGTTCTGACGCGTCTTGCCGCCTTAATAACGCCACTCTACCCGTAGAGGACAGTTCTTTGCAATAACGGTGCCCTTACAGCCATCGGTCGTGAACTTTTTCACACTACTCCGGACACTGCCTAAAAGGACAGGCCCAAAAGGGCGTTGACCCCCGCCCATGGCGTTCGTAAGCTTGAGCAGTGGGGAGCGTGACGCGTCGCGTCAGGGCTGTGCCCCCGAACGGAGGACTCATGTCTCCAGATGACTTCATCGCCGAGCTGTGGAGCTACGCCGACGAGGTGCCCATGGAACAGCACCCCTGGTTCCAGGGCATCATTCAGCATCGTTGGACACCCGAGCAGATCATCCTCGGAGAAGTTCAGCACTACCTGCGCGTCCGAACGAATCCCATTTACTTCGGCTATATCGCGGTGAACGCCGTGACCGAGAAGCAGTACGGGTTGATGGACGTCGTCATGGAGAACTTCATGGAGGAGTTGTCCGGCCCGCGGTCCCACGTGGACATCGTGCTGCAGTTTCTCGAGGAGGGCGGCATCTCCCGGGAAGAGGCCGACGCCGCTGAGCCCGCTCCTGGAACGCTCGCGGCCATCGAGACGATCATCGGCTGTTGCCAGCGCCGTTCTGCACTCGAGGGCCTGGCGATGCTGAGCTTCGTGGAGAGTCAGCATGGCGGTCCGGAGGGCGTCGCCAGCAAAGTCTACCGCGAGCTCACCGGTTTCTACGGCTTCTCCGATCGAGCCGCTGAGACCTACCGCATCCACGCCCAGCAGGACGTCGGCCACGGATCGCGGCAGATCGAGGCGCTTCGTCAGTACGGCAGGGACGAAGAGGCGCAGGAACGCATACGCCGCGCCGCGAAACTCGGGATCACGGCCTTCACCCTGGAGTGGGATGGGCACGTCCAGGCGATCACCGGAGCCCGGGAGTTCTGGCCGGGCGTCGCGCCGCTGAAGCTGCGCCAGCCGCGCGTCCGACTGCCGAAATCTCTGGCTACCGCTCCCTCTGCCTGACCTCTACATCGGCCAATCTTCGGGGAAGACACTCCGCAGCTCCTGGTACTCAGCATCGTCCGCGTACTCGAGACGAAAGCGATCCAGCGCCTCGGTGAGCTGCTGAGGCGTCATGTGCAGGACGTTCGAGACCATGCCCGTGGTCTCCTCGAAGCCAGCGCTTCAGTTGCGGTGTCAGCCCCGCATCCGCTGCATGACGTAGCGGTCGTCGTCGTTCAATCTCAATGCCTTTGCCGGTGTAGTGGCCTCTATTCTATCGGCCGCGGCCGCGAGAACCCGATCTGCTGAACCGTCATGTTTTGCGTCCTGGCATCAGGTGTGCCGTCATCGTCGACGTGGACCGTAATGCGCGTCAGAATCCGCCACGGCTCCTCGTGCCAGCGGATCGTCAGTATGAGGAAGGCGTTCTCGACGATGCTCCCGACCGGTTCATCCCACTGCACGGGAAGCTCCAGCTCGGTCGCCTGGCCCGACTCGAGGGTCGGGGGTGATCGCAACTCGGTCCGGTCGCCCCGAAACTGCCCATGCGGCAGCCACGCGGCGTCGATCGTCAGCGGGTCGCTGCCGACGTTTCGGATGCTCCAGCCGACGATCCAGTGACCAGCCTCGGCCGCACGTCGACGAGAGACCTGCCCCACGCTGATACGAGGCTCGTCCGGATACAGCCAGATCGCTTCACGCATAACGGTGTCGTAGAAGGCGCTGTTTCCCTCCAGTCGGTTCCACTCATCGATGGTATAGACGAGTACGTCGGCCGGCACAGGCAACCGGGTTGCGTCCCAGCCCGTCGCCCGAACCTGAAAGGGAAGGTTGGATGCGGCGATCAGAATCAGGAGATCAACGTCGCTGCCGACTCCCCAATTGCCACGAGCGTACGACCCGAAATAGCCGATTCGAAGGACGTCGTTCCTACCTCGTGCGCGCACCTCGGCCCAGGCCCGAACCGCCGACTCCACCGTCGCGGCGTCAGGCCATTTGAGAACGCGCGAACTCAATGATCTCACGGGCATACTGAATCGCATTTTCGCTCTGCAGCGAGCCATAGTGCTCGAAGGGAGCACCTTCAGGATGACTGTTTGGATATCGACTCGGAATGTAGAAGTTATCCAGGACGTGGGCTTTTTCGACGAGCGATTCAGGCACCGCTACTGTCGGCGGTAGGTCGCGCAGTAGTGTCGCGATGACGTGTCCCCACGCCTCCTGGCCCAGCTGAAGATGCAGCGCCTTGACCGCTTTCTCGGCAGCCTGTTGAGCCGCGAAGCAGGCCCACTCATGTCGTTCTGATCGTCGCGACTCCTCAGCCTGTTCCAGGTCCCTGGTTGCCTGGCTGAGCCAGTCCTCGCTTCGGTTGGCCATCGCTAGAGGGACCCGGCGTCCGTGGTATGCAGGGCCGCGAGAGGGACTTCGACGCCAAGCCCAAGCTGCTTTGCGACCCCGAAGCACCACCACGCGGTGGCGACGTCGCAGAAACCAACGTCGGGCTGCGACGCAAAAATGACCGGCTCGTCGTCCCGAGCACCGGGCCGTTCACCACGCAGGACTTCGCCAAGCTCGGCCCCTCGGGTTGTGTCCTCGATCCCCGCGTGTCGGCGTGAGGCATAGACCAGATTGAGCTCGGCAGCGATCTCGGGCGGGAGGGCACGGCCGTCGATAGCGGCAAGCAGCTGCCCCGGCTTCAGCCATTCCGCGCGCAGCGCGTCGCCGCCGTCCGCCGAGAGGAAGATCACGTCGGTGCGAGCTGCCTCCTCGAGACTCGAGGCACGTCGCGTTGTCACACCCGTTATGGAACCCAGCCCGACTGAACCAGAGCTGACCGGGTACTGGACCACTTCCTCGATCGGAAGGATCGGCGCGGTCGCCGCGACGGCCACTTCGAGAGCGGGGCCGCCACCGATGCACCCCAGGGTGCGCGCGCCCCGTTTCGCGAGGTGCTTCGCGGCGAGCGCAAGCGGCAGACCAGAGCGAAGCGGGCCTAGCGGTTCATCTTGCAGCACGGCCTGAATGCCCATGTGCTCGAAGTCGTACAGCGCAATCAAACTGTCCCCGGCGGCGCCGATTCGCATCGCCGCACACCCAATAGGCGGAACGTACATGGGCATGATCCAGAGATCCTTCTCGGCCGTACCCTCCGGCGGATACTGGATTTCGGTATGCTCGTTCGGTGAGGTATGTACCTTCCCCGGCACCCCGTGCGCGCGAAACGCCTCTTCCAGCACGTCGAGCGCGCCGGCGAACGTGGGCTCAACCCCCAGGCACTCGGCGACTTCGTCGCGACGAACGATCAGGACCATCAGCACCTCTATTGCTGCCTGGGAGACGCCACAGTGTATCCAAACGACCTGTGCTACTCCCTGTGGCGGTTCCTGCCCTCAAAGACGCGCGCCGCTGTCGCCAGGAAGTCGTTGGCATCGCCGACCTCGCCGAGGGGGATATCGACGGCCTGAGCGAGACGCTTTGCCAGATCGACCGCGAGCGCATCGGCTCGGTCATCCGGCATTCGCGCGCGACGTGCGAAGTAGTCGCGAACCAGGATGTAGTGCTGCATCGTCAGGCGGCCCGGATTCGAAAAGGCCTCGACCCGCGCGGACGGAACGTCCGGGATC
>Ga0184637_10001049_pt1 | contig 19277 bp, 22 predicted proteins | sample PLM3_127_b2_FD_133143 | JGI IMG/M metagenome (GOLD analysis project Ga0184637, IMG submission 133143) | Groundwater sediment microbial communities from an aquifer in East River, Colorado, USA - PLM3_127_b2 | ecosystem: Environmental > Terrestrial > Soil > Riparian zone | place: USA: East River...
ATAGAGCTATACGAGACCTTTTATGAAGGCTATGGTCCCGGGGGGAGCGCCGTTTATTTACAGGTTCTTACAGATAATAAGAATCGGACGGTGTCTGAGATTAGAAGAGTCTTTACAAAATTTGGGGGTAGTCTGGGAGAGACAGGTTGTGTAGCATGGATGTTTCAAAAAAAGGGAAGAATAGCATTTGATAAAACAAAGGTTGATGAAGACAAGCTTTTCGAAATTGCTATAGAGGTAGGTGCTGACGATGTGAGGCCTGAGGATAGTGAAGTTGTAGTAATTACATCTCCGGAGAATATGGACGGTGTTAAGGCTGAGATTGATAGGGCGGGGCTGAAATATCTTTCTTCCGAAGTAACAATGATACCACAGAATAGTGTTAGAATAGAAGGGAAGGAAGCCGAGCAAATGCTGCGCCTAATGGAGGCGTTTGATGAAAGCGACGATGTCCAAAATGTATACTCAAATTTTGATATATCTGAAGAGCTGTTAGAAGCCATGGGATAATATAAATGAGAGTGATTGGTGTTGACCCTGGTACTAGGGTTTGTGGGTTCGGCGTTCTAGAAGCCATTGATGGAACTCTCTCTCATGTTAGTAGCGGAATAATATTAGCCCCGTCAAAATATTCAATTCCCCAGAGGTTAAAAACAATTTTCGAGGGCCTTGTGGAAGTAATAGGGAAACATAGTCCTGATGAAATGTCTATCGAGGGCCTTTTTTTTGCTAAAAATGCTAGAAGCTCAATTAAACTAGGTGAAGCTAGAGGAGTAGCCTTTCTTGCAGCTGCACTCCGCGGTATTTCGGTTCATGAGTATGCTCCCACAGAGATTAAACTAGCACTGACTGGTAGGGGCAGGGCAAAAAAGGAAGAGGTTCAAAAGGTTATCTCTTCGATATTTGGGGTTAACAACTGGGAAAAGCTTGATGTCTCTGATGCAATTGCGATTGCCATATGCCACATCAACTTATCAAATGCAAAGGAGAGATTTGGATTTAGCTTTATTAGATCTAGAAGAAGGAGGCGTCGCTTTTCACTAGATGATCTCCCTTCTCAGAGGTAAAGTCGCAGAAAAGTCGATTGGAAAGATTGTCTTGGATGTCAATGGGGTAGGTTACGGAGTAACAGTGCCGCTGTCGACTTATTACCGCCTTCCAGATTTGGGTGATGAGGCTGAGTTAAAAATTTACACACACCTGAGGGATGAAGGTATTGAGCTAGTGGGATTCCTCACCGAAGATGAGAGAAGGATATTCACTTTACTTATCGGGGTATCAGGGGTTGGTCCAAGGGCTGCTACAAATATACTTTCGAACATATCCCCCCAGGAGTTGGTATCAGCGATTTCTTCGGGTGACTTGGGTCGGAAGAAGATACCAGGAATAGGACCTAAGCTGGCATCGAGGCTCGTTACTGAACTTAAAGATAAGGTTAAAACATTTAAGCAGTTGGAGAATATCGGTCGTGAAAAAGGGATTTTAGAAGATGTAGTTTCTGCCCTTCTGAATCTAGGTTACACAAAGAACGAAATAGATGAACAGATCCTAAGGCTTGAGGAGATAACGGAACAAGAAAAGGGAATAGAGACTGCCTTGAGAGAGTCTTTAAAGTTGATGAAAAAAGCATAGTGGTTTTGATTCTCAAACGTAGGTTAATCTTTTTAAATTTTAATGAACTATAATGGTTGAAAGATTAGTAAATCCCAAGCTTCAAGATGACGATAGTCTCTTTGATCCAAATATAAGGCCTAGGCATTTGAGGGATTTCTTAGGACAGAACAAGGTGAAGGAAAGGATAGAGATCTTCATCGAAGCGGCTAAGCGTAGAAAAGAGGCCTTAGACCACGTTCTCCTGTATGGACCCCCTGGGCTGGGTAAGACCACACTTGCGCACATAGTAGCCAATGAACTAGGTGTAAAAATACTTGCTACCTCTGGGCCTGTAATTGAAAGGGTTGCGGATTTAGCATCGATTCTGACTAATTTGGGTGATAGGGATGTCTTGTTTATTGACGAAATACACAGACTCAGCCGCATCGTCGAGGAATATCTTTATTCTGCTATGGAGGATTACAAGATTGACCTCATGATAGGCGAGGGTGCGGGTGCGAGGTCGATGAAGATATCATTGAGCAGGTTTACATTGATTGGAGCGACCACTAGAACAGGTCTAATAACCTCTCCTCTGAGGTCTCGCTTTGGAGTAGATTTGCGGCTTGATTATTATGATTCGGATGAGCTTAAGAATATCATTAGGAGGTCTTCCGCAATTCTCGGTGTGAAGATAACCGAAGGCGGCGAAACAGAAATTGCCCACCGATCTCGCGGTACCCCAAGGATCGCAAATAGGCTTCTCAAGAGGGTCAGGGATTATGCCGAGGTGAGGGCTGATGGGGTTATTGAACAGGATGTAGCTGGTAACGCACTGAAGATGTTTGAGGTAGATTCCGCTGGTCTGGACTATATCGATAGGACGATCCTTATAACCATCATTGAGAAGTTTAATGGTGGACCAGTTGGAATTGATACCATCGCAGCAGCCATAAGCGAAGATAAAGACACGATTGAAGAGGTCTATGAACCATTTCTGATAAGGCTGGGATTAATCGCAAAGACTTCACGTGGGAGAGCCGCCACTCTGTTAGCTTACGCTCATTTGAATTTACCCACTCCTATAAGACAGGGTGGTCTATTTTAAGGTTTACAGGGGAGTAATTAATACAGTGGTATCTCTCTGATTAATTCGTCCCAGTGCTCTTCTGTTATTAGAGAGATCTCTTTTCTAAAGCCTTCATAACCGCCTTGATTAGGGAAGAGTTTATTTACCACATTGTCTCTCTCCTTAAGCCACTTGTCTATTGAAGCGTAGTTTTTAAACCTCACAACTGACTTATAAGTCCATTTTGGTTTAAGCGTATGGACCCTTTGTGTGTAAACCTTAAGATTTCCATCTGTTAAACCCATCTTATTCATCTCTTTCCAGAAGGGGGAAATTTTATCCTTAATGATCTCTAAAAACCTATATTGGTTTTCTGGCCTTATAAGATAATAACTCTCTTCTATGACGATCTGACCCTTTTCATCCTGGGCATAGACGCTCAAAATTGTTAATAGCATGATGAAATTAGAAAAAATGAATGATCTGCAAACTTTTGCTTTCACTTAGCACCTCCAAAGTATCGATCGATTTCTAAAATGACTCAAAAAACCTTTTCGAAATTTAATCAGCCCTAATTCCTAAGTATGAAATATTAGACAAATAATTAGAAAATAGGAACAAAAGACCACTATTTTTCTTATCAGAAAGAGGGTTTCGATTAGAGAAATGATCAGGTCTTCCAAAATGTATCATAATCGATAAATGGTATATGTTTTAGTCGAGTTATATAGAATCTTTGTATATAAAACTACTACTCAGTCTTAAATGTTAAAATTCGATTTCTGTAGCGGTGGTACAAGTATGATGATCCGATCAGCATGAGCCCTAGAACGATGAAAGAAATGATTCGGAATGGGGTGCTGACATTAGACATATCAATAAAAACTACCTTTAGGATTGTTAATCCAAAAAGCCCGAAAGAACACTTTCGAAGAACCTCTATATTTTTTAGAACTCCTATTATCATCAGTCCAATGGAAAACAATGCCCAAAGCACTGAGATAGAGGCAAAACGAGCGGTATTTACATAATCGTAGAAAAAGGCACCTACCTCAATGTTCATCAGTAGAAATAGTAGAATCAAGAACAGTCCAAGGGATATCTTTGGTATTTCAAGGTTACCTCTCGAGATATCAATAAAAGAAGAAGAATTTGATTTAATCAATTTTATACAAACTGGAATTGAACATAGAACAACTGCAGATGTTATCCATCTTTCGATAAAAAGATGATTAAAACCCCCTATGTAATATAACCCCTCAAGTCTCAGGCCGAATATAGATGAGTAATCGTGAATTAGGGACTTTCCTATTGTAATAATCAAAAGTATTACAGCGCCCTTGTAAAGCCATATAATTTTAATACGCAAGGCAATCCAAAGATAAATTACGGCCTGGACCGCCCAGAATATCGTAATCCAGTGTCCTGAAAAGAGCATTGGGATTGTTATTGTAAGAAAAAGTAGACCTAGTCCGGCGAGAATAATAGAAGGTTCTGTGATTTTTCGGTATTTTCTTTGAAGATATTTAGCCATTGAGAAAAATAAACAGGCGTAAGATAGAGTTATTACACTTACAGCTTGTAGTGATATAGATGCTTTGATCAGTGCAAATGAATATCCAAAAGCGATGAAGGCATTAGGAAATGTTATATAGTAGCCCTTGATGCTGTCACTGCTTTCCCGTACAAAGTAATATATAAAGGGGACCACGGCATAAATAAGGAAGAAAAGATTAAGAAATATTATTGTTTCCCAGAATCTTGTCACGTCGTAATATTTTTCGTACCAGCTAAAGAAGATTAACCATGTAGAAATAAATCCAAGAAGATTAATTTCATGCCATCTCTTGAAAAGAGCTATTGCCAGTATGCCAAAATTCAGAATGGCAATATATGACATAAGAGCTATCTGGTTGTCCATTCCCGTATTGAGAATAAGAGGTGTTATAAAACCGCCCAACAAGCCCAGGATCGAAAGCCACTTTGAGTCGTTTCTGATAGATGTGAAACAAGTAAAGATCGTAACCGCAGACATTAAGCTCAGTGCGGTGTAATGACCAATCAGTTGATATATTTGGAATGCAGCATAAGTTGAAAGATATAGTGATGAGACTCCGCCACCTATAAGGTAAAGGCCGAATGTTTTGTAGTATCTCCTATTAAAATATTCCCCAATTCCCAGAAACGAAAATGAAGCAAAATAGGCTAAACCTACCCTTCCGGCTGGGCCAATCCAGTTTCGGTCAAAGGCGAATTTTAGGAAAAACCCAATGCCAATGATTGTAGTTATTATGCCTATTATTAGGAGCCATTTCTGTCCGAACCTAACCTCGGCAGATAGTTTGTCTTTAGTTTTAGTATCTTTTTCGTATTTTTCTCCATAGTGCGCTTCGACAGGTTCGATTGAATCTCTTGGTTTTGATTCATAAACGCTATCCGTTGGAGGTGGAGCTATTCTTGTGTGAGTCTTTTCATCGCGACTATCTGAGACAGGCCAAGCTTGAATAATCTTTTCCGAGTGGCTTTTGACAATTGATTCCAAAGAATCAATCTTCATTTCGAGTTGGTTTAACCAGTCGGATATTTGAGAATTATTTGCCTTTGTTTCTTGAAGAGCTTGTTTTATATTATTGAATGACTCGGTGTGGCTTATCTCAAAACCACAGCTTGGACAGCGGTTAAAGCTTGAATCGAAGGCCTTATTACATCTAAGACATATCATGGATAATACCCTCCTCCAGTTTAATTTAGAGTCCTGTTTTCTGATCTTTCAATAACGTTCTTTAGCCCCCACTTTTTTCGCCTTCAGCACCCTGAGACATGCCTCTACTACCTCGATTATTTTTTCTTTAATTTTGACCTCAAATCTTCCGGATGCCTTTAGTTTTGCGGGGTGTAAAACAAGTCCCTGTATCATGGCCCCCCCCAGTATCGGATCTTTAAAATTAAATTCCCCCGCCTTCACGCCCTCTTCAATAAATTTGAATATAAGATTGTATGGGTTTAGTCCGGGATCGACCTTAGATTCGAGAGGAAAGTTATATTCTGAGAGTAAGATGAAAGTGAATTTTTTTGGATCCTCATCAAAAAATGTGTAAAAAAGTTCAATTGACTGCTTGAGCCTTTTAGAATAGGTACCAATACCGCTTAATATATCGGATAACAGAGTGCCCAACTTTTCAACCTCTCGTTTGTAGAGTTCCCATGCCAACTCATCCTTGCTGGTATAATGTCGGTAGAGTGCACCTTCCGAGCATCCCGCTTCTCTAGCTATTTCCTTGATTGTTACCTCTTTTATGCCTTTTGTGGCAAAGAGCCTAATAGCGGTGTTTTCAATTGAATCCAGTTTAGTGATAGGTCTTGACATGTTTTTATATACCCTCCGAGTAATATTTATGTATAAACCTATTTATGGGTTTTCTTATCTTTTCATACCGGTATTAATAAGTGAACATTCATTCATCTAATATGTTATTACTTCGTTTAACTTTTGTCAAGTACTTTTTTTAATTTTTCAAATACCTGCAGTCCGGAAAAAATTGAGATGCTGACAGTCAAGGAATTCTGAGACTATCTGGGTTATTACTCATGGGGGTTCAAAAGATGTAGATGATCGCAGATGGCAGAAATGTTTGGCACTTCGGCGAAGATGCTGTATAGGGGAATTTGATTTTGATGACTAACTATGGAAATATTTATAACCAATGAATTTGCTTGTAATTAAGAGTTTCCTGCGTTTTCTTCAACTTAAGTTTCTAAATCAAGAAGGGTCAATAAAATATGATAAATTGGTTACATTTTGTTTTACAAACTGAAGAGGTTACTCAGGTAGAGCAGGTTAGGGTGTTAGGCCTTATTGCGACAGCTGGACCTGTAGTAAAATTCGTTTTACTTGTACTTCTTATCATGTCTGTGGTTTGCTGGGCGATCATCTTTTCAAAGCATTTTATGCTTAGAAAAGCTATAAAGAGGTCTGAAAAGTTTTTGGACCTATATCATTCAAGTGGCAACTTCGGGAATCTATATTCTTCAACGAAGCATTTGCAGGGGCCAATAGCAGATCTATTCAGAGCCGGTTATGCTGAGCTTCTCAGGATTAGAAAATCAGGCGCCGGTGCAGTTGCCCAGAATCCGGAATCGAATCCAAATACGGAGGCAGTAATTGCGGCAGATCTTGGTGTAGTTGAGCTTGTCGAGAGGGTGTTAAAAAGGGAAATGGCTGCTGAGGTATCAAGGCTCGAGAGTTCTCTTATTTTTCTCGCTACTACTGGAAGCACCGCACCCTTCATAGGACTATTCGGAACAGTTTGGGGAATAATGACAGCATTCATTGGATTAGCTAGTAGGCAAGACGTACCTACACTTCAGGCCGTAGCTCCAGGCATTGCAGAGGCACTTATTGCAACTGCGATAGGTCTGGCGGCTGCAATACCCGCTGTTGTCGCATATAACTATTTTATTAACAAGGTAAAAAAGATTGATGTGGAGATGGAGAATTTCTCAGCTGAGTTCTTAAACATAGTAGATAGGTACCTCAAAAAGATATAGGAAGGCTAATAATGGCGTTTAGTAGCAATAAAAACGGTCGCACAGTTCTTTCGGAAATTAACGTTACACCATTCGTCGACGTGATGCTGGTGCTTCTAGTAATCTTTATGGTGACAGCGCCAATTTTATATAAAGGGGTAGAGGTTAAACTTCCAAGAGTAGAATCGAGGTCACTTCCAGCTGCTGAACGGGAGAAGAAGATAGTTGTCACTTTGGATGAAAATGGAGTTATTTTTATAGAGAAGAAAGAGTACTCTCTCGATGAGCTTAAGCTAGAAATAAGGTCTATTATTAGGAGCAGAGGGGGGGATATTAAAGAAGAGGATGTTTTTCTTAGGGCTGATTCAAGGGTACCATATGGTACTGTCATGAACGTTATGGCTGAAATAAAAAAGGCTGGTGTCAACAAATTAGGGCTCGTCACTGAACCCCCCTCATCGAATAGCTTTCCGGCTGAATAAGAATAAAATGAGCTTTTCAAAAGGTAGTAACTCTGGGGGTATTTCGTGGTTTTGGGGAATTATCATTTCTCTGGGCTTTCATACGCTCATGTTACTGTTAATACTATCTTGGGGATTCGGTAAATCCCGGTATTCACAACAACCAAGTATTATAGAAGGTAGACTCGTTTCTATCTCAGAGCTATCCCAGTCGGGAGGAATTCAAGAGTTAAAATCCTCTGAAAATAGTAAAGAGGATGCCTCACGACAGACCAGTAGATTAAAGCCTAGGCAGCCCGAAGAACCGAAAGAGGTTGTTAAAGAAAAGGAAATACAGAAGGAGACTGCGAGGGAGCCCGAAAAAGAAGTTGTTAAAGAAGAGGAGAAACCCGATGAAAAGGATGTTGTGTCTCTAGATACGAAGAAAAAAAAGGAAAAATTGGAGAAGAAGGTTGAGAAAAAGGTAGAGAAAAAACCTGCTCCTACGAAACCTCCCGAGAAAATTGTAAAAAAGACTACTTCAAAGAAAAAAGAGCCTGAATTCGAGAAGGTTAAAAGTAACGTTCTAGAAGAAATGCAAGAGAGGGTTGTAGATGAAAAGAGGAGAAATGTTATAGAAGAGTTACAGAGTAAGAATAAGGGTGAAGGAGAAAAGACGTTGGCTAGGGCTGATCCTTCTGAGTCGTCGGAGGGGAGTGTTGAGGGAGTTAATAGAAAAGGGGGTGGTATATCTCGAGGGGGACCGACAAGTGGGGTTGTTACAAACTTGTTTTTAGAAAGAATACGTGATGAAATAAGACAGAATTATAAAGTACCTCCAAGCATGCCCACAGACGGAAAACTGGAGGCATTTATATTTTTCAAGATGAATGAAAAGGGAAAAGTGTATGATGTTAGGGTTAATGAATCCTCCGGCAATCCCGCATTCGACGATTTATGCGTGAAGGCAATCTATAGATCTGTACCCCTTACCCCTCCACCTCCTGAATTAGTTGAACAGGCTAAGACAGTGGGATTCTTGATTCCATTTACTAATGATCCCTCGTAGAGAATCAATATAAGGAGGTAATAACATCTTAACCCTAATTCTGGTTCGACACGGAGAGACAGGGTGGAATCTCACGGGTAGATGTCAGGGTTTTTCAGATATCGAATTGAATCACACTGGGAGGAAGCAAGCGGACGAGGTAGCTAAGTCTCTTGAGGACGTGACAATATCGGCTATCTATTCAAGCGATTTACGTAGGGCTACCGATACTGCTTTGGAAATTGCCAAGTATCATAATTTATCTGTTGAAATAGACCCAGATTTTAGAGAGATGAATCAGGGTAATTTTGAAGGGCTTACATTTGTTGAGATAAGAAATTCATATTCTCATTTGCTGAGTGAATGGAAGATAAATCCCGAATCTGTTAGAATTCCTGGCGGAGAAACGTTGAAAGAAGTGCAAGATAGGGCCTGGAGAGGGGTTCGGCGGATAATGGGAAGGCACATGAATGGAACCGTTGTTACAGTAAGCCATAACTTTACGATAATTACTCTTCTTTGCAGGTTCATGGGTATTGAGTTAACAAATTTTCATACCTTTAAAATAAGGGCCGCTTCAAAAAACGTGGTGCTAATCAGAGATGGGAATTTTAGGGTAGAAATACAAGATGATACAGCTCACTTGAGTCCCGGGCTCCTTGTATCTTGAATGTAGGTGCTCATAATTCTAATCCAGGTTAAATCAACCATTTCTAAAGTCTAATTGTACAGATTCAATGAAAGAAGAAATCCAAAAGGCTGTATCAAAATCCTTAGAAATCATTAATTCAAATCTAGATGTTTCTAACTATTCGATAGAAATAAGTATCCCCAAAAAACGGGAATTTGGTGATTTCTCAACCAATATTGCACTAATTATATCGAAAGATGTTGGGATGGATCCACGTGATGTTGCAAACAGTATTATTCTTAATCTGCCCGAAGTTGTAAGAGACCTTTTTAAAAAGGTAGAAATAGCTGGCCCAGGTTTCATAAATTTTTTCGTTAAGGAAGAATCTATAATAAATAAACTTTCAGGTATCGAATATCTTGGTAAAAACTATGGAAATTCAAATATAGGTAATGGGGAAAGGATAATAGTAGAGTTTGTGAGTGCGAATCCCACTGGATATCTTCATATGGGACACGCTAGGAATGCTTGTGTTGGCGATGCAATATCTAACATATTAGCGGCTGTTGGTTATGACGTAACAAGAGAGTTTTTTATCAATGATGCAGGAAGACAGGTGTTTCTTCTTGGTCACTCCGTTTACAAGAAGTATGAGGAATTTTTCGGTATAAATGGAGAGATATTAGAAGACGGCTATCACGGTGAATACATAAGAGAAATTGCTCGACAAATCAAGGAGGAAAAAGGTGATAAGCTATTAGCTGAGGGTTTTGAGCAAAAGGAATCTATTGATTACTGCAGGGATTATGCCAAGAATATTCTTTTAGATGAAATAAAGAATGATTTAAACGATATAGGTGTAATATTTGATAACTGGTACAGTGAAGAGAGGGAAATTTATAACATTTCAACGGATAACGAAGGTGATAACCTGATCAATAAGGTTAAAAGCAAACTTAATGATATAGGTGCAACAGAAATTAAGGATGGAGCACTTTGGTTCAAAGCCTCTGAATTCGGAGATTCACAGGATTGGGTCATTTTCAGGAAGGACGGGAGCCCCACATATTTAATAGCTGACATTGGATATCATTATGATAAGATAAATAGGGGATTTAGAAAACTTATCAATGTATGGGGCGCTGATCACCATGGACATGTATCACGAATCAAGGCCGCTTTGAGGGCTTTGGGGCTTGATGATAGCAGCCTTCAGGTCGTATTAATTCAGTTTGTGAGACTTATGAGTAATGGTCAGGAGATATCGATGTCTAAAAGGACGGGGAGCTATGTCACGATGCGTGAGGTTTTGAGGGAGGTAGGACGTGACGTTACAAGATTTTTTCTACTGATGAGAAGCTCAGACAGTCATCTAGACTTTGACTTAGATTTAGCGAAGCAGGAGTCGAGTGAAAACCCTGTGTTTTATGTTCAATATGCTCATGCGAGAATTGGTAGTATATTTGAAAAGGCTAGGGAAAGGAACTTAGAACCAATAGAGAAATATATTAACCTTTTGAGACATCCAGAAGAAGTTGAAATCACAAAGAATCTTCTTCAGTTTCCTGAAGTTGTAAGAGAATGTGCCATAAGCCTTTCCCCTCACAAGGTGGCCTATTATCTTACTGAGATAGCATCGTCATTTCATATGTACTACAATAAACATAGGATAATCGTTGATGATATAGCATTAAGTGGGGCCAGACTTTATTTTATAGGGTGTATTAGAACGGTCTTAAGAAATGGCCTTAGTTTGCTAGGCGTGAGTGCACCAGAGAAAATGTAAATTTAGGAAGATCTAATGACGAATCCAGGGAATTGGAAGATAATCACATTTTTTTTTGGCTTCGTAGTACTGTTCGCACTTGCTTTTAGCTTGGGTGTGATAGTTGGAAAGGGTATAAATGAGGGTAGAGTAAATGAAATAGATAGAGGGGAAATAACCAACTATTCGTCATCGGAGGATGGGGTCGACGTAAGAAGCAGAGAAATAAAAGTAGATGATCCAAAGAAAGGTGAGACAGATGAGGAGTCTGACTCGAGTGCGGAAGGATTAACCAATGAAATCGAGGAGACCACCAACTCAAAGAAGATTGAGGATATTAGGACTCAAGTAGTAGGGGAAAAACATCAGGACTCGGTTACTTCTGAGAAAATCGAGCAAAAAACATCTTTATCATTGCCCAAGGTTGAGCCGGGCGGTAAGTACACGGTCCAGATTGGTTCTTTCGCTGATGAGAAAATAGCAAAAAAACGCACGGATTTTTTGAGATCAAAGGGTTACCCTGCCTTTATTAAGAAGGTTGACATCCCTGACCAAGGTACAAGGTACAGGGTAAGAATAGGTGAGTTTAAAACGAAGGATTCTGCTAAATCTTATGCTGATAGCCTTATTAAGCTGGATCCGGGGATCGAAGTGGCATATGTTACCTCGAATGATTGAGTATCATATATTCAGATCGCTAATTTTAATGATAAAGGGGTGAATTAGAATGTCTCTGCCTGAAGAAGTAATTGATAGAGCCAAGGGCGGTAAAGAGCCGTCATCCTCGAAGCTGCTCGGGAGTAATTTTAAGAACTGGTGGATTTTATTGATACGTCCAATTGAAAATTATCTTATTGAACAGAGAACGCATCCTAATGTGCTGACCATTACTACCTTGGTTGTTTCAATAATAACTGGTTTATTTTTTCATTTTGGATTGATCTTTCTTGCCGGTGTTTTATTGCTTGCTGGATCTACTTTCGATATTTTTGATGGGCGTGTTGCAAGAGCGCAGGGATTGACAAGTAAGCATGGTGCCTTTTTCGATTCATGCATGGATAGATTCTCAGAGGCGTTTATATACCTGGGTTTGCTTAGTTTTTTCCAGGGTACTTTTTTTTCATATGCTGTTTTTCTCATATTGGTTTCGACGATGATGGTGAGCTATACAAGGGCAAGAGCTGAGGGATTGGGTGTTGATTGCGAGATCGGCATCATGCAGAGAACTGAGAGGGTTGTTTATCTTGGAGTTTTCTCTATTTTGAACTACTTTGCAAATATTTTGTCAACGAATTATGGTTTTAAATCACAGGATTTTCTTCTGAAATTTGCCTTAATTTTGATTTTACTATTCTCTTCTTATACAACGTTTCAGAGAATGGTTTACGTCATGAATTTATTAAAAAGAAGAAAGAACTAGAATGAGAAGGGAACAGAGTGAGAGTGAATACTACATCTAATAAATATTGTGGTGACGTAAATTTATTGGTTCTCTGTTTGGTCGTTGGTTCTTAACCTTTTGTCAATTCGCGTTCTTTCTCTAATTCTGCTCGCCTTTTTGGATCTGCCCCTTAAATAATAGAGTTTAGCCCTTCTAACCCTTCCTTGTCTTCTTATTTCAATCTTTTCAATGAGGGGTGAATGGAGAGGAAAAATTCTTTCAACTCCAACTCCGTACGAAACCTTTCTCACAGTGAATGTTTCTCTTGATCCGCCACCTTTTTTTGCTATGACTACTCCCTCAAATACCTGTATTCTTTCTCTATCTCCTTCTTTGATTTTATAATGAACGGCCACAGTATCACCTGGGCGAAAATTTGCAAGGTCTTGTCTGATATATGCCTTCTCTACATCTTCTAAGATATTCATTTTAATTCTCCTCTCTTATATATTGCATGATAGCAATCTATCTATGATAATTGATGCAGCACTTCTGACCGAAAGGTGGTTGTAATCGGTATAACCTTTAATAGGTTTAAGAAAAAAATCCGCATCTTCCAAAACCTCTTTTACGATTCCCCATCCAGTTCCAAATAAGATAAGATAGGGTTCATTCCCTTTAAATATCTTTTCCCTTAGTTCTTGATACCCTATCATTTCATTTTTTGATCTAGCGTCGGTTACAACTATCTTTGGTTTCATACCTTCTATCATTTGGATTTCTTCGATTGTATCTTGAATATTGTCTTTAATAGAAACGAGCTTTAATGCCTCGGCTCTGCTTGGATTAAAGGATTCACCGGGTCCTTTAATCCAGTGATCTAGTACCCTTTCAATCAAATGCTGCTGTTCTTCAACCGGTTGTATGAGAAAGAAGCATTTTACTCCATAAGTTTTACAAACCCGTGAAATGTCATGAACATCAAGATTTGTGAATGCTGTGGTAATAGTCTTAAACGCTTTATTGTATACTGGATAATGTACTAACGCAATATACAATTTAAGTCGTGATGGCAACTCTTTTTTTATCTGATCAACAAAATTTATCTCCTCAAGGGAAAGTTTAGCCCTGTCTAGCAGATAAGGGTTTCTATAAAAAGTCGCTTTGATGCTTTCTAATCTCCTCCAATTCTCGATCTGTTTATGATTGCCTTTAAGGAGAATTTGGGGGACTTTTTTACCTCTAAAACTCTCTGGTCTGGTGTATTGAGGGTATTCTAGTAAACCTTGAGAAAAGGATTCATCGTGTGCGGAGAACTCATTTCCAAGAACGCCTGGAATTAATCTTGAAACGGCATCTATTATGATTGAAGCAGCATGTTCTCCTCCTGAGATTACGTATTCGCCTATAGAAATTTCTTTATCAACATAGTATTTCCGTATTCGTTCGTCGATACCTTCATATCTTCCGCAGATTATAATTATTTGTTCATAATTTGAAAGCTCTTTAGCTAATCTATCTGAGAATGATTCACCTTTAGGAGAAGTTAAGATAACAACCGAGTTTAATTGGTCTTTCTTTATGGATTCTATGGCTTTTGCGATGGGCTCGGGTTTCAGTACCATTCCACTACCCCCACCGTAGGTTTTATCGTCAACCTTTCTGTGCTTGTGGACTGTAAAATTTCTCAGGTCGTGGGGATTTATTTTAATTAACCCCTTATCCTGCGCCTTTTTAAAGATTCCGAAAGAAAAAGGTGATTCGAAAAAATGGGGGAAAATAGTAACAATATCGAAAATCATGTTTGCGTCATCAGGGAAGGAAATTCTATTAATTCGTTTATAATTCAGTCTAATAGACCAGGTAATGGTGAGATTATTATCGATTCATCGAGATTTATTTCACGTATAATAGTATCGATCATCGGTATTAAATACTCTTTGCCTTCATTTTCTACGACTAGGATGTGTTGAGGATCTCTATCGATTATATTTGTTGCCCTGCCAATGTAAAATCCTTCATTAGTCAGAACTTTTAGACCTATTAATTGATAGGCGTAGTATTCATTTTCATAAAGCTTTGGTAGATCACCTTTATCAACCATCACAATTGAGCCTTTTAGTCGTTTTGCTTCTTCAAAAGTATGTATATCTCTGAGTTCTATGATGGATGAATTATTTTGAGTCCTTACTTTCGATATTATATATTCCGTAGGCTCCTCATAAAGGTTTTTTTTAATATACAATCTCTTGAGTTTTAAAAGACTGTCTGACCGTCTGCTAAAAGGTACAATCTTTATCTCGCCCCTTTTACCGTGGACTTTAGAGATCCTTCCTAAGGGTAGTAGAAGCATTTTTAAATCCTGAAGATTTTTACTCCAAAATTTCAAGCACTGCGCGTTTTCGTATTTTTGCTGCAGCTGCGCCTAGTATGATCCTAATTGCCTTAGCCGTTCTACCCTGTTTTCCTATTATCTTGCCCAGGTCCTCCTGAGCAACCTTCAGTTCGAGAACAGCTGTTTGCTCTCCAGCGATTTCATGAACTTCAACCTTTTCAGGATTATCCACTAGGGATTGAGCAATGTGGGTGACAAGATCCTTTAGTTTTTCCATCTCAATTACCTCCTGCGGTTAACTGTAATCTTCTACAAGTTTCAATATGGTTAGTAACTCAGGACATCTTCGACAGTAATTTTCCAACTCTATCCGTGGCTATCGCACCATTATTAAACCAATGATTTACCCTCTCTTTATCAACCTCAAGAATATGTGGCTTTTTTCTCGGGTCATAAAAACCCAAGATTTCTAAAAACTTACCATCCCTGGGTGAACGTGAATCTGCTGCAACGATTCTATATAATGGCTTTTTCTTTGAGCCAACTCTTGTTAATCTTATCTTAACCAAAAATTCTTACCTCCTTGATAGCTGTTTACTTTAAGTTGTTTTCGTCATGACTACATCATTTTCATAAGTCTCCTTGCGAGACCTCCCATCTTCCCCATGTTTCTCATCATATTCCGCATCTGCATATAGTTTTTTACGATTCTATTTACGTCCTCAACCCTTGTCCCACTGCCCTTTGCAATTCTTTTCCTTCTGCTTCCGTTAAGGATATTGTGGTTTACTCTCTCATTGGTAGTCATTGAGTTAATTATTGCAATTGTCTTTTTGATTTCACTTTCAGCCAATTCCATGGCTTTTGGATTCTTTATAACCTGTTTCATACCCGGAATCATCTCAGCCATGTTGTCTAGAGATCCCAGTTTATCCATGGCTAGCAGGGATTCTTTGAAATCCTCAAGGGTGAACTCCTTCTTTAGGATTTTCCTAGCCATCTCTTCCGCCTTTTTCTCTTCGAACGCGGATTGGGCCTTCTCAATTAGTGTGAGTACATCCCCCATCCCCAATATACGTGATGCAATTCTATCGGGATGAAAAACTTCGAGAGCGTCTAATTTTTCACCTGTACCAAAAAATTTGATCGGTTTTCCGGTAACTGCTTTGATTGAAAGAGCAGCCCCCCCTCTGGCATCGCCATCCATTTTCGTAAGGATGATGCCGCTGATATCGAGTGCGTCGTTAAAACTAGTTGAAACATTTACTGCATCCTGGCCCGTCATTGCATCGGCTACAAGCAGTATCTCATTAGGATTTATCTCGCTCTTAATATTTATTAGTTCTTCCATTAACTCAGAATCGATATGAAGTCTTCCAGCTGTATCGATCAATACAACGTCGTACCCACCATATTGAGCAGCTTTTAAGGCTGATTTACAGATTTCTACTGGATTTTCACCGGGTTGAGTATCATAAAATCCGGTCTCGGCCTGTCTTGCGAGTACCTTAAGTTGTTCTATTGCCGCTGGTCTATAGATGTCAGCTGGTACGAGATAGGGATTACGGTTGTGTTTATCTTTTAAGCTGGTTGCAAGTTTACCTGCAGTTGTGGTTTTTCCAGAACCCTGAAGACCTACAAGCATAATGGTTATGGGTGGAGCATTGTGTAAGTCGAGTTGGGAGCTATGCTCTCCCAGGACCCCTACAAGTTCTTCATAGACTATCTTAATAAATTGTTGACCTGGGGTAAGACTTTGGGAAACTTCTACGCCTAATGCACGTTCTTTTATCCCCTCGATAAAGTCTCTTACAACCTTAAAGTTGACATCAGCTTCGAGCAGACTGAGCCTTACTTCTCGAAGAGCATCTTGGATATTTTGTTCGCTAAGCTTACCATAACCCCTTATCTTCTTTAGAGTAGCGCTTAACTTTTCTGAAATGCCCTCAAACATTGCTGGTTAGGAAAAAAAATAATTGAATGTAAAAACTTAAAATTATCATGTGTTTAGGTGATTGTCAAATAACTATGATTTCTAATTTTTTCTAAGAATTATAGTGGATTAGTAGATATGGATTATCGCTGAATTATCTTGGCAGAATAACAAACTTTTAATTACTTAGATTATTTAATCTTGCCGTTTTTGTTTCTAATCAGGTTGATGTATAAATTTTCAAATTCTTTAGAGGTGATTATGCCCTTATCAAAGAGCACCCCAACCAGTGTCCATGTGAAACTCTCTCCATCAATCTCAACTCCAGACTTTTTTAGTAATATTTGAATTGCATCAACTGCTTCTCTGGCTGAAAATTCAGCATACTTCTCCCTGAAGTTCATCTATTTATCCCTTCCTTTCACTATTTCAATATCGTTAGTACTACTCGTTAATGGTTTATATAATTAATTTTTAGTGCTGTCAACCCCTTATATCATTTTTGAATTGTTAAGTTAGTTGTTGGATGGCAAGGCTTCGGACTGAGGTTAAATGACTGAAAATGGTTAGTAATATAAATAGGGGGAATTCTAATAAAGGGCTTGTATTCTCGGTAAGAGAAAGTGGTTGCCCCGCAATTGGAACAGGGCAACCCTAAACTCAGTTGATGTGAACTTTTAGTTGCTTTGGTTTCGCCTCTTCTTTCTTAGGGAGGGTAACCTCCAGAACCCCGTCTTTGTAATTAGCTTTGATATTTTGGGCATCTATATTATCTGAAACCGTGAAGCTTCTAACAAACTTTCCATATTTCCGTTCTAGCCTGACATAGTTATCCTTTGAGGTCTTTTCCACGTTTTTCTTTTCTCCGCTAATGCGAAGGGTATTATCATTCAGATCGACTTGAATATCTTCCTTATTAAGTCCTGGAAGATCGGCCTTCAGAATATATCTGTCATCATCTTCATAAATGTCGACCTTTGGAGACCATGCCCCCTGTTCAGAATCCCTAGATGTATTTGGTGAAAGTGCCCTTACCGTTTCCTCAAAGAACCTGTCAAAACTCTTACCAAAAGGATCAAAACCCTTAATCGGCTCCCATACTGTTAATCCAAATCTCATATTGAATACCTCCTGTTTACTTTTTCTATACTGCATAAGTTATTCACGCTTTAGAAAGAGTCAAGGGAAATTTTTAATCATATGAAAAGTTTTGTTTTATCAAATAGTTAGCGCCTTTTCTCTGAGACGAGTGTGTCAACAATCCTATAGTAAATGGGTTTTTCTCATATCTCTATGATCTTTAGAATTAATGAATTTGGATTTTATTGGATTGATGATAAAATAAGAAAATTTTAAATTGTTAAGAATTTTAATGGAGCATAAGATGAAACAGTTCGTTATTATTTTGCTAATGATCACATGTAGTTTCTTATTTACAGGTTGTGAAAGAAGGGATGAGCCAACGACTTCTCAAAACGATGCTTCAACTCGGGGTGAGGTTATGGAGGGGCAGGCTAAATCAGAGGGGGTCATAACTGAAATCGAAGAAAAGTCTAAAGAGAGGCACGAAGAGCAAGTGAAGGAAGAGGCTGTTAAGGCACCACCACAAATTGCCAAGGAGCTCTGGGATCTAATTCATACAGAGAATTATTTCTTGAACTGGAAGATGTGGCCAGGGAAAGAGGCCTTTTACAAGGGGACTGAGCCCCACGGGGCTTTACTTACAACCTATGTGAATCCAACCGGCTATGGTTCATTAACGAGAAAAGAGAAAAAGCTACCCCCTGGGACAATAATAGTTAAAGAAAATTACTCTCCGGATAAGACCCTAGATACAATCATGGTGATGTTCAACCTACCGGGATATGACCTAGATCATGGTGACTGGTTTTGGGTAAAATACACCCCTGACGGTAACCCCATGAGTATGGAGCGGGATGGCAAGACGACGATGCTTGCGGGTATAGTTCCTTTCTGCATAGGTTGTCATGGTGCATCAACCTCAGGTATTGACTACATAATGACTACCCCCCTCGGTGAGGAATCTGGCAATACTAGTCAGTAATAAGACTCAGGGATTTTAAGACGATAATGAAGGATTGGTTCTTTTTGCCTCGTTTATGACAAAATAGTTGGAAATTAAGATCAGTCCTCCACCTATGAAAATGTTAAAGCCAAGGGGTTGATCAAAGAAAAAAGCTGCAAGTAATGACGCGCTAACAGGTTCAATTAATAAAAGTATTCCCGCTTTATTAAAACTACGGGTAAGAGAATTAAAGTCATAAAAATTGTTCTAAAAATGGATATCTCGAAAGGGGATAACCCCGAGTTAGCAAAGAACTGAGCACCAGTTGTGATTGTTCCAAATAGAATTGCTGACAAGATCAAATACCAGTAACCCTTTTCCATAAAAGCCTATAATTTACGCTCGTTGACTATTCGAATCAAATGTTGCTAGAATCATTGTATGATTAGTAATTCCTCAAGGTTGCTTAAAAGCGCTAAACCATTTTGGGATGAAATGGGGAGACATCCATTTATCAGGGGTGTAGGTA
>Ga0184637_10001050_pt1 | contig 19267 bp, 16 predicted proteins | sample PLM3_127_b2_FD_133143 | JGI IMG/M metagenome (GOLD analysis project Ga0184637, IMG submission 133143) | Groundwater sediment microbial communities from an aquifer in East River, Colorado, USA - PLM3_127_b2 | ecosystem: Environmental > Terrestrial > Soil > Riparian zone | place: USA: East River...
AGAGCCTGGACGAGCCGGGCTCTCGGGGTGGGATCAAGGTCGTGAGAAAACCACGACCCGGGTGGGATCATGCTCGTGAGAAAACCGCATCTGCGGTGGAATCAAGGTCGTGAGAAATGACACGCCTCGATCACCTTCCAGTCGCGGTTGAGCCGGATCGTCTGGCAGCAGGTCGAATCGATCTCGAGAGCGACCGCTGTACGGAAGCCAGCGGACTCGAATCCAAGATCCAGCCCACCGACTCCGCTGAACAGACTGATGACGGTCGGCTTCACCTCTCCACCCCCCGGTTGAGGTCTATCCTGCGCGCGCATCATGATGCTCCGCGGGACCAACGGCAGGCGATGAAAACACGAAAGTATAAATCCGTCAAGGGTGCCGCGGTTCGGCTTAGAAGGATCGAGGCAATCCTTCGCCGCACCTACGGCAGCCCGCGCCACTACAACCCGACTGACCCCCTCGACGATTTGATCTTCCTCGTACTGTCTCGAATGACCCAGGAGGTCAAGTACAGGCGCACCTATGCCGCGCTGCGCGAGTCAATGCCGGACTGGGGCATTGTTCGAGATGCACCTCCGAACGAACTCGAGGAGCTCCTCGCCGACGCTGGCTTGGCTATGACGAAGACGTCCCAGATTCAAGCAATCTTGAAGGAGGTCGAGCATCGCGAGGGGAAGCTTGACCTCGCGCGGCTACGCGCGCTCGAGGACGAAGAGATCGAGCAGTACCTAACGAGCCTTCCCGGCGTAGGCCGCAAGACAGCAAGATGCGTGATGCTCTACGCGCTCGGGCGCCCGACCTGCCCTGTGGACACGCATGTATGGCGGGTGATGCAGCGGCTTGGGTTTGCGCCGGCTCGTCAATGGAATGATCAGGATGCACGGCATCTCGAGGAGTCCATCCCCGAGCAACTACGTCCGTCGCTACATGTGACCCTCGTGGCGCACGGCCGAAGCGTCTGCCGCGCGCCGAAGCCGATCTGCAGCAAATGCGTGCTAGCTGGCACGTGCCCTTCCTGCGAAGATGCAAGGGTGAACAGAGGTGTCCACGCTGCCGCTGCGACTCAATAAGCACCGCGCGGTCGAGATCCTGCTCGAGGAAGCAGCGCGCGCCGACAAAACGTCCGCCCCGGCTGCCTGGGCGGAGCGAGTCGACCGGCTCTCGCGCGTGTGCGAACAGGTAAACGCACGGACTCACATTGCGGCGCTCGGCATCGCGATCCTCGCGAAGGCGACAGACGTGCGAGTCGATCCATTCGCTCTCAAGCCAGGGGCGGGCACGCCTGGGCTTACTCGGCGCGAACGTTCGGTCACGCGACGCTCGTCCCCCAGGCTGCTGAGCTGGGAATCGATCTCGGGGTTCATGGCCGCGAGCCCATGAATAACCTCACCTTCATTCGCGCGGAGCGCATCGACTCGCACATGAAAGTAAAGGACAGTGCACGCCCCGCGCTGGATGCCCTTCTTGAGATCCTCTCGGATCTCAGCAGAATCGGGACAGAGGAAGAGGCGCGAGGCGCGCTGCGTGCGTTTATTGAAGTTCGGCGGGGGTACCGCAAGCAGTACTCCGAGGCTGACCATGGGCCGCTCGGGCTCACTCCGCTCGAGTTCGCTGAGCGGATCGCCGCGTTTATCGCCGAAACCTCGGAAGGCGGGAAGCGTGCGCAGGCAGTGACTGCAGGCCTTCTTGCGATGCTGTTCGAAGCGGAGCGCGTGGTGTCGAAGGGCGTTCATGATCCTGATCGCCGCCTTCCTGGCGACGTGGGTGTGCGGAGCGAAGGGGCTCCGGAGTCACTAGAGACCGCGGACAAGCCCGTGACAGAGTCGCTCCACATCGTGCTCGAGGTGCGGGATAAGCCAGTGACGGCGTCAGATCTTCGCGCTTTCGTTGAGAAGGCGATCGGTGCGGGCGTTCGCCGAGCTGGAATGGTTGCTATCGCCGGCAGGCCGGAGGCAGGGAAGGTGCTCGAGCAAGTTGCCTACGCCGCGGAGCGCGGCGTCATGCTAGTAATGATCCCAAGCTGGCCCGCGCTCCTAGACAGCCTGCTCTTCTGGAGCGGTCAGGATGTCGGCTCTGCGTTAAATGTCGCACACCGCGCAGTCTCCGAGCAGCTTCGCCAGATCGAAGCTTCGGTGGAAGCGGTCCAACAATGGGATGAGATCGGAGAGGCGTAGTAGCAGTTGCCTCGACCGCAGTCTGGAGTGACAGCCCCGAAGACGAGAGAGGAGTGGCGCTACAGCACCTTCGTGACGGGAAGTTCAATGTCCTCATCTCCGTCGATCTCCTCAATGAGGGACTCGACCTTCCTAACGCAGACACGCTGCAACTCCTTCGGATCGGGAGGGGCTGTGAAGCGTAGAGAAGGAGCTTGCGAAGAACGCGCTAAGGAGATGCCTAGATCCCAGACTCGGAACGATGCCAGTCGAGGGCCTCCCTGCTTGGGCACGATGCGGAATCCCTTGGAAGGCGAAACGTCTTGCCGTGAAGATCACCGTACACTGTTGAGCGGATCTGAGTCGCGACCACGATCGAGAAGTCGCTCGCGTCGATGGCGATGAGGCCGGGGGGCACCTGGCCGTCGAGGCGCGCGGCGAGCTCGGCAGCGCTCGGACGGGGGATCTGATCCCACACCAACCGACTAGCGTCCTCACACAGCGTGCCGGACGGTTCCCCGGTTTCTCGGTCGCGCTCGATCCGCACGTTCTCGGGATCCGGGTCGACCGGGTTGATGCCGGCCAGCGCGAGCGCCTTCGAGTTGACCCAGAGCGAGTGACCGTCGCTGGCCGCGAGCGCCACGGGCCGGCCGGCGGCGATCGGGTCGAGCAGACGGCGATCCAGATTGGCGTCGGGAAAGAGCGGCAGATCCCAGCCGCCGCCCACGATCCACGGATCGTTCGGTCGCGCGTCGGCGCACTTCCGCACCTTCGCGAGCAGCGCCTCGACGCTCGCGAGGTCGTGCAAGTCGCACCGCAGCAGCTCGAGGCCGCCCGAGATCGGGTGGACGTGTGAGTCGACGAAACCCGGCAGGAGCATCTTGCCGTCGAGGTCGATGGTCTCGGTGCCCACCCCGGCCAGCGCGCGCGCGCCGTCGTCATCGCCCACGTAGACGATGCGCCCGTCGCGCACCGCCACCGCGCTCGCCCAGCTGCGCGCCGTGTCGACGGTGTAGACCGCTCCGTCGAAGAGCACCAGATCGGCCGGCCGCTCCGCAGCGCCGATCGGTGGCGCGATCAACACCAGCATTGCCCACGCCGCCCGCTGGATCGTGCTCACCCCCGTTCCCTGGTTCCATCAAACGAAGTCGAGAAGAACTTCAGCGGACGTCGTCATCCGCACGCACCGCTCCCCATCACGCGCGCGATCTCCTCGTCGTCGAGGCCGAGCACTTCTTGCAGCACCTGATACGTGTGCTCACCGAGGCAGGGCGCCGGGAAGCGCGGGCCGTGGTCGTCGCCGGCGATCTGGTAGGAGTGGCCTTCGTACGGCACGAGGCCCATCTCCGGATGCTCGAGCGGCCGGAAGAAGCGGCGGTGCGCGAGCTGCGGATCCTCCTGATGATCGCTCGACCGCTGCACCATGCCAGCCGGCACACCCGTCGCTTGCAGCAAGTCCATCAGCGCGCGCGGCGCGTGGTGCGCGGTGAACGCGGCGAGCTCACGGTCGACGAGCTCGCGGCGCGCGAGGCGACCGGGCGCCGTGTCGAGCCCGCTCGCTCGCGCCCACGCGGGGTCGCCGAGCGCGCGGCGCAGCGCGCGCCATTGCGCGTCGGTCTCGACCGCGATCGCGCACCACTGGTCGTCGCCCAGACACGGGTACGCGTCGTGAGGCGCGGCGGTCGGCGCCTCGTTGCCCGCCCGGCGTGGGTTCTTGCCCGTCACCTGCGCCTCGAGCAGCTCGGGCCCGAGGAAGTGCAGCGACGACTCCATTTGCGCCTGATCGATGTACTGACCCTCGCCGGTGCGGCGGCGATGATCGAGCGCGGCCATCAATGTGGTCGCGAGGAAGCGCGGCGCGATCGTGTCGGTGTAGGCATTGAATGGCCCGCCGGGCGCACGGTCGTCCCAGCCCGTCACCTCGTAGAAGCCGCACACCGACGCGGCGTGGTAACCGTAGCCGGCGAGCTTCGCGGCCGGCCCCGTCTGACCCATCAGGCAGGTGCTCGCCATGATGAGGCTCGGGTTCAGTTCGCGCGCGACGTCGTAGCCCAGCCCGAGCTGGTCCATCGTGCCGGCGGTGAACGAATCCAGGCAGATGTCCGCCCACGCGAGCAGCCGCTTCGCGATCGTGAGGCCGTCACGGTGCTTCAGATCGAGCTGCAGCGAGAGCTTCGACGTGTTGAAGGAGCCGAAGAACTGGCAGCGGTTGATGCCGGCGATTCCGTCCTTGAACGGGCCGACGAGACGCAGGCGGTCCGCGGGCTTATCGGTCTCGACGTGCACGACGGTCGCGCCGTGGTCGGCGAACACCTTCGCGGTGATCGGACCCACGCCGATCCACGAGAAGTCGGCGAACTTCACGCCTTCGAACGGGAGGCGCGGCGCCGCGGCCGGCGCCTTCGGCGCGCTGCTCGGCGTACCCGCGCGCGCGCCCGCGAAAGCCGATCGCACGTCGGCTTCGCCGGGCGCGCGCCCGATCTCGGCCATTACCTCCGCCGTGTGCTCGCCGAGGTCGGGTGCCGGTCTCGTGAACGAGACGGGCGTGCGCGAGAGGCGCGCGAACGGCCCGGCGGCGCGCAGCTCGCGGTCGTCTGCGAGCCGCACGGGTCGCCAGAAGTCGCGTTCCGCGAGATGCTCGAGCGCGAGCACGTCGGAAGCCGTGTTCACGGGCGCGAGCGTGATCCCGCGCGCGATGCCCCCCGCGAAGAGGTCGGCCTTGCAGTGCTCGAGCGTGAAGGCCTCGATGCGCTCGCGCAACGCCGGCAGCGGAATCGCGAGCTCGGCGCCGGTGAGCATGCGCACTTCGTACGTGATCCAGTCCTCGGCCGCGGCCCAGCCCTCGTCGATCGCGCCCGATGCGAGCATCCACGGAATCAGCGCGCGCAGCGTGTCGGCCGTCGCGATCAGCGTGACCTCGCCGTCGGCGCACGGATAGACGAGCGGCGTCACCAGCGTGCTGAGCTGCAACCACGTGCCGTTGCGCTCGATGTTCTTGCCCTGGATCGCGTGGGCGATCATCGCGTTGAGACCCGTCCAGAACACCGCCGCCTGGACCGAGACGTCGACGAACTGCGCCTCGCCGCTCTGGAGCCTGCGCTGATGTGCGACCAGCGCAGCGAGCGCGCTCTCCACGGCCGCGTGATACCAGGTCTGCGGCACCGTGATGCGGACCGGCCTCCGGTCGGGCTCGCCCATCAACGCCATCGCGCCGCCCATCGCGGAGAGCGTCAGATCCGTCGCGAGGTGATGTGCGTACGGTCCGTCCTGCCCGAATGGGCTGATCGCGACGTACACGAGATCCGCCCGCACCTTTCGCAGCGCCGCGAAGCCGAGTCCACGTGCGTCCATCGCGCCGGGGCCTGCGTTCTCGACGACGAAGTCGGCGCTCGCGACGAGTGCTTCGAAATCGGCGCGGCCGCGCGCGCTCTCGAGGTCGAGCACGACGCTGCGCTTGCCGCGATCGAAGGCGTGGAATCGCAGGCTCGCGAGCGGTGCCGGAAGGCCGGGGACGAGCGGCTCCTCGCGGCGCGAGTCCGATCCGCCCGGCGGCTCGACCTTGATCACGTCGGCACCGAGCCCCGCCAGCACCATCGGGCCGAGTCCGGCGCGTGCGTCGGTGAGATCGAGGACGCGGTACGGACTCAGGGGCGCGGGGGGACTGGCCATCGCGCCGCGATCATCTCACCGGCGGGCATCGCAGAGCAACCTGCTGGCTCGCGCGCGGGCGAAACGACCTCATATCGCGTTCTGCGCGATCTCAACTACCGCCCTGCGGCTCCACGCGCAACGAGGTGTGAAACCGATCGGGCGTGGGCCCTCCAGGACTCGAACCTGGGACCGTCCGGTTATGAGCCGGTTGCTCTAACCAACTGAGCTAAGGGCCCGCGCGCGGCATTCTAACGCGTCGAGGTCGGCGCGTGGCCGTGTCCGTCCGCGCAGGCTGCACTGCGGCCGGAGCGCGGGGCTTCGCCGGTCAGAGGTGGGCATCCACCTCGGCAGCGGTGGGAGGGCCGAGGGATGAGACCGGCCGTGGGGGCCAGCCGGTCTCAGGGACTACATCCCCATCCCACCCATGTCCGGCATTCCGCCGCCGCCGTGGCCGTGGCCGCTCTTCTCTTCCGGGATCGCCGCGATCAGCGCGTCCGCGGTCAGCAAGAGCGACGCCACGCTGGCGGCGTTCTGGAGCGCTGCGCGCACGACCTTGGTCGGGTCGATTACGCCGGCCTGTACGAGATCTTCGTACTTCTCGGTCGCGGCGTTGAAGCCGAACGACCCGCGACCTTCCTTCACCTTCTGCACGACCACCGCTCCCTCGAGCCCGGCGTTGGTGGCGATCCAGCGCAGCGGCTCCTCGATCGCGCGGCGCACGATGCTGACACCGGCGCGCTCGTCCTGCTCGCGCAGGCCGCTCTCGAGCCCGTCGAGGGCACTCTGGGCGCGCAGCAGCGCCACGCCGCCTCCCGCCACGACGCCCTCTTCCACCGCGGCACGCGTCGCGTGCAGTGCGTCTTCCACGCGGGCCTTCTTCTCCTTCATCTCGGTCTCGGTCGCCGCGCCCACCTTCAGCACCGCGACGCCGCCGGCGAGCTTCGCCAGCCGCTCCTGAAGCTTCTCGCGGTCGTAGTCGGAGGTGGTGTCTTCGATCTGCTGACGGATCTGGGTGCAGCGGGCCTCGATCTCTTTCTTCGAGCCGCCGCCTTCGATCAGCGTGGTGTTGTCCTTGTCGATCACCACCTTCTTCACGCGGCCCAGGTCTTTCAGCGTCACGTTCTCGAGCTTGAGGCCCAGCTCCTCGGCGATCAGGCGGCCGCCGGTCAGGATCGCCATGTCTTCGAGCATCGCCTTGCGGCGGTCGCCGAAGCCGGGCGCCTTCACGGCCGCGCACTTGAGCGTGCCGCGGATCTTGTTCACGACGAGCGTCGCCAGCGCGTCGCCCTCGAGGTCTTCGGACACGATCAACAGCGGCTGGCCCGACTGGGCCACCTGCTCGAGCAGCGGCAGCAGGTCTTTCATGCTGCTGACCTTCTTCTCGTGGAGCAGCACCACCGCATCCTCGAGCACGACCTCCATCGCCTGGGTGTCGGTCACGAAGTAGGGCGAGAGGTAGCCGCGGTCGATCTGCATGCCTTCGACCACGTCGAGCGTGGTCTCGATGCCCTTGGCCTCTTCGACGGTGATGACGCCCTCCTTGCCGACCTTTTCCATCGCCTCGGCGAGCAGCTGACCGATCGTCTCGTCGCCGTTGGCGGAGATCGTCCCCACCTGCGCGATCTCCTCGCTGGAGCGCGTCTTCTTGGTCTGCTTGGCGAGGTTCTCGACGAGCACGGCGACCGCCTTGTCGATGCCGCGCTTGAGGTCCATCGCGTTCATCCCAGCCGCCACGAGCTTCGCGCCCTCGCGGAAGATCGCCTGCGCGAGCACGGTGGCGGTGGTGGTGCCGTCGCCGGCCACGTCGGAGGTCTTGCTCGCCACCTCGCGCACCATCTGCGCGCCGAGGTTCTCGAACGGGTCGGCGAGATCGATCTCCTTGGCCACGGTGACGCCGTCCTTGGTGATCGTCGGCGCGCCCCAGCTCTTCTCGATCATCACGTTGCGGCCGCGCGGGCCGAGCGTCACGCGCACCGCGCGGGCGAGCTGGTCGACGCCGCGGAGCAGGCGCTCCCGGGCGTCCTGGGAATACTGAATCTGCTTGGCTGACATGATCGGTTTCTCCTTACTCGAGCACCGCGAGGACGTCGTCTTCGCGGATGATCAGATGTTCGTCGCCGGCGACCTGGATCTCGTTGCCGGAGTACTTGCCGAAGAGCACGCGGTCGCCCTTCTGCACGTCGAGCGGGTGTACTTTGCCGTCTTCGTCGACGCGGCCCTTCCCCACCGCGAGGACCTTGCCCTCCATGGGCTTCTCCTTGGCGGTGTCGGGGATGATGAGCCCACCCTTGGTCTTCTCTTCTTCATCGATGCGTTTCACGAGAATCCGGTCATGCAGCGGTCGTACCTTCATGGTGCGATCTCCTTGCTTGGGTTCGGGTTAGCGGCCGGCCGAGGCCGGAGGTTGCGGGAGGTAGCTCACGAGCCGCGGCGCTTCGGGTGCAAACTGCGAAGGGCGGCTCTTGAAGTCCAGCGACGGGCGGTGGGTAAACACCAGGGGTCGGTTCGGTTCCAATCGGGTCCTCGGGTCCTCGGTTTCGTCGTTTTGCTCAGGATACATCACGCGATAAGTAAATCAAGCGATAGCGCAAAATGCTTGAGAAATTATGCAAACCGTCGTACTCTCCGGTGATGGCGAACGACAACCGGAGATCGCGCCGCAGCGAGCTGGGCAGCGTGCTGGCCGATCTGCGGACGGCGAAGGGGCTCTCGCTCCGGCGCGTGGAAGAGGCCACCGGCAATGCCGTCTCGAACGCCTATCTGAGCCAGCTCGAGAACGGCAAGATCCGCAAGCCCTCGCCTAACGTTCTGCACAGCCTGGCGGCGGTCTATGCGGTGCCCTACGAGACGTTGATGGAGAAGGCCGGCTACCTGCCGTCGCTCGAGAACGGCGCGGCCGGGGGGAGGAAGCTTTCGGCCTTCGCGATCGGCGACATGACCGCCGCGGAAGAGGAAGAGCTCCTCAAGTACCTAGCTTTCCTTCGCTCGCGCATCTCCCGGTCATGAACTGCCGCTGTCCTGATCTTCCGGCTTCTCCGCCTGCCAGACCGTCTCGCCTTCCTTGATCGTCTCGAGCACCTTGATCGCGCGCAGCTCGTCGCCGGGCACGTCGAGCGGGTTGCGGTCGAGGATCACGAAGTCGGCGAGCTTGCCGGCCTCGATCGAGCCCTTCGAGCCTTCCTCGAAGTACTGGTAGGCGGCGTCGATCGTGATCGCGCGCAGCGCTTCGGCCACGCTGATGCGCTCTTCCGGCCCGATCACCACTCCCGAGCGCGAGAGCCGCTCGCTGGCCGTCCACAGGATGAACATCGGGTCGAGCGGCGTTACCGCGTAGTCGCTGTGGTTGGTGAAGTGCAGGCCGCGGGCGCTGGCCGAGCGCAGCGGCGACAGGAAGAACGGGCGCGCCGGGCCGAGGTTCACCACGTGCACGTCGCCCCAGAAAAAGGTGTGGTTGGTGAAGAACGATGGCACCGCACCGATCCGCGCGTACGCGTTCAGCTGCTCGGGCCGCACGAACTGCGAGTGGACCACCACCGGCCGGCGGCCGGCCGGCGCGCCGGCCGCGTCGTGCGCCTGGAGGAACATGTCGATCGCGGCGTCGCCATTGGCGTGGGTGTAGGTCTGCACGCCGTGCTGGTAGGCCAGCCGGAACGTGTTCTCCAGCTCGGCCTGCGTGATGATTGGCTCGCCGCGCCAATTCTTCTGGCCGACCGGGCCGGGCACGATCAGCGGCTCGCTGAAGTACGCGGTGAGGGCCTGGGCCGAGCCGTCGATGATCGTCTTCACGCCGCCGAGCTTGAGGTGGCCCTGGTAGGCGCCGCCGAAGGCGACGCCGGGCTTCCCGACGATCCCGGGGAAGGTCTGCCAGTCGGGCAGCGCGACGACGTCGAGGAACAGGCGCGACTCGGCCGCCGCGCGTTGGAGGATCGCCAGGTTCACGGCGCTGGTCGCGCCGTCCTGGATCGTCGTGTAGCCGTTCGCCGCGTAGTGGAGCTGCGCGGGCCGCAGCGCCTCGAGCGCCTGCTCGACGGAGGGCTGCGGCAGCTTCTGCGCCGCTGCGAAGAAGGCCGTCTCCAGGATCAAGCCCGCCGGCTGCTGGCTGCCGGGCTTGCGCGCGATCACCCCACCCGGCGGCGCGGGTGTCTTCGCGCTGATCCCCACCGCAGCGAGCGCGGCCGAGTTCAGCACCGCGCCGTGGCTCGACACGTGGATCAGCACGACGGGGTTGTTCGGGAAGCGCGCGTCGAGGTCGTCGCGCGTCACGTCGCGGCGCTCGGCGAGGTCGTCCTTGTCGTAGCCGTACGCGACGATCCAGGTGTTTTTCTCCGCGGCGATCCGCCGCGCGTGCGCGTCGAGCGCGCGGAGCAGGTCGGGGATGCTCGCTACCTTGCCGACCGGAGGTTGCGCGACGTTCGCCCAGCCGGTGATCGGAACCGCGTGCGCCATCAAGTGGCTGTGCGGGTCGATGAAGCCCGGCAGCAGCGCGCCGTCGCCGAGATCGACCACCTCGGTCTCGCGGCCGCGGTGCTTCAGCACGCTCGCCTCGTCACCCACCAACAGAATCCGGCCATCCTTCACCGCCACCGCCTGCGCGACCGTTCCCGGCGCATCGACGGTGACGATCGCGCCGAGGAAGATGCGGTCGGCCGCGGGCTCTACGGCGGCGGGCGGCGCGCCCTCGCGCGCGAGGCCGGTGCAGCCGAACGCGAGCGCCGACATCAGCGCGAGCAAGATGTGCGCAACGCGGCGGGTGGAACCGAGCATGCGATCCTCCACGCGGGCAGACGTCCGAACTCCCCGCTCCGTTCGAGGCGCGGGGATGATACGCCCGGTTGCGGGTTCTGGGGCCCGGCTCAGCGCGAGGTGTCGCGGCGGTAGAGCGTCTTGCGGTCGATTCCCAACAGGCGGGCGGCCTCGCCCTTCTTGCCGCCCGTGACCCGCAGCGCCTGCTCGATGTAGAGGTCTTGAAGCTGGTGCAGCTTGAACCCGGCGCGTGCGGCTTCGGCGAGCGCTCGCGGCAGCGCACTCTCGGGAGCAGTGCTCTCGACCACACCATCGAGCGTGACGTCGCTGACGTTGAGCAGGTCGGCGTCGGACAGCGCCAGCGTGCGCTCGACCACGTTCTCCAGCTCGCGCGCGTTGCCGCGCCACTCGCAGCTCTGGAGGTGGCGGATCGCGTCGCGCGAGAAGCGCCGCGGCCGGTTGCCGCTGTACTTGCGCACGAATGCGTCTACCAGCGCCGGCACGTCCTCGGGGCGTTCGCGCAGCGACCGCAGGTGGATCGGGATCACGTTCAGGCGGTAGTAGAGGTCTTCGCGGAAACGTCCGGCCTCCATCTCGACTTCGAGATCGTGGTGGGTCGCCGCGATGATGCGCACATCTACCTTTACGGCCTGTGTCGCGCCAACCGCGCGGACCTCCTGGTCCTGGAGCACGCGCAAGAGCTTCGCCTGGAGGGCCGGGCCCATGTCGCCGATCTCGTCGAGAAACAGCGTGCCGCCGTCGGCGCGCTCGAACAGGCCGTGTTTCGAGGCGACCGCGCCGCGCACGTGGCCGAACAGCTCGCTCTCGAGCAGGCCCTCCGGGATCGCCGAGCAGTTGATCGGCAGGAACGGCTGCTGCGCGCGCCGGCCGTGATGGTGCAGCGTTCGCGCCACCACCTCTTTACCGGTGCCGCTCTCGCCGGTGATCAAGACGCTGGCATCCACGTACGATGCGCGCCGGATGATTGCGAACACGTCGCGCATCGCCGGGCTCTCGCCGATCAGCTCCTTGAAGTCCCCGTTGCCGTACGGACCGCGCAGCTCGTGGTTCGCGTCTTCGAGCGATCGCCGGGCGAGCGCGCGCTTCAGGGTGCGCAGCACCTCCTCGGGCTCGAACGGCTTGGTGGTGTAGCCGACCGCGCCGGTGCGCATCGCGTCCACCGCGGTGTCGATGCTGCCGAACGCGGTCATCAGCACCACCGGGGTGTCGGGCAGCAGCGTGCGCAGCTCACCGACCAGCTCGAGCCCCGACTTGCCCGGCATCTTGATGTCCGAGAGCACCACGTCGAAGTTGGTGGCGCGCGCGAGCTCGAGCGCGGCGCTCGCCGACGCGGCCTCCGAGACGACGTAGCCCTCCTTCCGGAACAGAGACTCCAGCATCTGGCGCATCGCGGTGTCGTCGTCGACGAGGAGAAGCCGGGCAGCGTGCACAGGGGTTTACCCTTCGGGTGTCGCGATAACTAACTCTGATAGATATCGTCCTGATAAGATTTCAGTATCGAACTACATCTACCACTTTTCAAGCGTAAAATTACCCGACATCCGCGCGTCACTTCGCGAGAAACGCCCCGAAGCGCCCCGACTCGATGACTCAGCCGGCAGGAACCCCCGCGGGTCGCAGCGTGATCGTGAACTCACTCCCAGCGCCGGGCTCGCTGGTCACGCGGATCTCGCCGCCGTGATCCGCCACGATGCCCTTACACACCATCAGGCCGAGGCCATTGCCGTGGCCGGCCTCCTTGGTGGTGAAGAACGGCTCGAAGACCCGCTCGAGGTCGTTCGCCGCGATGCCGATGCCAGTGTCTGCCACCCGCGCGCGCACTTGCCCATCGGTCTCGCAGAGCTCGACGCGCAGCTCGCCGCCTTCGGGCATCGCGTCGACCGCGTTCAAGAACAGGTTCAGAAAGAGCTGCTGCAAGCGCTCGACATCGCCGATGACGCTCACCTCCGGATCGAGGCTCTGCTTCACCTCGACCCCGCGACTCGAGAGCTGCTCGGCCACGAACGAGAGGGTCTTCTCGACTAGCGGCGCGAGGCTGACTCGCTCGTTCCGCCAGCGGCGCGGCTGCGCGATTCTGAGCAGCGTGTGGATGATCCTCGATATGCGGTCGATCTGCTCCTGGATCGTCTGGAGCCGCCACTGACCATCGGCGCCGGACACGCTCCCCTCGAGCATCTTCGCGTGGCCCTGAATCACGCTCATCGGCGTGCCGATCTCGTGCGCGAGACCGGCCACGAGTGTCGCGATCGACGCGAGCTCCTCCGCCGCCTGCGCGCGCTCGGTCGTCCGCAGCAACACCAGGGCCTGTTCGCGCAGCAGGCGCTGGAGTTCCTGGCTCTGGCTGGAAAGCTCGCTCGCGAGGTAGGTGAGCCCCTGCTCGTGCTGCGCGATGTGCGACTCCAACGCGAGCTCGGCGTCGAGCGCCATCCGGCCGGCCAGCGCGGTAACCGCACGCGAGGCCTTGTCGAGATCGCGGGCGAACTCGCGGCCGATGATCGGGGCGACCAGGCTGAAGTAGACCACAGCGAGCCGGAGCGTCCACTCGGGCCCGAGCCCGGCCCGCGCCTGCACCGCCGCCGAGTTCTGTCGCTCTTGCAGATACGCGTCGCCGAAGGACACCTCGCCCAGCGAGATCAGGTAACGGCGCTGTCGGGCGAGGAGCTGCTCCTTGATGGCGGGCTCGACGAACAGGCGCCGGGTTTCCGGGAAGGTCAGCAGCTTCCGATAGAAGCCAGCTACCACTTCGTCGGCGTGCGCTTCGAGCACCGGGGTCAGCTCGGCGAGAAGAGCCAGTGCTTCCGCGTCGAGCCCCAGATAACCGAGCCGCTCCGCGACTGACTTCGCGTCCATTCGGTGACGATCGTGTGCGCGTTTCGAGGCGGTGTCAACCGGAAGGTGGGGTAGCGCCGCGCACGAGCAGGCCAACGGGGACAATCGCCTAAACTACAGGATTTCGCTGACTTCGGCTAACGAGATCGAGGAGCGGGTGGAATCGGTGGCGTAACTCTGGTGACGGAGATCACGAATCCGGCCGCTCGGGACGCCGACCTTTGAGCCGTCATGGTGAGCCCCCACACGTTCTCGCGGCTGGTTCTGTGCTGGATCGGCGCCGCCGCGCTCGGGTGCGCGACCTACTCCGAGCCTGCACTGGAGTCGGAGCACTGGGCCGAGGACGTCAAGTCGCAGGCCTCACGCGCAGCCGATGCCACGGCGCGCGGCGCCGCGGCCGCCAGCGAGGCGATGGGAACGGCCTATCAGGGCGTGCGGAACGGCTTCCAGCCGCCCGACGCGGACGGCTACGGCGCATTCCCGCGCGACCACGCCGCCGCGATCCGCCGCCACATGCAGCCCTTCGAGAACGTCCCGGCGACCGCCAGCTTCCGCTTCGGACGGCCCGAGAAGGGCTACGTGAACAAAGGCGTGCTCGCCGGCGGTGGGGTCGCGTGGCAGGGCTATCTGGTCGAAGTGGAGGTGCTCGCGAAGGCGCTGTTCGCCAGCCAGACCGAGCCCAACCGCTACGTCGTGCGGATGCGCGACGGCGACGTCGTCGAAGTGCTCGAGGCCGATTACGCGGACGCGCTGCGCTGGGCGGAACGCGAGGCGCGCCCGATGGCCGGTGTGGCAGCGCGCGCCGAGGACTAGCCTTGCCCGTGCAGCGGCCCGCCTTCGCCGGGGCGCCGTGCGGGGTACACTGCGGCCCCATGGCCGAAGCCCAGCCGTCCTACTGCGTCGCCGTGATCGGAGGAGCTGTCGCCGGCGCCGAGGTGGCCGGTGCGCTCGCCGAGCGCGGCATCGAGGTGGCGGTGTTCGAACAGAACCGCCGCCCGTACGGCAAGATCGAGGACGGGCTCCCGCGCTGGCACGTCGCGTTGCGCGAGAAGGAGTACCAAACGATCGGAGCGAAGCTCTCGCTCCCGAACGTCCACTTCGTGCCGCGGACCGAGATCGGCCGCGACGTCGGCTTCCGCGAGATCACCGACGACTGGGGCTTTACCGGCGTCGTGCTCGCGTGCGGCGCGTGGCGCGACCGGCCGCTCCCGGTGGAGGGCGCCGACGCCTACGTCGACCGCGGCCTGATCTACCAGAACCCCTTCATCGTCTGGTTCAACCACTCCGGCGATCCGGGCTACGACGGCCCGACGTTCGAAGCCCGCGACGGAGCGCTGGTCGTCGGCGGCGGCCTCGCGTCGATCGACGTAGTGAAGGTGCTGATGCTCGAGACGACGCGCGCCGCGCTGCGGCTGCGCGGCATCGAGGTCGATCTGGTCGAGATGGAGGTGAAGGGCATCCCGAAGACGCTCGAGCGCCACGGCCTGGCCTTCGAGGACCTGGGCCTCGAGTGCTGCACGCTCTTCTACCGCCGCAGCGAAGCCGACATGCCGCTGATGGAGATGCCCGACGGCGCCGACGAGAAGCGACGCGAGAAGGTGTACGCCGGGCGCAAGAAGATGCTCGCCAAGGCGATGGAGAAGTACCGCTTCCGCTTCGAGCCGCTGTGCGCACCCGACGGCCTGATCGTCGAGGGCGGGCGGCTGGTGGGCCTGCGCTTCCGCCGTACCGCGATCGAGAAGGGCCGCGTCGTGCTGTTGGACGAGACCTTCGAGCGCCGCGGCTGCTACACGATCAGCTCGATCGGGAGCATCCCGAAGGAGATTTCGGGCATCCCGATGCGGGGCGAGCTGTTCGCATTCACCGACTGGGAGATCGGGCGCCTGCCGGGCTACCCGACGGTGTTCTCGGCCGGCAACGTCGTCACCGGCAAGGGCAACATCGTCGCTTCGCGCAAGCACGCTCGCGAGGTGAGCAGCACCGTGCTCGAGGCGTTCCTCGGGGTGGGCGCGGACGGCCATGCGGGCGAGGAGGCGATCGCCGACGCACTCGCGGCCGATGCGCGCGAGGCCGCCACCCGGATCGCCGACGCGATCGCGGTGGCGCCGGCGCTCGCCGCCGACACGCTGGCCGCGGTGCGCGAGCGCGTGCACAAGCGCCAGCAGGCAGTGGGCTACGGCGGCGACTACGCGGCCTGGGTGCGGGCCGGGTCCGGGTCATCCTGACCGCAATGCGCCAAACGCTCGCGCTGTTGGCCGCGCTGTGCGCGCTCGCTCTGACCGGCTGCTTCCGGATCGGCGTCACCGTTGGAGCTGAGATTCCCGAGGACAGGGTCGCGCGGATCGTTCCGGGGCAGACGACCAAGGACGACATCCTGCGCTGGTTCGGCGCCCCGGCCGAGGCCACCGACGGCGAGATCTTTGCCCGTCTGTTCGACGCCGGCGAATTCGCGGCGGAAGACCTGGTCGCGCTGCCGTTCTCCGACATGCTCGTCTACCAGATCGTCGACGGCAACACGCGGATCCTGATGACGATCGTGTTCAACTGGGCGCGCGTCGACCTGCTGCGCGACCGGCTGGTGATCTTCTTCGACGAGCGCGACGTGGTGCTCTACTACGGCATCACGCGCCAGCGCGCCGCCGCCGCTCCCGCCGCCGGCGGCGAGCAGGCCGCCCCCGAGCAGAAAGACGACGCGGAATCCGCACAGCACGAGGGCCAGCATCCCGGCGAGGAGAACGTCGAGCCGGAGCGGATGGACCCGGCACCGGCGCCGGCGGCGACTGAGTACGTGGTGGTGGAGGGCGATTCGCTGTCGAAGATCGCGAAGGCGCACTACGGCGATCCCGCGAAGTACACGCTGATCCTGGACGCGAATCCCGCGTTGCGAGAGAACCCGAACCGGCTGCGCGCGGGGCAGATCCTGCGCATTCCGTCGGACTGAGCGATGTCGATCCGATTTGATCGCGCGTTCCGCCTCCTGCTCGCGCTGCTCTGCCTCGGGCTCGGCGCCTGCTCGATCGGTCGCGACTACGTGGGCAATTCATTGCGCGCCGACCCAAAGGTGCTGCAGCCGGGCAAGACCACGCTCGCCGAGGTGCTGGAGCTGTTCGGCGCCCCCGACCGCATCCAGCGCCGGCACGACGGCGATGTCCTGACCTACCGCTTCGTGCGCGGGAACACGAGCGAGCTCGAGCTGGAGGAGCCGGTGGTCACTGGCATCACGTTCTTCGTCTACACGAAGCGGCAGCTCAAGGCGAACCAGCTCACGCTCTTCTTCGACGACGCGGACACGCTCGTCACCTTCGGCTACACCGGCGGCGTGGACGAGCTCGACCCGCTGTAGGGCGGATCAGGTCGAAGGCCGTAATCCGCCAACGTGGGAATGCGGATTACGCTTCGCTAATCCGCCCTACCCCTCTAACCCTCGGTGAAGCTCTTCAGCAGCCGGCTGCGGCTCGGGTGGCGCAGCTTGCGCAGCGCCTTCGCCTCGATCTGGCGGATGCGCTCGCGGGTGACCTCGAAGTCGTGGCCGACCTCTTCGAGGGTGTGATTGGCGCGCTCGCCGATGCCGAAGCGCAACTTCAGCACCTGCTCCTCGCGCGGCGACAGCGTGGACAGCACCTTGCGGGTGTTCTCCGCGAGGTTGTGGCTCATGATCGCGTCCTGCGGACAGATCGCGGCCTTGTCCTCGATGAAGTCGCCGAGGTGGCTGTCCTCTTCCTCGCCGACCGGCGTCTCGAGGCTGATCGGCTCCTTCGCGATCTTGAGCACCATCCGGACCTTGTCCACCGGTAGCTCCATCTGCACGGAGAGCTCGTCGGCGTCGGGCTCGCGGCCGAGCACCTGTACCAGGTGGCGCTGCGCGCGCACCAGCTTGTTGATCGTCTCGATCATGTGCACCGGAATCCGGATCGTGCGCGCCTGATCGGCGATCGCGCGCGTGATCGCTTGGCGGATCCACCAGGTGGCGTAGGTCGAGAACTTGTAGCCGCGCTGGTACTCGAACTTGTCCACGGCCTTCATCAGGCCGATGTTGCCCTCCTGGATCAGGTCGAGGAACTGGAGCCCGCGGTTCGTGTACTTCTTCGCGATCGACACGACCAGGCGCAGATTCGCCTCGACCAGCTCGCTCTTCGCCTCGTGGGTGCGGTGGGCGGCCTCGTGCAGCTTCTCGAGCGTGTCGCTGACCTCGAAGCGCGTCATCCGCAAGTCGCCTTCGATCTTGGCGATGCCCTTGTCGACCAGATCGAGCTTTTCGAGCAGCGCCTTCACCTGCTCGGCGTCACCTTGCAGCTGATCGAGCGCCCCCTTTCCCTTCAGGCTGCGGCGCGTCGACAGGCGCGCCAGCTCGCGGAACCTCGACGGCATCACGCCGAACGGCTTGGTCAGCTTGCGCGCGCGCGAAGCAAAGCGGCGCAGCTCGGTGTGGGCGGCCTCGAGGCGCATCTGCGCCTCGAAGATCCGCGAGCCCGCGTAACGCGTCTCGCGCAGCATCTCGACCACCCGGTCGAAGATCTCGGACATCTCGACGCGCAGGCGCTGGCGGGTGTCTTCGCTGGTGCGCGAGTTGCAGATCGAGGCGTGCTTCTTCACCACCTCGGCCTCGAGTCGCTTGATCTTCGCGGCCCTCGCGAAGAAGTCGCGGCGGCGCTCTTCGGGGCTGTGCACCGGCTCGAGGTCGTCGATGCCGTCGACCACGGTCCTGAGCTCGGCCTTGTTCTTCTTCAGCTCCTCCGCGACCGCCAGCACCTCGCGAACGCCAAACGGAGTGCCGAGCACGGCGCGCTGCTGCGCGTGCTGGCCCGACTCGATCCGCATCGCGATCTCGACCTCGCCCTCGCGCGTCAAGAGCGACACCTGACCCATCTCGCGCAGGTACACCCGCACCGGATCGTTGGTAGGAGCGTCGTCGAGCGACCGGGGCGGCGCCGCGCGCCGCGGCGCCGGGCGGCGTCCGGCGACGATCCGGATGCCGCTCTCGCCGACGATCGCGCGCACCTCTGCGAGCTTGTCCGCGCCGAGCTCGTTCGGGAGCGCGCGCGTCATCTCCTCGGGCGTCAGGTAGCCGCGTTGCAGGCCTTGCGCGACCAGCTTCTGCACCGCCGGCAGCTCGCGTATCTGGCCGTTCGCCCAAGACGCCGCGCAGGCGACCGCTCCGCCGCCTTCCGGCTTGGCGGTGTCGACCGCGCGCTTCGGGTGGCTCGCGGAGGGGGCGGGGGGGTGCATCTCGGAAGGGGTGGGGGCGCTGGTGGACACGGGGGGGTGAACTCCTCGGGATCGGCGGGGTGGCACCGATGTCGGGCAGGCGGCCTGATTGGGGGGGTCAGTGGGGGTGAGTGGCCGCGAGCCGTTGTTTCGTGAGACGTTCTTTCTCCTCGAGAATGGCCTGCACGTCCGCGTCCGGATCGCGAAGGCGTCGGGTGAGCGCCCGCAGGCGTTCGCTGAGGCGTTCCTTGCGCAGCCAGCGAATCGTGTCGTCGATCGTGCGTGCCGCAGCGGTCGCATCGATCACGTCGTCGGCGACGGAGAGCTGCCGCAGCAGGCGCGCCTCGTCGTCCTCGAGCCGCCCGGCGATCTCCTCCAGCGGCACGGAGCGGCACTCGGCGGCCGCCTCGAGCAGTGCGCCGATCAGCTCGCGCAGCGGCCCCGCCGGAACCAGCTCGTGCACTTCGTCGCGCGGCACACGCCCGGCGAGGTCCGGGTGGTCGACGAGACTGCGCGCCAACTGGCGGATCTTGCGCTCTTCCGGACCGCTCTGGCGCGGGGGGATCGGCACCGCGTCGCGGGCGTCTTCCCCGCGAATCGCCGCCCGGATCGCGGCTTCGACGTGGCGCAGCTCGGTGCCCACCGACAGCGCCAGCCGCTGGGCG
>Ga0184637_10001051_pt1 | contig 19252 bp, 20 predicted proteins | sample PLM3_127_b2_FD_133143 | JGI IMG/M metagenome (GOLD analysis project Ga0184637, IMG submission 133143) | Groundwater sediment microbial communities from an aquifer in East River, Colorado, USA - PLM3_127_b2 | ecosystem: Environmental > Terrestrial > Soil > Riparian zone | place: USA: East River...
CCACGGCCTCATCGAGGACCTCGCGCGCGACGCCCGCCCGGATCGCGCGCCGCTGCGCGTCCGTCGGCCCGGCGGCAGTGGACGTAGCGCAGAGAACGGCGAGGGCCAGCGCGCCCCAGGCGGGCAGCGCGCGGGAGACGCGCCCTGTGGGCGCTCGCGGGGAAAGGTCCAGCTGGCGTCGTCCGCGCATCTACGTGCTGCCTCGCGACCGAGCATGCCACGAAGGCGGTGGGCTCCGGAACCCCTCGCCGCGCGGATTCAGACGGAGACCAGTGTCGGTACAGATCTAGACGCGTGCCGCGCCCTTCACGCGCGACGCCTTCAGCCGGACCTTGCCGTCCTCGACCACCACGCGGAAGGAAAATTGGCCGTCGCCGTGCTTCGCGCGCAGCTCCGCGCGCTGCTGCGAGATGATCTTGTCGAGCTTCTCGCGCGTCATCCCCTTTACGCTCTCGCCGCAAGTGACCCGCGCGTCGACGTAGCTCCGGTACAGGTCGTCGCCCACGGACGCGGCGGTGCTGGGTACCGCCGCGCGCTGACCTGCCTCGGGGTCAGCGGCCCCGTGCGAGTGGATCTTCGCCTTGAACCGGTGCCGCTCGTACGTGCCCTCTTCGATCTTGCGCAGCGTATCGTCCCATTGCCGCCGGTAGGCCTGGAAACGCGAGCAGATGCTGCTGAACTTGAAGCGGGCCGCGGTGTTCTTGATCGCAGTGCTCGTCAGCTTGATGACGGCCTTGTTGATCTCGCTCCGCAGCTGCTCCGGGGCGCGCGGCCGAGAGCCGAGGAAATACTGGTCGTAGTCGCGCTTGAGCTGCGCGAGCTTGAAGTCGAGGAGCCGCAGCTCCTCCTCGATCGCCTCGACCGACACGGGGGCCTCCGCGGCTTGTCCATCGGACCCCCGGAGACCTCGCTTGAGGTGTCCCCAACTCGGGGGAGCGGGCTCGCGCGACCTTGCAGCTCGACGCGGGATGACGCGTGCCGCAGGTTTGAGTCATCGAGTGTTTTCAGCCAGTTCTCGATTCTCACCCCGACGTTTTCGACGCGCGTCATCCGAGCAGCGCGTCGAGATCCAGCACCTCTGGGCCGGGCAGCGCGCCGGCCGCGAGCGCCGGGATCTCCCCCAGCAGCGCGGTGCCCAGGTCGCGGCGCAGATACTCGAGATTCGCGACCTCCGCCGCGGCGAGCGGCCCGTCCGCGTGGCTGATCACGACCCCCGCCACCGCGAGGCCGCGCGAGCGCGCAGCTTCCAGCGAGAGACGCGTGTGGTTGATCGTCCCGAGCGCGCCTCGCGCGACGATCAGCACCGGAAGCGCGAGCCGCTGCGCCAGATCGGCCATCGAGAGGCCCTCGGCCGCTGGCACCAACAGGCCGCCCGCCCCCTCTACCACCAGAAAGCTGTGGCGCGCGCGCAGGCGGGCGTAGGCCGCGTCGATCGCGGCGAGGTCCACGGCACGACCCTCCGACCGCGCGGCGACCACCGGCGCGGCCGGCAGCGCGAAGCGCTGGGGGCAGACGTCCGCGAGCGGATCGTCGGCGCCAGCGGCCTCGCGCAGCGCGATCGCGTCCGCTGGCCCCGCCGCGCCAACGCCGGTCTCGATCGGCTTCATTGCGCCCGTGTCGATGCCGCGCGCGCGCAGCCCGCGGATCAGCGCACAGGCGACCACTGTCTTGCCGACACCGGTGTCGGTGCCCGTGACGAACACGCCGCGACGGGCCGCGATCACCAGTTGCGCTGCACCTCGTCGGCCACCGCGTCGGCGAGCGCGTCGATCTCGTCCTCGCCGTGAGTCGCCATCGGCGTCAGGCGCAGCCGCGCCGTGCCCTCGGGCACCGACGGGTGGCGGATCCCCTGCGCGTAGAAGCCGCGCTCGAGCAGTCGCTCGCAAGCCGCCATCGTGGCCTCGTTGGCACCCACTACGACCGGCACGATGTGGGTGGTGCTGGGATGCGTGTCGACGTCGCGCGCGGCGAGCCGCGCGCGCAGCCGCGCCGCGTTCGCCTGGAGCCGCTCGCGCCGCCAAGGCTCGCGGCGCACGAGACCGAGCGCCGCGTGCGCCGCCGCCACCTGGGGCGGCGCCAACGCGCAGCTGAAGATGAACGAGCGCGCCACGTTCACGAGCAGCTCGCGCAATGCGCGCGTTCCGACGACGAACGCGCCGTACGAGCCGAGTCCCTTGCCGAGCGTGCCCAGCAGCACGTCGACGCCCGCGCTGACGCCGCACAGCTCGGCGCTGCCGCGCCCCTGGGCGCCCAGCGTGCCGGTGCCATGGGCATCGTCGAGCAGCACGATCGCGCCATGGCGCCGGGCGATTGCGACCATCTCGGCCACCGGCGCGACGTCGCCGTCCATGCTGTAGACGCCGTCGATCGCCAGCAACACGCGGCGGTGATCCCGGGAGGCGTCGCGGATTGCGGTGTCCAGCGCCGCGAGGTCGCCGTGCGGAAACACGACCACCGCGGCCCTCGAGAGCCGACAGCCGTCGACGATCGACGCGTGCGAGAGCGCGTCCGACACCACCGCGTCGCCCTTCCCGACCAGCGCGGGAATCACACCGAGGTTGGCGGCATAGCCGCTGTTGAACGCGAGCGCGGCCTCTGCCTCGAAGAACTTGGCGAGATCTTCCTCGAGCGCCTCGTGCACTGCGAGGTTGCCGCTGATCAGGCGCGAGCCGCCGGCCGCGCAGCCTAGATCGCGCGCGGCGCGCGCGGCTGCCTCCGCCACTTCGGGATGCCGCGCGAGGTCGAGGTAGTTGCTGCCGGCGAACAGCAGAACGTCGCGGCCGTCGACGCGCATCCGCGGCGCCTGCGGGCCCTCGAGCACGCGCATCCGGCGGTAGGTGCCGCGCGCGCGGATGCCGGCGAGCGTCTCGTCCGCGACCTCCGCCAACCCCATCGCTCAGGCGTCTCCGCGCGCGATCTCGGGCTTGAGGACCCCGCCCTCGCCGCCGCGCAGGCGGAACGCACCCGCCGCCTCGCCGCCGGCGGTCTCCCCGGGCTGGAGCGCGTTGCCGTCCACCTCGAAGCCGGCCTCGCGGATCATCCGATAGGTCTCCACCACCGCATCGCCGCGCGTGGTGAGGTAGCCCTCGACGAACAGCGAGTTGGCGGGCCACAGCGCCAGCGCCTCGAGCCCGCGCAGATGCCCTTCACGCCCGCCCGCCGCGCGGATCTCTGCGCGCGGATTCACGAGCCGCATCAGGCACAGCGCGCGCAGACACCGCTCGGGCGAGAGCGACCCATCCGACGTGACCGGGTTGCCCTCGATCGGGATCAGGAAGTTCACCGGGATCGACGGCACTTCGAGCTCGCGCAGCCGGAAGCTCACCTCCACGACGTCGGCGCTCTGCTCGCCCATGCCGAGGATCAGGCCGCTGCACGGCTCGATGCCGCATTTCTTCGCCGCGGCAAGCGTGCGGACGCGGTCGGCGTAGCTGTGGGTGGAGCAGATGCGTCCGTAGTGCGATTCGCTCGTGTTCAGGTTGTGGTTCAGGCGGTCGAGACCGGCGTCGGCGAGGATCCGCGCGTGCTCCTCCTCGAGCAGGCCCACCGAGAGGCACACTTCGATCGGGAAGCGCTCCTTCACCTCGCGCACGAGGTCGGCGAGCCGGCGCGTCATCGCCAGCGTCGGGCCGCGCCCCGACATCACCATGCAGTAGCGGGTGGCGCCGGCGCGCGCCGCGTGCTCGGCCTCGGCGAGGATCGCCTCGCGGCCCTTCATCGCGTACTTGCGGATCGCCGAGGTCGAGTCGCGCGACTGCGAGCAGTAGCCGCAGTCCTCCGGGCACAGCCCGTTCTGCACGTTGTTCAGCACGTGCACCATCACGCGGCGGCCGAAGTGGCGCTCGCGCGGCGCGAACGCCGCGTGCAGCAGCGGCAGCAGCGCGACGTCCGGGCCGTCCAGGATCCACAGCGCGTCGCTCTCGGACGGCGCCTCGTCCGCCAGCGCGCGTGCCGCCAGTCGCTCGTATCGCTCGAACACGGGGACTCCTCCGGTGGCGCCCAACCTAGGGAGGGCACCCAATCCCTGTCAACCACCGCACGAAACCTGGTTTACGGCGTCGCAACCGGCCAGTTTGGTCTTCGCTCGGCTTCGCCTCGCTGCGCGCGACTTGCGGTCGCTTGCCCGCCGCTACTCTCGCGCGCGATGGGGCGGAGCCACAGCGTCTACGCGTGCACCGAGTGTGGGGCCCAGCAGCCGCGCTGGCTGGGGCGCTGCCCGGAGTGTGGCGGCTGGTCGACGCTGGTCGAGGAGCGGGTAGTTTCCGCGCTCGGGCCGCGCGAGCCGTTGATCGCCGCGGCGGACACACGCGGCGCGAAACCCCGCCGCCTGGTCGAGATCGACGCCGATGCGGTGCCGCGCCTCGAGACCGGGATCGGGGAGCTCGATCGCGTGCTCGGTGGCGGCCTCGTCCCGGGATCGGTGGTGCTGCTCGCCGGCGAGCCCGGGGTCGGGAAGTCGACGCTCGCGCTCCAGCTGGCTGCGAGTCTCCGAGGGGGAAGGCCGGTGCTGTACGTGGCCGGCGAAGAGAGCCCGGAACAGGTGCGGCTGCGCGCCAATCGGCTCCCGTCGCTCCCCGACGCGCTGGTCGTGCTGCCCGAGACCTGTGTCGAGGCGCTGGCCGCGCCGTGGCGCGAGACCCAGCCGTCGCTCGTGCTGGTCGACTCGGTGCAGACGCTGCGCAGCGAGCGCATCGAGTCGGCGCCCGGTTCTGTCGCCCAGGTGCGGGAGTGCGCGGCGTTGCTCGCCGCCACCGCGAAGGCCGACGGAGCGGTGGTGGTGCTGGTGGGACACGTCACGAAGGAAGGCACGATCGCCGGCCCGCGCGTGCTCGAGCATCTCGTCGACGTCGTGCTCCAGCTCGAAGGCGACCCGTTCCACGCGTTCCGGCTGCTGCGCGCGCACAAGAATCGCTTCGGCTCGACGCAGGAGGTCGGTGTCTTCCAGATGGGCGGAGCCGGGCTCGAGGCGGTTGCGAATCCGAGTGAGCTATTCCTGGCCGAACGGCGCGGCGGCGCGCCGGGCTCGTGCATCGTGCCGTGGCTCGAAGGCAGTAGGCCGATGCTCGTCGAGATCCAGGCGCTCGTCGCGCCGGCCGGCTACGGCACCGCACGACGCACGGCGATCGGCGTGGACGACGCGCGGCTCGCGCTGCTGCTCGCCGTGCTCGACCGCCGCGCGCACGTCGATCTGCTGAATAGCGACGTCTACGTCAACGCGGTCGGTGGGGTCCGGATCCGCGAGCCGGGTGCCGATCTCGCGCTGGCGCTGGCGCTCGCGTCGAGCCGGCTCGACACCGCACTGCCCGCCGACGCCGCGGCGTGCGGCGAGATCGGCCTCGGCGGAGAGATCCGGCGCGTCGCGCGGCTCGACGTGCGCGTCGCCGAGGCGATCCGCCTCGGGTTTCGCCGCGTGCTGGTTCCGGCCGGCGCCCGCGGCGCGCTGCCCGCGCAGACCGGCGCCGAGCTGGTGGCTGTCTCCGACATCGCCGACGCGGTCGCGTGGCTGCGGTCAACCGGCGTTCACACTCCTGAGCCCGCCCGTTAACCACTCGAATTTGCTGGTCTTTTAGTCGATTTCCCCTTTGACACTGGGGTGGCGGACGGCTAGGGTTCGAGCCGATGACGCCTGGCCCTCCCACCCCCGAGTCGACGGTCGAAGCCTACTCGGCGGCGATGGAGCGGCTCGCCGAAGACCTGGCGCTGGTCGACGGCGCGATGCGCGAGCAGCTCTCCTCGGCGAGCGAGGTGGTCGCCGTGCTCGGCGATCACGTGCTGGGCTCGGGAGGCAAGCGGATGCGTCCGGCGCTCTTGCTGCTCGCCGCCGAGCTCTGCGGCTACACCGGGCCGCGTCGGATCCACGTCGCCGCGGCGGTCGAGCTGCTCCACACCGCCACGCTGCTGCACGACGACGTGGTCGACCTGTCCGAGCTGCGCCGCGGCCGCCCGTCCGCCAACGCGCTCTGGGGCAACCGGCGCGCGGTGCTCGCCGGCGACTTCTTCTACGCGCGCGCCTCGTCGATGATCGTGGAAGACGGCGATCTCGACATTCTGTGGATCTTCGCCAACACGATCCGCAGCATGGCCGAAGGCGAGCTGCTCCAGCTCCAGCGGAGCTTCGATCCGTCGGTCACGCAAGCGCACTACTTTCAGGTGATCGAGCGCAAGAGCGCGGTGCTGTTGTCCGCCGCCTGCGAGGCGGGCTCGATCCTCGGCGGCGTCACCCGCGCCGAGCGGCGGCTGCTCGCCGAGTTCGGGCGCGAGCTGGGTCTCGCGTTCCAGCTGCGCGACGACGCGCTCGACTACGAGGATCGCGAGGCCGACCTCGGCAAGCGTCCGTACGACGACCTGCGCGAGGGCAAGGTGACGCTGCCACTGTTGCTGGCGCTGAAGCGCTGCACGGCCGCCGAGCGCGACGAGGTGGCCTCGCTGCTCAAGGCGGTCGCGCGCCGTGCAGGCGAGGGCGGCGACACCCCGGAGCTCGATCTGTCCCCCGCGATCGACGTGGTGCGCCGGCACCGCGGCGTCGAGGACACGGTGCGGCGCGCCGAAGATCACGCGCGGCGCGCACGCGCCGCAATTGCCCCCTTCCCCGATGGAGGCGCTCAGCGCGACCTGCTCGCTGCCGCCGGTTTCGCCGTCATGCGCGATCGCTGACGGATCCCCACCGTCTTGCCCCCGATCGGTCCCGGGAGAAACTCCCATGCATCGATTCCTGTCGAGTGCGGGCGCCGCGGTGGCGCTCGCCGGTCTCCTCGCGCTGGCGGGAGCACCCGCCCTCGCCGAGGGGCAACTGAATGGCGTCGTGAACGTGAACACCGCCAGCGCCGAGGAGCTCGAGATGCTGCCCGGCATCGGCGCCTCGCGCGCACGGGCGCTGATCGAGGCCCGCGAGGCCAAGGGGGGCTTCAAGAGCCTCGACGACCTGCTCGCGGTGAAGGGCATCGGTGAGGCCAGCCTTGCGAAGCTGCGGCCGCACCTGACGCTCGAAGGCAAGACGACGGGCCGCCTCGAATAGCAGGCGGTCGTGGCTACAGGCCGGCGGCCAACGCGCCGCCGGCCTCAGCGGCCCGCCCGAGCTTCGCTCGGCTTCGCCTCGCTGCGCGCGCCCTCTGGGCGCTTGCGGCGTGCCGCTACCCTGGCGCGATGCCCGAACGGCGTCCGGTCGTCTCCGCGCTGCTCGCGCTCGCCCTGCTGGCGTCGGTCTTCGCGCGAGCTGCTGCTGCCGGCCCTCCGCGCGTGGTATCGCTCAATCCGTCGCTGACGGCGATCCTGCTGGCGCTCGACGCGGAGGCGACGCTGGTCGGTGTCGACGAGTACTCGGCGCAGCTCGAGCCGAGAGTCCGCGGGCTCCCGCGCGTCGGCGGACTCTTCAACCCGAGCCTCGAGGCGATCGTGGCGCTGGCGCCGAGCACCGTCGCGCTGGTGCCGAGCGTACAGCAGCGCGAGCTGCGCGGGCGACTCGAAGCGCTGGGCATCGAGGTGCTGGCGCTGCCCAACATCAGCTACGACGAGGTGCTGCGCTCGATCGTCGTGCTGGGAGAGCGCGTCGGACACGGCGCCGCCGCGCGCGCGCGGGCAGACGCGATCCGCGCGGCCTGGCGCGATGCGCTCGAACGCGCCGACGGCGCGGTGCCCGTGCGCGCGGTGCTCGTACTCCAGCGCGACCCGCTCTACGTGGTCGGCGGCGGCAGCTTCCTCGACGAGATGCTCGAGGCCGCCGGCGCCGAGAACCTCGCGCGGGGCTTCGGCGAACCGTATCCGCGCGTCTCCGTCGAGTGGCTGATCGCCGCGGCCCCGGAGCTGATCCTGGACGCCGCCGACCCGGCCGCGGAGGCACGGGCGCATTGGTCACAATGGCCGTCGCTGCCCGCCGTCGCGAGCGGTCGCGTCGACGCGCTCGACCGGCAGCTGACGATCCCGGGCCCCTACCTCGATCGCGCGCTCGCGCAGCTCGCCGATCGCGTGCGCGGGGCCCCGCCGTGAAGGTGCTGACCGCGCGCGCGGCCGCGCTGCGCATCTCGCTGCTCGGCGCGCTGCTGCTCGCGTCGCTCTTGCTGGGGATCGCGGCGGGGCCCAGCGAGCTTGGAGGCGGCGACGCGCTGCGCGCGCTGTGGGCGTGGGACGACGCCGGCGCGGCGGCCGACATCGTGCTGCGCGTGCGGCTGCCGCGCGTGCTGCTGGCGGCCGCTGTCGGTGCGGCGCTCGCGGTGGCCGGGGCGCTGTTCCAGGCGCTGCTGCGCAATCCGCTCGCCGATCCCTACGTGCTCGGGGTCTCCGGCGGCGCGGCGGTCGGCGGCATTCTCGCGCTCTCGTTCGGGCCGGCGCTCGGCTGGGGCGCCGCCGCGGCGCCGCCCGCCGCGTTCGCCGGTGCGCTCGTCACGACGGTCGTGCTCTACGCGGTGGCCGGCGTACGCGGTCGTGTGTCGGCGACTCACCTGCTGCTCACGGGGGTCGTGTTCAATGCGTTCGCCTCGGCGGGGATCGTGTTCATCGCGTCGCTCGCCGGACTCTCTGAGAGCACGAGCCTGTTCCTGTGGTTGATCGGAAGCCTGTCCGCCGTGCGCGCCGACGCGGCCCCGGTGGTCGGCGCGTTCCTGGCCCTCGGCATCGGCTGCGCGCTGCCGCTGTTGCGCGACCTCAACCTGCTCGCGCTCGGCGAGGAATCGGCGCAGCAGCTCGGCGTGGACGTCGGCCGAACCCAGCGAGTGCTCTTGCTCTCGACGTCGCTGATGGTGGGGGCTGCGGTGGCGGTCGCGGGCTTGATCGGCTTCGTCGGCCTGATCGTCCCACACCTCTTGCGCCTGCGCCTCGGGCCCGATCACCGTTTGCTCGTGCCCGCCGCCGCGCTCGGCGGCGCCGCGTTCCTGGTGCTGTGCGACACCGCGGCGCGCACGGTATTCGGCGGGCGCGAGCTGCCGGTGGGTGCGATCACCGCGCTCGCCGGCGGGCCGCTCTTCCTGTTTCTGCTGCGTCGCTATCACCTGCGGAGCTTCGCGCCGTGAGCGCGCCGGCGCTCCGCCTCGAAGACGTTGCGCTGCGGCTCGGCGGCCGCGAGGTGTTGCGCGGGGTGTCGCTCGAGCTCGCGGCGGGCGAGGTGCTGGGCCTCGCGGGACCCAACGGCGCCGGGAAGACCACGCTGTTTCGCGTCGTCACGCGCGTGCTGCGGCCCGAGCGCGGCGCGGTGTCGATCGCGGGAACACCGATCGAGGCGCTCGCGCGTCGCGAGCTCGCGCGCCGCGTCGCGGTGGTGCCCCAGGACGTGTCAGTGCCGTTCCCGTTCCGCGCCGGCGAAGTGGTGCTGATGGGGCGCGCGCCCCATCACCGCGGGCTGGGCTTCGAGAGTCCGGCCGACGTCGAGCGCGCGCGCGCGTGCCTCGCGCTGGTCGGGATCGAGGCGCTCGCCGACCGATCGATGCTCGAGCTCTCCGGCGGCGAGCGGCAGCTCGTGCTGGTCGCGCGCGCGCTCGCCCAGGATCCGGAGCTGCTGCTGCTCGACGAGCCGACCGCACACCTGGACCTGCGCCACCGCGCGGTCGTGCTGGAGCGGGTGCGCGAGTTCGCCGCGCAGGGCGGCGCAGCGCTCGTCGTCTCCCACGACCTGACGCTCGCCGCGCGCAGCTGCGGGCGTCTCGCGTTGCTGGCAGACGGCGCGCTCGCCGCCTGCGGCGCCCCGTCGGAGGTGTTGCGCCCAGACCTCCTGCGCCGCGTGTTCGACGTCGATGCCGAGGTGCTCGATGCGCCGGACGGCGCACCGCTGGTGATTCCGCGGCGCGCCGTGCCGGGCGCGATCCCCGACGCCCGGTAGACTTCCGTGCCACGCCGCGTCATCGGCGCGGCTTCGGGGGGCGCGATGGACCTGCAATTCGCCACTCTGCACGGAAACGACGTCGCTTACCGGATCGCCGGCGAAGGCCCCGCGATCGTGTTGATCCACGGCATGGCCGGCTGCTCGCGAACCTGGCGCGACGTCATGCCGCTGCTCGCCCGCGACTACACCGTGATCGCTCCCGATCTCTTGGGGCACGGCAGGTCGGCGAAGCCGCACGGCGACTACTCGCTGGGCGCCTACGCGAGCGGTTTGCGCGACCTGATCGCCGGCGCACTCGGCGTCGAGCGCGCAACCCTGGTCGGGCAGTCGCTCGGTGGCGGGGTCGCGATGCAGCTCGCCTATCAGTATCCGGAGCTCTGCGAGCGCTTGGTGCTGGTGGGCAGCGGGGGTCTCGGGCGAGAGGTGAGCTGGATCCTGCGCCTGCTCACGCTACCCGCCGCCGAGTACGCCATGCCGCTGTTGTTCCCCCGCTTCCTGCGCGATCGTGGCAACCGCGTGAGCGCGTTCCTGCACGACCGCGGCATCCACGCGCCCCACGTGGCCGAGATGTGGCGCGCGTACGCGTCGCTCGCCGAGCCCGAGAACCGGCGTGCGTTCCACCGCACCCTGCGCGCCGTGGTCGATCCGGGCGGACAGACCGTGAGTGCTGTCGACCGCCTCTACCTGGCGGCCGCGGTGCCGACGCTGATCGCCTGGGGCGACCGGGACGACATCATCCCCGTCGAGCACGCCCACCGCGCTCACGAGCAGATGCCCGGAAGCCGGCTCGAGATCTTCACGGGCGCGGGTCACTTCCTGCACGCGGAGCAGCCCGCGAAGTTCGCGGCGGTGCTCGGCGACTTCATCGAGCACACCGCGCCAGCGCGCCGCGACCTCGCCGCCTATCGCGAGCTGCTCCGAGGGCGGGCCCCTGCCCAGGCTAGCGCCCCGGCCGAGGCCGGGAGGCCTGCGTGCTGACGATCGAGAACGTGCGGGCGCGCGAAATCCTCGATTCGCGCGGGAATCCGACCGTGACGGTGGAAGTGCGCACCTCTTCCGGCTCGGTGGGCAACGCGGCGGTGCCCTCGGGCGCGTCGACGGGCTCGCGCGAAGCGCTCGAGCTGCGCGATGGCGACCGGAAGCGCTACGGCGGCAAGGGCGTGCTGAAGGCGGTCGGACACGTGAACGGCGAGCTCGCGCGAGTGGCAGTGGGGCGCCCGCTCGGCGGCCTCGCCGAGCAGGCGGCTCTCGACGCGGCGCTCTGCCTGTGCGACGGAACCGAGACGAAGTCGCGACTCGGCGCCAATGCGCTGCTGGGCGTGTCGCTGGCCGCGGCCCACGCCGCGGCGAATGCCACTGGAATCCCGCTCTACCGCTTTCTCGGCAGCGACGCGCACCTGCTACCAGCTCCGATGATGAACGTGATCAACGGCGGGGCGCACGCCGACAACACGGTCGACCTGCAGGAGTTCATGCTCTTCCCGCTGGGTGCGCCCACCTTCTCCGAAGCGCTGCGTTGGGGCGCCGAGGTGTTCCACAAGTTGAAGGCGCTGCTGGCCGACAAGGGCTACGCGACGGCCGTCGGTGACGAGGGCGGCTTCGCGCCCGATCTCGCGAGCAACCGCGAGGCGATCGAGCTGGTGCTCGCCGCCATCGAGGTCGCCGGATACCGGCCCGGCGAGGACATCGCGATCGCGCTCGACCCGGCCGCGAGCGAGTTTTACAAGGATGGGCGGTACGTGCTCGAGGGCGAAGGCGCCACCCACAGCGTCGAGGGCATGATCCAGTTCTGGGAGGATTGGGTCGGTCGCTACCCGATCGTGTCGATCGAGGACGGCCTCGACGAGTCGGACTGGAGCGGCTGGAAGGCGCTCACCCAGAAGCTCGGCAGTCGCACGCAGCTCGTCGGCGACGACCTGTTCGTGACGAACCCGGTGATCCTGCAACAGGGCATCGACCAGGGCGTTGCGAACGCGATCCTGATCAAGGTGAACCAGATCGGGACGCTCAGCGAGACGCTCGAGGCGATCCGGCGCGCGCGCGCCGCGGGCTACGCGGCGGTCGTGTCGCACCGCTCGGGCGAGACCGAGGACACGACGATCGCCGATCTCGCCGTCGGCACCGGTTGCGGCCAGATCAAGACGGGGTCGCTCTCGCGGTCGGACCGCGTCGCCAAGTACAACCGCCTGCTCGCGATCGAGGCGGAGCTCGGGGGTCGCGCGGTGTATGCGGGCCGTTCGAAGCTCGCAGGGCAAGTTTCGCGCAGCGAGGCGAAGGCGAGCGAAGACCATCGGGGGGGTGCTTGAGTCGCACGACCGCGGCGGCGGCTTTGATGTGGCTGGCCGGGGTCGCTGCCGTGGCGGCTCCCGGCGCGGCGCGCGCCGCAATCCCGCAGCCCGTGAAGATCGCGCGTGCCATCGCCGACGCGAACGCGGTGTCCGGGCGGGGGACCCCGCTCTTGCTCGCCGTTCGCTTGCGGGTCGACGGCGCGGCACCCTCGGCCGAGGGCGAGCTCGCGGTGCATCCCTCGGGCCTCGCGCGGCTCGAGCTGCGCAACCACTGGGGCTTCGTCGAGCGGCATCTGCTGCAGAGCAACGCCTATCAGGCCAGCCGCGACGGCGAGCTGCTCCCTGATCCGCATCCGTTCCTGCCGCCGGTATTCCTGCTCCAGGCCAGCTCGGGCGACGCGTTGTCAGCGGCGCTCGCGACGTTCGGTGTCGACGATCAGCAGGTGGTGCTCGGCCGGATCGGCGCCCACGATTGCTACGTGTTTGGAGGGCGCTCGATCGGGCGCACACCCGAGGAAGAGCGCCTGCTGCCTTCGCTCTGGGTCGACATGACGAGCCTCGACCCGTTGCGGATCGTGCGCGCGGACGGCGTCGAATATCGCTTCGGGCCGATCGAGGTGTTCGGCGGAATCCGCGTGCCGAGCTGGATCGACATCCTCACCCCGGGCGGCCTGCGCGCCCGCCTCGAGATCACCCGCGCCGCGCGCGCAGAAGCCCCGGCAGCGCTGTTCCAGCCGGACTGGCTGACAACGCCCGCGAACCCCGCGGCCGCGCAGTAGCGCCCGCACCGCTTTCGCCTCCCGGGCGGATCTTTCGCCGCTGGCCAGAATTCAGGCCTACAGGAATCGGCCAGGAATACCGAACAGCAGGTCAGAAACGGCGCGCGCGTCGATTCCGCTGATTCGGCAGTGGGTTCGGGCGCAGCCCTACGCATCGGCGAAGGTAGAGCCGCCGAAGGGAGACCGAGATGTCCGAGAAGAATCGCCTCAACATCCTCGTTGTGGACCCGGACGAAGGAACCGTCCTCGACCTGAAGGATTTCCTCACCGAGCAGGGCTATCGCGCAGCGTCGAACACCGACCCGAACGCCGTGGTCGAGGAGATCAAGCACGGGACCTTTCAGATGGTAATCGTCGACGTCTCGCCTCCGGCAGACCGGGCGCTCGAGCTGCTCGAGCGGATCCGCGCCGCCGACTCGGACCTGTGCGTGATCTCGATGACTGCGATGCCGACCGTCGACGTCGCGGTGCGCGCGATGAAGCAGCAGGCGTTCGACTACCTCCAGAAGCCGATCGAGTTCGAAGAGCTTCGTCACGTGATCGACGCGGCGATCCACGAGAAGGGACTCTTGATCGACGTCGAGACGCGGCTCAACCTGATCGTCGGCAAACGCCTGCGCGAGCGCCGCTCGGCCGCCGGCCTGACGCTCAAGCAGCTCGCGAATCGCACCGGCTTGTCCATCAGCCTGATCTCGCAGATCGAGCTTGGCAAGTCGGCGGCCTCGATGTCGACGCTCTACAAGCTCGCGACCGCGCTCCAGGTGCGGATGACCTACTTCTTCGAGACCGTCTAGTATCCCCTTCCCAGAGGCCCGGGTTTCGGGCCGAAGGAGGGTTGCCCTGCGGTCCGTGGAGGATGCGCGGCCCCGGCCGGGCCTGAGCGTGCCGGTCGTGACGGTGCTGGACGCCGGGGGCGAGCTCGACCCGGAGGGTCAGCGCGCGCTGGTGCGCTTCGTCGTCCAGGACGGCTACGGCGCCGACATCGTGTTCGCCGCCGGCACCACAGGCGAGTGGGACCGGATCGACAACGATCTGCGCCAGCGGGTAGTGCAGATCTGCGCCGAGGAGGTGGCGAAGTGCAACGCCGGGCTCGGTCGCGGTGACCGCCCGATCGAGGCCTGGGCCGGGGTGACGGCCCACACCCCCAAGGAGACGCTCGCGAATCTCGACTTCGCGATCGCCCACGGGGCAGACGCCGCGGTGCTGGCGCCGCTCTCGATCGAGGGCGTGGAAGATCCGGTGCGCTTCGTCGCGCGCGAGGTCGCCGATCTGCTCGACGCGCGCAGCCGTCGCATTCCGGTGTATCTGTACGACAACGCGGATATCGCGGTCGACCCGCGCGTGTCCCACATCCGCACGCGCCAGGTGAAGGCGATGAGCCGGCTCGACTTCGTGCGCGGCATCAAGGTGTCGGCGTCGAAGAAGGTGCTCGGCAACTACACGAGGGCCGCGGCGGGCTTCAGCGAGCGCGGAGATTTTGGCATCTACGTCGGCAACGCGATGCTGATCTTCGACCTGTTCCGCCCGCGCACGGGCTGGCTGGGGGTGGTGGCCGAGCACTGGAACCGCCGCCGGCTGCACGGCGGGCTTCCGATCGGCGTGGTGGCTGGCCCGGCCAACGCGCTGCCGCGCGAGTGGGCGCACGCCTGGCAGGTAAGCCGATCGGGGGATGCCGAGCGGATGGACCGGGCGCGCGGCGTCGCGCTGGCCTTCAGTGCGATCTGCAACACGCCGGCGGGGAAACGCGGGGTCGCGTGCCTCAAACGCGCGCTCCATCACCTCGGCGTGATCGCCTGTGACGCGGTAGCGCCCGGCACGCCTGTGCTCGCGCCCGAGCACGCAGAGCACTTCGACGCCGCGTTCGACGGCGTGCGCCAGCAGGCCCGGGACGCACTGGGTCCGCTGTGGGTGTCGCGCGCGTGAGCGGGCAAGGAGGCCGACTCGAGAGTCGGCCGACGCGCAGCGAGCGCGAGCCGTCCGGCGCGCAGCGAGGCGAAGCCGAGCGTAGATCGGACGGGTGGGCGAGCGAAGGCGGGCCCCTGCACGCGCTCGACGTCGTCGGCATTGGCAGCATGGTGGTCGACCGGATCCACCGCGCGCCGCGCCTGCTCGGCGCCGACGAGAAGGGCGTGCTGCGCGACGCCGGTGGCGGGCCGGTGCAGGCGAGGGTCGGCGGAGTCGTGCTGAACCACCTCGGCTGGGCGGCCGCGCTCGGCCTGCGCACCGGAATCTTCGGCCTCGGGGCGGACGACGCGAACGGGCGCTTCTTGCGCGCGGCGATGGACCGGCTCGGCATCGCGCACTCGATCGACCTCGCCGGCAGCGCCAGCTCGGTCGCCGAGATCTTCGTGGACAACGCCGGCGAGCGCACGATCTACATGGCGCCCTGCGCCACCTCCGAGACGACCCCCGAGCTCGTGCGCGCGCACGCCGCGTTCGTCCGGCGGGCGCGGCGCCTGTCGACCGAGGTGTCGCAGCTTCCGCTCGCAGCGGTGCGGGCCGCGCTCGAGCTGGCGCACGCGGCCGGTGCCGCCACCGTGGTGGATCTGGACGTGCCGCCGAGCGACGCGCTCGCCTCGGGGCTCGGCGACGAGGCCGCGCTCGACGGAGTGCTGCGCGGTGCCGACCTGCTCAAGCCCTCGAAGAGCGCCTGCCGCGAGCTCGTCTCCGGCGGGAGCGATCCCCTCCATCTCGCGCGCGCGCTGCGCGCGCGCTTCGGCAACCGCGCCGTCGTCGTGACCGACGGTGAAGCGGGCTGCGCGATCGCCGCCGAGGGCTTCGAAGGCTTCGTGCCGGCGCGGGCGGTGAAGGCCGTCGACACCACCGGCGCCGGCGACGCGTTCCTCGGCGGCCTGCTGGTGGCGCTCTCCGCCGAGCTGGGTTGGGAGGAAGCGGCCCGCCTCGGCAACGCGTGCGGCGCCGCCTGCGTCGAGCAGCTCGGCGCGTTCCCCGATGACGCGGCGCGAGCGCGCGTGCTCGAGCTGCACCCAGCCGCCGCATCGCTGCTGCGGTCGTTGCCGCGCGGCGTCGCTGCGCCGGCGGCCTCGTCCGAAGCGCTGGCGAGCTTCGCGGTCGCGGTCGAGGAGCTCGAGCTGCTGCGCCGGCGCCTCGACTCCGCGTCCTTCGACACAGCGCTCGCGCTGCTCGCGCGCGCGAGAGAGCGCGGTGGACGCGTGCACGTCACCGGCGTCGGCAAGCCCGAGCACCTGGCCCATTATGCGGCGTCTCTGCTCGCCTCGACCGGGACGCCCGCCACGTTCCTGCACGCGACCGAGGCCGTGCACGGCAGCGCCGGGCAGATCGCGCCGGGCGACGTCGTGATCGCGATCAGCAACAGCGGCGGCACCGCGGAGCTGCTGGCCGCGGTCGCCGCGGCGCGCGCGATGGGTGCGGCGGTGATCGCGGTGACGGGTGGGCTCGACTCGGCGCTGGCCCGTGCGGCCGACGCCGTCCTGGACGCCGGCGTCGCGCGCGAGGGCGGGCCGCTCGGCCTGGCTCCGCGCGCGAGCGCGGCCGCCGAGCTGTTGGTACTGGCCGCGCTGGCCGCCGGTGCCGAGCAGTCCGTCGGCCTGACGCGCAGCGAATACCACCGGCGCCACCCTGCGGGCGCGCTGGGCGATCGCTCGCGCTGATCCGGCAGGCTCGGGTTCAGGAGACCTCTAGCCGGACTTGACGGTCAGCACCGGGCAGGGCGACTTCTGCACGACGCGCTCGGCGATGCTGCCGAGCAACAGATGCTTGAGCCCCGAGAGGCCGTGGGTGCCAATCACGACCAGATCCGCGTCGCGCCGGGCGGCCTCCTCGACGATCACCGTCGCGGCGTAGCCCTCGCACACGGCAGTCTCCACCTCGAGCCCCGCGGCCCGCAGCCGCTCGGCGTGTTCGGCGAGCTGCTCCTCCGCCTCCGACTTCACGCTGGCCCAGAAGTCGGGGGGCAGATAGGCGCCCTCGAGCTGCTGGAACTCCACCGGCAGATGGTAGGCGTGAAGCAGGATGACGCGGCTCGCGTGCTCCTCGGCCAGGTGCGACGCCCACTCGAGCACCGCGGGCGTGTTCTCCGAGAAGTCGAGCGGTACCAGAATGCGCTCGATGTCGATCGCCATACCTACAGCCTGCTCCTCCGGACGCCGGGTGACAACCCCCTTCCGAGCCCGTGGGCGCCGCCCCGCCCGCGCCGAAAAACCGCCCGCAGGACGGATATTTGACGCCCGTGCGGGTCGACTCTACCGTCCCGATCCCGTCGGTTCGGGGCCGTAGCTCAACTGGGAGAGCGCTGCGTTCGCAACGCAGAGGTTGGCGGTTCGATCCCGCTCGGCTCCACCAACCGGCTCACCGCTTCCGAGGACGCGCACCAGCTCTGGCGCGCGGTCACGCGGATGCGCAGCAGAGTCGCCTCGGGCCCGAGCACGGGAACCCGCTCGTACTGCGGGTACTTCAGGCGCAGCGCCGCGACAGCGGCCGCCTCCTCCGCATTTTCGCCCGGGTCGTTCGCGATCCGGACCTCCGCGTCGCCGCCGGCACGCAGCCACCAGAGGCGAGCCCAGTCCGGTTCGTAGTGCTCGAAGAGCAGCGACACGCGGGGGTCGCGGCGGATGTTGCGGATGCGGGCGAGCACGCCGCCGCGCTTCGGCTTCCCGTCGACGGGCGACCAGATCGCGCCGGCCGAGCGCGCGAACACGATCGGGACCAGGTGGGGTCGACCGTCCTCGCCCACCGTGGCGAGCGAGGCCACCGGCCACCGCTCGAGAATCGCTTCGACCGCGCCGTCGGGAAGCTGCATGCTACGCACAGCATACGCGCCAGGAGAGCAGAGGTGGCCGACCTTCCCCTCATCGAGATCGAGTACTGCACGCGCTGCCGCTGGCTGTTGCGGTCGGCGTGGATGGCCCAGGAGCTGCTCGCGACGTTCGAGGAGGAGCTGGGCGGCGTCACGCTGGTCCCAAACGCCGAAGGCGGCGTTTTCGAGGTGCGACTGGCGGGAGAGAAGATCTTCTCGCGCGCGGAGGCGGGTCGCTTCCCCGACATCGCCCTGCTCAAGCGGCTCGTCCGCGACCGCGTCGCGCCTGGCCGCGACCTGGGTCACGTGGATCGAACGTCATGAGCGAAGCGCGCTACGAGGTGATGGAAGTCGCGAGCGGCGTGCCGGTGAAGAGCTGGACACGGGGTGTCGCGTTCGAAGACGAGGCGCGCCAGCAGCTCCGCAACGTCGCGAGCCTTCCATTCATCCACCGGTGGGTGGCCGTGATGCCGGACGTCCACTGGGGCATCGGAGCGACCGTCGGCAGCGTCATCCCGACCGTGGGCGCGGTGATCCCGGCCGCGGTCGGCGTCGACATCGGCTGCGGAATGATGGCGGTTCGCACGAGCCTCGCGGCGAGCGATCTTCCGGACGACCTGAAGGGGATCCGAAGTGCGATCGAGAAGGCGGTTCCGCACGGGCGGACGGGCGGCCGCGGGAAGCGGCGCGATCGCGGTGCCTGGGGCCACGCCCCGGCTCCCGTCGAGGCGGGTTGGGCGCAGCTCGCTCCGGGCTTCGAGCGGATCTGCGAGAAGCACCCGGCGATCCGGAACAGCAATCAGGACACGCATCTCGGGACGCTCGGAACCGGCAACCACTTCATCGAAGTGTGTCTCGACGAGGCCGACCGCGTCTGGTTCATGCTCCACAGCGGCTCGCGCGGCGTCGGCAACAAGGTCGGCCGCTACTTCATCGAGCTGGCGCGCGAGGACATGCGCAGCTGGATGATCCATCTGCCCGACGAGGACCTCGCCTACCTGCCGGAGGGCACGCAGCATTTCGCCGACTACGTCGAGGCCGTCGAGTGGGCGCAGGGCTTCGCGACGCTGAATCGGGAGATCATGATGCAGGCGGTGTTCCGCGCCGTGCAGCGCAGCGAGGGGATCCGGTCGTTCGGGGCCGCGCTCGAGGCCGTGGACTGCCACCACAACTACGTGTCGCGCGAGCACCACTACGGCGAGGACGTGCTCATCACCCGCAAGGGCGCCGTGCGCGCGCGCGCCGGAGAGCTCGGCATCATCCCGGTCAGCATGGGCGCGCGGTCGTTCATTGTGCGGGGGAAAGGCCACCCGGAGAGTTTTGACTCATGCAGCCACGGCGCCGGACGCGCGATGTCGCGCGGCAAGGCGCGCAAGACCTTCACGATCGAGGATCACGCCGTGGCGACCGCGGGCATAGAGTGCCGGAAGGACGACGCCGTGCTCGACGAGACGCCGGGGGCGTACAAGCCGATCGACGCGGTGATGGCGGCGCAGGAAGATCTCGTGGAGATCGTCCACACGTTGCGCCAGGTGATCTGCGTGAAAGGCTGAGCTTGCCCTTCCGACCTTCGTTCGCCTTCGGCTCACTGCGCGCGGTC
>Ga0184637_10001052_pt1 | contig 19230 bp, 18 predicted proteins | sample PLM3_127_b2_FD_133143 | JGI IMG/M metagenome (GOLD analysis project Ga0184637, IMG submission 133143) | Groundwater sediment microbial communities from an aquifer in East River, Colorado, USA - PLM3_127_b2 | ecosystem: Environmental > Terrestrial > Soil > Riparian zone | place: USA: East River...
ACCTTGCGGAGGGCTGGAGATTTAAAAGAGGCCCTTGAGCTGGCAAAAAAGGCGGTTGCAACGGTTCCTCAAGATGTGAACTCTTATCCCGTTCTGGTTCAGTTATTAGGTGAACAGAAAAGATTTTCCGAAGCGGAATCGCTTATAGAACGCGCTCCTTTGACGGAAATAGCAAAAGACAGCGTGCGATTTTATTTGGGCGCCGCCTATTACCAAGTGGGTGAAATAAAGAAGTCGGAAGCGATTTATAAAAAAGCTTATGAGCGGGATAAAGGGACCAGTTTTCGCACGCTCTTTTCCTTCTATTACGCCACCCGGAATTTTCCGGAATGCTTAAAGCTGTCCCAAGACTGGCTGGCTCTTTTTCCCAATCATCCCGACGCCCCCGGCCTTCAGTCTTTTTTGGCCGAGCTGCAGGAATCGACTAAAGTTCAGTCACAAAAACCGCCCAAATCAAACTAAAAACGTCTTGGTGGACAATGGATTACGCTTTGTTTTCAAAAGCGGTTGCTAAAAGTCTTTTTTGTTGTTATTATGTTAGGCTAAGTTTTTGCCCATTGGTTAGTTATGACTTTACGAGAAAGGATTTTAGAGAAGGTGACGGAGGTAATCGAAAAAGAAGGGTTTGAATTGGTTGAACTGGCCGTCGTGGAAAGAGGTCATCGGCCGGTTGTGCGCGTTTATGCCGACCGGCGGCCAGAGGCGGGCGGGAGCATATCCGTTGACGAGTGCGCCCGGCTTTCCAACAAGCTTTCGGACTATTTTGATTTGGAAAATGTTTTCGAACGCGCGTATATTTTGGAGGTTTCCTCCCCTGGACTGGACCGGTTTTTGACCTCCAGGCGGGATTTTGAGCGCAAGAAAGGCCGCCCCTTGCGGTTGTGGGTCGAAGATGGCGTTAAAACCATTGAAGCCACCGGTGAACTTTCGGCGGTGACGGAGGAGGGCCTGCGGCTCTGCGCAAACGGAGAGGAAAAATTCTTTCCCTTTACGGTGGTGAAGAAGGGAAGAGAGATTATCTGATGGCCGGTTTTAAAGACAGTCAGGTTAAAGAGAGGATAAATGGCTAAGCGGACAGTGGAAAAAGGGCGGACGGCCCAAGTGATAAACATAGCCGACGCGCTCTCGGAAGTGGTACGCGGGCGCAACGTGGAATTGGATTACGTGCGCGAAACGCTGGAATCCGGCCTGCTATCGGCGGTGCGGAAAAAATACGGCACGGATGAGAACGTAAAAGTCAAAATTGACCCGAAGAACGGCTCGATTTCAATCTTCGCCACCCGTACTGTGGTCGAGGAGATGGCCGACCCGGCCAAAGAAATCACAACCGAAGAGCTTTCGGAGAGGGGCTTAAAAGGAAAAGTCGGCGACCTTGTTGAGATTCCGATTGATATTACCGAATTCGGCCGCAATGCGATTGGCCTGGTTAAGCAGATTCTGGTCCAAAAAGTTCGCGAGGCGGAGCGGGAGCGGGTTTACAACGAATATATAAACCGGGTTGGAGAAGTGGTGGTGGGCAGCATTCAGCAGATGGATAAAGGATATGTAATCGTCAACCTGGGCCGGGCGGAGGGTGCCATTCCGCCGCGCGAGCAGATACCCCGCGAGAAGTACCGCCTGGGGGAGCGGGTGCGCTGCCTGATTTTGGAAGTTCAGAAATCTTCAAAAGGCCCGCCGGTTATCCTTTCGCGCACCCATCCGGATTTGCTGCGCCGGCTTTTTGAGCTGGAGGTGCCGGAGATTTTTGAGAAAATCATCGAAATCAAATCGGTGGCACGCGAGCCGGGAGAGCGCTCCAAAATAGCGGTTTCCTCGGCGGACGAACGGATTGACCCGGTGGGCGCCTGCGTGGGTATGCGCGGCATACGGGTGCAGTCAATCGTCCGGGAATTGGCGGGAGAACGGATTGACGTGATCGCCTATTCCGGCCATCCGGAAACCTTCGTCACCCGGGCTTTGGCTCCGGCCAAGGTTACGCAGATTATGACGACCAATGAAGCTGAAAACGAAATTACCGTCGTGGTCGCCGACGACCAGCTCTCGCTGGCTATCGGTAAACAGGGGCAAAACGCCCGCCTGGCGGCCAAACTGACCGGCTGGAAAATCAACATTCTGGCTGAATCGGAGTACGCGGAAGAACGTAAAAAACGGCGCAAGGAAAAGGTTCCGATTTACAACCTGGAGGGATTGGGAGACGTTATGGCCAAGAATCTGATGGAGAAAGGGTTTGAAACCGTGCAAAGTCTGTCAGAAGCGGACCTTGAATCTCTGATGGAAATTGAGGGCATCGGTCCCAAAAAAGCGGAAAAGTTAGTCGCTTCGGCCAAGGAATATCTGGAAGAACTTAAAAAACGCAAGCCGGGAGACGTTGAAGAAGAGGAAACCGAAGAGGCCGAAGAAGAGGATGAAGACGAGGAAGAGGAGGAAGAAAAGGTGGAGGAAGGTCGGAACGAGGAACGGGTGGAATCAGAAGAGACCGGGGAAAAGGAAAAATAAGTGACGGGCTTGCGGATTTACCAATTAGCCAAGGAAAATAACGTTTCTTCGGAAGCGATGATGGCCATCGTCGCCGAACTGGGGTTTACCCCCAAAAGCCGTATGAGCACAGCGACCGATGAGATGATTGCCGCCGTCTCCAACCGCTTCAAAAAGGAACGGGATGAGCTGAAACAAAAGGAGGCAGAAAAGAAGCGGAAGCACCAGGAGTTCGAGAAAAAAGAACGGGAAGCGGCGGTTGCCGTCGCCGCGCCGACCGCGCTTGCGCGGATGGCCGGCGACCTGGATGAGGAAATCGTCCTCCCCAAGCTGGCCCGGGTGGTCGACCGGCCCCAGACGGAGCGGATAAAAAGCGCCCCCAAAGGGTCCAAGGGGCTGGATAAAAAAGCGGTGGAAGAGAGTTTTAAGAAAACTTTGGCGGAGCTGGAGGGCCAGCGGAAAGCCAAAAAATATTACCGCCGCGATGATCGGGAACCAATTGCAGTCGAAAGTCAAGAAAAGATGGTTCGCGTCAACGAATTTATGACCACTGCCGAATTGGCGCATGCTATGGATATGACCCCCGCTCAAGTGATTTCCAAATGCCTGGAACTGGGGCTTTTTGCCACTATCAATCAGCGCCTTGACTTGGATACCATTGAGACCATTGCCTTAGAATTCGGTTTCAAGACGGAACAGGTGAAGGAAATCGGGATTGAAGAAAAAATCGAGGAAGAGACAGTGGAATTACGTACCCGGCCAGCGGTGGTTACCATTATGGGACACGTGGACCACGGCAAAACCTCGCTTCTGGACTACATTCGCAAGACGAACGTTATTGCGGGAGAGTCGGGAGGAATCACCCAGCATATCGGCGCTTACGAAGTTCTGTTGTCGAGCGGAAAGATTACTTTTTTAGATACCCCCGGCCACCAGGCTTTTACCGCCATGCGCGCACGCGGAGCGCAAATAACCGATATAGTGGTTTTGGTGGTGGCCGCCGACGATTCGGTTATGCCGCAGACGGTCGAGGCGATCGACCATGCCAAAGCGGCCGGCGTGCCAATCCTTGTGGCCATTAACAAAGTTGATTTACCGACGGCTAATCCGGAAACCATCAAGCACCAGCTTTCCAAATACAATTTGATTCCCGAAGAATGGGGAGGCAAAACGATTTTTGTCGAAATTTCGGCCAAGTTCGGCAAAAATATTGAAAAACTTTTGGAAATGATTTTGCTTCAGGCCGAGCTTTTGGAATTGAAGGCCGACTATGGGGTCCGGCCGCAGGGAACGGTAATAGAGGCCCGGCTGGATAAAGGCAAGGGCACCGTCGTTACCATTCTGGCGCAAAAAGGAGTTTTAAAAGTGGGGGATCCGTTTGTCACCGGTGCTTACCAGGGTCGCGTGCGCGCGCTTCTGGACGAACGCGGCCATACGGTTAAGGAAGCACCTCCTTCGACACCGGTTCAAATTTTGGGCGCCAACGGCGTTCCCCAGGCCGGCGACTCCTTCATCGTTACCGAGAGCGAGCAGGAAGCCCGCGAAATTGCCACCCGAAGGATGCGGGTTAAACGCGAGCAGGATTTCCGGCAGTTGAAGTCTTTGACCCTGGAAGAGGTTTACCAACAGGTTAAGGCGGGTCTTATCAAAGAACTGCGGGTTATTGTCAAAGGGGACGTGGACGGGTCGGTCGAAGCTTTGGCCGACTTGCTTTCCAAGATCGGATCGGGCGAGGTTAAAGTTACCGTCATTCACAAAGGGGTGGGAGCTATCAACGAAAACGACGTGCTTTTGGCCGCCGCTTCGCAGGCGATAATCGTCGGTTTCCACGTTCGCCCGGAGCTGCGGGCGCGGGAGCTGGCGGCGAAAGAAAAAGTCGATATCCGTCTCTACACGGTGATTTACGAAGCCCAGGAAGAAATCCACAAAGCCTTGGAGGGGCTTTTGGCGCCGGAAATAAAAGAGAAAGTAACCGGTACGGTAGAGGTGCGACAGATTTTCAAGATTTCAAAAGTGGGCACCATCGCCGGCTGCTACGTGCAGGCCGGCTCCGTGCGCCGGGTTGACCGGGTGAGAATCGTCCGCAACGCAGTGGTTGTTTACGACGGCAAAATCGAAGCTTTGAAACGCTTTAAAGATGATGCGCGCGAAGTCGCCACCGGCTTTGAATGCGGCATTAAAATCGAAAACTTTAACGACATCAAGGTCGGCGACGTAATCGAGTGCTACGAGCTTACCGAAATAGCCCGCAAACTGGTGTAGATGGTGGTTGGAACGTTAACGATTGACCTGTTTTTGCCGGAAAACAGGTCGCTCAAAGGAAAACGGCAGATTTTAAACCATCTAAAAGACCGGGTGCGCAACCAGTTCAACGTCTCCGTGGCCGAGGTGGGGGAAAACGAGTTATGGCAGCGCGCGCGCTTGGGCGTGGCCATCGTGACCAATGAGAAGACATTTGCCGACCAAGTTTTGTCCAAGGTGGTATCCTTGGTTGCCCGCGACCCGCGCGTGGTACTGCTCGAACATCAAGCCGAGATTTGGTGAGATTATATGGCGATTGGAAAGGAGGGGCGGGGGGGCCGCCCTCGCCGCGTGGCGGAAGAAATTGTGCATATCCTTTCGGAGCTTTTGGCTACCGAGATAAAAAATCCGAACCTGGGGTTTGTGACTTTGACCGGGGCGGAGGTGAGCCCGGATTTGAAAAACGCCACGGTTTTTTACTCGGCTCTGGGCACGCCCGAACAGCAGGAAAAGAGCGGACAGATTTTAGCGCGGGCGCAGTACCGGCTGCAGGGGATAGTGGGGCGGCAGCTTAAGCTGCGTAATACCCCGCGGATTGTCTTTCGCAAGGATGAAACGATTGAAAAAGCGGACCGAATCGAGCGGCTGTTAAAAGAAATAAAAGATGAGCGTAAAGAAGACAGCCCAAGCGGTTGAAAAAGAACTAAAGCGAGCCAAAAACGTTCTGGTCGCTTCGCATCGAGATCCGGATGGAGATTCCCTCGGTTCCCAGCTGGCCTTGATTTCCTATTTGAAAAGCAAAAAGAAAAAAGTTTTAGCTTTAAATCAGGGGAAAATTCCAAATAAATATCGATTTCTCGACCCCTCCGGATGGATTCGGGAGGCGCCGTCACCCCTGCCTCCATTTGTCCCGGATATGGCTTTTGTGGTGGAGTGCCCCTCCTTGGAGCGAATCGGTTGCGTGCAGAAGTTGTTGCGGCCGGAAACGTTAATTGTCAATTTCGATCATCACCCGCAGAATCAAAAGTTCGGAAAAATCAACTGGCTGGACACGAAAGCGTCGGCGGTGGGGGAAATGGTGTATGATTTTCTTACCGCCGTGCGCTTCAAAATAAGCGCGCCGGTGGCGCAAGCCATCTATACGGCGATTTTGACCGATACCGGCCGATTCCGCTATCATTCAACCTCTCCTCGAACTTTGGAGATTTGCGCGCGTTTGATGAAGTTGGGCGCCGATTCCCAGAAAGTTACCGAGGAGATTTATTACAAGGTTTCGGAAGCAGATTTACGCCTGGTGGCGAAAGTTCTGGATGGGGCCCAGCTTTATCGGGGCGGGGAAATATGTTTTCTTTCCATCGACCAGGGTAATTTAGCCTCCACCGGGGCCAAGTTTGAGGATACGGAAGGAATTGTGGATTATTCGCTTTACATACGGGACGTTAAAGTCGGCGTTTTGTTCAAGGAAATCGCTCCCGTCCGCACCAAGGTCAGCCTGCGCTCGCAGAACGGCATCGATATCAGCCGGGTGGCTAAATTTTTCGGCGGCGGGGGCCACGCGAACGCTTCGGGATGCGCTCTGGATATGCCGATGGGGGCCGCCAAACGAATGGTTTTGAAAAAAGTTTCGGAGCTTTTGGAAAATGGTAGGCTTGCTGGCGATAAATAAACCGGCCGGACTAACTTCTCACGATGTTGTATTAAAGGTCAGGAAGATAACCGGTCAGAAAGCGGGCCACGCCGGAACTTTAGACCCAGAGGCCACCGGCCTGCTGCTTGTTCTCGTTGACCAAGCCACCAAGCTGGCGCCCCTTTTTGTAGGTTTGGCGAAAAAATATCGGGCTACTTTTCGTTTGGGGCTGCGCACAAATACGGATGATATTTGGGGAAAAGTTATTGCAGAAAGTCCGCTTCCAGAGTTTTCACTTGTTGATATCGAAAAAACACTGGCGGGGTTTTCTGGCACCATAAGACAGAGAGTGCCAGCTTTTTCTGCGGTAAAGTTGCAGGGCCAACCCCTTTACAAAAAGGCCAGGAAGGGCATTGAAGTCCAGGCTCCTGAAAGGGAGGTCACGTTTTATTCCATTCAAGTTTTAGACTGGAATTCTCCCGAACTAACCGTGGAGATTTCTTGTTCTGCGGGCACGTACATCCGCGCTTTGGCGCGCGACTTTGGGGAAAAAATGGGCTGCGGCGCCGCAATGTCATCGCTTGCGCGGCTGGAGGTTGGTTCGCTTTCTCTTGCGCATACAATTGAGCTGGAAAAGCTGGCGGCTGACGGCTGGCGGAGCTTTGTTTTGAATCCCGAAGAAGTTTTGTGCGTGCCGAGTTTAAGGCTTAAGGTGGAAACCGAAAAAGTCCGCAAGGGCCAGTCATTATTTTTATCCGACCTGGGTGACACCGATGATTTGCAAAAGGGTCAGCCGGTGTTTCTGAAAGATGAGAGCAATGAACTTTTGGGCTGGGGGCGAATGGCCGATTCCGTCTCTGCCCTGCGGGAAAACCCGCGTCAGCCGGCGGTAATTTACGGGCGGGTGCTCATATGAAAGTTTATGGTTCGCTTGCCGAGAGGCCGAAGACTCCAGCTGTGGTCACTATGGGGAGTTTTGACGGCGTTCACCGGGGCCATCGAGCTTTAATTAGCCGCACGGTCGAGCAGGCGCGCAAGAAAAAACTTTGTTCTTTGGTTCTGACCTACGAGCCGCATCCGCGAATGGTTTTGGGCGATCCGTCCCAGGTTCTGCTTTTGACCGTCTTGCCCGAAAAGTTGTATTTCTTCGAGCAAACCGGCCTGGATGAGACGTTGGTTTTTCCTTTTGACCGAACGGTGGCGGCCCTGGAGCCGGAAGAGTATATCGAGCAGGTAATGCTCGATGTTTTGCAGATGAAACATCTGCTGGTTGGGTATGACCACCTTTTTGGCCGCGCCCGGCGGGGGAACGTTAATCTGCTTGAACGGCTGGCCGCCAAACATTCCTTTGAACTGGAGGTTATCGAGCCGGTTCGTTATTCCAACGAAGCGGTGAAAAGCTCGGCTATTCGGGAACATCTGGGTTCCGGCCGGTTTGCCGAAGCCCTTGAGCTTTTGGGCCACCCTTTTCCCCTCTACGGAAAAAAATCAAAGGGGCACGGAAGGGGAAAAGAACTGGGGTTTCCCACTTTTAACCTGAATGTTGAGCCGCACAAGCTTTTGCCGCCGGCGGGAGTGTATGCGGCCCGGGTATTTTTAAAAGGGAGATTTTTGGCGGGGATGTTGTATATTGGCACCTGCCCCACCTTCGGTGATGGTTCACAAAGCGTGGAAATCAACGTCCTGGAGGGGGCCGTCGATTTGGGCAGCGAGGTTTTGGTTTTGGCGGAAAGTTTTATCCGGCCGGATGAGAAGTTCGCAACGGCGGATGAGTTGGTTGAAAAAATGAAGACAGATGAAAAACAGACCAGAGAGTACTTTGCATCGCGGGGGGAATTGGCTGCCCGCGGGCAAACAGGAGGAAGTGTATGGCTTTAGCCAGCGAAAGAAAAAAGGAATTGGTAGAGACCTACCGGCTGCACGATTCGGACACCGGCTCGCCGGAGGTGCAGATTTCACTTTTGACCGAGCGGATAAATGAGCTTACCGAGCATTTGTCCCGTCACCGGAAAGATTTTTCGGCCCGGCGCGGGTTGTTAAAGTTAGTCGGCCAGCGCCGCCGGCTTTTGGATTACTTGAAGGATGCCGACATCGAGGCGTATCGCCACTTAATTGAGCATCTGGATTTGAGGAAATAAGATGGAAAATATTAAAAGCGTCGAACGCGAAATAGGCGGCAGAAAATTGATGATTGAAACCGGCCGGGTGGCCAAGCAGGCGGACGGCGCGGTGACCGTTTTGTACGGCGACACGATGGTTCTTGCTTCGGTGGTGGCTTCCAAAGAGCCGAAGGAAGGGCAGGACTTTTTCCCGCTGACGGTGGATTACCGGGAGAAGGCCTATGCCGCCGGAAAAATTCCAGGGGGCTACTTTAAACGGGAAGGGCGTCCCACGGAAAAAGAGATTCTTTCCGCCCGGCTGACGGATCGGCCGCTGCGGCCGCTTTTTTCGGAGGGATATTTCAACGAAGTGCAGATTATGGTGATGGCGCTTTCCTACGACCAGGAAAACGACCCGGACATTTTAAGCATCATCGGAGCTTCGGCGGCTTTGAATCTTTCTTCCATTCCCTTCACGGCCACGATTGCCGCCGTCCGGGTGGGCCGGCTGGAAGGGAAGTTTGTGGTCAACCCCAAAGCCAACGCGCTGGAAAACTCGGATATGAACGTGGTGGTGGCGGGCACCAAAGAGTCCATCATCATGGTCGAGGGGGGGGCCAAAGAGGTAACCGAGGCAGATATGATCGCCGCTCTGGCCTTCGGCCACGAACAGGTAAAGTTGGTAATCGAGATGATTGAGGATTTGGTTTCGCAAGCGGGTAAACAGAAACAGACCGTCACTCCTCCCAAAATCGACCCCAATCTGGTAAAGCGGGTGAAAGAGCTGGCCGCCAACCGGATTGCCGCCGCCAACAATATTTACGACAAAGCGGGACGGGAGGCGGAAATAAGCAAAATTGGCGACGAGGTCGGCGCCGCTCTGGCCGGGGAATTTCCGGAACAAGAGGGGAAAATATCCAAAGTACTGGAAGAGATTGAACAGGTAGATTTGCGCCGCGCCATTGTGGAAGAAAAGCGCCGCGCCGACGGACGGGGCCCGGCCGACATCCGCCCGATCAGCTGCCAGATTGGGTTTTTGCCGCGCACCCACGGCTCGGCCCTCTTCACCCGCGGTCAGACGCAGAGCCTGGCGGCGGCCACGCTGGGAACCAAGATGGACGAACAGAAAATCGACGACCTGGAAGGGGAAAGCTACAAAAGCTATATGCTGCATTACAATTTCCCCCCCTTTTCCGTCGGCGAGATCCGCCCCCTGCGCGGCCCCGGGCGGCGGGAAATCGGCCACGGCGCTCTGGCGGAGCGGGCCATTCAACCGGTGATTCCGGCGGAAGGTTCGTTTCCCTACACCGTCCGAATCGTCTCCGACATTTTGGAATCGAACGGCTCTTCTTCCATGGCTACCGTTTGCAGCGGCAGCCTGGCTTTGATGGATGCCGGCGTCCCCATTAAAGCTCCCGTTGCGGGCATCGCCATGGGCTTGATTAAGGAAGGGGACAAAGTTGAAATTCTCTCCGACATTCTGGGTGTCGAAGACCATTTGGGCGATATGGACTTCAAGGTCACCGGCACGCGGGAGGGAATTACCGCTTTTCAGATGGATTTGAAGACCGCCGGAATTTCACTGGCAATTATGGAGCGGGCTTTGGCTCAAGCGAAAGTCGGGCGTTTACACATTCTGGATATTATGGAGAAAACGATTGCCAAGCCGAAAACCGAGCTTTCCCCCTATGCACCGCGGATTATCACGATCAAGATCAAACAAGACCGGATTGGCGAAGTTATCGGCCCGGGCGGGAAGATGATCCGCTCGATTGTCGAGCAGACCGGCGCTAAAATCGACATCGAAGACGACGGCACGGTGCTAATCGCCTCGGTGGACGGAGCGGCCGGAGAAGCGGCGCGGGATATGATTCTGCGCCTGGTGGAAGAGCCGGAAATCGGGCGGGTTTACGAAGGAAAGGTGCGCCGCATCGCCGCCTTTGGAGCTTTTGTCGAAATTCTGCCCGGACAGGACGGTTTGATTCATATCTCCGAGCTGGATACCAAGCGGGTGGCGCGAGTGGAAGATGTCCTCAAGCTCGGTGACACGGTGAGCGTGAAAGTAATTGGCATTGACCCGGAAGGGAAGATCCGTTTATCCCGCAAGGCGGTTTTAGAGTCGCCCCAGCTTTCTCCCGCCGGTAAATGAGAAACGAAGCGCTTTACAAAAAGACGGTTCTACCTTCCGGGTTGCGCATCGTCACCGAGAATTTGCCGGCCAGCAAATCGGTTTCCATCGGCATCTGGGTCAACGTCGGCAGCCGGGATGAGCCGACCGAAGAGAACGGCATCTCGCATTTTATCGAGCATATGGCCTTCAAGGGGACCAAAAAGCGGGATGCCCGGCGGATTGCCCACGAGCTGGAGTCGGTCGGCGGCAGCCTAAACGCCTTCACCTCCCGCGAACAGACCTGCTATTATGCCCGGATTTTAGACCGGCACTTAGACCGGGCCGTCGACGTCCTTGCCGATATTTTAAAAAATTCTCTTTTCGATCCGCAAGAATTAGAAAAGGAAAAAAATGTAATCCTTGAAGAAATCAAGGATGTGGAGGATTCGCCGGCGGATTGGGTGCATGATTTGTTCGCCGAAAACATCTGGAAAGACCATCCCCTCGGAAAACCAATTATCGGCCGGAGAGAACGGATTAAAAGTTTCGACCGTTCGCGGCTTTTGTTCTATCTTTCATCCAAATACTTAGCGGAACAGGTCGTGGTGGCCGCTTCCGGCAACGTTTCCCATTCCAGGCTGGTGAATCTGGTGAGAGCGAAGCTTGTTTTTCCTTCAGCTAACGGAGCGATGCCCTTGAATCGGTTCGCACCGGGGGAAACCGGCGACCGAAGCGTGAAGTCCAAGGAAACTTCGCAGGCTCACGTCTGTTTGGGGGTTCCGTCGGTTTCCTTTAAGGACAGAAGGCGCTATGCCTGCTTGATTTTGAACACCGTTCTGGGTGGCGGGATGAGCTCGCGCTTGTTTCAAAAAGTGCGCGAGGAACGGGCTTTGGCTTATAGCATTTACTCGTATCACGATTTTTACGAAGACACGGGGGTTTTGGGGATTTATCTGGCTACTTCGCCGGAGCAAGTGGCGCCGGCGGTCGATTTGGTTCTGGATGAACTGGTAAAAATCAAATCCGGAAAACTTTCCCGTTCGGAGATGGAATCGGCCAAAGAGCAGCTCAAAGGCAATCTGGTTTTGGGTTTGGAGTCAACTTCCAGCCGGATGAACCGGTTGGCGCGCAACGAGATTCTGCTCGGCGAGCATGTTCCCCTCAAAAAGGCTCTCGAAGCGATTGATGCCGTAAAGCCTTCCGAAGTGGCCGACCAAACCAATACGCTTTTTTCTGAAAGCAGGTTTTCGGCTTCCTTTTTGGGTTCACTCGATTCCGATGTTTTAAATAAAATCGACTGGGCCAAAATCTCCTAAGTTTTTCCGCTGAATGCAGAGAGTTTACATCTCCGATTTAGGACAACACGTCGGTCTTGATGTCGAAATAGCGGGCTGGCTGTACAATAAACGCTCCTCCGGAAAAATTCATTTTCTTTTAGTGCGCGACGGCAGCGGCATCGTGCAGGGCGTTTTAGTCAAATCCGAAGTGCCGGAAGAAGTATTTTCTTCCGCCGAGAAACTGGCACAGGAAACCTCACTGGTCGTCACCGGAAAGGTGCGCGCCGACAACCGCGCTCCGGGAGGATACGAGCTTTCGCTCACCGGACTTGCAATCATTCAGATTGCGGAAAATTATCCGATTACGCCCAAAGAGCACGGCACCGCCTTTTTGATGGAGCATCGCCACCTGTGGCTGCGCTCCTCCCGGCAATATGCGATTCTGCGGGTGCGCAATCAAATTATCTGGGCGATTCGGGAGTTTTTTCAGAAAAACGGTTTTGTTCTAATCGATACGCCGATTCTTACCGGCTCGGCGGCGGAAGGGGCTTCGACACTCTTTGAGACCGAGTATTTCGATTTGGGCAAAGCGTATCTGGCGCAGACCGGACAACTGTATCTCGAAGCGGCCTGTATGTCGTTTGGCAAAGTGTATTGCTTCGGGCCGACTTTTCGGGCGGAGAAATCCAAAACCCGCCGGCATTTGACCGAATTCTGGATGGTCGAGCCGGAGGTGGCTTTTAACGATAACGTTGCCAATATGGATTTGGGAGAGGATTTGATTTGCTACATTGTCCAATCTGTTTTGGAAAAATGCTCCGAGGAACTCAAAAAGTTGGAGCGGGATACCAAGCCGTTAGAGAGCATCAAACGTCCCTTTTACCGAATTTCCTATGATGAGGCGGTGCGAAAATTGCAGGCGGCGGGAAGTTCGATTACCTGGGGCAGTGATTTGGGTGGCGAAGACGAGACCATCTTGACCAAAATGTATGACCAACCGGTTTACGTCTATTGCTACCCCAAAGAGTGCAAGGCGTTTTATATGAAGCTGAACCCGGAGAATCCCAAGACGGTTTTATGCGCCGATTTGCTGGCGCCGGAAGGGTATGGCGAAATTATCGGCGGCTCGCAGCGGGCGGATGATTACGACGAATTGTTAGGCCGCATCCGCGAGCACGGGCTTTCGGAAGAGGCATATAAATGGTATTTGGATTTGCGCAAATACGGCTCCGTGCCGCACGCCGGTTTTGGATTAGGCATCGAGCGGACGGTGGCCTGGATTTGCGGGCTGCCGCACGTGCGCGAGACGATCCCGTTTGCCCGAATGCTGTATAGATTATATCCTTGATGTTTTTGCAGGGGCACGGCGCACCATGCCCCTACAAAACAAAAATTGATTGCTGTAGGGGCACAATATATTGTGCCCTTCCGATTTTCTAGTAGCCGACACAGGTAGCCGACACTTCAGTGTCGGTTTTCAGAAGGAGAAATAATGCCGGAAAAAATCAAGGTCGCCAAGATAGAGGAAATCCCTCCCGGTCAGCGGCTGGTTGTTGAAGCGGCTGGAAAACAGATTGCCATCTTCAACGTCAACGGCAAACTAATCGCCTGTGACAACGTCTGTTTGCATCGCGGCGGGCCTTTGGGAGAAGGGGATATCGAAGAATTGATCGTCACCTGCCCCTGGCACGGCTGGCAGTACGATTTGTCCACCGGCGAATGTTTGATGAACCCCAAGGCCCAAATTCCGCTCTACCCGGTTACGGTCGAATCGGATTCGGTCTGGGTGGAAATTTAGTTCCGTGCTATGGGCAGGCGAGAGAGGCGCCCAAAAACACGCCATTTAGTTCAAGCACTACGTCTGCGGAAGTAAGAATTCCATCACAGTTGGCATCGGCAAAGCAAAGGCCACAGTCACCGGTTCCCAAAAAGACACAGTTTAATTCTAAAACGACATCTGCGGCGGTAAGCGTCAGGTCACCATTCAAATCCCCTCTTGTGCCTCGAACGGTTACCGTAAAGCTGCAGTTGTGGATGTTGCCTGAGGAATCGGTGGCGGTGCAAATCACGGTGTCTTTTCCGACCGGAAAAGCCGTGCCGGAGGTAGGGTCGCAGACTAGCGTAACGCCCGGGCAGTTGTCGCTGGCCGTAACCGTGTAATTAACCACCGCGCTGCACTGGCCGGAGTCTGGGTTTTTCACGATGGGAAGCGGGCAGGTAAGCGAAGGTAGCACCAGGTCTCTTACTGTAAGTGTAAAGCTGCAGGTGTCGGCGTTGCCAGCCAAGTCTGTGGCTATACAAACCACCGTGTCCACTCCTATCGGAAAGGTGGTTCCGGATGGAGGATTGCAGACGGTTATGGTTCCCGGGCAGTTATCCTGCACATTGGGGCTGAAGTTCACCACCCTATCGCACTGACCGGAAGCGACATTTACAACAACATCCGGGCAGACTGCTGTTGGCGGTTCGGTATCATTCAGACAAGGGGACTGGGACTGCAAGGTATTTACAGTTGAACACCAGACTGGCCGAAAGTGCCCGCTCGAGCCATCTTGGTCGTATCCTGTCCAGAGGGCATAGGCCTTGGTGGAAGAATCGGTTCCGGTGGCCTGAATGCTGGCGTAGTCGCCAATCAAATAGGCGCCTGCTCCTCGGTCGGGAGGCGGGTCCGGATAATCCAACGCGTGAGCCGGGTCGTTTGCCTTTACGGGCAACGACCAGCTCGCTCCGCCGTCAGTGGAATAGGTATAGTAGAGATTAGCCACACTGGCATTTAGCACGCCGCCGTTGATTGCGCCGGTTTCATTTTGGTAATAGGCGACGTGAAGCCAGCCCTGTTCGTCCACATCTATCATTGGAGTATATTGAGTCTTTCCTGTAGCCGTAGGAATGATCGCCGAAGACCAGGAACCCGCTCCATTTGTGGATACGGAGATGTAAACGTCCCCCTGGTCGAGATTGGGGTTAGAAGGGTTTGGATTACGGTTGGAGATATAGTACAGATACCCTCGCCGAGGGCCGTTGGTACGGTCGATATCCATAAAACCGACCTCGTCGATGCGGTGGCCGTTTACCCCCATCCGTCCCATATCTCCCAACGGTTGACCGGCGCGGTAATAGCCGAAGGATGATTTGCTGAAGGTATTGGGGCCGTGCCCTCCATTGGTGAACTCATGGAAAGAGAGGATGTTAGTGCCGCCGCAGCAACCGATTCCGGCGCTGCCTTTGACGTAAAAGGTTCCGTCGGTAACGCCGGCCACGGGTTCAGTGAAGGTGCCGGAGATTTGAATTTCGGTGTCAGCCACTCCGGCGGCCGAGATGACCTGAAGAAAAGTGCCGAGGTAGGGGAAGAAACCGGGGCCATACAGGTCATAGCTGAGATATACTTTTCCATCGTGAGCGCTGCCGGCGCCGCCGCCCCGCGCGGTGCTTCTATCGACGTCGATCCATTCTTTATCTTCTACCGGCGTTTTGGTTTCCTCAAAGAAAAGTGAAAAAGTGGCGCCGCCATCGGTGGAGCGGGAGACGATACAATGGGAAGAATCGTAGGTATTGGATTCCCAGCGAATTAAAGTGGTAAAGAACTCACCGGCGGCGTTGCCGGGCGCAGCAACCGGGTCGAACGGGTAACCGGTGTAAGTGCCGGCGCCGTTTGGAAAGCTGCGGGCAGTCCAAGACAAGTTGCCGTTGGTGGAATTGCTGTGGGGCAGCCAGGGGAAAGTACCGGTATTGCAGACGGCAAGCAGGTTATTCCCGTTGTCATAGTTCAAGGCCAACGAGGTTTCGGAGCCATCCTGGACAAAGATATCGGAACCGGTCACTTGATTTTGATTGGTCGGGAGGTTAGGAGGCGGAGGAGAATAGAATTGCTTTATATGAATAACTTTTCCGGTGCTGTCGCGAATTAATTCCTTACCTTCGATTTCGGGAAACGAAGGTTGCAGGTCAGACTCTGGCGTGACCGGCGGTTCGGGGAAGAATTTTACTTTTTGGAATTTCTGTTTTTCGGCTGGCTGGGCGTTCAGGCTAAAGGTAAGAAGAAGCATCAAAGCTGTTCGTATGACTGTTGGACGGTTCACCTTTCACTCCTTTCAAAGCCCATTCGAGCTTGCAATTTCCCTCCGATAAAAAGATAACCCTGAAAGAGCATCTGTCAAGCGACTGCGCGGGACCTGTCTGTACAAGGATAACCCCTGCAATTAACCGCCCAAATAGGCTTTTTTGACTTCCTCGTTGGCCAGAAGATTCTGGGCGGAGTCGGAGAAGAGGATTTTGCCAGTTTCCAGAACGTAGCCGCGGTGGGCGATGCGCAGGGCTAAATTGGCGTTTTGTTCCACCAGCAGAATGGTTACGCCCTCTTTATTGATTTCCTTAATCACTTCAAAAATAGCTTTCACCAAAAGAGGCGCCAGGCCGAGGGAAGGTTCGTCCATAAGCAGAAGTCGGGGGGAAGCCATCAGGGCCCGGCCGATGGCCAACATCTGCTGTTCGCCGCCGGACAGGGTGCCGGCGTTTTGTTTGATACGTTCTTTGAGTCGTGGGAATAGGGTAAAAACGCGCTCCATATCGCGCGAGATGTTAGCTTTGTCTTTGCGCAAGTAGGCGCCCAACTCCAGATTTTCGCGGACGGACATATTGGCGAAAATTTTGCGTCCTTCTGGCGCTTGAGAAATTCCGCGTTTGACAACCTCGTGCGGAGCGACGTTTTTCAGCGTTGTTCCCTCCAGAACGATTTCGCCTTCTTTCGGTTTCAAAAGGCCGGAAATGGTGCGCAAGGTGGTGCTTTTGCCGGCGCCATTGGCGCCTATTAAGGTGACGATTTCACCTTTGCGAATGCCGAAGGAAATTCCCTTTAAGGCCTGAATGCCTCCGTAAAAGACGGAGAGGTTTTTGACTTCGAGGAGGTAGTTGTCGGCCGTCAAATCGGTTCCTTTTCCGACACTAAAGTGTCGGCTACCAGGGGATAGAGGGTGTCTGCCACCAGGCTGAAAAGAGCTTCATTTTTTGGTAGCCGCGGCTTCAGCCGCGGATGGATTTTTTCCGGCACCGAAGCGCCGGCTACCAATTTCTTTCGGCTTTCGTTCATACCGGCTCTTCGCCCAGATAGGCTTCGATGACTTTGGGGTCTTTACGGATTTTCTCCGGCGGGCCTTCGGCGATGGTGACACCGTAATCAAGCACTAAAATCCGCTCGCAGATGCCCATCACCACCTGCATATCGTGTTCGATTAAAAGAATGGTCAGATTGAATTTGTCCTTAATCCAGCGAATCAAATCCATCAATTCGCGGGTTTCCTGGGGGTTGGCGCCGGCAGCGGGCTCGTCCAAAAGCAGAAGCTTGGGCTCGGTGGCCAGGGCGCGGGCAATTTCCAGGCGGCGCTGCTGGCCGTAGGGCAAACTCGCGGCCTTTTCTTTGGCGACAGGGGACAGGCCGAAAATTCCCAACAACTCACTGATTTTTTGGTGCTGGTGGTCTTCTTCGCGAAGGTAGGCTTTCCCTTTCCAGATGGAGCCGAAAAGAGAAGTCTGATAATGCAGGTGGCGGGCGATTTTGACATTGTCTTCGACGGAAAGATTGCCGAACAATCGAATGTTCTGGAAAGTACGCGCGATGGCACAGGCGGTGATTTGATAAGGCTTTTTGCCCTTGAGCAGTTTGCTTTCAAAACGAATTTCGCCGCCGGTCGGTTTATAGACGCCGGTTATCAGGTTAAAGACGGTGGTTTTGCCGGCGCCGTTGGGGCCGATTAGGCCGACCAGCTCGCCGGGATACATTTTTAGATTGAAGCAATCGACCGCTTTCAATCCGCCGAAGTTGATAGAGCAAACGTCGGCTTGCAACAAGGGTTGGTTGGAAGTCGCCGGCATTTCAGATGGAAGGGCTGGGCTTGCGGAAAGGCCAGAAGCGGCGCCAATTGGGTTCGCGACTGCCGAAAAGCCCCTGGGGGCGGGTGAGCATTATCAGGATTAGTGCCAAAGAATATATCACCATCCGCCAATCTTTAATCGGGCCTAAGTAGCGCAGCAGTTCCGGCAGAAATGTGAGCAGAATGGCGGCGATAATGGAGCCGGAGATGGAACCGAGTCCGCCGACGATTATCATTATGATAATTTCGAAAGATTTTACAAAGGTGAATGAGTTGGTGTGCAGCAATTGTAAATAATGCCCGAACAGGCAGCCGGCCATTCCGGCAAAGAAGGCGCCGATGACGAAAGCGGTCACTTTGTAGTAAGTGGTGTTGATGCCCATCGCTTCGGCGGCGATTTCATCTTCGCGCACGGACAAAAAGGCGCGGCCGTGGGAAGAGTTTACCAGACTGGTAACGACGGCAATGGTCAGTGCGGTAAGGGAAATTACCCAGAACACGTTGGTGTAAGCCGGGATGCCGGAGAATCCGCGGGCGCCGCCGATGGCGTCGATATTCAGAATTAGAACGCGGACGATTTCCCCCATTCCGAGGGTAACTATCGCCAAATAGTCGCCGCGCAGGCGAAGCGAAGGTATGCCTACTAAAAGTCCCAATATGGCGGCAGAGAGTCCACCACTAAACAGAGCAGAGAGAAAAATCAGATTTTTTGTCAACATTATCGGCAGGAAGCCAAGAGCACTTGTCAACTTCTGGCCAAGGTAGTAGGTGAATGCGGCGGAAGTGTAGCCGCCGACGGCCATAAAGCCGGCGTGCCCCAGCGAAAATTGGCCGGTGAAGCCGTTAATCAGGTTCAAGCTGACGGCCAGAATGATATTAATGCAGGAGAGTATCGTTAGATGGAGGTAATAGGAGTCAATCCATTGCGGCAAAAAGCGGTTGGCCAAGAGAAAGAGAACGAAGATGGCCGCGAAAACCAAAAGCCGCTTCATACTTTTTCTCCCACGCGGCTGCCCAGAAGACCGGTCGGCTTGACAAGCAAAATCACAACCAAAAGGGCGAAGGCGATGGCGTCACGAAAAGTCGAAGAAATGTAACCTGCGACCATTGCTTCGGAAACGCCCAGAATCATTCCCCCCAGAACGGCGCCGGGGATGTTGCCTATGCCGCCCAGAACGGCGGCGACGAAAGCTTTGAGGCCGGGCAGAAGACCCATCAAGGGATCGATTTTGGGATAGGTCAGAGCCACCAAAATTCCGCCCGCACCGGCCAGCGCGGAACCCAAAGCAAAGGTGAAGCTAATCACGTTGTTGGTGTTTACACCCATTAAGCTGGCGGCTTCGCGGTTGAAAGCGACGGCGCGCATTGCCTTGCCGATTTTGGTGTTCATAACGATGAAACGCAGCAAAATCATAAGTACCAAGGAGACGGCCAAAATTATCATCGGCAGGTTGGAAATGACCAGGGTGGGGGATTCGTATAACTTTGTTTCCGCGACCAGTGAGGGGAAAAATTTGGGGTCGGCGCCGAAAAT
>Ga0184637_10001053_pt1 | contig 19207 bp, 17 predicted proteins | sample PLM3_127_b2_FD_133143 | JGI IMG/M metagenome (GOLD analysis project Ga0184637, IMG submission 133143) | Groundwater sediment microbial communities from an aquifer in East River, Colorado, USA - PLM3_127_b2 | ecosystem: Environmental > Terrestrial > Soil > Riparian zone | place: USA: East River...
CGACGACTTCGATCGCATCTCGGAGCGAACCCCGCTGCTGGCCGACCTCAAGCCCGGTGGACGGTTCGTTGCCGTGGACCTGTACAGAGCCGGCGGCGTCGGGCTCCTGGCCAAGCGACTCGCAGAGGCCGGGGTCCTGAACGGCGATGCGCTAACCGTCACAGGCCGCACGGTCGGGGAGGAGGCCTCCGAGGCGCAGGAGACCGAGGGTCAGGAGGTGGTCCGGGCGCTCGACGATCCGGTGAAGAAGACGGGCGGCCTGGCGATCCTGCGCGGCAACCTCGCCCCCGAGGGCGCCGTGGTGAAGCTGGCGGGGACCGAGCGCCTCCAGCACCGCGGCCCGGCGCGCGTGTTCGAGTCCGAGCAGGACGCGTTCGCGGCCGTCGAGGCGGGGAGCATCGGCTCGGGCGACGTGGTCGTGATCCGCAACGAGGGCCCCTCCGGCGGGCCCGGGATGCGCGAGATGCTCCAGGTCACCGCCGCGCTGGTCGGCGAGGGGCTGGGCGATCAGGTCGCGCTGCTGACCGACGGCCGATTCTCCGGCGCGACGCACGGCCTGATGGCCGGCCACGTGGCCCCGGAGGCGTTGCACGGTGGCCCGATCGCGGCGATTCGGGACGGCGACACGATCTCGTTCGACGTCGAGGCTCGCAGGCTCGACGTCGAGCTCTCCGATGAGGAGATCGCGAGGCGCGTCGCCGAATACGAGCCGCCCGAGCCCGCCTACACCAACGGGGTGATGGCCAAGTACGCGCGCTCGGTCTCCTCGGCCTCCGAGGGCGCGGTCACGAGTTGAGGGCCCACAGGCAGATGAGCACGAGCCGGGCGCATTGGCAGCGGGTCTGGACGGACAGGGAGCCCAGCGAGGTCGGCTGGTTCGAGCCCGTGCCGGAGCGCTCGCTCGAGCTGATCGAGGAGGCGCAGGTCGGTCTCGATGCGGCGATCCTCGACGTGGGCGGAGGTGCCTCGACCCTCGCCGGCCGGCTGCTCGAGGCCGGCTATACCGAAGTCACGGTGGTCGACGTCGCCACCGCGGCGCTGCAGCGGGCGAAGGCCGAGCTGGGCGAGTCGGCGGGACGGATCGAGTGGGTAGAGGCCGACATTCGGGCCGGTGAGCTCGATCGCGGCTGCGACCTGTGGCACGACAGGGCGCTGTTTCACTTCATGGTCGAGCCGGGCGATCGAGCCGGATACGTGGCTTCGCTGCGGCGCTGCCTGCGGCCGGGCGGGCATGTGATCGTCGCCGGCTTCGGTCCCGAGGGGCCGATGCAATGCAGCGGGCTCCCGGTCGTCCGCTACGGCGCGGCCGAGCTGCGCGAGGCTCTGGGCGACGACTTCGACCTGCTCTCATCGTCCGTGGAGGAGCACCGCACGCCGTCCGGCGTTGGCCAGCAGTTCCTCTACGCGCACCTGCGCCGGGACTGAGCGCTAGGGCCAGGCCGCCCTGCCCGCGGGTCCTGTCGCGCGACCGGCGTCGCGCAGGCGAGGGCGCCTTGCGCGACGCCTGGGTCGCGCGCCACCGCGGACTCCTGCTCCTCGTCCAAAGGGGTAGTGAACGACCCTTTCCACAGGACCGGCCGCACTACCGCTTCAGGGCGGAAGCGGCACTCTGGCTTGGTGCCCCACTCAGTACCGCTTTGCATGGAATGCGGTAGCGCGGTCCTTCGCTGCCGCTCTTGGCGTTAAGCGGTAGCGAGCGAGGATCTGCATGCGGCGCGTGCCACCTCGCTTCCGGTGGTCGTCCCAAGCGGTAGCCCGGTCCGCTGCGCTGACTACCCGCCCTAGGCACGCAGCCGAGCGGTCGGGTCGCCGGTCACATGCTCGACCGAGCAATCAGACTGCGTCATATCTTGCTAGTTTGTTTACGCGCGGGGTGATGAGGCTGCTTCACACAGGGAAGCTCGGTTTCGGGGTGGCCGGCCCCTCGACGTGCCTGGCGGCCATCGCCCTCGCCCTTGCCATCGCCGCGCCCGCGCAGGCCAGCTCCGGCGCCTTCGAGCGGACCTGGGGCATGGACGTGGTAGCGGGCGGCGGCACCGGGTTTGAGATCTGCACCGCGGCCGCGAGCTGCAAGACGGGCACGGTCGGCGGGCTAGGCGGGGAGTTCAATCCAAACGGCGTCGCCACCGATGGGGCCGGGAACGTCTACGTCGCCGATTTCAGCAACAACCGGATCCAGGAGTTCGACTGCTCGGGCAACTTCCTGCGCGCCTGGGGCAAGGACGTGGTAGCGGGCGGCGGCACCGGGTTTGAGATCTGCACCGCGGCTGGGAGCTGCAAGGCGGGCGCGAGCGGGGGGCTGGGCGGGGAGTTCAATGGCCCAGGCGCCGACGGCGTCGCCGCCGATGCGGCCGGAAACGTCTACGTCGCCGACTTTTTCAACCGGCGGATCCAGAAGTTCGACTCCTCGGGGAGCTTCCTGCGCGCCTGGGGCAAGGACGTGGTAGCGGGCGGGGGCACCGGGTTTGAGATCTGCACCGTGGCGGCGAGCTGCAAGGCGGGCCTGCTGAGCGGGGGGCTCGGCGGGGAGCTCGAGCCCCCAGGGGGCGTCGCCGCCGATGCGGCCGGGAGCGTCTACGTCGCCGACCGGTTCAACCACCGGATCCAGAAGTTCGACTCCTCGGGGAGCTTCCAGCGCGCCTGGGGCAAGGACGTGGTAGCGGGCGGGGGCACCGGGTTTGAGATCTGCACCGCGGCGCAAAGCTGCAAGGCGGGCGCGATCGGGGGGCTGGGCGGGGAGTTCAACCTCCCCGTCGTCAGCGATGCGGCCGGGAGCGTCTACGTCACCGAGCAGGGCAACAACCGGATCCAGAAGTTCGACTCCTCGGGGAGCTTCCTGCGCGCCTGGGGCAAGGACGTGGTAGCGGGCGGGGGCACCGGGTTTGAGATCTGCACCGTGGCGGCGAGCTGCAAGGCGGGCGCTTACGGGGGGCTGGCCGGGGAGTTCATAGATCCAGCCGGCGTCGCCACCGATGCGGCCGGGAGCGTCTACGTCGCCGAGCTGAGCAACAACCGGATCCAGAAGTTCGACTCCTCGGGGAGCTTCCAGCGCGCCTGGGGCAAGGCCGTGGTAGCGGGCGGGGGCACCGGGTTTGAGATCTGCACCGTGGCTGGGAGCTGCAAGGCGGGCGCGATCGGGGGGCTGGGCGGGGAGCTCAACCTCCCCATCGGCGCGGCCACCGATGCGGCCGGGAGCGTCTACGTCGCCGACACGTTCAACAACCGGATCCAGAAGTTCCGCGGCGGCACATTTGAGATCGTAGGGCTGGTGGGCAGGATCCTCACCCTGACGGTCCCAGGGGCGGGCGAGATCGAGGTCACCGACGCGGCCGCCAGGCGCGTGAGCGCCGCGGCAAAGAAGAAGCTGCTGAAGCCCGCGAGCGCGACGGCGAGCGGCCCCGGCGCGGTCAAGGTGAAGCTGAAGCTGACCAAGCCGGCGAAGAAGAAGCTGAAGCGCAAGGGCAAGGTCAAGGTCAAGGCCGCGATCACCTACACCCCCACGGGCGGCAGCGCGTACACCGAGACCGCGAAGCTGAAGGTCAAGAAGAAGAAGTAGGGGGGCTCGGCCCGGCGAGCTCGGCCACCGGCGCCGAGCTGTGCGCGAAGCGCCTCGCCGCAGCGCCGGTGGACCGCCTTGCGGGCTCGGTTCTCCTTTCGCGTGAGAGGAACAGCGAGCGCCGGGCCGATTGAGCCGCCGGTCACTACCCCAATGGACGACGAGGAGGAGCGAGCCCGAGGCTCCCGCTTCATGCCCCGAAAGGAGGAGCGTGAACTCGCGCTGCTGCTCCCTCCTTGAAGCAGGAGCGGGGAGACTCATCCCTCCCTGCCATGCCAGAGCGGCGGCATGACCGGCCAAGACCCGATTTGTGCTCGGGCCCACGCCTTGCGACCGGCTTGGTACCCCCGGGCCCAGCCGCTACTCGGCCAGGAACCGCTCCAGCAACCGGTTGAAGCGCACCGGGCGCTCGGCCATCGGGATGTGGCCGCAGCGGTCGAAGATCACCAGCCGCGAGTCGGGCAGCAGCCGGTCGTACTCGAGCGCGTCGGGAGAGGGGATCACGCGGTCGTTGCGCCCCCATACGACCAGGGTCGGCACCCGGACGCGCTCAAGGCGGTCGAGGAAGTCGTAGCCGACCAGGGAGGCCGCGGCGGGGATGAACCCCTCGGCGCCCACCCCGTGGTGGAAGAACTCCCACAGCAGCTCCGGCCGCAGGCGGTGGGGTGCGTGGAAGATGTTTCGGAACATGATCGAGCGCAGGCGCCCGCGCCGCATCCCGCGCTCGCGCAGGCGCAGGGCGAGGGGGGTGACGGCCGCCGCCATTCGAGCCGCCACCTCGGCGGGCTCGCGCCGCATGCGGGCGGAGCTGATTCCGGCCGCCGAGACGAGCACCAGCTTCTCGACCCACTCCGGCTCGGCGATCGCGACCTCGGCCGCGATGAAGCCCCCCATCGAGTTGCCGACCAGAGCACAGGCGTGGAGGTTGAGCTGCGTGCAGAACTCGTCCACGAGTTGTCCGTAGTTCGCGATCGAGATCTCCCACGGGGGCATCGGGCTGGCGCCGAAGCCGGGGAGATCGAGCGCGATAACCCGGTGGCCCTGCGCTAAGCGGGGGATGTTCTCGAGCCAGTTCTGCCAGCTCCCGGAAAGCCCGTGGACGAGCACGAGCGGCGGTCCGCCCTCGCCCAGCTCGCAGTAGTTGACGCTCGTCCCGCCGACCTCGGTCCGGCGCAGGTGCTCGCGCCAGTCGATCCGCAGCCACTCGGGGTCGGGGTTGCCGTACGGGTCAGGGCCGTCCGCGGGGGCCGTCGCTTCGGGTGCGCGCCGCAGGTGCACGGCCATCACGCATACCCCATTCGCTCCAGGATCGGGACCTCCCGGATCTGCGGCGGCTGCAAGTGGTCCCAGAGGATCCCGCGCGGTCGATCGTAGGCGCGCTGGACGTCGATCACGGCGCGCGGCGTCGCAACCAGGTCCACGGGGAGGTCGTGCGCGGTGACCATCAGGTTCTCGCGCAGGATCTGGATCGGGTGCACGGTCGTTCCGACCACGGTGTGCTCGTCGATCTTCCCAGCCTCGACCAGCAGCGCGTACTCGAGGTCCGAGAAGCCGCCCCCCTTGCCGAGCCGCGCCCCGTTCAGGTTCACCGCCACGGAGCCGCACAGCCAGAAGTCGACCTCCGGCAGCTCCTCGTCCGCGACGACGAGGCCGTGCCTGAGCGCGCCCTTGATCGTCGCCGCCTCGCGGATCTGCTTCTGCTTCAGCTTCTTGGGGTCCAGGAGGCGGAACGGGTGCGTGTCGCGAAGCCGCGGCACCGCCATCACCACGATCTTCCCCTCCTCGAGCGCGATCCGCCGCACGTGCGTCTGCGGCGAGTCGGGGTTGGCCTTGACGACCCGGGCGCGCTTCCACAGGCGGTGCCCGGAGAGGCGCTGCGCGGCCAGCTTGGCGCCGGCGAAGTTCGGGATCCGCCCCTCGGCTCCGGGAAACCGCGACACTCCCTCGCGGTCCATCGCCTTCCAGACCGCCCGGCGGACCTGCTCCTTCGACCTCATCTAGGTTGCGGTTCCCTGCACGCCGAGGACCCGGGGTTCACCGGCCGCATGGTAGTTAGCTGAGAGAATGCTCCGATGGCCGCGGAGCGTACGTCCCTCGCCGGCACCTCGGGCACGGAGCCGACCGAGGGTGGTCGCTCTCCCGCGGCTCCCGCCGAGCGCACGCGCGAGCTGCTGCCGGCGATCGAGCCTGAGCGGACGATCACCGATTGGGGGCGCTCGGAGCGGATCGAGGGGCTGCTGGATCGCACACTGGTCGATTTCCTGTTTCGCTACTGGTTCCGCTGCGAGGTGGAGGGGATCGAGAACGTTCCTGCCGAGGGCGGTGTGCTGCTCGTCTCCAACCACTCCGGCGCGCTTCCGCCCGACGCGGCGGTGATCGCGAAGGCGATCCGCGAGGAGCACTCCGGCACCCGGCCGCTGCACATCACCGTCGAGCACTTCTTCAAGGGTTATCCGGGCTTCTCCGCGCTGATCCCGAAGATCGGGTGCGTGCCGGCGCACCCGGCGAACGTGCACCGTCTGCTGCACGACGAGCGCCAGCTCGTGCTCGTCTTCCCCGAGGGACGCAAGGGGACGGAGAAGACCTACAACCACCGCTACCAGCTGCGCCGCTTCGGGCGCGGGGGATTCGTCGAGGCGGCGGCGCGGGCGGAGGCAAAGATCGTTCCCGTGTGCGTGGTGGGGGCCGAGGAGGCGATGCCGGTCTTTGCGCAGCTCAACTTCGTGAAGCGACTCACCGGCCTCCTCTACTTCCCGATCACGCCCACCTTCCCCTGGCTCGGGCCGCTCGGGATGTTCACCTACCTGCCGGCCAAGTTCCGCATCCGGTTCCTCGAGCCGATCGACACGGCGTCGCTGACGATGGAGCCCGCGCCGGACACCGCCATGGTGCAGACCGTCGCCCAGGAGGTGCGTGCGCGCATCCAGGAGAATCTCGACGAGATGGTGGCCAGCCGCGAGTCGGTGTGGTTCGGGTGAGCGTCAGCGAGGCAACCGCGGCGAGCACCGGCGAGGGCGCCGCGGCTCACCGCGCGAAGCGCGTTCTCGTCACGGGGCTCTCCACCTACTGGGGCGGGCGCCTGGCCGAGGCGCTGGAGTCCCGCCCCGAGATCGAGGCGATCATCGGCGTCGACTCGAGTGAGCCGACCCGGGAGCTGGAGCGGACCGAGTTCGTCAAGGTCGGAAACCAGCACGCGGTGATCGAGAAGATCGTGCGCGCGGCCGAGCTCGACACCGTCGTCGACACGCGCCTTGTCGTCGACTCGATGACCACGGCGCCCCGCCTCGCGCACGAGAACAACGTCATCGGCACGATGAACATCCTCGCCGGCTGTACCGGCGCGGACTCGCCGGTGCGCAAGCTCGTCTTCAAGAGCTCCGCCCACTACTACGGGTGCGAGCAGGATGACCCCGGCTTCTTCACGGAGGAGATGCGCCGCCCGCATCAGCCGCGCACGGCGATCGAACGCGACGTCGTAGAGGCGGAGGAGAGCATGTCGGAGTTCGTACAGCGGCGCCCCGACGTGGCGGTGACCGTGCTGCGCTGCACGAACGTGCTGGGGTCGGACATGCGGACGTCCTTCACCCGCATGCTCGCCCTGCCGCTCGTCCCGATGATCCTCGGCTTCGACCCCCGCTGCGAGTTCGTCCACGACGACGACGTGGTGCAGGCGCTCGAGCACGCGGTCTTCAAGCACATGCCGGGCACCTACAACGTCGCGGCCGACGGCGTGCTCGCGCTGTCGGAGGTGATCGGGCTGCTTGGGAAGCGCCCGATCCCGATCCTCCCGCCGTGGGGAACGGGAGCGTTCGCGGCCCCGCTTCGGCGCCTCGGCTTCCGGATCCCCGACGAGATGGTCAACCAGCTCCGGTTCGGCCGCGGGCTCGACAACCGCAAGCTCAAGGCGGCGGGGTTCCGCTACGGGTACACGTCGCGCGAGGCCGTGCTGAAGCTCGGCGAGCACCTGCGGCTCGACCCGGTGATCCGGGGGCACGAGCCCGCCTACACGTACGAGAGGGAGGTCGAGGAGTTCCTCAGGTGGAGCCCGCACGTGCGCCGCGAACGACGCGAGATGGACGAACCCCTCGGCCTATAGCAAACCCGGCCGCGGCGCAGGCGGAGCCGAGTACGCGGCCGGAATGATGGTGGCTCGCGCAAGGGGGTTTGCACGCGGGGTCGAATCAAGACACGCAGCGCCGGCTGCCTACACTTATTCGCCATCGAGCGGCTGACGAACATAGGAACCAGGGTCCAGGTCGCCCTCGTGGCCGCGCTCGCGCTGCTGCTCGTTGCGGCGGTTGGAGCCTACGCGTGGGACGCGAGCAAGAAGGATCAGATCGCCGAGGGCGTGACGATCGGGGGCATCGACGTCGGCGGGCACAGCACCGGCGAGGCCGAGGCGCGGGTCCGCCAGGACCTGGTCGAGCCGATCAACCATCCGGTGCATGTCAGCTTCGAGAGCGAGCGCTACACGCTCACCCCGGAACAGCTCAAGGTCCGCGCGGACGTCGACGGAATGGTCGACGAGGCCGTGGACGCGAGCCGCGACGGCGGGATTCTCGGGCGGCTGTGGCGGTACGCGTCGGGCGGCGAGCTCGACAGCGAAGTCGACCCGCGGATCTCCTACTCGAACGACGCCCTCCAGGGCTTCCTCGAGGGGGTCGCCGGGAAGATCAACCGCGAGCCGCGCGATGCGACCGTCGAGCCCACCCCGACCGACCTGACTCCCGTCCCCGAGCAGGCCGGGGTCACGGTGCGAGCGGAGGACCTCCGGGAGCGCGTCGAGGCCGCGCTGCAGTCGCCGAGCTCCCGCGTCGTCGAGGCGCCGGTCGACAAGGTCCAGCCTGAGGTGACGACCGATGAGCTGGCCGGCCAGTACCCGAGCTACATCACGATCGACCGCGGTGGCTTCGCGCTGCGCCTGTTCGAGGACCTGGAACTGTCCAAGGAGTACACGATCGCGGTCGGCCAGGTCGGCTACGACACTCCGGCGGGCCTGTACCACATCCAGAGCAAGCAGGTGAACCCGACCTGGAGCGTCCCCAACTCCGACTGGACCGGCGACCTGGCGGGCCAGGTGATCCCGCCCGGGCCCGACAACCCGCTCAAGGCCCGCTGGATGGGGATCTTCGGCGGGGCCGGGATCCACGGCACCGACGACGTCGGCTCGCTCGGCAGCGCCGCCTCGCACGGCTGCATCCGGATGGCCGTGCCGGACGTGATCGAGCTGTACGACCAGGTCGACGTGGGGGCTCCGGTCTACATCTTCTAGCGGCAGGCTTGGCCGCGGTGGTGGCGAAGCAGATGCCGTGGCTGCCGCAGACGACGATCGCGACCCGCTGAGCCCGTCGTGGCGCGACGCCCTGGCGCGGTTCGACCGTGACCTGGTCGCGCGGGGAGCGCCGGCGAGCACGAGGCGCGCGTACCGCGTGGACCTCGAGGGGCTCGCGAGCTGGGCCGCTGGCCGGGGGCTCGAGCCCGATTCGGTGTCCTACCGCCAGCTGCGCGGCTACGCCGCGGCGCTGTCGGAGCGCGGGCTCGCGCGCGCCAGCGTCGCGCGCAAGCTGGCGGCCGTGCGCAGTCTGTACGCGCATCTGGTCGCGGTTGGGGAGGCGGCGCAGAACCCGGCGGAGCTGCTCCCGAACCCGAAACGCGGATCGCGGCTGCCGCGCGTGCTCGGCCGCCGCGAGGTCGAGGGGCTGCTCGAGCGGATCCCGGCGGGCACGCCGCTGGAGCTGCGCGACCGCGCGATGTTCGAGCTCGCGTACTCCTGCGGGCTTCGCTGTAGCGAGATCATCGTGCTCGACGTGGGCGACCCCGATTTCGACGCCGAGGTGCTGCGCGTGACCGGGAAGGGATCGAAGACGCGGCTGGTCCCGATCGGCGAGCCGGCGCAGCGTGCGCTCGACCGCTACCTGGCAACCGCGCGGCCAGCGCTGGAGGCGGGGCGGGACGGGGGCGCGCTGTTCCTCTCGCGCCGGGGGCGTCGCCTGTCGCCCTCCGACGTTCGCCGCCGGCTCGAGTGCTGGGTGCGGGAGGCCTCGCTCGCGAGCGGGATCTCCCCGCACACGCTGCGCCACTCCTTCGCGACGCACCTGCTCGAGGGAGGCGCCGACCTGCGCTCGATCCAGGAGCTGCTCGGGCACGCCAGCGTCTCGACAACGCAGGTCTACACGCGCGTCGAGCCCTCGCGCCTGCGGCGCGAGTACTCGCGGGCACACCCGCGTGCGTAGCCTGATCGAGCATGCCGCGTTGCACGCATGGACAACCGGCGGGGTGCGAGAGCTGCTGGGATAACGTGTACGGCCGGAGGGGGCCAGCGGGCCGATGGAGACCAAAGTCAAGGAAGTAGAGCTTCGAGAGCTCTGGCGCCGCGCCAACGTCGATGGCGACGAGCGAGCGCGCGAGCGGCTGGTCGTCGCGTACTCGCCGCTGGTCAAGTACGTCGCCGGCCGCATGGCGTCGAGCCTCCCCTCGCACGTCGAGGAGGCCGACCTGATCTCCTATGGGCTGCTCGGATTGATCGGGGCGATCGAGCGCTACGAGCCCGAGCGGGAGATCAAGTTCGAGACCTTCGCCGTGTCGCGGATCAAGGGCGCGATCATCGACGAGCTGCGCTCGCTCGACTGGGTCCCGCGCTCCGTCCGCGCCCGCGCCCGCGAGATCGAGAAGGCGCACGCCAGGCTCGAGAACGATCTTCAGCGCTCGCCGACCGAGGAGGAGATGGCCAAGAAGCTGGACATGGACCTCGAGGAGCTCCGCGACGCGCTGCTCGAGATCGCCAACTCCTCGATCCTGGCGCTGGACGATCTGTGGACGGTTGCCGATCCCGGCGGGGGACAGATCTCGCTGCTGGACACGATCCACGATCCCCACGCGGTCGACCCCCAGCAGGAGATCGACGCAACGGAGCTCAAGAATCGCCTCGCCGACGCGATCGAGTCGCTCCCCGACCGGGAGCGCCTGGTGATCGCCCTCTACTACTACGAGAGCCTGACCCTGCGTGAGATCGGTGAGGTCCTCGGGGTGACGGAGTCGCGCGTCTCCCAGCTTCATACGAAGGCCGTGATCGGCCTCCGATCGAACCTTAAGACAGCCGTGTAGCGCATATATTGCGTTTATGGCGCACCCGCCGGACCGGATCCGGAACGTCGCCCTGATCGGCCATCGCGGCACGGGGAAGACGAGCCTCAACGAGGCGATCCTGTTCGAGGCCGGGGTGGTCAACCGCCTCGGGCGGGTCGAGGACGGGAGCACCGTCTCCGACGCGGAGCCGGACGAGCAGGAACGGGAGATGTCGATCGGGGCCGGCGCCGCCTCGTTCGAGCACGCCGGCCGCAAGATCAACCTGATCGACACGCCGGGGGAGTCGAGCTTCATCGCCGACACCCTGGCCAGCCTCAGGGTGGTGGACGCGGCCGTCGTGGTCGTCAACGCCGTGATGGGCGTCGAGGTCCACACCGAGCGCCTGTGGGGTCGGGCCGACGAGGAGGGGCTGGCGCGGCTCGTGTTCGTGAACATGCTCGACCGGGAGCGCGCCGACTTCTTCCGCACCCTCGACTCGCTGAAGGAGGCGTTTGGGCCGCACGTCGTGGCGACCGAGATCCCGATCGGCTCCGAGCACGAGGTGCGAGGGGTGGTCGACCTGATCGACATGAAGGCGTTCGAGTATGAGGGCGAGGCGCGGGGCAACGCGAAGGAGATCCCCGTCCCCGACGAGCTCGCTGCCCAGGCGGAGGAGTACCGCGAGAAGCTGATGGACGAGGTGGCGGAGAACTCCGATGAGCTGATGGAGCGCTACCTCGAGGGGGAGGAGATCTCCCACGAGGAGATCGTCACGGTGCTGAAGCAGGGTGTCACCGGCGGCAAGCTGTTCCCGGTCACCTGCGGGGTGGCGACCAGGAACCTCGGCACCAACCGCCTGCTCGAGGCGCTCGTGGAGGACCTTCCCTCGCCCGCGATGCGCGGCGCGGTCACGGCGCGGGGGGCGGACGGCGAGGAGCTCGAGATCGAGCCCGACCCCGACGGCGACCTGGTCGCCTACGTCTTCAAGACGCTCGCGGACCCCTACGCAGGGCGCATCAACCTGCTCCGCGTCCACTCGGGGGTGCTGAAGAGCGACTCCCAGGTCACCAACATCACGCGGCGCGCGAAGGAGCGGATCGGCCAGCTCTCGGCGCCGGGCGGCAAGGAGATGGACCCGGTCGACGAGCTCGGCCCCGGCGACATCGGCGCGGTCGCGAAGCTGAAGCAGACGCGCGCCGGCGACGTCCTCGCCACCAAGGACGCCGGTATCTCGTTCCCGCTGCTCGAGCTGCCCGCGCCGGTCATGGCATTCGCGTTCGAGCCGAAGACGAAGGGCGACGAGGAGAAGGCGGTTGCCGCGATGAGGCGGCTCGAGGAGGAGGACCCGACCCTCGACGTCCACCGCGACCCGCAGACCGGAGAGCAGATCATCGCCGGCCTGACCCAGGTCCACGTCGAGGTGATCACCGGCCGGATGAAGCGCCGCTTCGGGGCCGAGATCAGCCTCAAGCCGCCCCAGGTCCCCTACATCGAGACGATCCGCAAGCCCGCCAAGGCGCACGGGCGCTACAAGAAGCAGACGGGCGGGCGCGGCCAGTTCGGCGACTGCCACATCGAGATCTCGCCCGCGGACTCCGGTAGCGGATTCGAGTTCGAGAACAAGATCAAGGGCGGGGTGATCCCGAGCGGGTTCATCCCGGCGGTCGAGAAGGGGATCGAGGAGGCGATGCAGGGCGGCGTGCTCGCCGGGTATCCGGTCAAGGACGTGCACGTGCGGCTGTACGACGGCCAGCACCACAGCGTCGACTCGTCGGAGATGGCGTTCAAGATCGCCGGCTCGAAGGCCTTCAAGCAGGCGGCTGCCGAGGCCGACGCGGTGCTGCTCGAGCCGATCATGGTGATGACGATCTCCGTGCCGGAGGAGTCGGTCGGCGACGTGATCGGCGACCTCAACTCGCGGCGCGGGAGGCCGCTCGGGATGGAGCCGAAGGGCTCGGTGACCGAGGTAAAGGCCGAGGTGCCGATGGCGGAGGTGCTCGACTACGCGCCCGACCTGCGCGCGATCACCGGCGGGCGCGGCGACTTCACGATGGAGTTCGAGCGCTACGAGGAGATCCCGGGGCACCTCGCCCAGGAGGTGATCGACGAGGCCAAGCAGCGCGAGGAGGAGAAGGTCAAGGCGTGAGCCCCGGGCGGGGCGGCCACGCTCGCCTGGTCGTCAACGTCGACGGCGGCGCGAGGGGGAACCCGGGCCCGGCGGCGATCGCCGCGGTCGTTTCGACGCCCGACGGCGAGGTGCTGGAGGAGCGCAGCGAGCGGATCGGCAAGGCGACCAACAACGTCGCCGAGTACCGGGCGCTACTGCTGGGCCTCGAGCGGGCCCGCGCGCTGGGCGCGAGGGAGGTCGAGCTGGTCGGCGACTCGGAGCTCGTCGTGCGCCAGGTGGAGGGCGACTACAAGGTCAAGGACCCCGAGCTGCGCAAGCTCAACGCGGGGGTCGTGAAGGCGCTCGCGGACTTCGAGCGCTGGGCGATCCGCCACGTGCCGCGCGACGACAACGAGGCCGCCGACGGCCTCGTCAACGCCGCGCTCGACGCCGATTCCTAGCCAAGGGCCGGGGCTATACTGGCCCCGCGATGCGGCTGTAGCTCAGTTGGCTAGAGCGTCTGCTTGCCATGCAGAAGGTCGTGGGTTCGAATCCCATCAGCCGCTTGTCCCCGATCCCTCGAGGAAGGCGATCACCTCGCGGGCGCAGCGCACCGGGTCGTCCTCCCACACGAAGTGCCCGGCGCCCTCCACGATCACGAGCTTCGCGCCGGGGATCTCCTTGCCGAACCGGTAGGCGCCGGCTACGGGCGCGTAGTCGTCGTTCTCACCCCACAGCACCAGCGTCGGGACCTCCAGCTCGGCCAGCCTGCCCTCGTAGGGCTCGAGCTTCTCGAAGTCGCCGGAGCGGTACAGCTCCAGCTTCCCGCGGCGCCCCTCCTCGGTCGAGAATCCCTTCCAGTACTCGTCCACGGCAGTCTGATCGAAGCCCGAGCCCATCTGGCCGAGCATCGCGGTGAGGCCATCGCGCGAGACGCTGTCGATCAGCGCCTCACCCTGTCCCTCGGTCCGCAGCGCCGCCGCCATCCCGTGCCATTCGCCGTCGGGAAAGAAGCCGGTGTTGCTGACGATCAGGCCGCTGAGCGGCACGGAGCGGTCGAGCACCCAGCGCATGCTGATCAGGCCGCCCCAGTCGTGGTTGACGAGCACTACGCGCTCCAGGTCGAGTGCGCCGCGAAAGCGCTCCAGGGCCTCGACGTGGCGCTCCCACGTGGCGGGAGGGTCGGGGAGCGAGTCCCCGTACCCCTGCAGGTCGGGCGCGATCGCGCGCCGGCCGCTCGCCGCGACGGCCGGGAGCAGGTGCCGCCACATGTACGAGCTCTCGGGGAAGCCGTGCACGAGCAGCACGGGGTCCGCCTCGGAGGGCTCGTCCGGGAGCGCCTCGCGGTAGGCGATCCCGCCCTCTCGCTTGAGCTCGACCTCGATCATCGCTGGTCGGGGCGGACCCTATCCGGCTCGCTACGCTAGTCGCGCGGCGCCTTGGCGGAGTGGTTACGCAGCGGCCTGCAAAGCCGTTTACGCCGGTTCGATTCCGGCAGGCGCCTCTCCGATGCTGCTGGTCCTCGCGATCGCCTCCCTTTTCTTCCTCCCGAGCCCGTGGGGGGTCGTCGCCGTGGTCGCAGCGGCGTGCGTCGAGGTGCTCGAAGTAGCCTTCTGGCTGCGCTTCTTGCGCCGCTACCGGATCCGGTCAGGCGCGGAGGCAATGATCGGCACCCGGGGCGAGGTGCTCGAGAGCTGCTCGCCCGACGGACGCGTGCGGGTGGGGAGTGAGATTTGGAACGCTCGCAGCGAGACCCCTGTCACCGCGGGTCAGTTCGTCCGGATCACAGCGCTCGACGGCCTCACCCTGTCGGTGGAACCCCTGGAGGAGAGCGAGTGAGGGTCCGCCTGCGGACACGGAAAGGGCCCCGAGTGCTCGGGGCCCCTGTATCCGTAAGGACGTGCCGCCAGAGGCTTGCCTCTGGCCCGTCGGTCCTCAAGTCTCGCCGGGCATATCCACCCTGGCTTGCAATAACTTAACACTTCGACCCGCGGAAAGTTTCACCTTCCGTTGCAGCGGCCGGCTCGTTGCAAGCCGCACGAGTGCGCCCGGAAGCGCGCAAATTGCGCAGTCGGCTCGGGCCCCGATCCGGCTCGGCTCGTGTGGGGCGGTCGCCCTGTGAGTGTTCCCTAGCAGCATTCCCGGTCCCGGTCGCACGCAAGCGACGCCCTCGCGCACGCCGAATTAGGATGCCCACATGAAGTACGTGATCACGGGCGGGTCGGGGTACATCGGTGGCCGCCTGACCGAGCTGCTCGCGCAGCGCGACGAGACCGAGCGGGTCGTGAACCTCGACGTTCGGCCCCCCGACGTCCCGTGGCCGAAGTCGGAGTACGTGCAGGGCGATGTCCGCGATCGCGCCGCGGTGCGAGAGCTGCTCGAGCGCGAGCGCCCCGACGCCCTGGTCCACCTCGCCTTCCTGCTCAATCCGATCCACGACGAGGCGCTGATGTACGACATCGACGTCAACGGGACGCTCGCCGTGCTCGAGGCAGCCTCCGAGGCGGGCACGGAGCAGGTGCTCGTGACCTCGTCCGCGTCGGCCTACGGCGCCTTCCCCGACAACCCGGTGCCGATCGCCGAGGACCATCCGGTGCGCGGCCAGCCCGACTTCTCCTATGCCCGCGACAAGGCCGAGGCCGACCGCGTGTGCCAGCTGTGGGCCGCGGATCACCCCGACCGGGTGATGACGATCGTCCGCCCCACGATCGTCTTCGGTCCCAACGTCGACAACTACATCTCGCGGGCGTGGGAGAACAGCGCCTTCATCCCGGTGATGGACGGGGTGGAGGCCGAGCTGCAGCTCGTCCACGAGGACGACGTGGTGACCGCGATCGCCGGGCTCCTCGACGGACGGCACGCGGGCGCCTACAACGTCGCGGCCGACGGCACGATGACGTGGCGCGAGTCCGCCGAGAAGATCGGCCTGAGGGTGCGGGAGATGAGGTTCAGCACCGTGTACCGGATCTACTCGTGGGCGTGGCGGCTGCACGCGCCGAGGGTCGAGTCCCCGCCCGGCAACCTGCACTTCCTGCATCACTCGTGGGTGGTCTCGAACGAGAAGCTCAAGGCGACGGGGTGGGAGCCGGCGTACGACACGCGCGGGGTCTTCGAGCAGGCGATGCGGGCGAAGGGGCTGATCGAGGCCCGGATGAAGCCCGCTGCTACGCTGCGCGCCGCGGGCGCTTAGCTCAGTTGGGAGAGCGCCGGCTCGACAAGCCGGAGGTCACTGGTTCGAGTCCAGTAGCGCCCACCTCCCGATGGAACCACTCATAGCAGCCCTCGCGGGCGGCGCGGTCGGAGCCGCGCTTGCGGCGCTTGCACGCGTGCCCGCCCAGGTGAGGGCGAACAACCGCCTCATGGACGAGTACGACCAGGAGCTCGGCAACTGGGTCGCGGATGAGTCCGTGCGGCTGGAGCGCGAGCTGAAGCGGGTGACGAAACGGTACACGGAGTCCGGCAAGCAGGGCGAGATCGGACACGCTCGGGCCCTGGCGCAGGTCAAGGAGGAGTCGCTGTGCGCGTACCGCGACTCCGAGCTCGCCGCCGAGCACCGGCGCGCGGCCCTGCGCGACCGCGAGGGCTGGCAGCAGGAGCTGTGGCGCTGGGTGACCGCCCGCGGACAGCTTCCACCGCTCCGCACGCCGCGCAAGGTGCGGCCGATCGTGGACACCTGGCGCGAGCCGGTCAGCTTCGGGCAGATCAGCGCCCAGGTCAACGACCCCACCGGGCGCGACCTCGACGAGATCCTCGCCGAGCTGGCGCAAAAGCAGGCGAGCGGTGAGGGCGAGCTGCCCCCGCTCCCGGAGGATGCCGGGGGCGAGGGTCGCCGGGCCGCCCGCGCCGTGCCCGAGGGCACCCGGAACGGCGAGCAGGTGCCACACGGGAGCTAGCTCGCTCCCCCTGCGTGCGGCCGGCACCATACGATTGGCCGGTGGTGGCTAAGGCGACCGTCGACCGCAGGCCCACGCTTGTCGACGAGGCCGAGCAGGCCCTGCGGCGCTGGTTCGCCCCGGGGCGCCACCGCCCCGGCGACCGGCTGCCGCCCGAGCACGACCTGGCGGGCATGCTGGGTGTGTCCCGCGGCACGCTGAGGGTTGCCCTGGAGCGGCTGGAGCGCAGCGGCGAGATCGTGCGCCGGCAGGGCAGCGGCACATTCGTGGGTCGAGTGGCCGGCGAGAGCTCCTTCAGCGCCGGGCTCGAGCTGCTGGAGTCCTACTCGCTGCTCGCGTCGCGCCAGGGCCTCGACCTGTCGGTCAGCGACATGAGCATCTCCACCGAGCTGGTGAGCGAGGACATCGGCGGCGAGCTGGGGCTCGAGCCGGGCACCCCAGCGCCCGTGGTCGAGCGCATCCTCGTGGCCGACGGCCGGCCGGCCGCGCACATGCGCGACTGGCTGCACCCCGAGCTCGACCTTCCGCCGACGGACGAGCTCGAGCAGGCGCTGGGACGAGGGAACATGGTGCTCGACGTGCTCGTCGACCGCGACGTGCCGGTGGCCTTCGCGCGCACGGACGTGATGCCGAGGCTCCTCGAGCGGGGAGATCCGCTGGCCGAGGCGCTGGCCGTGAAGCCGCCGATCGCGGTGCTGGAGCTGGCGGACACGATGCACCTCGCCTCAGGCGACGCCGTGCAGCACGGGATCAGCGTGTTCGCCCCAGGCCGCCTGGCCGTGCACGTGATGCGCGGCCTCGCGTCGTCCGAGCCCGAGCAGATCTCGCCCTCGGACTGACCCACCCGTGGTCGCGGTCGCGCTCGGAGTCGGCACCGCACTGTGCTGGGGCCTCGCCGACTTCCTCGGTGGCCTTCGCACCCGCCGGCTGACGCTCGCCGCGGTCCTGCTCGTGAGCCAGCTCACCGGCCTGGCGGCGATCGCGGCGGCGGTGGCGGCCGGGAACCTGGACGCCCCGGCGGTGGGCGACGTGGCTCCCGCGGCGGTCGCGGGCGCCTGCCAGCTCGCGGGGATCGCGGCGCTGTACCGCGCGCTCGCGATCGGCACGATGAGCGTGATCTCGCCGATCTCGGCGAGCGGGGCGGCGGCGCTTCCGGTGATCGTCGGGGTCGCCACCGGGGAGCGCCCGGGCGCCCTCCAGGTCGTCGGGATGGCGGCGGCGTTCGCCGGCGTCACGCTGGCCTCCCGGACGCCCGACCCGGCGGCGGGCGGCGGGGCGTCGCGGAACGGACTCGCGCTCGCGGCCGTCGCGGCGCTCGGGTTCGGCGGCTTCTACGTCGGCATGGACATCGCGGTGGACGAGGTGGAGCCCTTCTGGGCGCTGCTCGCAGCGCGCGCGAGCGCCGGCGCCGTGCTCGTGGCCGTGCTGCTGTGGCTGCGCCCGCAACTCGGGGCCGGCCCCGCCGAGCTGCCGACGCTCGCCCTGATCGGCCTGCTCGACGTCGGCGCCAACGCCTGCTTCACGCTCGGCGCCGAGACGGGGCTGGTCAGCGTGGTGGCGGTGCTGGCGTCGCTGTACCCGGTTGGCACGGTGCTGCTGGCGCGGGCGCTTCTGGGGGAGCGGCTGGTCGCGCTGCAGGCTGCCGGAGTCACGCTCGCGCTCGCGGGCGTGGCCCTGATCGCCGCCGGCTGAGCGCGCCGCAGCGCGGCGCACAATGTACCTTTTTGTTCAATCCCTGGATATAGTTGGCGCGAGGAGAGCGAATTGGCGATCGCCACGACCGAGGCCACGACGATCGGGCACAGCGACTCGCAGGTTGCGGGCGGCATGCCGGCCCAGCATGCGATCGCCCGCGACCCGGACGGCACGGTCTGGGCCGTGTGGCCCGACGCCGCACCCGGGGCGCTCCAGTGCGCGCGCTCCGCGGACGGCGGTGCGAGCTTCGAGCCCGCCGGCCAGTCCGAGGCCCTTGCCCCCGTGCGGAGCGCCTCCATCGCCTTCGACGAGCAGGGCGCCGCCGACCTCGTGTACGTGGGGGAGGCGCAATACGTCTTCTACCGCAAGGGCGACCGGCCGCAGCCGGACGCGCTGCACTGGTCGATCCGGGTGCGCCTGCACGACGTGCCTGCGCTCGCGTCGCCGAACGCTGTTGCCTTCCTCGAGGGCGACAAGACGCGCGTGCACGCGGTGTGGAGCCGCGGCGAGGAGTGGTGTTGCGCCTACCACGTGCCGCTGAAGGTGGACCCCGAGCGCGACATCTGGATGCTCACCCGGGAGCAGATCGCCGGCCCCTTCGGCGCGGTCGGCCAGCCCACTCCCTGCATCGACCTCGATGCGGCCCACGGCCTGTGGCTCGCGGCGTGGGCGGGTGACGAGGGCGTGCGGGTGATGCACGCCCCCGATCGCGGCGGGCGCTGGCTGTGGGACGACGGCCGCCCGCTCGAGACCGGGCCCGCCGTGGAGGGATCGCTCGCGGCCACGATCGCGGGGGACGAGTTCATCGTCATGCATGGGGGCGAGCCCGGCGTGCTGCACTGTCGCGCGGTGCGCGCCGCCGGGGACGCTTCGGCGCACGAAAAGGGAGCG
>Ga0184637_10001054_pt1 | contig 19205 bp, 28 predicted proteins | sample PLM3_127_b2_FD_133143 | JGI IMG/M metagenome (GOLD analysis project Ga0184637, IMG submission 133143) | Groundwater sediment microbial communities from an aquifer in East River, Colorado, USA - PLM3_127_b2 | ecosystem: Environmental > Terrestrial > Soil > Riparian zone | place: USA: East River...
CGGATTCGGCTCTTGCTGGAACGCGATGTCGATGACGCCGCTCTTCGTGATGTGCGGCGCGAGCGCGTTCAGATCCACCGAGCGGTACGACTCGACTTCGAAGGCGTAGTCGAGCAAGAGCATCCGTCGCCCGGCGAGTTGCATGTAGGCGATCGCTGTGCCGATGGTGAGCGGCGGCACTTCTCGGCAACGTCGCTTGCTCTGTCGCACGATCTTGAAGTTGCCAGGACCCAACGGGTCGACGGTCGTGATCTCACCAGCCGCGAACTCACCGCCAGGCGTGCCGATGATCAGCCGCTCAGCTGCGGCCAGCCAGTTGATGTCGTTGACTTCGTCGGCTGCGACGATGCTTGAGATCGCAGAATCCGGAGTCACCAATCCGAAGAAGTCTGGCGCATGATCGGCGAACGAGTCAGGCACGGATGCCCACAATCTGAGCTTGCCAGCCCACCACAGGCGGCTGCGAAAGAGCCTCACCGAGCGCGGGAATTCTGTGGTGTCTGACCAGGCACCGAGCGACCAGCGCTGCGTCGCATTCCGGATGGCAACTCCACCTGACGTGTAGGCGCCGTAGCCAGTGCTATCGACGCCTGCGAGTTGAAATGTGTTGGCGGCGACGCCGGCGGCACGATACCAGCGCCGGTTGACCTCGATCATGCCGACGACGTCATTGATGTAGATCAGGTCGTTATTGTTGAAGCCGTGCGCGTTCGACGTGACGACCGCAGGATTCGCCTGCGTGATGTTCGTGATGACGCGAGCGACGCCGGCATCGATCACCTCGGCCGGCAATTGTGTGATGACGAGTGCCGTCACGTTCAAGCTGCTGCCGAATGCCGTGATGGTGGCGATGCCATAGCCAGGGTCCTGAAACTCCCAGAACACGCCCGTCGGCCCGTCGCGCTCGCTGCCGCTCGTATGGATCGGCGGCGATTCGCCGGTGGTCGCAGCGTTCAAGGCCTTGTAAGTGACGCCATCGAAGCGCCTGAACGCGCCGGCGGCGATCACCTCGGCGGCGAGCCATGGCGTGACGTTGAAGTTCTGCGCCTGGATCCGGATGAGCCGGCCGACGTCAGTCGACACAAAGAGCGCCTTGTTCGCCCTGACCGTCACCGAGCCGATGAACGCGGACGCCCACACGACTCGATCGGGGTCGAAGTTCTGATCTAGGAATGGACCGTTGCCGACGCCGTTGTTGATGCTGCTCGCCACAGCCGCACCCGAGGTGTGCTGATACGGCTGAATGATCCAGCGCGTGTCGGCAAAGCGGGTGAGCGTGCGCGTGATCTGCGTCCGGCAGGCAATGTATAGCACGTCGCCCGCTTGCTCGAATTGCAGCAGGAGCTGCCCGAGATCGCCCCTCAATTGACTCAAGCCGTAAGGGCTCGGGATCTCGTAGATATCCCCGGCCGGCATCGGGTGCCAGAAGGTCGCGTTCGGCGGCACCTGATTGATGTGGTCGAGCTTGCAGTAGTAGTTGACGCCGACCTCAACCACGAGATCGCCGACGACGTAGTTGACGGCGTTCGACCAGGCGGCAACACCTGCCACCAGCAATTGACCGTGTTGCGTGAAAAAGCGAATGCGCGAAGAACGAAATTCGAGCACGAACGCCTGCGTCGAGGAGAACTCGAAACGCCTGATCCACGAACTCTTCAGCGAGCTATCGGCTGCCGCTACGAACCGGGAGCCGCCGCGGCGCTGAGCCGGACCCTGCACCAGCGTGATGAAACCTTCGAGGAGATGGCAGCCGCTCTGATACTTCGCGATGTCGGTGCGGCCTTCGAGCGTTGGTGAGAGCTCGCCCGCATTGAATGACTGGAAGGCCGGCGAAGCCTTCACGACGATGTCCGCGCTAGGACCCAGGTGTCATCCGCGATCTTTTGCGGAGCCGATTCGAGCGCGTTCGCCCTGGCTGCTTCTCGGATCGCCAGTTTGTAGTCGGCCATGGCGAGCTGCCGCTTGCTGTCAGATTGAGTGATCCGCTCGCAGCACTCGTAGGCCAGGCGCGAGGAGAGTGCCTCTGTGAAGGCTGAATCGAAGAGCCCGGTATCAGTGACGTCGATGATGTAACGGATCGGGAGCGGCGCGCCGTAGTGCGTGAGGATCTTGCGACCCTCGATCGAATACATCTCGGTGCTCGAGTTGACGTAGTCGGAGAGATCGGCGCCGACGTGCAATTCACCGATTTGGATCACGCGCAGGCAATCAGCCGGTTGCTGGTACTGATGCCCGAAGCCTGAGATCGGCGGCGTGCTGAGTTCGGCGAGCGATGCGCGGCTGAGTGAGAATTTCCACCGATGCCGCCTGAGCTCGGCCTGGCGCACGATGTCGTAGGCGCGAAGCATGACCGACGCATTCACCGTGTCGTCGGTGAGATTGATGATCGTGCCGGGAGCGCCCAGCTTATCTAACGCACGATTGCAAATCCCGACACTGCTTGCCATGGGGCGCGAGCGTTCACGAGACGAGGAACGGATTCAACGCCGACCGCGGCGCCGACAGAAAATGAGGTAGTACCCGCCGCCCGGAGTCGTGCCCGCTGCGTTCGCGTCTGTCAAATCTGCAGCCCCATCGATGACGATCGAGCCAGATGCGATGAGCGCGCCAAGTGCGGTGAGGCTCGCCGAGCCCGCGATCACAAGGCTACCAGCCGCTTCCAAGTCATTTTCATCACCACTCGTGAGGTCGGCGATTCCGGTGATCGAGAGATCGCCAGCCGCCAGTAGAGCGCCGATCGCGTCAAGCTCGGCTGAACCCGCTATTGAGAGGCTGCCGATCGCAGCAATGTCGTCGGTCGCAGCGCTAGTGAGGTCCGCGTTACCGATGATGAAGATGGACCCCGCGGCAAGCAGCTGCCCGATGGCATCGAGGTCCGCAGATCCTGAGATGGATAGCGCGCCAACGGCGACCAGCGCGCCGCTCGCATCCAAGTCCGCCACACCGCTGATCGAGATAGCGCCGACCGCAACGAGCGAACCGAGTGCATCGAGGTCTGCGGCGCCTGTAATCGAGAGCACGCCGGCGGCTACGAGCGAGCCAGTTGCGTCAAGATCGGCGGCGCCAGTGATGGAAAGCTCGCCGGTAGCCGACATATCGTTGCCGCCAGCCGCTGGCGTATCGGTGAACGCACGCTGACTGTTGCGCTTTCGGCCTCTGGCGGCCGGCACTGTGAACGGGGCGCGGGTATTGCCGGAATCAGCGCCGATCTGGAAATCTTCGCCTTCCTTGAACACCAGGATCATCGTGATCCCGACATCCGGACCAAGCGTTGCTTCCGTCAGCGTCACATTGCCAGTGGCGACTGGGTACTTCTGGCAGAGCTGCACGAATGTCATCGAGGCGTCTAATGCAGCGGTATTGCGATACTGTTTGTTCCCGAGTCTGGACCATCTACCTGGCGTGGTAAGCGTCCATTCGTTGTCATCTGACGAAGCAATGCAGGCGATGGCGACTGTGTTCTGCGACTGCGGCGTGACACCGACAACTGTAAATCCGCTGCCTGACTGTTCTCCAAGTGCAGGCGACTGATCGAGAGCCCAACGATTGGCCGGATTGGTGCCACGAAAGACGTGCATGACACCAATCATCGTTTCCGTAGAGCCGGTGACGGTAAACGACGGGCTTCCTGTCCAAGCGCCGTTGAAGCGGCAGAAAAACGCCGCGACTTTCCGGAACGGAGTGGCGGTTATGTGCGAGGTACACTTGATCCATGCCTGCCCGCCAGTAGCCAAAACCGCCCAAACACCAGTGCTCTGGCGATCAACTACGAATACAACCACCAAATCGCCGACATTCATCGGCTCGGCTGGCGGCGCGATGGTTACTGTGGGGCCGATACCGCTGGTGGCCGGGTCAAACGCTAGATTGCTGGAACTCGCTATCCAGCGCGGGAAGTCCGGATAGTCTGTAGGCGGCGGCCGGTTGACGCTGCGGAATCGCTTGGGCCTCAGTCTGCCGTCGTCAGCCATTTACATCGGCCCGCGGATCATCGGCTGATCGCGCAGACGCTGCGGAGAGCCGACCCCGGTGGCGCCACCGCTGCCACCGCCAATTTCCTTGTACGCGACCAGAGCCGCAGCCGAGCCGCGGTGCGCGGCCGTAATTGCCCAATCCGCGGAGTCGGTCGTGCCGGTCGAAACGATTCGACGGATCGCTGAGAACATCGAGTGGAGGGAACCATCCTCTTGCTCGAAGATCTGGGTGAAGGCGCCGTCAGGCGTCAACGTGATGGCGCCGGAACCATTAAGATCAACGCCGCCCATAAATAGGGCTGCTCCAGCAGAGGTGGCGTTGCCGGACGTTGCTGAGGCCGCATCGTCCGTCGCGTTGCCGGTGCTGTTGGTGTTCTCGACGCGACTCACATCCCAACCGACGTCGGTGCTGTATTCATCGGTCGCCAAGCCCCAGAAGGTCCCTGCAGCACCGGCAACCTGCATCGTGCAACTGCCGGCCCCAGTCACCAGGCACGACCAGATTCCGATAGAAATGAATTCGCCCGCGCCGATGTCGAAGCGCAGTTCCGTGTCGAGCGAGATGGCGCCTATCGTCGCGGTGCCGGCTGATTTCGTGCAGTCGCCGGCTACGAACGCTGAGCCAGAATCCTTGCCAGCAACAACAACGATCAGAGTGCCAGCAGTTACGTTTGAGCCGAAGGCTCGGCTGGTGCTGGCCGAGCTATCGGTGCTTACACCACCAGCTTGACCGCCAATTGCCGTGATTGTCATGTGTCATAGCCAGCCGGTCACTGGTGGCTTACGGCGGCGGCGGTGGAGTTGATCCGGCGACGATGTTGCCGGCGCGCTGCCAGCCTGCAGCCGTCAGCACCCACGAATAGGATTGCAGATCGCCGTAGCGCAGCCACGTCTGCGTTGCGCAGCTATCGCGTGGTGCGAAGTCAGCAGCTCCGCTCGAGCAGAACAGGGTCAGCGTACTCGATGCGGGGATGTTGGTCTGCGTCGGCGCAGTGCAGGCGGCGTAGGGCTGGCCAGAGACAGCCTCCGCGCAGGTGATGACTGGCGAGGCAGTGTCGGCTTCAGCCTGGTAGCAGACGAAAGCGACGGTAATAGCCAAGCACCACAGCAAGCGCCTCACAGTGTCGCCTTCAATTCAGCGAGACGATCTTCAGCGTGTGGAGCTGCACCGATCCGGTCGCCGCGGTTTGCGTGAAGAACAGGTCGAATTGATTCGAAACCACTGAGCTGAAGCCAGCGCCAACCACCGGCGCGGTGTTGTACGGCAGAAGGAATGTGCCAGAGCTGCCAACGGTCGGCAGCGGCGACGCGATTACTGCCTCCGAACTCCACGTGCACGCGCCCGGGAACAGTGTCGCAGTCGTGCCGGATCCGGCTGCTTGGCAGTACAGGATCAGGTCGAGCAGCCAGTGCACGTTGACCTTGGCGACGATGTTGAGATTCATCGCCAGCGAATCCCACACAACCGTGCCGCCGAGGCGCACGTCGAACCGAGCCGTTCCGGGTGTCGTAACTGCGCACGAGATGCGCCCCGCAGCGACGATGTGAACCGCCTTGTTGACCTCGAAGAAGTTCGCCGGGAACGTGTAGAGAGCGCGGGTTGCGGAGGCGCCCTGCAACAGCGACGCGGCCGCCGCCGCAGTGAGTGCCGTGCCGTCGCCGCGGTGAGCGAGCAGAGTTTCTTGCCAGGTGTTCAGGGACATGGAAATCTCCTATCAGCAGCTGGTCGTATGAAGGCGGCGCCAGTGTCCCGGTTGCGCTGAGCTTTGAGCTCATCGAGACGCGCGTCGGTGAGATTAGCGAAGCCGTAGGCGCGGACGCTCATGTCACCGGCGGTGCGCTTGGCGATCTTCGCGTGGCCGCCGATCAGTACGGCGAAACGAAAAGCGGTGTCGTAGTCCAAGCGGAAGGCGCGATCTCCGACACGCACCTCGACAAAGACGCCGTCGGCTTTGGCGCTGAGCTCGGCGCGACCCGTGAGCAGTTCAGCGCTCACCGCGAGCCACGAGCTTCGCCACGAGCGCCTCAACGCCGCAGTGCGCTGCGACCTTGGCGAGGGCGTCTGGCACGGCTTCCGTGACCGCCACGAGCTCGTAGGCTTCGGCGCGCGCCGTGTACGTCTTTGACTTCTGGTCCCAACCGGAGGATCTCACGCCGTAGACCATGAACCGATCGTTCGAGCGAGGTGCGAGGACGCGCAGGATCGCGGTGGTCGTCTCGTCGAACTCCTTCGCGCTGCTGACAAGCAGCCACAGCGAGGGATCGAACTTCACTACCGCGCCCGACGAGAGCAGGTTGACCGTACGGAAGTTCTTCGCCTTGCGCGTCATGCGAACACCCAATCGAGCGCGCCGATTATGAATTGCGGGTTGACGCCATTGTTAATCACAAGGTCGGCGACAAGGTCCTGGTGCAGTCTCAGCACGTCGCCCGTGGCGATGAAGCCAAGGCCGAGGTGCACTGCCGTATCAGGTCCGCCGGCTGTCATCTCGCCGAACTGAATGAGCGCTGCGTTGCTCGCAGTGTCAGCTGCAACCGTCCAACCAGCGCTGCTGCGCGCCTGCGTCGGTCGCGCATAACCGGTATACGCGACTTCCGTCGCGGTCAGCAGCGTGTCGGCATCCGTGAGCGCAGAAGTGGAGAGTGCCAACTGCGTGCTGCCCGCGGCGGCAGACCCTGGCAGCCCCGTCGCATCGCCGATGTTCGCAATGCCGGTGTTGTTGAACAGGAGAAGTGCGAGGACGTTCTCGAAGCCATTGGTCATCGAGGACATGGCTTAACTCGCGATGGCGCGCGCTGTCGCCTTCAATTTCTCGGTGGCGTCCTGGGCTGCGGCGAGTTCCTTGAGTGCCACCGTGAGTTTCCTGCGCGCGTCGGTGGTCTTTGCTCGAGCCTCATCTGCTTCGATCTGCGCGGCATCGACATCGGCCCGCGCCTGAGCGCGCACCTGGTAAGCCTGCTCAGTCGCAACCTCGATCAGCGCCTTCGCCTGAATCTCCGCGCCAGCGAGCGCCGCCTTGGCGTCTGCCGTGGCTTGAGTGAGCTTCGACTTTGCCACCGACAGTTGGACGGTGGCCTCATCCACTTCGCCTTGTAGCCCAGCGAGAACGCGTTTCCGCTCATCTGCCAGCGCGACTTCCGATTGCGCAGCCTCGACGACCTCGTCGATCTTGCTGAGAGCACGGATCAGCTGCCCCCATTTCTTGGTTTCGCTGAATGCTTCCGCGAGGCTCATCCCGTCTGACTTGGCCTTGCTCATCGTGGCCGCCTCGCCCAGACGGAGACGGCAAGCGAGGTCGTGCCATCGCCGGCCGTCACCAGCGGGCGAACGTACCGCGGGTTTTCGACGATGACGAACATCGGTGCGGCGGCAGTCAGCACAATGTCAGTGCCCTGCGGATCGTTGAGCGTCGCCCAATTGGTGCCGTCGTTCGAGCCTTGCAGAGTGACCGCGCCGCCGGCGCCGAAGGTCCCGGTAGCGTGCACTGTGCGGTCAGCCCAATCAGCACCTTCAAAGGCTGCGCCGTCGTCGGTCGAAGCAAATGTGAGGCCAGCCCATTGAACGAGCACCGCGTGCATCTGCCCGTTCGGTGCGTAGACCGGGGTGACTGCGCGTGTTGCCATCGGTCACCTCACGCGATTGGCGTTGTTTCTCGGGTCTGCAGGTAAGCGAGGATGGCCTGAAGTCCGAGGATCACGTCGAGGCGCTGCGTGTAAACAGTGTCGTTCACACGCAGCTCGATGGCTTCGCCAGAGGTGGCGGCGCCCTCGGTCACTTGGACCGGCAGCTGCTCGCCACGAACGACGGAGTAGAAGCGATCAGCCATGGATCACTCGGTGTATTGAACCTTGAGGCTGACAGTACCGATGGCCGTGGTGGCCGCGGTCAGTGTCAGCACGACGTCATACGAAAGGCTCGGGTCAGCAAGTAGGCCGAGCGCCTGCCACAGCGGCTTCTCGACGTCCGCCTGGCCGTAACCGACGCCAGCGTCAGCCGGATCCGCTTCGTGCGTGATGTCGACGTGTGACTGAGCTGCAGCAAGCGCGGTAGCGCTCGCGAAGAAGTCCACGTCCACCACCGCGCCACCATCTGCGGTCGTGCGGTAGATGCCGACGTCCGCCAGCGGCGCCGTCGCAATCGCATCGTTCGAGAGCAGCACTCGCGAGACGCGAGCGTTGCTCGGCAGCTGACACATGATGTACTTCGACGCGATCGAATCAGCCGCGCCGGTTTCGATGGTGCCGACCGCTTCCTTGATCTCAGCACGTGCGACGCTTGGATTGGAGATCACCCGCGGGCTCGCGTCGCGATTCGTGATCGGGCCGGATTTGATGGTTACGACTGCCATTGCAAGTTCCTCAGTTCAGTTGCGGGCTGCCGATTACCGGGCCCATATGCGGATGACGCGCTCTTTCTCGAGCCGCGTAGCGCCGCCGGTCATCATCAGGTAGGCCTGCCACGGCAGGCTCTGCAGGTCCTTCCGCTGGCTGATGTCGGTGATGTTCGACTGCCAGTTGCCGTAGTGCATGCCGTTCGGCACCCACATCGGGCACATGGTCGAAGTGCCGGCCGCGTCGTCGGTGCCGGTGCCGAGAAGCTCGGTGTGGACGAAGTTGATGATCCACCAGCGCTGCAGCGTCTTGTTGTCGCCGAACACCGGTGTGCCGAATTCGCGGCCGATCACCTGGATCTCGTTCAGGAGCTCGTCGTGCTCGTCGGAGGTGATGCCGCAATAGACCGGCTCCGCGTTGATGTCGACATCCGCTTCCATCAGGCGCCGCACGCCTTCCTTGAGCTTCGCGACGTTCATGCCGGAAGCCACGCCGCCGACGCCTACGCTGACGTTCTGCCCGCCAGCCGTGGTGAGTGTGGTGCCGAAGGTCTCGGTCGTGCCGGCATTCACGCCGGTGAACGAGTCGGCGAAGAAGTTCGTGATGACGTGGCGATCCTTGCGGCGATTGGCCGCGTTGACCGCGTTCTCCACGTACTTCGATTTCGGGTCGGTGAGGAGCTTCAGCGCATCGAAGGTGTCGATGAGCTGCGGCAAGTCCGAGCTGATCGGGAACACCCAACGCCGGGTCATCGGTGCGTCGACGCGGCCCATGGGCGCGAAGCGCGTGACCACGTCCTGCATTTCGATCTTGCCGATCTGATCGACCGGGCTCGCCTTCTCGCCGGAGTGGTTACCGTTGTTGACCTTGTCCGAGAAGCGCGAATTCCGTTGCTGCAACAGCAAGTCGATGTTGCGGCTGAATTCCGTGTAGTAATGGGCAGGGATGTTGATGGACATAGCGCGAACTCCGAAAACGGATACCGATCTTTCGTTTTCGAAGTGCCTTATCCATCGCTGGGGGCGCTTCTACGCGATCACGCTCGCGGTCAACGGAGTGCTTTCACTCTGTCAGCGGACTGAAGGTCCTTCAGGTCCCCGCATTCGGGCTCGATGGTGGCCGTCCATGGCCAGGGAGGAATCACATGTCATCGAGCCGAGGCGAACGATTCATGAAGCTGAGAACGGAATCAAGCCCTCGTCACAGTGCCTTGTTGGCGAGCGGTGCCAACTTGTCGCTGATCGCGAGGAAGTCCTTCTCCGACATCTTGCCGTCGACGCGTAGAACGCGCGCCTCCTCGAGCTTCACCTTCGCCTGCGATGGGCTCATGGATCCACCGCCACCGCCCTGATCACCGTGGAAGTCAGATTCACCGGTCGACTGGCCGAGCGAGTTGAAGAGCTTGAGCAGCTTCGCGGTGCCGAGGGTGCGCTCGAGGGCGCCGAGATCTTCGGTGGTCAACCCGGCTTGTTCGCCATACGCACGCATCCCGCGTCGTCCGAACTCTTCGAACTTGGGCCACGCTTCTGTACCGACTTCGGTCTTGAGCGCCTCGAGCGCTTGCGTTGCTTGTGTTTCCTGTTCCCTCTGCCGTGCCGCGACGGTGGTCGCAATGTGATCGTTCCACCATTTCGCGATGCCCTGAGCCGCGGCCTTCGGCACGCCAGCCTTGAAGAACTGCTCGGCGGCGAGTTTCGCGAATGCGCCGTCGTCGCCTTCCGGTAGTGGAAGCTCGTAGCCTTCCGCCTTCTCAGGTCGGCCGAGGCGCGCATGCACCTTGCCCCAACCCTCGGCATCGTCAGCTTTCGTCGGCAGCCGCAGGATCTGATCCGCTGGTGCGCCGATCAGTTTCTCGGCGTTGTGCGCGGACTGCAGCGCGCTGATCGGATCCTTGAATCCCTTGGTGCCTATCCAGTCCTTGAACTCAGGTGCAGCGTCGGCCGGCAGATCGCCGTACCAAGGCTTTCCTTCGCCGCCACCGTTAGCCTGTTGTTGCTGTGTCTGCTCGGTTGCCATCGTCGTCCTCCACCGTTGAGCTTTCGAGGCTCAGGAATTTGAGAATTCGTAAGTACACGTCGCGCTGGCCGGCAAGATACGCCGTTGCGAGCGGGTCGACCATGCGTGTCACCGGGCTGATCACGATGCCGCCGCGCTCGATGCGCGCGACTTTCTTCAAGTCAGCAAGCACTGCCGCTGCATTCGGGTGCGGCTTGCCATTGACCAGAAACGTCGCGTGATACGCGGCGCGCCGGCGATGGAAGCGCGCGTAGAGGCGCGCGCGGGCTTGCTCTATCGACATCAGGCGGCTGTTTCTTGTCGTATCTGTGAGGCGCTCGCGGCGTCCTTCGCGGCGCCGGCGATCTTCGGTGCGGCTTCAGCGGCGGCCGCGGCCATCTGCATCGCGTTGTCCTGCTGAATGAGCGCGTCGACCTCGTCGGTCGAGCGCAAGAGCTTCGCTGGTACGCCGTTGATGTCAGCCACCTCGCGGAGCGATTCCTCGACGTTCAGCACGTGGCGAGCTCGTGGGTCAAGACCGACGGCAAGCGTCGCGATTTCCATGGTGCGCGTGATCGCGAGCGCATCGCCAGCGCGGCGCGCTTTCGAGAGAGGCGAGGTGTAGATCACCTTGAAGCCTCCGCCAGCCTCGCGCAGTTGCTCAGGCATCGGCGGCAGCATCCCGGCGCGCGCCAGGATGTCGAGCTCGCGCTCGATCATTGGGCCGGCATCCTCTGACTCGAGGCGCCCGGTCGCAGGTGAGAGCAGCGTCGCCTTCTCCTGCAGTCGCGACAGCACCTCGGTCGCGGTCATCTGCGGCTGTTCTGCCAGGATCTGAAACAGCGATACCATGAACGCGTCGTTGATCGCTTTCTGCTCGAGCGCCATCAGGTCGACGCCGATGTCGACGCGGCCCTTGGTCTCGAACGGCACGATCAGCGGCTCGCCCTGATCGCTGAGATACCCGTAGTTCATCGCGCCGGCGCGCATGTTGAACGCTTCGAGGACCCCGTCCTCTTGGCAGAGCACCGGCGGGTCGACGATCTTCTGCCCGGCGCGCAGCACGGTTTTCTTCTGCTCGTTCGCCGTCATGATCGACGGGAAGGCTGACATCGCAGGCGAACGCGCGTAGGTCTCGCGCGGTGCTTTCATGAATCGACCGATCGCGTAGGGCCAAGTCCAATACCCGCCGCGCGCGACCGTCGTTTTCTCATCGTAGGAAACGTAGTAGCTACCCCATGGCATGCCGGTGTAGTCACGCCGCCCACCGACGCGCTCCTCGTTCGGCGAGACGCAGTGCAGGAAGGTGAACAGCTTGTACGGATTCCCGGTCGCGGCTTCCTTCGCGATCTTAGGCGGGCATTTCTCGCGGAACTTCTGCACCGCCTGGCGTGCGTGCAGTTCGAATTTTCGATGATAGGTGTCGATGATGCCCTGGTGGTTCTCTGCCCAATAGGACTCGTGCATTGGTATCGCCCGGTAGCGAATGCCCTGCCCGACTTCCTCGTCGATCAGCGTGGAATAGTTGCCGAAGGCACCGAGGCCGAGATAGTTCTCATAGCGCTGGCTGTTGAAATTGCCGAATGGCCGGTAGCGCACAGCGAACAGCAACTTGACGACTCGATCCCAAAATTCCTTGATCTCCTGGTCGTCGCGGAGTTCTTCCTCCTCGGCTTCGAGTCCATGCCAGATCTGGTCGCGCGGCGTGTAGGACTCACCGATCCAGGCGGCGAAACGTTCGTTCGCGGTGATCGCGGTCGCGTCGAATACCCGCTCGGTCTTGCGCTGCCCTTCCTCGGTCGTGGTCTCGAAGGTCGCCGACGCCGGCAACACGCGCCTGGCGATGTCGTCCCAAAAGCTGTCCCAATTGGCGCGCTTGGATTCAAGCTCCGTCTGGTTCTTCAGCTTCGCATCAGCGTCGGTGTCGCTCATTCGAGTGCCGCCAACCGGATCGGCGTGATGCGCCTGATCCAGATACCGAAGCGCAGGTGCGCATAGTTCGTCAGGTGCGAGACGTACCAGCCAGGTGCCCGGAGCGCGATCAGGCGGTCACTGTCCTCGGTGAGCTGGTCCTTGTTCGTCGGCACGCGCAGGTAGATGGCGTCGGCGCATGAGTTGTTCATCCGGATGAGCAGCGCCGCAGCTGATGCATCCTCCAGGCACTGCAGCGTGTCCCGGCAGACGATCAGGTCGACGTTGTGCAGTTGTACCAAGCGGATGTCGACACGCTCGGCTGCTCGGTCAGGCGAGTGCAGATCGATGCGCCGTGTTTCGGTCTGCAGCGCGCGGTCGAGCCCGTCGGCAAAGTCACCGGTCCCGCTGCCGAGATCGATGATGCGGTCAACCGCAAGCCCGAGCCGTGATTTCAACGTGAGCCCGAGCCACATACCCTCGATCTGCAGGCTCTCAGGATCAACGATACGGGTCGCCTTGTCCGCGTAGAACTTCGACCAGAAGCTGTCGCCCCAATCGGTGCGGAGAGCTGCGTCCATCAGCCCCCGAGCAGTGTCTTTGTGCCAACGAGCGGATTCGACCCCTGGCTGCCGCCGTAGATGTTCGCGAGTACCCCGCGGCGCCGGCGGATGCGGTCGCTCTCCATCTGCCCGCGGCGCGCATCGTCGATCGACGGCGCACGTGAGCGGATGGCCTCGGTCTCAGCGGCCGACCGCGCTCGATTGATGCCGCGCTGCGTCTTTCTCGATTTCGTCTTGAAGCCCAAGGTCTCACCGATCTGGCGCGAGCCTTCCATGACGTCCTTGTAGACGTCGGTCACTACATCGGCTGATTTATCGATAAAACCGTCCATTTACATACCTCCGCTCGCGACTGTCGTCAGGGTGAGGAACGGATTCAAGACGTGATCGCGAAGCGCGGGCGCGAACCAGGCAGCCGCGCGCGACGATTCATGACCTGCCGCCCTTCACCGCCGCCGAGCAGCAGGTACTGAAGCGCTTCGGCGACGTGCGAGAAATCGTTTTTGTCAGGCTGGTCGCTGTAGCGGTTGCCGACCACCTTGAGCTTGCGATAGTGGTACTGATCGATGCACGCATCGCGCAACGTCTGACAATCCGGATGGATGAGCAGCGCCGGCTCGCCATTGGTGAGGCGCCGGAACGCTCCGTTCACCGCCTCGATGCGGATGCTAGGCTCGTTGGTCGAAGCACCTCGGCAGATGACGCCCGCCCCTTTCAGGATCACGAACACCGTTTCGTCGTGCGCGTCCTGACTCTCACCTGACGGGTCGCCGGTGGCTGGCCCGACTGTGAAGCCCGGGAACTTCTCAGCAATGAACCGCTTGAGCTCCTCGCCGTGCTTCTTGACGCCGATGTCGAAGCCGCAGAGCTCGTGCCGTATGCGCCATTGCCCGGTGAGTCCCAACTGACCGATGACCGCGGCCGGCGTGCGTCCGAAGTCATAGCCGATGAGAAGCGGCAAGCGCTGGTCGAGTTCAAACGGCCGGCAGTGCAGGCGATCGTTGTACTCGGTGTAGATCGGCTTCCCTGACCGCGTGCGTCCGCGCTGAGCGTGAACGTAGACGTGCGCATCCTCGGTTGAGTAGTCCTGCAGCGCCTTGATGTAGTACGTGCGCCCCTGATCGCGCCGACGTGGGTCATCGAATGGCAACCGCAACGTCTCCTCGGTCTGCTCCAGGTTCTCGAGGTTCTCTGCATTCGGTTCCATGCCGCCAGGCTGCTGAAAGTGTTTCCAGCCCTTCGGCTTGCGGACCAGGTCATCCTGCAGGTAGTGCTGCGTGTCCCACGAATTCGTGTCACCGATCCAGCCTGACCACGTGCTCGGGCGGTCACCGTTGAGGTATCGCGTGCGCCGGCCTGCATGCGCAAGGATCTCGCGGACGATCTCGCGCAATTCGTTGAACCAGAAGCCCGTGACCTCGAGCGACAGCAGGTTCGCGACGTCCTTCTCATCGTCGAGCGCGCGGAAGATGAATTCAGCCTCGATGTTGTGATCGAAGCCTTCAGGCCGGAAGCGCCACAGATGGATCTTGTCGCTCCACGCGAAATCGCCGTACTGGTTCTCCGGAAACACCTCGAGCCAAGTCTTGATCGTGGTGTCTTTCAACTGCGGCATCGTGTTGCGGACTATCGCCCAGCGCGTGCGTGCGACCCCGTCGGTGCCGATCACCTGCTCGTAGGCATGGCGTGCGAGGCGGAGACACGAGGCCGTCGACTTCCCTGACCCGACCGGCCCCTCGATGACCGCGACGCGTGACTTATCGAGGTAGTAGGCGCCGGCTACAGGGCCGAGCGGTGCGATGTTCATTTAGCGGCTGGCGGTGGCAACTGCACTTGCACCCGCGTCGCTGGCCCGATGATCTGCTGCCCTGGCTGTGCCTGTACCGCGGTCTGCACAATCACTGTGAGCCCAGGCCCGACGCGCTGCAGCTGCTCGTCCTCTTTCGTCCACATCCCGACGTGCTTGCCCATGAGCTCGAGCGCACGGTTCTTGTCTGAGCCGTTTATCCGATCCTTCGGGATCCTCGCGTAGCCGAGCGTCGAGAGTTCGCGCATCACGCGCCCGTGTGTCACTTCGAACTTCTGAGCGAGCTTGGCCCGCTTCCGTTCGATTGCCACCTTGATGTGCGGCAACGCGCGCAACTTGGTGGCGGCCACATCCGGGTTCTTCTGGCTGTACCCAGCTGCGCGTGCAGCAGCGGTGGCGGTAGCGCCGAGGCAATACTCCTCGACGAATCGCATCTGCTTCGGCGTGAGCTTTGTCACTTCGGCGCCTTGAACATCCGGTTGACGCTGCGCCGCGTGGTCGAGTTCGAATCTTGGCTCTTCGGCGGCGGGTGGCCGAGCTCCGACATGATGGTGTCGACGATGCGCGCGAGGCGTTCGGCGCCCTCATCACCACGAAGCAGGTCGGCAGTCTCTGATCCGCCAGGCAGCATCGAGGCGTATTGGCCGATTCCCAAGACCGCGCGCAGGGTGCGCTGGCGGAGCATTTCGACGTTGTTCACTTCGTATCCCCTCGTGGTACGGTCTCGGATGTGGAGAAGTTCAAAACAGCCGCCGCGGTGATCTTCCTCGCTGCGTTCGCGCTGATGGTCATATTTGCCATCGTCACCGATGAGGCCTCGGCCGGTGTCTCGGCTGGAATCGTCATCTGCGCTGCACTGGTGTGGCTCATTGGGAAGTTGCGCTAACCCCTCTGCAGCATCGGCCGCGGGTAGATGAGCCCTGCCTCAGGATTCTCGGTGCCGTAGGTCTCAAGATTGAACTGGCGCTGCAGCAGCACCATCCGCGATCGCCAATCGTCGGTATGCATCAGCCCGCGCGCGACTTCTGAGTTGTACCCTGCAAGCAAGTGGACGTCGTTGATACTCACGCTCACCCTCCGTTGAGTGGCATCACAGACATCGTGACCCCGAGTTCGCGTGCCAACTGCGCCGGGCCCGGCAGTTGCCGACGAGCAGCGAGGGTTCGCCGCACGTAAGCGACCTGCTCATCGGTGAGTGCGCGCCGGCGGCTCACAAACTCACCCACAGACAGGCCACGAGACCAACGCCGGCAACGCCCTTCGCCAGCCAGCTGCCGGGCTTCGAGCGGAGTTCGTACAGCGCGCCAACACCCATAAGCAGCGTGCCGAGGATCTGCAGGTAGAGCACGGTCTGCGCGGTCATGCGGCCTCATCTCGCGAAAGCTCGCGCCCATGCAGTTGCCCATAGCGGAACTGGTCGAGCAAGGCGCGCCGGCCACGGCGCTGGATGTCCAACCGGTTGGTGATGGCTTTGAAGTCGAGCGGCTTCACGCCGAGCCCGTTGAGCACGCCATACCCGTAGCCGTGATTGAGCCAGTGCATGGTGTTGTCATCCCCCATCACGCGGCCTCCTCCTCGAAGAACGGCTTCGATGTCGTCGCCTCTCCCGGGATCTCCTCGATGCGTAGCGTGATGCGACCGCCCTTGAACACGCCGCCGCGGATGATGTGCAGATCGTCGATCTCAGAGTCGTCTTCGATGACGCCGGCATACTTCACGGAATCGAGCACAGCCTTCCAAGCGTTGTCGAGATCGCGCTTGCGGTGATCCGGTGGGTACGCGAACGCTTTCACAGCGAGCTTGCCACTCAGCACCCCGCGAGGAACGCGTTCTCCGAGGACCAGCACCCGCACAGCATTCCGGTAAGCCTCACCCTGCTCCCCGACGTAGGTCACCGCCTTGGCGGCTCCCTGCTTCGTTTTGTAGGCCGCGTGTTTCCAGTAGTGATTCACGGTCGGCGGCCACGGCAGGATGAGGGCGACTGCGTTCATCGGATCACTGCACAGTCGGCTGATCGTCGGCGTCGTGATCGAGGTCGAGCTCGGGCTGGCTCTTCTTGCGCGCCACCTCGACCGTGCCGCCTTCGAGCACAATCGAGATCTCGTGGCCCTTCGCCTGGCGCAGACGCCCGAGGTCCTCGTCCTCGATGTCGCCGGAGTGCTGGACCTTGAAGTCGAGCGCGATCAGTCCACCGGTGAGCGGCGTCAACACGATGCCTTTCAGCTTACAGTCGAGCAGGTGCACTTCGTGCTGGTCGATGCCGAGGAGCAACCGCACGCTCACGCCTTCGAGCTTGTGCGCGATCACGAACGGCTCGAGCGTGGGCCAATACGGCGTCGGCGGCTTCGCCTTGTCGAAGAATCGGTGCGGCTGATTGACTTGGAACTGATCGTCGAGCTCGTCCTGCGTGACGATGAACTCCGAGATCGACAGGTCGAGCGCAGGAGTCGGCTCGTCGCCGTGCATCTCGGTTCGGTCGTTTATGGTAGGGCCCATTTGGGCGGAGCGGGCTTTCAGGCTCAGCATGGCGTGATCTCCTAGGGTTGTTGAGCATGCCGAAAAGCACTCGCGGACTGCCAGGACAGCCGTAAAAGGCGTGCTTGGCCTTACCCTGACGGCGGGCGTGCTGAAGCGACCCGAGTTTGGTGCCGAAGTCGGGAGTGTTCATGCGGCTGCCTCGGTGGTTTGATCCGGCTGGATGCGCTTGATCCGTTCCATGGCCTCGGCGAACGTGCGCTGCATGGCGGCTTCAGTCGCGTAAGCCGGATCCTCAAGCAACAACACCTCGTGCGCGGTCGCGAGATCGATACAGGCTTGGCGGCGCCGCTTCAGTTCGGCCATTGGGATTGAGTGCGGCAAGCCGTCGGCGGCAATGAATGGCTTGCGTTTCGGTATCTCGTGTACCAGCCAGCGCATGAACATCAGGTTCACCCGCGCGAGTGACTGGCTGCCGGGCCATTTCACTTCCGCGATCGCCGGAGCTCGAGCACGCATGCGGTTGCGCAGCGCCCAAACGTCACTCAAACCGAAGGATTTACGCGGCTCGCCGTCAGAAAGCTCCTGCAGCAGCCGATCGCGACAGCGCGAGAACTCAATCAGCGAGATCCTGGAAAGCCCCTTCCAAAACGCACCCTGCTTCGCCTCGGTCAGCGGCTTGTCGAGCGCAGCGAACATCTCGGCGAGGATGCGCTCGAACTCGGCGCGGTCATCGGTCTGCATTGTTGCGCTCCCGGAGCTCGAGCTCCTCCGTCGTCGGTGACGGTTTCGATGGCGCGCCGCGGCGACCCATAACGCGCGCGCGCGTGTGAAGCTCACGCATGCGATTGCGCCACGTCGCTATCCAATCGAGTTTTCTCCCCTTCGGTCCAGGGACTGCTTTCCAGTAGTCGATAAACTCGTTCGTCGCTGCAGTGACGTCGAGGGTTGGGGTTTCCTTCTCCGCCCACGCCTGCATGGCAGTTGAGACGGGGAATGGGATAGGGACGCGGGTGCCGGTCTTGTTCGATGAGTTCCCGCCCTTGTGCGTCGGTGCGAGCAAATCGCGAGCACCTGATGCATTAGGGTCTTGAGGTAGAGTGAGTGGAGAGATCTTCACTGAGTCTGCGTTTGAGTCTGCGTTTGCGTTTGAGGGGTCGGTCACAGGCGGTTGAAGGCGGTCATCGGCGGTCACACCATTAGAGCGGCGGTCATCGGCGGTCTCTGTCTTTTCCCGCCTATACCTCAACCTTTCGGCGTTCGTTCCGCTCTCAATCTCACGAGCGTTCTTCGCTTCAAGGCGAGCCTTCTCACGATAGATGCCGTGATTGATGATTAGCCAACCCCAGTCGCGGTGCGAGTCAACGAGCTTCAAGCGTCGGCCTTCGTTGAGCACTGAACGGCTGCCCTGATCGGGTTCACAGAACCGCATCATGCAGGCGCGAACTTCATCGACACCGAGGCCAGTCACGCCAGCGATGTAATGCTGCGTCACGTCGACGAGGCCGTTTTTATCCGAAAGGCTGAGGATGATTGGCCACAGGCCTATATCGGGCCAGCGGCCGTATAGAGTGCCTTTGGTGAGGCTGTCGAACAGCGGCGTGTAGCCGCTCACAAATCCGCCCTCGCCTGCTCTTGTGACTGCGTTTCAGCTAGGGAGGTGGCTGAGGCATCAGCCTCAGACGAGGGCGGGAAAAGTTTTTCGTAGGCCGCGAGCGCCCGGCAGCGGCTGCAATTGTCCGTGACCATTTGCTTGCTGGCCTGCCACTTCACTTGGCAGCGGCACGGCATCATCTTGAGCGATGCGTAGAGGTCAGCTGCAACCTTGGTGAGAGTGGTCATCGACGTCGTGCCCCGGGCTGCCCTGAGATGCCCTCGCTCGCGGCAAGCGCGCTCAGTAAGTTCGCCTTATGTAAAGCCATCTGAGCGTGCTTGTGCAGAAGATCACGAACAATTTCAGGCTTCGCGACACCCGTAGAACGGGCTTCAGCCTCGAGCCACACATCGGTCTCGATGGTGATCTTGACCCGCAGGTCACGAAGCTCTGCGGCCATGCTGCAGGAGGCTATGCGGACTGAGCCGTTACAAGGCGCTGATCGTGAAGTCGCTTCAGGCCAGAGCCGACATCGAAACTGGTGCGCTTGATCC
>Ga0184637_10001055_pt1 | contig 19183 bp, 17 predicted proteins | sample PLM3_127_b2_FD_133143 | JGI IMG/M metagenome (GOLD analysis project Ga0184637, IMG submission 133143) | Groundwater sediment microbial communities from an aquifer in East River, Colorado, USA - PLM3_127_b2 | ecosystem: Environmental > Terrestrial > Soil > Riparian zone | place: USA: East River...
AACCTGTACCTCATCAGGCGGATGGTCAACGCCGAGATCGCCGCCCTGGATGACCGTGGAACGCCGCGTCCCTATCTGGTCGAAGGTTTGCCTGAGCTCAACACGGACAGCTGGCGCGTCTTCCCCGACGGCCGTATGGAGACAACGTATCGGCTGAAGCCGGGCCTGACCTGGCACGATGGCACGCTCGCAACCGCCGACGACTACGTGTTTGGCTGGCGGACCTACTCCACACCATCCGTGGGGCACGGCAACCTTCCTCCCTATAACGCCATCGCGGAGGTCGTCGCCCCCGACCCGCGGACGGTGGCGATCCGCTGGAAGCAACCCTATGCCGACGTCCATTTCCTGGGCGGACTCGGGACCGAGTTTGCGCCGTTACCTCGTCATCTCCTCGAGCAGGCGCTGCAGCCGGACCAGCCGGACGCGTTCATCAAGAGTCCCTTCTGGACACGCGAGTACGTGGGACTGGGCCCCTATCGCCTCAGCCACTGGGAGCTCGGCGCCTTCATCGAGCTGAACGCCTTCGAGGGCCACACCTGGGGTCGACCGAAGATCGATCGGATGAGGCTCCTGTTTAGTACGGCCCAGGCCGCAACGGCACGCTTGCTCGCCGGCGAGGCGCAGCTCTCGGCCGGCGTCGGACTCGACTTTCCGACCCTGAAACGAGAATGGATCGCGCCGGGGTCCGGCAACGTGGTCCTCCACCCGAATCAATGGCAGGCAGTTCACATGCAGTTCCGGCCCGAGTTCCAGGCCTCGAAGCCACTGCTCAACCCCACGATCCGTAAAGCCCTGGCTCACTCCGTGGATCGAGCGTTGCTCAACGAGACGATCCTGGAGGGGGACGGCATCATGCTCGACAGTCCGGTGTCGCCCCAGTCAATCTGGGCCGTGGCGGCGGATCGCGGCGCGGTCAAGTATCCCTTCGACCCGCGGCGCAGCGAGCAGCTTGCGGGCGAGGACGGCTTCGTTAAGGGCTCCGACGGCGTCTATGTCAGCCCCACCGAGGGGCGCCTAACCTTCGAGGTGAAGGGGAACGCCGGCGCCACGGAACCCTTGCTCTCGTTCCTCGCCGCGAACTGGCGCAAGAGCGGTTTTGATGCCCAGGAGGCCGTGCTTCCAGCCGCCCTCGGCCAGAACCCAGAGCTGCGCGCTACGTATCCGGGGATGTTTTTCTTTCAGCAGAACTGCTGCGAATCAGCCCTGCTCGGCCTCACCAGCGCGTCGGTTGGCAGCGCGGAGAATCGGTGGACCGGCGGCAATCGGAGCGGCTGGCATGATGCCGAGTTCGACAGGCTCGCCGATACGCTCACCAAGACCCTGGAGCGGAGCGAGCGTGAGCGGCAGCTCGGTCGGCTGATCCAGATTCTGACGGATCAAGTGCAGTCCATCAACGTCCAGAACGTCACTCAGCCGTGGCTCTACGCGACCCCGCTGCGGGGCCTTTCCCTCGTCCCACCCGAGGCCAACGTGAGCTGGAACATCCATGAGTGGGACGTCCGCTAGTCGAGCTGGAAGGAGGGAGCACGTGAGCTACCACGGCCATCTGGTCGTCGATATGGACTCCCACGTGCGCGAAGCCTGGGAACCCGCGCGGATTTACGACCAGTACATCGACCCCGACCACCGCGAAACGTACGAGCGCTTCGCCGAAGCCGCGCAGGCCTTGCGGACGCGGGAGGGCGACGTCGGCTGGGATAAGCTGCTCTGGCCGCGCCGCGCACGTCCGCTGGGCGTGTACGAGGAGTTCCTGGCTCCGCGAGCTACGGATGCGCGGGCGCCGAGAGCCACGCACGTGGGAACGACGATCGATCCGGCCGTGAACTGGGATCCGTCGGTTCGTCTCCAAGACATGGACACCGCGGGCATCGACGTCGCAGCCATCTTTTCGAGCTATGCCTCCGGCTTTTGCAATCTGCGCGACGTTGCCTTCGAGAGCGCACTCCACCGGGCGTATAGCCGCTTCATGAGCGATTTCTGCTCCGAAGGCGAAGGTCGCCTGCTGTGGATTGCCAACGCCAGCATGCGTGACATGCCGGAGACGATCGACCAGCTGACATACTGGGGAGAGCGCGACCGGTACTTCGCGGGGATGTACGTTCCCCGCGCGTGCCCCGACGGGCGGCTCCTCGACAATCCGGATCTGCATCGTCTCTTCGCCGTCTCGGAGGACCTGGACCTACCCATATGGGTACACGGTGACGAATTCATCCCGCCCGCGACGCCACCGGCCGCCAGCCTGAGCGATACGGCGTTCGCCCGCGGCGTCCTACAGGGTTGGGGCTCAATGACCGCCGCCGGCGCGCTGATCGGCGGCGGTGTGTTCGACCTGTTTCCTTCCCTTCGGATCGGGCTGTTTGAGACCACTGCCGGTTGGATGCCCTGGTTCATCGAGCAGCTCGACGAGAGCTATGTCCCGGGCTCAGCGGCCACGCCCAACCTCAAGCGCAGGCCATCAGAGATCCTGGCTGGGGGCCAGTTCTTTTGCGGGATCGAGCCGGGCGAGAGAGGCATCGCGAACTGCGTCAATGAGCTTGGCGAGGACATCTGGTTGTTCGAGACCGATTATCCCCACCACGGGACCGAGTGGCCGGGCAGCGCTCCCCTGGTTTACGAGCGCACTGACATCTCGGAGAACGCCAAAGTAAAGATGTTCGGGGAGAACGCCAGGCGATTCCTCCGCCAGTACCGTTCGTAGCGAGATCGGAGATGAGCTGGAACGGACACGTCGTGGTCGATATGGACTCGCACGTGTACGAGGAGGCCGACCAGTCCTACCAGGGCTACGTTGATCCGGCGTTCCAGGAGCCGTACGGGCGGCTCTGCGAAGCAATAGCCCAGCAGCGCGCCGCGGGTCTTCCTTACTCGCTGTTCATGAGCCGTAACGCCATCCTGGAAACCTCTGACGAAGGACGCCCCCTCGGCATGCAGGACACCTTCGGACTGGTTCCTGAACGCCGCCAGTCGGGGGCCGAAGAGCGCGTTCCGGCTCGGGACCGGGTCCGCCGCGAGGTGAATTGGGAACCACGGCCGCGGCTGGAGGACATGGATCGAGCGGGTGTCGACATCGGGGTGATCTTTCCTACCCACGCCTCGAGCTACTGTGTGCTGCGCGATGTCATGTTCGAGAGCGCCCTCTACCGTGCGTACCACCGCTTTATTGCGAACTTTTGCGCGGGAGGTGGTGGACGCCTCCGTTGGGTCGCGCTGCCCAACCTCAGGGATGTTTCAACGGCGGTCGCAGAAGTCACTGATTGGGCCGAGCGGGACCCCAATCTGGTGGGGATCTATCTAACCCCGGTCTGTCCGAACGGACGGCTCCTGGACAACCCCGATCTGCACCCGCTCTTTCAACGTGCACAGGACCTCGACCTCCCCATGCTGGTCCACCCCGGAGTGATGCGCTCGCCCCTCACCCCGGGAGCCCTCGAGCTGGACAACGCGGGCTTCCTCATTCGGTCGGTCTACAACCCCTGGGCTGGGCAGACTGCCCTTTCAGCACTCATCGGCGGCGGTGTGTTCGATCTCTTCCCCAAACTGCGCATCGCGACCATGGAGACGAGTGGCGGCTGGCTGCCCTTCGTCCTGGCTCAGCTCGATGAGCGGTACGAGGCCAGCGCCCACCTGGCACCGAACCTGAAACGCCTTCCCCACGAGATCATCGAGGAAGGACGCTACTTCCACGCACTGGAGGTCTCGGAAAAGTACGTAGAACACTGCGTGCACGAGCTTGGCGAGGACCTCTGGATTTTCTCCACCGACTACCCACACACTGGCTCTCCCTGGCCGAACGGCGTTTCGCACATCATCGACAGGAAGGCGCTGTCAAACTCGACGGTTCGCAAGATACTGGGCGCCAACGCCATGCGCTTGTGCTCCCGCCTGGCCAGCTGGAGTCCCGTTGCAGGGCTCGGCAGCCGCTTTAAGTCGAGACCACATCGTAGGCCCGAATAGAACTAGCGTTCCATTGTCGACTATACTTACCCATGCCGAATAAGCCGAAAGCACATCACTATATCCCTCAGTCCTACCTCCAAGAGTTCACCGATCCGACTACTCCTGGGTACCTCTGGGTGTATCCACATGCCTCCGCGGACATTCGCAAGGCTGCACCCAAGACCGTGGCTTTCTCCAACTACTACTATGCGTTCACGAAGCCCAACGGCGAGGTCGATCAGGAGAGCTTTGAAAAGATCCTCAGCGATGTAGAGGGCACCGCCGCGACTATCGCCCAAAAAGTGATCGACCGCGGGCCTTTGTCGGAGGAGGAGAAGGAAAACTACGCGGGCTTCTTGGCAGTCATGGTGCTGAGGGTGCCCGCGTTTCGGCAGAGGATTGAGGAAGTGATGGGGAATGTCGCCTTAGAGATGGGCAAGTTCATGGCGTCTGTGCCCCGGGTCTTCAACGAGGTTACCGACTGGCTGGAAGCAAACAGCGAGTTTGACCTGGAGGGAATGTCCCGCGCGGAGCTGCGCAAATCAATCCTGGCTGATGACTACAAGATGGTTGTCGAGCCGCAGGCGAGCCTCCACACGTTCACCCATATCGGCGAGATGGCATCGGTGTTTGCGGATATGCACTGGACGTTCGTGGAAACGCCCGCGGGCAAACACTTCCTCACGTCGGATAACCCGGTGGCAGTGCTCAATACGGAAACCTGGGCGTTCATTCCCTATATCGCCGGGATGCTCGATCCGAAAGTCCAGGTGACCTTTCCGATCACCCGCGATCTGGCTCTGCTGGCGCGGTGGGTCGAAGAGCCGGACGACTACTGCCAGGGGAGCGCGTGGCTAGTGACGAAGATCAATCAACGTACGCTGATCAACGCGCATCGAGAGGCCTACGCTTGTGAGCACTCGCCAGCGCTGAGGCGCTTCGTTGATGAATACCTCGCCACCGCCAAGCCTGGTCCCGCCCCTGTGCCGAAAGGACCCTTTAGGGGCTTTCCGACCGGCTCGAAGGAACGCCTCGAATAGTTGGAGCAACGTGTCGAGCGGTTGCACAGCAAACGGCGGCCGCTGCTGCCGCATAAGTCTCGTCGACCAGTGCTCCGCCCTCAGTCGTGTCGCTAGATAGCGTCCAGCCCAGCGTTGCGACTCTGGTTAGGTTGACGAACCTGAGCGTGGTGAACAGCAGGATCACGGTCACCGTCTTCATGGCCTAGCTAGTGGGTCAGTTCGCACGATGACCGCCTTTCCTCACGCCTGCACAATGGCGGTGCGCGAAACATCTGACCCACTAGTTGACTCGGCGGGCTGCTGCGCTACGTCACGCAGTGAAACTCCTTGTCCCTTGCGGGTCAAGAGGTAGTAGCCTTTTCTGCCAAGCATCCTCGGTGATCTGACCCACCAACCGAGCACATACTCCTGATCTCCAGTTGGCAACTGCAAGACGATTGGGCCAATCAAGAAGCGAATACCTTCCCAAATCGGCATGCTGCCGGGAATGCTCCAATTGATCGACAAGACACGAACGGCAACCTCACGCTTCTCGGACAGTCCCACGCTTCGCGGATCTTGGAGTTGGCTTAGCCGCCCAGGGTCGAAGACATGTAGCCTTTCATCCACTTCGAGCTGAATGATGGCGTAGTCAGCCGGAGTGGCGGACTCATTCCAAATCCGAACCTCCAGCGAGATGGACCCTGGTATCAGGACCTCCTCAAGGGAGGAAGAGACTGCGCCATCTCGAAAAGCCAGAAGCATCCTCAGGTCTGGCGCTTCGCTGCGACGCGCCACGTCGCGGACCTCGTACTCTTCCATGGGAACGGATTCGAAGTTGTGACGTTTGTAGAAACGGTGGTCGGCGGCCATATGAGGGGCCCGCATGCTTTGCGGGATATGGACAACGTACGCGACTCTGCCTGGGTGTGTCTCTCCTAGCTCGACGGGATTGACTCGCACGCCGTCAATGCGGCGCTGAATCCGTCCATTGATTACTTGCTCTAGCCATTCCTTGCTCACTGGACCATGGGGATCAAATCCCACATCTGTTGCTGTCGGTACGTGCCCATCTTCGAGCATCCCGTAGACGATCGTCCCGCCTGCCGAGTTGGCGAAGGATGAAACGTCCTTGCTGATCTCGTCCTTCTTTCGGTCATTGGCGCCCAGAGACTGACAAGCCTTGTAGTCCAGTTCGAGGCTTTCCTTGACTCTATCACGGATCAATCCCTTGAGGTCGGCTTCAACCCAGTCCCAAGAAGGCTTCAACACGGACCCCCGGGAGTAGATGAATGACAGCCGGCGACGATTTTGTCTGTGCGGTCCGCGACTTCAGGGCGGAGGTCAGCGTACATGTGCCCGTAGAGATTCCGCCGCGGTCGCGAAGCTACGCCACATCCCGCTCACTGACCGTGTAAGGCTGTTCGAGACCTGGCTAGCTCCACATCGCGAAGGCGTCCGCGTGCCCGGTGCCTGCAGGCGATCGATAGCCCGGCGTTCGACCCACGAGCTGGTAATCAAGGTGCTGGCAGGCGCTGGCGAGGGTGATCCAGTCCTTAATCTCCGATGTTCCTGACTGGAGCTTCCATTCGGGCATCGAGCAGAGAATGGCCGGGTCTCTTTCACGGAACCCTTGCACGCGGCCCTCGTCGAGCGCGGGGTCCACGGGAAAGATGGCAGCATGAGCCGTAGATGCATCCTGCCTCCCGCTCGCTGTGCGACGGCGCCAATATACTTGCACGCGAACGACCATTTACAGCTGGAGGTGGCGTAATGATTCGACCTGTTGCCCTATCGGGCGCACACATGGAATGTGTCTCGCTGGACCAGACCGCGCCGGTACTGACAGATCTTCTCGGTTTCGCGGAGGTCAGTCGGGCTCCAGGGCTGGCCACCTTTGAGCATCACCAGTCGAGCTGGACGCTCACGGTGCATGAGGGTGGCGAGGGCGCCGATCGGCCGCGCCACCATCATTTTGGCGTGCGAGTCGAGCGCAAGGCGGAAATCGACGCGGCCTGGGAATACCTCAACGCCCATCGCGACGAGTATGGGCTGCGCCAGATCGACCCGCAGGTGGTCCGCCATGGGTCGTACTCGGTCCACTTCCAGGAGCCAGGGGCCAACTTCTGGGAGATCGAGTGCTACGAGGATGTGCTCCGCAAGGACTCGGGGGCGGAGCGCCTGGGTGGCGTTCGCTCTCGCCACTGGACGAAAGCTCACGAGCATGACTCAGGGTCCAGCCGCGGTTACACACCGATGGCCTTCACCCACGGGACGCTGGGCGCTTCCGATCCCGACGCCTACGGCCACTTCATCGAGGATACTCTCGGGCTCGAGGCCCTCCGCGCGTACGCGGCAGTTCGGTACATAAAACATCCAGCGACCAAGCATTTCGTGGTCGCCCTTCAGAGCCAGGAGTCCTCCAGCTTCTCGCCCAACTTCCGCTTCACGATCAGCCTCGACACCGCTGAGGATGTCGAGCGTGCGCACGCCGAGCTGTCCGCCAGTCGGACCGACCTAGGACTGACCGACCTGTCGAGGCTTCAGACCGACGGGGCGGAAACCTCGTTCATGCTGCGGGACATGAACGGCAACTGGTGGGAGCTCGCCGCGCAGTAGGCCCCTAGCCGACGTGTCGATCGGCCCCCGCTCGTGACATCTTGGTGAGTGAGTCGTCAGATTGGTGTTAGAGCTGACCCCGAACGGCACATTGTTATATCTACTCCGCGATGCCGTCGGTCATCCCGCGTCGTGCTCCGGGCCCCGCCGCGGCGGGAGCAGCCAACCGAACATCCAGAAGCCAGGCGTGTCGTTGTGTATACTCGCGCCGCTTCAAGCGCCGCCGAGCGGGCGGTGAATTGCAAGCTTGAATCGTAGCCCAGCGACCCGCAAAAGGAGAACGCAGATGCCGACGACGATGAACCCTCGCATGCCCGAGGTACGTCAGCCAACCTCACCTGAAGACATCCTACCGGCACTTCGAACAGTCGTTGGTCGAACGACCCAACGGACCATGAATGAATCCCTCGCGCTCAAACCGGGTGAGCGCGTTCTCATCGTCACGGATAGCACCATTGACCCTATCCTGGCCGAGGGTTTTCAGGAAGCGATCCGCGACGCTGGTGGACATGTCGACGTGATCAATCTCGAAGGGTATCCATTGCTGGAGGACCCGATTGAGCTGGTCGATGGGCCCAATACGAGCAAGTGGTTCCCGGAGTGGATCTGGGAAGGCGCCAAGCAGGCAGACGTTCTGTTGTGCCTGGCCTTCTTCAAGTTCCCGCACACCCCTAACCTCCCATGGGGACGGCGCAGCAGGTCGTACAGCGCGGATTGGAGACTGAAGGGGCGGGCGATCCAGTGGGAGCTTCCGCCAGACATGTTGCTCAGCCCCTCGCTCACGTACCCGCTCGAGCTCTGGGACGCCATCGACGAATGGACCTACCAGTCGATAGCGAATGCGAAACGCATCGAGATCACCGAGGACAACGGCACACATCTGACCTGGGATCTGACGCTCGAGGACTGGGCGGCAATCGAAGGACGCGGCGGCGACGAAGATGGGCCGGCAACGAAGCTGCCCTACGTCCCGGGCCATCTGTTCGTCCCCTTCCCGAAATCCTTGCAGTTCGAAGGCGAGATCGTGATCAACAGCCTCACCTTCGGCGGCCCCGTCGAGCCTACTCGTCTTACGGTCGACGGCCGACGGGTGACACAAGTTGACGGGAGCGGCGCCTTCGCGGACCGGCTCCGGCAGACGTTCGAGAAATATAAGAACGAAACCTACCGTGGCTTGCCCGGGCCCGGGGCCAACTGGATCAGCACGTTCGCGGCGTGCACCAACCCCAAGTTCCGGCGATCGCCGTCCTGGGAGAACGCTCGGGGCTCCGCCCGGGTGCACAGCTGGTGCCTGGGTCACCGCCGCTCTGGCTTCCTGCATGCGAGTGTCGGGGCCGCGCTCGAGAATGAGAACAGCAAGCTCATTCGCCATTTCGACATGATGTTCCCGAATCTCTTCGCCGATGGGAGGCCCGTCATCGAGGATGGACACCTTCTCGCGCTAGACGACCCGCACGTTCGCGAAATCGCCGCGCGCCATGGAGACCCGGACGAGCTCCTGCGCGAGGATTGGGTGCCGGATCGGAATCGCGCGATCTAGCCGCGCGGCTCAAGCTTTCTGGATGGCGAATAGCTCCTCGGGCGGAACGGGGCGATCGATAGCACCCAGTCGATGCAACAGGTCCATAAATGTTGCGAGGTTCTTCCGAGCGCCCGCCCCGAGTCCAGAGCGATATCGTGGTCCAGGATATCTGGCCCGAAGAGCGACCAGTACCGGCCCTCCAAATTGGTGATCATCGCGTCGATCTCTCCCCGCATAAGCAGTTCGAGGTTCTCATCGTCCGTGGCCGGCCCCGGTTCGACGCGGAGGCCCATCCGGTTTTCCCGTACGAGGGCCTGAATTGCCCGAACGCCTGCCCCACGCCACTGAAGCGGCGGTGTGGCTCGCGAACGCTGGTTTTCACCAGAAGCGCCACCATGGGCGGTCCTCGCCGGTGAGTTGTCGCTTGATCATCGCCGCGCGCTCGTCTTCCAGGATGGCCCCCACACGGGCGCTTTCGGCGTGCTCGAGCGTTCCGTGGCGGTGATACCGCCAGTTCCCCAGCAGCGTCGCGAGGCTGGCGGCGGGATTGACCTTGAGCGTGGCAAGTACCTCTCTGCGGATGGCGTCGTCGGCGTCTGCTGCTTGCATGGCTGCTCCTTTGGGTTCTGCGGGAGACGATTCTCCGCACGCCAATACGCGCTGCCTATGGCGTCACTGCAGCTCCGGATCGACAATCTTGATGTCGTCGAGCTTGGCTTGAGGCGCATTCAGATCAAGGTTGCCGAGTCCGGTGGAAAGCTGGGTTCCTGGGTGGGCGCAGCGAAACGCCAGCAGGTGAGGTTTTCCGCTCTCACCGCCGCCCTCTCCCAGAGGGAGAGCGGATTCGCCACGATAGAGCGTGAGGTCCTCGCTCATGATGCGAATGGGGACCGCGCGCCCAGCCAGGAGGTCCTGCGCCCGATAGGCCGGCTGCCAGAACCGCCGCAGGTAGCGCCCGGCCAGCGTCCCCGGTCCGGTGTGGACGAAATCATCCCACTCGGCCCTGGTGGAGCGCCGCTTGCTCGCCGCCGAAGACTGAACATCACCGATCACACGCATTCTCCCTACTACAGGTCGCGGTAGCCGGGCACCATGAAGCTGTCCGGGTCGGTCTCAGTCGGCATGAACCCTTGCTCGACCAGCGCGCTGACGAGGCCCCGGGTGGAACGCTCCGTTGACTCATTCCAACGCTGCTCGTAGGGGTCGAAGCCAACGCCCGCCCGCTCGCTCCATGAGGTCGAGATCGCTCGCGGTCATGTAGTTTGGCGCCAGGCGACGCGCTTCTCGGAACATGTCGACAAGGCTCTCGCCGAGCCACGGATTACGCTCGTACAGGTCTTGCTTGATCGTGACGCTGTGGATCAGCGGGAAGATCTTTGTGCGCCGCACGTACGCCAGGCAGACCTCGGGATCCGTGATGAGCGAGTCAATCTGCCCCTGAAATTCGCCAGAGAGCGATGACCCACCGGTGCGCTTGCCATCGCCCATCCCCTGCGCGAACGTATTGAACGTCGCGTAGAACCAGTTGAACCCCGGCGAGATGACGGCATCCAGCTCGTCGCGAGCGAGGAGCGGCCACAGCGTCCGGATGGAGGTGGAATCACCCGCGCCCGCGACCTCGATGGGGGCGTCTGCGGTGCGACTGACCTCGTCGTGCTCGGTCACCACCCAGGTGGCGTCGTGGATGTGGACCCCGTAGTCGGACAGGGCCTGCCGCGCCCAGATGTTGGTCGTCGCAGAATAGTGAACGCTGCCGATCCGGCCGCCCTTGAGGTCGCTCAAGTCTGTGATGCGGGAGCCCTTGCGCGTCACGATGTTCTTGTGGCGCAGGCCGCGGTTGAGCCACAGTGGGAGCGATAGCTGCGGGTAACCTTCGCCGAGCGCTCGCTCTCTCAGGAAGCCCGAGTATCCTTTCTCGGCGGCATCGTATATACCGTCACGCATTCCGGTGTGGCGCCGATGGGGAACGTCGACAGCGAACGCATTCAGCGCGACGCCACGCGCCGTCACGGATCCGTCGAGGATCGCCTGCGTCCAGAAGCTCTTTGCCAGCGCCAGATTCAACGCAACGTCTGCCATAGCGCACGCTCCGAATTCCGATTCTGTGTCGGGAATTGCCCGCCGCGGACTCAGCTCCTGTCCGTTGCGCCCCACCCGGGCGGGCACGAGGGCGAGTGTATACTCGGCCCACCGATGCGTCCACGTCGGACGTCTATTTACTGAAGCCGGGAGCACCGCATGCTGACGGCCGAAGAGAACGAAGTGTTCGTGCGGGTCGGCCCGGGCACTCCAGCTGGCGAGCTCCTTCGCCGCTACTGGCATCCAATCGCCGTCGCCCAGGAGCTCACTGACGAGCAGCCGACGAAGTTCTTGCGGGTGCTGGCGGAAGACCTCGTGCTCTTCAAGGACAAGCGCGGTCGAGTCGGGCTTCTCGCCGACCACTGCGCCCATCGCGGCGCATCGCTCCTCTACGGTCGCGTCGAGGAGCGCGGTATCGCCTGTGCCTACCATGGCTGGCTGTACGACACCGGCGGCAATTGCCTGGAGTGTCCGGCAGAGCCGGCCGGCAGCATGTTCCACCTCACAGTGAAGCACCGCGCCTACCCGGTGCAGAAGGTCATCGGCCTCTACTGGGCCTACCTCGGGCCCGATCCGGCACCGGTCATCCCACACTTCGACATCTGGTTCCGTAAGGATGGCCGGCGCCGCGTCGTGGTGCATCCGCGGGTCGACTGCAACTGGTTCCAGACGATGGAAAACGCCGTCGATCCGGCCCACCTGCCCATTCTGCACCAGGAGCTCGCGGGGGGACGAGAGCGCGTTGTGACTGGAAGTGGCGGTTTCACCAACCAGGTCGACCACACGGACCTCGACCCGTTTCCTTACGGCATCATGAAGAAGCGCGTCTACAAGTCCGGGCTCATCGACGAGCACCCGATGATCTTCCCCACGGTCACGCGCGTGAACAACAGCTCCGAGATCCGTGTCCCCATCGACGACACCCACACGATGAACTTCGAGCCGTTCTTCTACCCGACACCCGACGGCAGCGAGGTCGAGGAGGAAGACCCGGCTGTCGTCTATCTCCCCGCGTTCAAGAACCCGCCCGACGCGCTCCATCCATTCACGCGCTTCCGCTGGGACATGGTGTCTGCTCAGGACACGGCGGCGTGGGAGACCCAGGGCCCCATCGCCGCCCGGACACTCCATCGGCTCGCGTCCGCGGACCGGGGCATCGTGATGCTGCGGGAGATGGTGAAGGAGAACATCGAGCGGGTGCAGCAGGGCCTCGACCCGCTCGGCGTGGTCCGCGATCCCGACCACGCCATCATCGACACGAACCTGACGCACGGGTTGGAGTACATGCGCCAGCGCGGGTCCGCCCAGCTGGACTACGAGCGCGCCGTCTCGCGCCCGTATTAGGCGGCAGTGTGCCGCTGCAATGGAGCAGCGCGAGCATTTTGCCCTCTCGGCCGCGGCTCGATTTGCTAGCGGGTCAGCTTAGATCCCACTCGTGGACGTTCCAGACCTGCGTGCTCCGCTCGAACTTGCCCTGCACATTACGCAATCGCGTGCTGTAGACGGTCGGCTCGATGTCGTTGTAGAGACCCAGCAGCACGACCTGATCGGACACGTGGCGGACGATCTGGCCGAGCAGCGCGCTCCGCTCCCGCGCCGCAATCGTGCGGTGATAGTCGAAGAAGAGCGCGTCGAGATCGGCGTTCTGGTAACGTCCGCGATTGTTGCCGATGTAGCGGTTCTCGGGGAGCGGGGCGCCCGCGCTGCCGAGCGTCCCGGTGAGGTCGAAACGGAAGTTCCCGCGACGCACGATCTCGAACGCCGGGAAGTTCGATCGATACTCCACGTCGGACGTCCGCTGCGGTGGAATGATCTGGGGATCGACCGGCACCCCGATCTGCTGCCAGAGCGCCGCCACTGCCAGCAGCAGGCGCTGGCCGCCAGCGCCGCTGATGCGCACCTCGACTGTTGGCTTCTGGCCGGACCCGTCGGCGAACTGACCGTCGGAGCCTTTGCGATAGCCAAGCTCCTCCATGAGCTGCACCGCTCGCTGCGGGTCATACCCGTACTCGACGACCTGGGATGCGATGGGCCCATAGTCGGCCTCTAGCGGGTTGATGAACGTGTGTGCAATCGTCGTCCGCCCTCCCATGAGGGTGTCGACAAGCTGCTGGCGGTCGGTTGCGTGCAGTAACGCACGGCGGAAATGCACGTTGCTGAGGATCGGTGGGTTTGGGTTGAGGAACTGCGGGTACGCGGCCTGGGCGCCGATCGGCGCCAGGGTGATGCCAATTCCGCTCACCGTTTCCGTGAGCGTGCCGGCCTGATCTAGCGACAGCGCTCGCCCGAGGGTCACGTCGACGGCGCCGGCCAGGATGTTCGCCACGAGGGTGTTGCTGTCCGCGATGAACCGGACCTCGACCTCGTCGATCCTGGGGCGGCCGAGCACGTAGCGATCGTTCGCGCGCAGGATCACGTGGCTGCCGCTCACCCACTCCTTCAGCTTGTACGGACCGCTGCCGACGAACTGGGTCGTCCAGTAAGGCAGGTCGAGGAAGCCCGCCTTGTCCTCGGTGTAGGCCCGTTCGAGGATGTGCCTCGGCTGCGGCAGGACGGTCCCGTCGCCCGCGTAGCTGAAGGCGAAGTCGCCCCAGATGTGGGGCTGACGCCAGCGCGTGACGACAGTGTGCGGGTCGACGGCCTCGATGCTGTCGATCAGGTTGTAGCCGGGCCGCGGGTCGCGGAACACTTCGACCTCGCGGTCCAGGGTGAGCTTGTGGGTGAAGACGACGTCCTCCGCCGTCACCGGGGTTCCATCGTGCCACTCGGCATTGGCTCGGATCTTCCAGGTGATCTCCATGCGCCCATCGGGAAACAGCTTCCACTGCCCGTTTTCCGCCGTCGGGGCTGCCTCGACGAGCTGCGGCCGCAGAATCCCCCGGTGGTCGAAGGCCGCCAGCGCGGAGCTCGCCATGAACCCGATTGCTTCGGCACCGGCAGCTGAGCCAAGCGCCCTGGCGATGTTGCTGTTCATCGACGGCGGCTCGCTGGCGACGGCCGCGACGATCCGCTTCGGAGTTGTCGGCGATTGTTCGGTGCGCGTGGCACCGTCCGAGGGAGAGCGAGGGGCCGCGCAACCGGCGGTAACAAACAGAAGCGCGATGACGATACCGGCCTGCATTCCGTTGCGCATGCATCCTCCCAAACCGACCGGCTTCAGGCGCCGGGTGAATGTACGGCACCATCCCAGAATCCGCTCGCAGAGCGCCGCGCTGACTATACTCATCGCATGGACGCCTTCCCCGGCGGCGATCTCATCGATGCAGGCCTGCGCGATCTCGCCCAGGGAGTCGAGTCTGTCCCTGCGCTGCTCGTCTCGATCGGCTCGCCCCGCCTCCGCCGGCTCGGGTTCCCAATCGACCGCCCGCTCCCCTCGCCAGAGTTGCGACTCTATGCGTTACTCTCCCAGGACGACTCCGATTCGGCGCACTCCCGCTACAACGCGCTCATCCGTCGACTGGTAAGCTTCGAGCGCGCGCTCTCATGCGCCAGCTAGCCGACCCCGAGCGAATCCGCGCCTTCATGCGCGCCCTCGGCGCTGAGGCCGACCAAAACGCAGCGGTCTACCTCACTGGCGGCGCAACCGCCGTCCTCATAGGCTGGCGCGCCGCGACCATCGACGTCGACCTCAAAATGGTCCCCGAGCTCGACCGCCTGTTTCGTGCCATCCCCCGCCTGAAAGAAGAGCTGCAGATCAACGTCGAGCTGGCCTCACCCGCTGACTTCATTCCGGTCCAACCGGGGTGGGAGATTCGCAGCGCGTTCATCGCCCGCGAGGGGCGGGTGTCCTTCTACCACTTCGACCTCTACGCCCAGGCTCTGGCCAAGGTCGAGCGCGGCCACGTCCAGGACGTCCAGGACGTGCAAGAGCTGATAGCCCGCGGGCTGGTCGATCCCAGCCAGGCGCGCGCATACTTCGCACGCATCGAGCCCGAGGTGTACCGCTACCCGGCCATCGACCTGCGGTCGTTTCGCGCTGCAGTTGAGGAGACATTCGGCTCAATCGACATGCCGGGCTAAGCCGCTCCCCGCCACGCTCAGCCGAGGGATTGCCCGCGTGCGAGCTCGCAGCTACACTGGCTCGCGTGGCGAGCGGCCACCGATGGTCCTCCCTGGAGGGCGCCCGACTATCACCCCGTGCGCAACAGGGCGAACCGCTACCTTCAGGACCGGGAGGAGATGCAGACCGAAACGTTCTCTGGGATGGGCAAGAGCTTCATCGTCCAGGACTCGTTCGCCACTGAAGGTCAGGGGACGCTCCACAACCGCGCGGCGGAGCACCTCGGGTACACGGACACGGCGATCATCGCCCTCCGCCAGACGATGGTGCGTGCAATCCAGGACGTGGAAGAGGGGCGCGATCCACCCCACGTCGAACGGGATGCGGCGGCGAACGAGTTTCCCGACATCCTGGCACGGGACGACCTGCTCCCGCGCTCGGAGGAGTGGCGCGATCACTGGAAGCGGAGTCCTCAGGAGCGCGAGCGCCAGGTCGTCACGGCGTGAGCGAGCCGCGCGTGGCCGGCGGCGGGCAGACGTGGGACGATCAACGACTGCGCCGGCAGCGCGCCAAGCGACTTCAGGAGCAGATGCGCCAGCGCAACATCGGCGCCATGTACCTCACCGACGTGAACCTCCAGTACGCCCTGTGCATGAAGGTGCCCGGCTCGGCCGCGTTCGTGCCTGCGCAGGGCGATCCGATCGCCTTCGTCCGGCCGCGCGACGCGGGATGGGTGCAACGACAGGGAGTGGCCACGGCGCCCACACTCTACGGCGGATCCTCGACCTGGGAGCCCGGCGGAGAAGCAGAGTTCGCGCGCTTCGGACAGGCCATCGCCGATCTGATGCAGGAGAGCGGCGCCGGCGCTCTGCCCTTGGGCGTCGACACGCTGGAGGCGGCTGCGTTCCTGGCGCTGCAAGCGCCGGGGTCCGCGTCGTCGACGCGAGTGCCGCCATCGAGATGGCACGCTCCGTGAAGACCGATGACGAAGTCGCGATCTATCGCCGCCTCGCCGAACAGTACGAGGCGACCTTCCGGGCCTTCCGCGACGCGGTTCGCCCCGGCATCACCGAGAGCCAGCTTGCGGAAGTCGCGGTTGCGGCGTGGCAAGAGGTGGGCGGCGACGAGGTGTCTCAGATCAACGTGTGCGCGGGGGAGAACATGAACCCCTGGAGCCGCTGGCCGACGGACCGCCCGCTTCGGTCGGGTGAGTTCGTGGGCATGGACTTCCACGCGCGCGCGCCGCACGGCTTGCGCGGCAACGCCTCACGCACGTACCTCGTCGGCGACGAGCCGACCGACGAGCAGCGCCGGCTGTATCGGCTCGCCTACGAGCATCTGCAATCGACGATTCAGGCATCGCGGGGCGGACGTGCGCTGAAAGACGTGCTTCGCGACGCGCCGATCGCTCCCGCGCAATACCAGCCGCAACTCGAGCACCGCACCATTCTGCATTCGCTGGGGGTGATGCCCTCCGGCTACCCGCACCTCGATCGACACAAGATGCCCGTGGACGACGTGCTGCGGGCCAACCAGATCTTCGCGATCGACTGCTACTTCGGCGAGGAGGGCAGCCCCGTCGCCGTCAAGCTCGAGGAGCAGATCCTGGTGCGCGAGGGCGGCGTTGAGATCCTCGGCGTCGGCATCCCCTTCGACGAGCGGCTGCTAGTATAGCGGCCCCTAAAGACCCACGCCCAGACCGCTCAGGCTGCCTGGAGGTCCCTCTCTCGATCAGCGGGAAGACCTCTTCATGGAATCGCCTGAGCTGCGCCGCCAGGTTGAGCGACGTTCACGGCGCCGGTTTCCGCAACGAGCATGAACCAGGGATGAGAGTAGGGGATGAGAGGCGGCGCGGCGAAGGCGCTGGCGTGGGTGTAGGCTTCTGACGGATGGTATGATCTTCGGGTGCCGCGCCTATTGCGGGATCGTTCAACGGTAGGACGGCTGACTCTGGATCAGTTAATCGTGGTTCGAATCCACGTCCCGCAGCCAGTCAGATAGATACTTCTAGCATCCGCTGGATGACGTGCCAGTATTGGCTTAGCAAGTAGTAGCGCTACGATGACTGCATGCCGCAGTGCGCTGAAGCACCTTCGATAGAGGGGACCGCGATGCCCGCCGTTGAATCCACTCCCGAAATGGCCGCCAACGTGTACTCGACCATGGAGCGCAACCTTCAGGTCGTGCGCCGCCGGCTGGCCCGCCCCCTCACGCTGGCCGATAAGGTATTGCTCGGACACTTGGACGATCCCGAGCACCAGGAGATGGAGCCCGGGGTGAGCTATCTCTTCACCCGCCCAGACCGGGTAGTCCTCCAGGACGTGCTCGGGCAGACGGCTATGCTCCAATTCATGCAGACCCGCCGCAGTACCGTCGCGGTCCCTACCACCCAGCACTGCGACCATCTGATCCAGGCCAGGACCGAGGGCGCGCTCGATCTCCGGGAGTCCCTCGCCGAGAACCGGGAGGTCTACGACTTCTTGCGGTCCGCGGCGGCCAAGTACGGCGTCGGCTTCTGGGCCCCCGGCGCCGGCATCATCCACCAGGTGGTGCTGGAGAATTACGCCTTCCCCGGGGAGCTCATCATCGGTACCGACTCCCATACGCCCAACGCCGGCGGCCTGGGCGCCTGCTCGGTTGGCGTCGGCGGCGCGGACGCAGTGGAGGTGATGGCCGGCCTCCCCTGGGAGATCCTGTACCCGAAGCACATCGCGGTTTATCTCAGCGGCAAGATGAGTGGCTGGACCGCGCCCAAGGACGTCATCCTGTACGTGGCCGGCGCGCTCACTGTGTCCGGCGGCACGAACGCCATTGTCGAGTACATCGGTCCCGGCGCCCGCACCATCAGCGCTACGGGCAAGGCGACGATCACCAACATGGGCGCGGAGCTGGGCGCCACTACCTCCATGTTCCCCTATGACGAGAAGATGGCCGCCTACCTGCGAGCCACGGGCAAGGGGGGGCTGGTGCCTCTGGCCGAGCGATACAAGCACCTGCTGGAACCGGATCCCGAAGTGGAGGCCGACCCCGAGAAGTACTACGACCGAGTGGTCCACATCGACCTGTCAACGTTGGAGCCCTATGTCGTAGGCCCCCACTCGCCGGACCGCGCGCGCCCCATCTCCCGCCTGGCCGCTGAAGTGGCGGATCCCAGCAACGGCTTCGTGGAGGCCATCTCCACCGCGCTCATCGGCAGTTGCACCAACTCCTCGTATGAGGACATGAGCCGCGCCGCCGACGTAGCCGAGCAGGCCAAAGCCCACGGTCTGGAAGCGGCCATCCAGTTTCTCGCCACCCCGGGTTCCGAGCAGGTTCGGGCGACTATCGAGCGGGACGGGCAGATGCAGTCTCTCCGAGGCATCAACGCCACCGTCCTCGCTAACGCGTGCGGACCCTGCATCGGCCAGTGGCGCCGTTCTCAGGACGAGGCCACGGTGCCCAATACGATCGTCACTTCCTACAATCGCAACTTCCCGATGCGCAACGACGGCCAGCCCACCACCATGAACTTCATCGCCAGCCCTGAGATTGTGACCGCCATGGCCCTGGCCGGTCGGCTCTCCTTCAACCCCCTGACCGACACCCTCACCGGACCAAACGGGATCTCCTTCACGCTCCAGCCGCCAGGGACCGCTCCGGAGGTGCCCCCGCAGGGATTTGCGCATGGCCAGTTCAACTACCTGGCCCCTCCTGAAAACGGCAGCGCCATCGAGCTGAAGATTGCCCCGAACAGTCCCCGCCTGCAGCTCCTCGAGCCCTGGCCTGCCTGGGACGGCAACGACTTCCTCGGCATGCCCATCCTCCTCAAGGCCAGGGGGAAGACGACCACCGACCACATCTCCCCCGCCGGCCCGTGGCTCTCTCTCCGCGGCCACCTCGACAAGTTCAGCGACAACATGTTCATGGGGGCCACCAACGCCTACACCGGTGAGACGGGGAAGGGGAAGAACGTCGTCAGTGGACAGCCCGGCCAGGCCATCTCCAGTATTGCCCGCGACTACAAGACGCAGGGCCTCAGGTGGG
>Ga0184637_10001056_pt1 | contig 19145 bp, 23 predicted proteins | sample PLM3_127_b2_FD_133143 | JGI IMG/M metagenome (GOLD analysis project Ga0184637, IMG submission 133143) | Groundwater sediment microbial communities from an aquifer in East River, Colorado, USA - PLM3_127_b2 | ecosystem: Environmental > Terrestrial > Soil > Riparian zone | place: USA: East River...
GCGCGACGGCCATCAACAGGTCGCGGCGCAGCTTCTCGATCTCGAAGACCTCGCCGTTGTGGACGAACAGCCAGCGCCCGAAGCGGAACGGGTGGCAGTTGGTCTCCTGCACCGTAGCCTGCGACGTGGCCCGCACGTGCGCCAGGAACAGGGCCGACTCGATCTGCGCCGCGAGGTCGCGCAGGTTGAAATCGTTCCAGGCCGGACGGATGCTGCGGAAGAGCCCGGGCGTCTCGCGCTGGCCGTACCAGCCCACGCCGAAGCCGTCGCCGTTGGTCGGAGTCTCGGCGGAGCGCGAACTCATGCTCTGGTCGATCAGGTTGTTCTTGGCGGCGAACAGCAACGCCTCGAGCGGGATCGTTCCTCCCGAATACCCCATCCATCGGCACATGCTCCACCTCGTACGCGGCCGCGCCGCACGCGGGCGCCTGCGTGCATCCTAGCTCCATCGCCACCCGGCACGCACGGAGAGAAACGGTTCGGGAGGCGACGGCCGCGAAGTAGGGCGCACTGGACATCCCGCAGCACGTGTCCAGCTCCTCTCGACACCGAAGGCAATTGACGGCAGGACAGTAAGACGGTATCTTACTCGTATGAAAACCACCGTTTCCACGAAAGGCCAGATCATTCTCCCTGCCGAATTCCGGCAACGGGATGGCATCGAGCCTGGGCAGGAATTCGAAGTCGAACGAATGGACCGCGGCGAATACCGGCTGAAGCGAATCGCGCGGCGGCGCAATGAAGGTCTGGTGAAGCTGCTGCTCGCTTGCCCAGTCAAAGGTTGGTTCAAGCCGATGGATCGCAGCAAAACGACCGACGACATCAAGGTGCCTAAACTCGGATGACTTACCTGGTCGATGCAAACGTGCTCAGCGAGCCGACGAAGCCGGCGCCCAGCAGCAAGGTCATCGACTGGTTGAGCGCCAACGAGCGGAATCTTGTCGTAGACTCCATCATCCTGGGCGAACTGTGTATCGGCGTTCTGGCACTTGCGCCCGGGCGTAAGCGGAGACAACTCGAGCAGTGGTTTGATGCGCTCATGCAGACCGTCGAGTGCCTGCCGTGGGACGCCACGATCAGCCGACGTTGGGCCAAACTCGTGGTGGACTTGAAGCGGAGAGGGAAGACGATGCCGCTGCTGGATGGAATGATAGCGGCCACCGCGCTGCTACATGACCTCACTATTGCCACGCGAAACACGCGCGATTTCAAGAAGGCGGGCCTGAAGGCATTCGACCCCTTCGCCTGACGCAGCGAATATGCGTGTGGTTTTCATGGTTGCGTCCTGATTGATTTGCTCACTTCACCTTCTCGATGTCATTGAGCTTCCACGTCCCGTCGAAGGCCGCCGCTTCCGGGCCGTAGATGCGGAAGTAGGTGAACCACCCTTTGTCGGGGATGGTCTCGACCCACTGGCATCCTTGCCCGCAGGAGCCTTCGGGCCGAAGTAGAGGTCGTAGGAGCCGCCCGCGTTGGCCTGCGGCTTCTCGAAGGGCGAGCGCACCGCGGCCTTTTCCTGGTCGGTGGCGATCAGACAACGCGTGTCCACGTCATACACGGTCGCTGACCAGAACAGTTTCCCTGGCACGGGGCCGGGGACGGTCAGCTTGTAGGTCTTGCCGCCGTCGAGGAAGGCTCCGGCGCTGTCGCGAAGCGGTCGATGTTTTGCGTCTTGTAGCCCATCATGCCGTGGTTGTAGGTGCTGACGTTCCAGTAGCCGATGTCGTCGCCCCAGAGGATCAGGATGTTGGGCTTCTGGTCAGCTGCTTCAGCCTCGGGCGTCGCGAGCAGCGCGAAAGCCAGCCCGCCGAGCGCGATGATCACGAAGAATCGCTGCGCATTCACTTCCGTGTCTTCCCTTCTACGTCATTCCGTTACTTCAACTCGATCGTGAATTTCTCGAGCTTCCCGGAGAACTCGAACGGCATCTGGCTGACCTAGTCCTCGACGACCGGTGTCCCGGTGTCCTCGCCGACGTCGAAGGTCTCGTCGAGCGAGAAGCGATTCGGCACCGTGCGCTCGATGCGACCCTGGGCGACCTGCTTTCCGTCCACCCGCAAGGTGCCGGTGCCGCCCTTGCCGCGGCCGCCGCCGTCGTACTGGAAGTCGAAGCGGACGGTGTGCTTGCCGGGCGCGAGCTTCTGCTTCGAGGCGACGCGATACTTGTGCTGTGGCTGGTTCGAGAAGGCATGCACGAACACGGGCTTCCCGTCGAGCACCAGCAGTCCCCATCCCCCGAAGCGTCCGCCCTGCGTGGCGAGGACGCCCTTCGCGCCGCCCGCCGGGATTTCCACGTCTGCACTCACGCTGTACGACTTGTTCTTCACGTCCGGTGTCGTTCCCTCTGGAACGCGGATCGCACCGGGGTAGTAGGTGAACACGCTGCGGCCGCGCGTCAGGCTTGGGCGAATGGCCGGGTCGACGCGCGGCGTGAAGCTCGAGTCTAGCGGGTACACACCGTACTTCTTGGCCTCGCGATCGAATACCGACTGCAGATCCTCGAGCTTCGCCGGGTTCTGCGCGGCGAGATCGTTGGCCTCGGAGAAGTCCTCGGCAACGTGATAGAGCTCCCACTGGAAGTCGTCGGGGTCCGGCTCGGAGCCGATCGTCACCCACGGAAGGCGCAGCGGCGTTGTCGCCGCCACCCAGCCGTCGTGGTAGATGGCGCGGTTGGCGAGCATCTCGAAGTACTGCGTGGTGCGGGTCGAGGGGGCGTTTGCACTGGCGAAGCTGTAGGCCATGCTCACTCCTTCGATCGGCTTCTGCTCTACCCCGTTGAGCTCGCCGGGGAAGGTCACTCCGGTCGCTTCGAGCAGCGTCGGCACGATGTCGATCACGTGATGGAACTGCGAGCGGATGCCGCCCTTGTCCTGGATGCGCGCAGGCCAGGAGACGACCAGGCCGTTGCGCGTGCCGCCGAAGTGCGAGGCCACCTGCTTCGCCCACTGGAACGGCGTATCCATCGCGTGGGCCCAGCCGACCGGATAGTGGTTGTACGTCGTCGGCCCACCCAGCTCGTCCATGATGGAGACGAGGTAATCGAGGCTCTCCGGCACGCCATTGCCCGCGACGCCAACCTCGTTCGCGAGGCCCTGCAGCGCGTGCCTTCTGCGCTCGCGCCGTTGTCACCCTGGATGAAGACGATGAGCGTATTGTCCAGCTCGCCCATCTCCGCGACGGCGTCGATCACGCGGCCGATTTGATGGTCGCAGTGCGCCAGCGCGCCTGCGTAGACCTCCATCATGCGGGCGTACAGCTTCTTCTGCTCCGCGCTGAGGGAGTCCCAGGCGGGAATCTCCTTGGGTCGGGTCGTCAGCTTTGTGCCGGCCGGGACGATTCCCATCTTCCTCTGCCGTTCGAAGGTCTCTTCCCGCACCTTGTCCCAACCCTGATCGAAGTGGCCCTTGAACTTCGCGATCCACTCCTTGGGAGCGTGGTGTGGGGCGTGGGCGGTGCCGGTGGTGTAGTAGGCGAAGAACGGCTTTTCGGGCGCCATCGAGTTCTGCAGGCACATCCGCAACTTCGACTACCGCATCGAGGGCGCCTTCACTCTCTACTATTACTGACGAGACGTGCGACCTGCATCGATGCAGCAACACCCGACGTCGGGTCGGCTCTCAGTCACCGCCGAAGAGGGGTTTCTGGACCGGCCCCGGGATCACCGGGATCGCGGCGAACTTGAGCTGGGCGCGCTGGCCGAAGTCGTCCTCGTGCACGACGGAGTACTCGCCGGAGACCTGGAGCTTCACCGGCATGCGCCCGAAGCGCACCACCTTGGAGACGAAGGGCCGACCGGGACGTTCCACGCGTTGCCCGAGCTGGCCCGGTGGTCGTAGCTGGCGGTGTTGTTGATGCCGACCTGCCAGGCATTCGACAGATTCCAGGTGAAGGCGTACTGGAGGGTCAAGGAGCTCGCGTCGGGCGTGCCGTTCCCGTCGCCGAGATCCGCGAGGTGCCAGATGTAGTTCGGGAACACGAGGGCGGTGAACTGCTCGGCCTTGTAGCCCACGACGACCGCAGGGCCGAGACCCCACTGCCGGCGGCCGAGCTCGGCTTCGGTCGAGGTGGGAAGGAGGAAGCCGGGACCCGCAAAGGATTCACTCGCGCGGGGCGCTCGCCGGCGCGGTAAACCAGTGCTCCTTCGGCACGATTTTCGGCTGCGCCGGATCGCTCTCGTAAGCCGGCGTCATGATCTGCACCGCGTGCTCGTTGAAGACGTCGAGCACGTTGCGGTGGATCTCCGCATATTGCCGGGCCATGGTGCGCGGGTCGTCGGTGTAGACGTTCAGTTCGTAGGTCACCGCGAAGTCGCCGAGCGATTTCAACAGCACGAACGGCGCCGGCTCGCGCAGGACGCCCTGCGTGCGTGCGGCGGCGGCGAGCAGCATCGCCTCCACCTGCCGCCACGGAGTTTCATAGCCGATCCCGACCTGCGTGTAGAGGATCAGCTTTCGCTGGCGCGCGAGCGAGCTGTAGTTGATCACGCTGGTCTGGAGGATCTGCGAGTACGTGCGCAGCCCGCGCAGAACCGCAGCGGTTGCCGCCCAGAGCTGCTCTGCGCGAATGATCGGGAGCCCCTTCACGGCCACGTCGTGCAGTCGCGACCTGAGGCGCCGTTCCAACGCGGCATCCAGCCGCCGGATCAGCCAGAGCAGGACGAGCACGGCGGCCGACCCCGCGAGCGCCGTGCCGATCAGTGCCGCGGTCTTGCTGACGAGCACCGCGCGTGTCCGCTCCCGGCGGTACTCGGCGATTGCGTCCGAGATGCGGCTGACGAGGCCCCTGGCGAGCACTCTCCGATCGATGTCCTCCAGGGCCCCGTCGAGGTCGAACACCTCGATCAACAGCTGCTCACCCGCGTCGATCCGCGAGGAGAGCTCCAGCTCGACGATGTGGATCGAATCCGGCGCAACGGCCGGGTCGCGGGCTGCCTTCGCGATGCGCAGGGCGATGACTCCCGCGCGCTTCGCGGCCGGGAACGAGGACGTGCCGCGCACGTGGAAGAGCGCGACGCCGTCGAGCTCGACGGGTGCGGTGGCGATCGGGGCAGGGGCCTCTCGAGCCTCTGCGGGCGACTCGGCGAGCGCGGGCCACGCCATCAGCAGGGAAGCCAGGAGCGCCCGCGCGATCGATTGCGTCAACAACTCAGTAGGTCCGTGATGACGATGATGTTCCTGGTCGTGATCCTGGGCGCGACGGACAAGCGCGCTCCGCAGGGTCTCGCACCGATCGCGATCGGCCTGTGCCTCACGCTGATCCATCTGGTCAGCATTCCGGTCACTAACACGTCGGTGAACCCGGCGCGCAGCATCGGCGTCGCGCTGTTCGTCGGGAGCTGGGCGCTGGCGCAGGTGTGGCTATTCTGGGTCGCGCCGATCGCCGGGGCGGTGCTCGGCGCGGTCGCGTATCGCTTCATCGGCAACCCGGAGGATTGAGGCGGGCCGTCAGCGCCGCCGCCATGGATCGGCTTCGACCTCCACCCAGCCGTAGCTGATCGCGAGCAGCGACCAGCCACCCTCGGTGACCTCGGCGTTGGTCAGATAGTCGGCGTTCTGTTCCTCGAGAATCCTGGCGGCCGCTTGAAGTCCACTGGGCTCGCCGCCCAGCGGAAGGAACAAGAGCCACAGCCGGCTGTCGGACTCCTTCGTGCGTTCGAGACGATCGTGCGGCTGAGTCAGCTCGACGTTCCGGGTCGAGAACATCGTCACGCTCGCCACCTTCGATGAGCAGCCTAACGCGATGGTCGGCAGAAGCGACAGCAGCGCGAGCGCGAAGCCCTTGTGAACTCGCATCTCGAAACCTCCTCGCCGGACACCGCCCGGCGTCGCGGCGGCGATCCTATCACACGAACGGCAGGTCCAGGTTGCGAAGCTCGACGATGTTCTGCAGCGTCTGCTGTCTCCGATGACTCTACGAGTGGGGTTTCAGCGGATGCGCGCGTTTCGGATCGTCGGGTGGATCTGTCTCGGCCTCGCGATCGCGATCGCGTCAGCATGGGGTGTTTTCGCCATTCTCAACGCTCCGGCCGGTGCGCCCGCGCTTCGCCCGGCGCTGGCGGCGCTGTATGGCCTCGCCGGCCTGGGCGCGCTCGCGGGGCTCTTTGCCCCTCGCTGGCGCATGCGGGCGCTAGGCGCCTTCCTCGCGGCGGTGTTAGTGTTCTCGGTCGCGTGGAGCCGGATCGAGCCGTCGAACGACCGCCCTTGGCGCGCAGAAGAGGCGGCCCTGCCGTACGCGACGATCGACGGCGATCGGGTCACGGTCCACAACATCCGCAATTTCCAGTACCGCAGCGAGAGCGATTTCACGCCCGCCTACTACGACAAGACCTTCGACCTGCGGCGCCTCGATTCGGTGGATCTCGTGTCCGTCTACTGGATGGGGCCCGACATCGCGCACATCTTCCTGAGCTTCGGCTTCGCCGGCGAGGACTTCCTGGCGATCTCGATCGAGGCGCGCAAGGAGCAGGGGGAGGGCTATTCGACGATCGAGGGCTTCTTCCGGCACTACGAGCTGTTCTACGTCGTGGCCGACGAGCGCGACGTGATCGGTGTCCGCGCGATCCACCGCAAGGATCCTCCCGAGGATGTGTATCTGTACCGACTGGTGGGTCCGGTGGAGAACGCGCGGCGGTTGTTCATGGAGTACCTGCGCGAGATCAACTCGCTGCGGGAGCGGCCGGAGTTCTACAACTCGCTGACGACCAACTGCACCAGCAACATCTGGCTGCACACGCGCGTGAACGCGGGCCATCTGCCTTATTCCTGGAAGGTTCTGGTGAGCGGTCACGTCCCGGAGTACGTCTACGAGGCCGGCCGGCTCGACACGAGCCTTCCGTTCGAAGAGCTGCGCCAGCGCGGACACATCAACGCGCGCGCTCGCGAGGCCGGCTCGGCGCCGGACTTCTCCCAGCGGATCCGGCAGGGGTTGCCGGGGGTAGCGCCGCGGCCCGCGGCGCCGTGATCGAGCGCGAAATCGCTAGGCCGCTATTGCTAAATCCAGTAGTATCGGCGACCCCACGATCGGAGGACGCGATGAAGATCACTCGAACGTCGATTCCCACAGCGCTCGCTCTGTGGGTGCTCGCCGCGCCCGGCTGGGCGGATCTGATGATCTATCCCAAGAAGGGTCAGTCCGAGGAGCAGCAGGGCAAGGACAAGTACGAGTGCCACGCCTGGTCCGTCCAGCAGACGGGCTTCGACCCGATGAAGGTCCAGTCGTCTGCGCCGCCGCCTCCGACGGGGCCCCAGCCCAACGCGGTGCGCGGTGCGGCGCGCGGCGCCGCGGCGGGAGCCGTGGTCGGGGCGGTCGCCGGCGACGCCGGAAAGGGCGCCGCGGCCGGGGCTGCGGGCGGTGCTGTGGTCGGTGGGATCCGCCGCAGGGACCAGCAGATCGCAAACCAGCAGCAGGCGGCGCAGCAGGATGCCGCTGCGCAGAGCCAGCGCGGGAATTACGACCGGGCGGTCAAGACCTGCCTCGAGGCACGAGACTACTCGGTCAACTGATCGCGCGCGAGCCGGAACGCTACGCCCTCGCGAACGCGAAGCTCCGGACATGAGCGACGAGCGGGATCGATCGCCAACCAGACCTCCGACACCTATGTCCTGCTCACGGTGATGTTTGCGTCGGTGCTCTTCTTCGGCGGGATCGGCGGGACGTTCCAGGGGCCTCGCTTGAGGCTCGTGGTCCTCCGTCATCGCCGTGGCGCTATTCCTGGTCACGGTCGCCGCGCTCGGGACGATGCCAGTGTGCCGCGAGTGAACGGGCAGGGCGCCTCTACCGCGCCCTGCCCGCGATCACTCTCAGCGGAGGACCGTGATCTCGGTGCGGCGGTTCGAGCGCCGGCCATCGGGCGTCGCGTTGTCGGCGGCCGGTCGGGCCTCGCCCAAGCCCTTCGCCTCGAGCCGGCTCGCGGAGATCCCGGCGGAGATCAGATAGTTGCGCGCGGCCTGGGCGCGCCGCTCGGAGAGCGACTGGTTGTAGGCATCCTCGCCCACCGCGTCGGTGTGACCGTCGATCTCGACCCGCAGCCCGTCGTCCGCGCGCAGCACCTGCGCCACTTCGTCGAGCCCCTTCGCACCGGCGGTGTCGATCGTGCTGCTGTCGTGGGCGAAGAGCAGACCCTTCGCGACCCAGCAGCCGCGCTCGTCGACGGCCGCGGCGCGCGGCGTGCCGGGGCACAGGTCGTTGGCGTCGATCACGCCGTCGCCGTCGAGGTCGCCCGGCGCGGCGGCGACCGCGGGTAGCGCTGCGCCGAGGAAGACGTCGCGCTCGAACTGCTGGAGCGCCGCGACGCTGGTGACGCCGTCGCCCTGGCGGAAGCTGCCGCAGTCCGTGCTCGCGGCGAGCTGGCGCAGGAATGCGGTGCCGGCCGGGTCGGATCCGGTCTGCACCGTGTGCAGACAGACCGTGCCGGCGTACGACTCCTGAATCGCGGCGACGGCAGCGAGGGCGAGCTGTGGATCGACCTCGCGACCGACCTCGTCGGTGAGCAGGCCGTCGCTGTAGAGCACGATCGCGGCCTGGCCGCTCTTGCCCTCGAGCGCGGCGCCCGCCTCGGCGATCGCGCGGTGGATCGGGGTCCCCTCGTCGAGGTGCTCGATCGACGAGGTCTCGGCGACGACGCGCCGGCGATCGAACGCGGCGAGCGGAGCGCTCGTGCGCTCGAAGCCGCCGAACGCGATCGAGCCCGTCTCGTAGCGTCCGTTGGGCATCGAGCGTGCGAACGATTCGATCAGCGTCTTCTGGTCGCGGAACAGCGTGCTCTTGGTCACCGACGAAGACGCGTCGATCAGCACCACGAGCTGGTCGATCGACACGGTCTCGCCGGCGCCGGGCACGAGCACGGGCGCCTGGATCGGCGGAGCTGCGGGCGGTGTGGCGCAGGCGAGGGCCAAGAGCGAGAGAGGGGCAACGATCGAACGACGAAACATGGAAGGGATCTCCTGTTGGCGAATGGCGGCGCAATCCTAGCGCCCGAAGGAGGGTCTTGAATAGCGAAATCGATCAACAACACATCGGTGTGGAAGGAGCGGCAGGCGCTTGGAGCCGGGCCGGATCGATTCTTGAAAACACAACCAATTCAGCGAGTTGGAGGCAAATGCTGACGTAGAGCTGCGCGCTGCTTGCCGCGCGCCTGCGCTCGCACTGGCGCTATCGATCTGGCTCTCGATGGTTGGCGGGAGCGCGGCGAGTGTGGATCCATAGCGCGCGATGCGGCTCACGCTCAGCATCCCGAGCTTCGGGCCGTTCTTTCCGGCCGGCCGCCTGCACGAGGTGATCGACCTCGCGCGCGGCGCCGAGGCCGCGGGCGTCGACACGGTGATCGTGCCCGACCACGTCGTGATGAGCGAGAACACCGGCGCGTACGAATGGGGGCCGTTTCCGTTTCCGATCGAGGTGCCGTGGCTCGAGCCGCTCACGGTCCTCGCGGCGATCGCCGGCGCGACCTCGCGCGTGCGGCTCGCGACCGGGATCCTGATCGCGCCGCTGCGCCCGGCGATCCTGCTGGCGAAGACGGCGGCCACACTCGACGTGCTCTCACGCGGGCGGCTCGATCTGGGCGTAGGCGTCGGCTGGCAGCGCGAGGAGTTCGATGCGGCGGGCATCGCGTTCGACGAGCGCGCGCAGCGGCTCGACGACACGCTGGCGGCGTGCCGCGTGCTGTGGCGCGACTCGCCGGCCTCGTTCTCGTCCGAGACCGTGCGTTTCGAGAAGATCTGGTGCGAGCCGCGGCCGGTGCAGCCGGGCGGCGTGCCGGTCTGGTTCTCGGGCACGCTCCACCGGCGCAACCTCGAGCGGATCGTCCGCTGGGGCGACGGCTGGATTCCGATCATGAACGCGACGCGCGCAGACCTTTCCGAAGGCGCGCTACGCCTGGCCGACGCGTTTGCGAAGGCGGGGCGCGACGCCGGCGCGCTGAAGGTGCGCGGCTCGCTCGAGGTACGGCCCGGCGCGGGCCAGCGCCCCGACCTGGCGGCGACGCTGGCGGGCGCCCACGAGCTCGCCGCGGCCGGCGCCACCGACGTGCAGCTGCCGATGCTCGCGTTCGTGCGGCGCCCCGAGCAGCTCGACGCGTTCTTCGCCGCGCTCGGTGAGCAGTGGGCGATCGTGTCGGGTCAGAGCAGGCGGGCTGGCGCGTGAAGACCCTCGTGATGGGCGGCACCCAGTTCAACGGGCTCGCGCTGGTGCGCGAGCTGGTGCGCACCGGCCACGACGTCGCGATCTGCAACCGCGGCGTGACGAAGGCCCTGCTCCCGCGCGAGGTCGAGCGCGTCACCGCCGATCGCACCGATCCCGCCGCGCTGCGCGCCGCGCTGGCCGGCCGCGACTGGGACTGCGTGTTCGACATCAGCGGCTACCGGCCCGAGGACGTGCAGCGGATGACCGAGCTGCTGCGCGGTCGCACCGGGCACTACATCTTCGCCAGCTCGACGGTGATCTACGCGCCGAGCAACCTGTTGCCGATCACCGAGGATCATCCGCTCGACAAGAGCGAGCGGCAGAACGAGTACGGGCACAACAAGATCCTGTGCGAGGAGCACCTGCTGCGCGAGCACCGCGAGCGCGGCTTTCCGGCGACGATCGCCGCGTTCTCGATGGTGTTCGGCCCGAACAACATCATCCCCGATCGCGAGCAGCGCATGTTCGTGCGGCTGGCACGCGGCCGCCCGGTGCTGATCCCGGGCGACGGCACCACGCTCGGCCAGGTCGGCCACGTCGACGACGAGGCGCGCGCGCTGCGGATGATGGCCGGGAAGTCCGTCACGTTCGGCCGCCGCTACAACCTGACCGGCGGCGACCTGTACAGCGACGAGGGCTACGTCGATACGTTCGCCCGCGTCGTCGGTGTCGAGCCCGAGAAGCTGTTCATCCCGGCGCCGTGGATGGACGACCTGTACGCGGGCCGGGTGTCGCTCTCCGGCGGTCGGATGCAGGTGAACATCGACACCCGCACCGCGCGACCCGACGACCGCGCCGCGGCGCTATTCGGCGTGCAGCGCATCCTGCAGCGCCTCGCGCCCAACCTCCACCACTGGAACCGCAGCGTGTTCTTCTCGATCGACCGGCTGCGCCGGGACGTCGGCTGGGACCCCGAGTACACCTTTCCGGCCGCCGTTGCGCAGACCTGGGAGTGGATGCGGCGAGAGGGTCTCGACCAGAGCCGCGACTTCGATTTCGGCTTCGAGGACGATCTGATCGCGCGGCTGCGCGCCGGTTAGAGTGGGGAGATGGCGGATCTGAGGGAGATCGAAGCGCGGCTCACCGGGCCCGGCGGTCCGTTCGAGATCGTGCACGAGGACGTGCGCGGCGAGCGGCTGCCGGTGTTCAAGAACCGGTCGCGCTCGCTGCGCGCGCTGCTCGAAGGGTCGGTCGCCCACGGCGACAAGGAATACGTCGTCTGCGCCGGCGAGCGGCTCTCGTTCGCACAGCACTTCGCGCGCGCATCGGCGCTCGGCCACGCAATGCGCCTGCGCTACGGCGTCGGGCCCGGCGATCGCGTCGCGATCCTCGCGGAGAATCGCCCGGAATGGGTACTCGCGTTCTGGGCGACGGTGAGCATCGGTGGGGTGGTCGCCGCGCTCAACGGCTGGTGGCAGACCGACGAGATCCGATACGGCATTGCAGACTCCGATCCGAAGCTCGTGATCGGCGACCGCAAGCGCCTCGCGCGGATCGCTGGTCGCGACGTGGGCGTGCCGGTGCTCGAGATCGAGTCGGGCTTCGCGGAGCTCGAGGCGAGCGCCGCCGGGAAGCCGTTGCCCGACGTCGCAATCGCCGAGGACGACCCGGCGGTGATCCTCTACACCAGCGGCACGACGGGCCGGCCGAAGGGCGCCGTGAACACCCACCGCGGGATCTGCGGCTTCGTGTCGGTGAACATGTACCACGGCGTGAAGAATCTGATCTATGCCGCCGAGTCGGGGAGGACGTCCGGCAAGCCGCCCAGCTCGCCCGCGATGCTCGTCACCGTGCCGCTGTTCCATCTCTCCGGCCTGTACGCCGGCTGCGTGACGATGCTCTCGGTGGGCGGGAAGTCCGTGTACCGGCCCGGCCGCTTCGACCCGGAGGACGTGCTGCGCCTGATCGAGCGCGAGCGGGTGACGGTATGGAGCGCGCTCGGCAACATGCCCCACCGCGTGGTGTCGCATCCGGCCGCCGGTCGCTACGACACCTCGAGTCTGAATAACATCGGCTCGGGCGGCGGACCGACGAGCCCGGACATCCAGCGCCGGCTGCGCGAGGTGTTTCCGGAGGGCGGCCGCGGCATGGGGCTCGGCTACGGGCTCTCCGAGTCGGTGACGGCCGTCGCGATGATCGCCGGCGACGAGCTGCTCGCGCACCCCACGTCGGTAGGGCGCGCGGTGGCCACCCATCAGATCGAGGTCCGCGATCCCGACGGGAAGCTGTTGCCGGAGGGTGTCGAGGGCGAGATCTACATCCGCAGCGCCTATCTGATGACCGAGTACTGGCGCAAGCCCGACGCGACGCGCGAGACGCTGCTTCCGGGGTACTGGCTGCGCACCGGCGACATCGGCCACTTCGAGGACGGGCGCCTCTACATCAACTCGCGCGCGCGCGACATGATCCTGCGCGGCGGCGAGAACATCTATCCGGTCGAGATCGAGCACCGGATCGAGGCGCACCGCGACGTCGCCGAGGTAGCGGTGCTCGGCGTCGATCACGAAGAGCTCGGCCAGGAGGTGAAGGCGATCGTCGTGCCGCAGGCCGGCGCGCGGATCGACACCGCCGCCCTGGCGGCGTTCGTCGGAGAGACGCTCGCGGCCTACAAGGTGCCCGCCCACTGGGAGGTGCGCACCGAGCCGCTGCCGCGCAACGCCGCGGGCAAAGTGCTCAAGAACGTGCTCGCGGGCGCCGCGGAGAACTCGTTCGTCGAGGAGTAGGCGCCTCGCGTGTGTCATCCTGTCGCGATGAAGTGCGTGTTGCGCACGTCCGATCGCACGCGGGCGCATCTGTTGCGCGGCGCGCTCGAGGCGGAGCAGGTCCCCGCGATCGTCGAAGGGGAGGACCTGTTCTCGCTACAGGGCGAGCTGCCCGCCGGCGCCAGCGCCGAGTACCGCGTCAGCATCCTCGACGACGAGCAGCTGCCGCGCGCGGTGCTGCTCGTGCGCCAGTGGCAGGGTGAGCGGAGCGACGCCGGCTCCTCGTCCGGCTGGGTGTGCCGCACCTGCGGCGAGCGGCACGAGCGCCACTTCGAGTCGTGCTGGAACTGTGGGAGCGAGGCGGAGCCGACCTAGTCTCGATCGAGCATGCGCTGACGCTGCGGGCGACGATCGTGACCCACAACCGCCGTCACTTCGATCGTGTCCGAGGATTGAAGGTCGACGACTGGTACGAGTGAACTCCGGGGCGGACGCGGTGCGTGGTAGCCTCGACGTCGCAGCGGCCGGTGGCGGATTCAGCTGAGCGGTGCCGCCGGCGCGAACCCCCCGTGGAAGCCGAGCGGCAGCGCGTAGTCGAGCCGCGCCACCGCCAGCGGTCCGGCGTCGATCGCCTCCGCGTCGAAGACGCAGAGCTGCGAGACGCCGCGCTCGAAGTCGAGCGAGCTGCCGACGAGCCAGCCGACACCTTCGCTTGCCGTGTCTCTGCGCGGAACGAAGACGTGCTCCTCCGGGATCACACCACCCGGATAGCGCCAGCTCTGCACCGTCCCGGTCTCGAGGTCGCGCCGCTCGATCGCGTCGAAGAGCGGATGGCGCCCGGTCCCGTCGCCCTGCTGCGCGAGCGAGTACACGAACCGGTGGCGCCGTCCGATCCGCCGCGGATCGACGCGCGGAAACTCGCCGATGCCGTCGCCGCGCTCTTCGCGGACCGTTCCCCGGGTCGGGTGCAACGTGACACGCACCGGTGTGGAGAAGGCTTTTCGCCGCTCCCAGCGCCCCCACATCACGTCGTGCTGCTCGCGGAACAGGATCGAGGCGTCGTCATAGCGGAACGCGTCGAGCCGGATCGTGCCGTCGGAACCCTCCCAGCCGTTGGCGAGGTGGAAGACGAAGCAGGCCGGCATCTCGAGCCAGCGGCGCTGCGCCGGGTCGGCCTTGTCGACCACCAGGATCCGCGTCGGCGCATCCGGGTCCCAGCGGTGCCGCTCCAGGAAGTTCGTCGCCTCCGAGGAGGCGTCGTAGTGGAGCGGCGGAATCAGGAAGACCGCATGTCGCTCGGTGATCGCGAAGTCGTGGATGTAGCCAGGCCGCTCGATCGGAATCGTCCAGGTGCCCGCCAGCGTGCCCGACGGAGAGATGCGATAGAGCACCAGTGCGCTCGCCCACGGCGCGCTTCCGAAGTTCCAGAGTGTTCCGTCAGGCTCGAGGCGCGGGTGCGCCGAGAAGGGCACGCCCGCGGTCTCCGGCGACCAGACGTGCGGGCCCAGCGTCGCCAGCGTTGCCGGATCGAGCGCGTAGGCGTCGCCCGCCTCCCACAGCGCGAGCAGTCGTCCAGCGTGTGCGAGCACGCTGATGTTGGCGACATTCCCCTCCGCGGCACTGGCCGGCGGCGGGACGTCGGGCCACGACGTGCCAAAGCCCGGCACCTGCGGCGTTCCGGCTGCGAGCTCCGACGCGCGCTTGCGCGTGGCCACGAAGCGCGCGCGGTGCTCGACACGCCCGTCGCCGATCCGGAAGGCTTGGACGAGGCCGTCGCCATCGAACCAGTGGTGGTAGCGGCGGCCGCCCACTTCGTGGCCGGCGGGCCCGTTGCGGTACAGCGTGCCCGCGAGCGCGGCGGGCAGGCGCCCTGTGACCAGCGTCGCGGTTGCGGCGAACGAGTCGCGCTGCGCCGCCGCGAAGCCGAGCAGCCACGGCTGTTTCGCGAGCGCGGCGCGGAACGCGTCCGTCACGGCATCTCCGGCGGCTTCCCCGAACAACGCGCGCGGCCAACCCGCCAACGCCGCCGCGGCAGCGGCGCGCACCAGCAAGTCGCGCCGGGTGATCACCGGAGGTGGATCTCCAGCGCGATCGGCGCGTCGCCGACGGCGAAGGACATCTTTTCGAACGACGGCGGACCGAAAGTTCCGCGCGCGTCGTTGCTGAACCCGAAGGGTTCCACCGGCATGCCGACGAGGTTGCGGTCGAGCTCGGTGTTGCCGTTGCGGTCGTGGTAGGCCGAGATGGCGTAGGTGCCGGCGGGCACGTTGCGGAACACGACCTCCACGCCATCCGGGTTTGCCGGCACGAAAGTGCCGGCGAGCTGTCGGCTGGCCTCGAACGCCGCCTGGTCCTCGAACAGTGCCAGCCGCACCTTGCCCTCCGAGGACGCCACGCCGTGCAGACGGATGTCGACCTCACCGGCGACTGCTGACGTCGCCACGAGTGCTACCGCACCCGCGATCGCGAACCTGTGCTTCCTCATTTCGACGTGCCTCCCTGTTCATTTCGATCCGCGCGCGACGCGCGGACGATCTCGTCACACCAGTCGAGGTGCGCGCAAGCCTCCAGCTCGCCGTAGCGCAGCGTCATCAGCCAATACTCGCGGTCCGGCGGCGCGTCCTTCACGCCCTCGAGCCGCTGGCGGATCTCGGCGTAGTGCTCGAGCTTGCCGGCGAGCTGCATCCGGAAGGTCTCGACCAGCTCCAGCGATGCCTCGGGATCGGTGCGCGCGCCGAAGAAGAGCTTGAGCAGCAGCTCGTTGCGGTGCGGGCGCGGCTTCACCGGCTCGTGAAGCCAGCCCTCGAAGACGGTGCGCCCGCGCTCGGTGATCGCGTAGACGTGCCGCAGCCGGCCGCCGTCCGAGACCGTCTCGGCGCGGGTCGCCAGCCCCTCCTTTACCAGCTGGGCCAGGATCGGATAGATCCGGCCCGGGCTCTCGCTCCAGAAGTTCGAGATCGAGCCCGCGATCATCTGGCTCAGGTCGTATCCGGACATCGCGCCCCAGCTGAGGAAGCCGAGCAGCGCCTGCTGGGTCCGGTTCGGCTGCGACATCTCATTCTGATATATATCATATTGAGATATCAACGGGCAAGAGGCGAATCGGCTAGGCCGAGCCCGGTTTCAGGTCGCCGGTCGCGCCGCCGCAGTCGATCAGCTGGCGGCGCAGCGTCTCCGCTCGCGCGCGGCGTCGCTCGCGCGCGGCGTCGCCGTCGCACAGCTTGTCGAGCACTTCCTGGCCCCACGCGATGTGGCGGTGCGTCTTGCGCGCGATCTCGTCGAGGATCTCGATCGTCGGCGCGTCGGAGATCTGGTCGGTCTCGCGCATGTGCGTTTCGTAGAGCTCCACGAGATGCGGCTTCAGCACGTCGAAGATGCCGACCAGCTTCTCGATCGTCTGGTCGGGGCGCTCGGGACCCGCGACTTCCTGGACGAAGGCCGCGAAGCCCGCGTTGCCGGCCTCGGATTGTGTCAGCGACTTCCGCCCGCAGCGCAGCTCGGGCAACCGCTTGCCGAACTCGTCTGCGGCGCGCGCGGTCTCCCAGATCACCTTGCCGAGCCCGGTCTTCACCGGCACCTCGGGGATCGTCGCGACCCAGCCGCCCAGGATCATCATCATCCACTCTTCGGCGTAGCGGAAGTTGCGGACGCGGCGCGCGGTGGCCTCGACGTCGTAGCGGCCGTGCAGCTCGCGCAGGTCGGCCGGGATGTCGAACGCGGAGTAGGGCGCGAACGTGGTGCGCTCGTCCTGGCTGGTGCCGGGGTAGAGGCGGGGCTCGCTCACGCCGACACCTCGCTGTCCGACTTCGCTCCGCTTCGCGTCGCTGCGCGCCCTCTGGGCTCGCCGTCGCGCGATCGGTGGCGCTCGCGCAGGATGCGCGCCGCCTGGCGCAGCGTCTCCTTTGACGGGCCGCCGCTGGAGAGCGTCTTCAGGTCCTCGAGCTCGTCCTCGCTGAAGCCGGCCTCGCGGCGGATGTCCATCGCGATCGGAATCGCCGCGTCCGCGCGCTCGCTGCGCGCGCCGCCGAAGCTGAACTGCTTGTCTACTTGCCGGCGGAAGTCCTGCGCGCGCTGGTAGCGCTCGGGGTCGTCGCGCGTGAACTCCCTCACCCAGTCGCTGCCGAAGCGCACGTGGGTGAGCTCGTCGGCGAGTACGTAGTCGATGGCCTGGTGCATCGTCTCGTCGCAGGCTCTCTCGGCGTACCGGATCATGTCGCGGAATACGTCGCAGGCGAGCCCCTCGAGGCCGCGGTTCACGCCGGCGACGCGCAGCGCGGGGTCATCGGAGCACGCGCACTCGAACAGGAACGTGCTCTCCGGGAACATGCCAGGCTGGCCGCCGACGTGCGCGAGCAGCTTCTCGAAGATCTGCACGTGGCGGGCCTCGTCCCAGCACTGGCGCGCCATGTTCATCTTGAACTCCCACGGCGCATCGGGGAAGTCCCAGAGCGAGCGGCCGGCGCCCTCGAGCGCCTGGAGCTCGCCGACGAAGATGCCGTGCATGCGAAGCAGCAGGCGCGTGCGCGCGGCCGGATCACCCGGCTCGAGCGGCTGGTTCAGCGTGACGAGGCCGAACGCCGGGCCGTACTCCTCGAACAGCGGCTCCGCAGCGGTGCCGCGCGCCGACGCCTCGATCATCGGCGCCAGCTTGTCGAACACCTCGACGACCGCGTCCACGTCGTCGGGCAGCGTGGACAGGACGGTCGCGGCGATGTTGTCTTGGCGGACGAAGCGACTGTCGCGCGCCAGCTCCGAGTGATGGATGAAGCGCTTCACGGGATCTCCTCGCACGGATCGGGCGCAGGGACGGACGGAAACATGATAGAAGGTCTAACCAATCCTTTCCAAGCACCCAGCCGTCGCGGGCGAGGAGGCGCTTACTTTCGCGGGGTGAAGTCGAGGTCGGGCGGCGGGAAGTCGGGCAGCTTCCACTTGATGAACGGCTTGTCTTTCTGGTCGTGCCAGGCGTTCGCCGACACGATCGCGGCGTGGAAGGCCTTCTCGAATGCGGTGAAGTCCTTGGCTCTGAGTGGAGCTTCGAGCTGGGACCAGTCCTTCTCCATGTACTCGTTCAGCGCGTCCTCGTGCTTCGGGCGCACGAACCCGGCGAGCTCGAACAGGCCCTTGGTTTCCTTCCACTGCCAGATCGCGTTCTCCCAGTTGCCCGCCTTGGCCGCGTAGAAGAGCTTCCAGGTGCGCGCGCCGACCTCCGGCATGATTCGCGCCAAGCCCGGCTGGATGATCGCGAGCTCGTCGATCGTGAGGTCCTTCTGTTTGCCGTTCGCGAACGTCATGCTCGCGACGATCTCCTTGACCCGAGCCTCGTCCATCTCCGTCTCCTTGCTGCGCTGAGTTGCGGCGGGCGCGTATCGTAACAGAACCGCGCGCCGCCGAGCCTGTATCTCCTATAGTTCGGCGAGCCCGAAGGAGAGAGCGATGCCCAAGCGCCGTGGTCAGATCAGCATGAGCGAGGACGAGATCCGGAAGTTCATCGAGGAGCGGAAGAGCCTGCAGGTGGCGACGATCGGCGCCGACGGCACCCCGCACCTGACGACGCTCTGGTTCGCCGTTGTCGACGGCGAGATCGTCTTCGAGACGTTCACCAAGTCGCAGAAGATCGTGAACCTGCGCCGCGACCCGCGGATCGCGGTGCTGGTCGAGGACGGCACGAAGTACAACGAGCTGCGCGGCGTGGCGATCAACGGCCGCGCGGAGCTGCACTCGGATCCGACGGTGGTGCACCCCTATGCGCTCGCGGTGATGCGCCGCAATCAGCCCGAGATCCCGCCCGAACACCTCGATGCGGCGGCGAAGGTGATGTCGGCGAAGCGCACCGCGGTGGTGGTGAAGCCGGAGAAGATCGTCAGCTGGGATCACCGCAAGCTCGGCGGCACGTATTAGGTACGGGCCGACAGCGAGCGCTAGCGCGAGCGGCGACGCACGAGGCCGTGACAGACCCCGAGCATCGCGAGCGCAGCCGCGGCACCGAGCACTGCACCGGGCTCGGGCAAGGTGTACCGTGCCCAGCTCCGGTTCGCGTTCGGGCCCGTGGTGACCCGGTCGCTCAGCGCGCCGGCGACCAGCGAGATCGTCCCCACGCCGCCGACGCGCGAGTCCATCCCGGTCAGCGTGAACACCTCGGGAGAGCCCTTCGCAGCGGGCTGCGAGATCGTGAGCATGCCCGTGGTCCACGGGAACCCTTCGCTCGTCGCCATGTTCGATATCGGCGCGGTCATCGCCACAACCACCGACATGGCGACCAAC
>Ga0184637_10001058_pt1 | contig 19104 bp, 21 predicted proteins | sample PLM3_127_b2_FD_133143 | JGI IMG/M metagenome (GOLD analysis project Ga0184637, IMG submission 133143) | Groundwater sediment microbial communities from an aquifer in East River, Colorado, USA - PLM3_127_b2 | ecosystem: Environmental > Terrestrial > Soil > Riparian zone | place: USA: East River...
CACCGGCGCGAACTACCGCGCCTCGATCCTCGACACGCCGGCCGACATGTTCGAGAAGGTGTGGCGGCTCGGCTGCTACGCCGGGTTCCTCGTCGGACGCGAGGCCGCCCGGCACATGGTGCCCCGCGGCAAGGGCACGATCATCTTCACCGGCGCCACCGCCAGCCTGCGGGGCTCGGCGCAGTTCGCGGCGTTCGCCGCCGCGAAGGGCGGCGTGCGCCAGGTCGCGCAGGCGATGGCACGCGAGCTCGGGCCGCAGGGCATCCACGTCGCCTCGGTCATCATCGACGGCATGATCGACTCGGAGCGGGTGCGCGAGCGCTTTCCCGAGCGGGCCGCCCAGCTCCCGCCAGACGGAATGCTCAAGCCCGACGACATCGCCGAGACCTACTGGCAGCTCCACCAGCAGCCGCGCGACGCCTGGACCTTCGAGGTGGATCTGAGGCCCTGGGCGGAGAAGTTCTGACCGCTCGCCGGATGGGAGCGCTCGTCGCGATTGCCGTCGCCGCCGCGGCGATCGGAGCGGCGGTGTGGTTCATGGTCGCGGTCCCGGGCCGGTCGTGGTCCGGCAAGCCTCCGCCGCTCACCGACGAGGACCAGCGCTTGCGCGAACGGCTGCGCGGGCATGTGCACGCGATTGCGTCGAAGGAGCACAACGTCTGGTTCCCCCAGGAGCTCGACCGCGCGGCGCGGTATATCCGTGATGCGTTCGGCGGGATGGGGCACGAGGCGCGGGACGAGGCGTTCCAGAGCGGCGCGATCGCCGTGCGCAACCTGGTCGCCGAAGCGCGTGGCGGCGCGCACGCGGACGAGATCGTCGTCGTCGGCGCGCACTATGACTCGGTGCGCGGCGCGCCGGGGGCGAACGACAACGGATCGGGCGTCGCGGCCATGCTCGAGCTCGCCCGCGCGGCGCGCGACTGGCGTCCCGCGCGCACCTGGCGCTTCGTGGCGTTTGTCAACGAAGAGCCGCCGTTCTTCCGGACCGGAGAGATGGGCAGCAGCGTGCACGCGCGGGGCGCGAAGTCCCGCGGCGAGCGAATCGTCGCCATGTACTCGCTCGAGACGATCGGGTACTACTCCGATGCGCCCGGGAGCCAGCGTTATCCGCTGCCGCTCGGCGTCTTCTATCCGGACCGCGGAGACTTTCTCGCGTTGGTCGCGAACCTGGCCTCGCGCGCGCTGCTCCACAAGACGATCGCGGCGTTCCGCGCGCAGGCTGAGTTCCCGTCCGAGGGCGTCGCCGCGCCGGCCTGGATCCCGGGCGTCGACTGGTCGGATCAGTGGTCGTTCTGGCGCGAGGGCTACCCGGCGGTGATGATCACCGACACCGCGCCCTATCGCTATCCGTACTATCACACGGCGCTCGACTCACCCGACAAGGTCGACTACGACCGCCTCGCGCGGGTCGTGCGCGGGTTGGAGCGGGCGTTTCGAGCGCTCGACGAGGCGCTGTAGGCGCTGCGCGAAGCCCCCTGCCATCACCCCTATCGGATCGCCACCGGCGCCCCGATCGAACCGGTCGCGCCCGCGATCGGCACCGGGCTGAACACGTACATGAAGGTGTAGGCCTTGTCCTTCGCGAGCGCCTCGAGGTCCATGTTCTCCTGCAGGTGGATCCCGTGGCGCGTGATCAAGTGGGTGTGCACGCAGAACGCGCACGCCTTGTCGGGGTTCGGCACGACCTCGACCGGCCACGCGTCCGAGCCGGCGACGCCGGCCTGCACCTCGTCGGACAGCCACCGCGCGACCTCCATCCCGATGCCCGGCGCACCGGAGTTGTAGGTCGTGTTGTCCTTGATCCAGTGCCGGCCCCAGTTGGTGCGGAACAGCACCACGTCTCCGGGCAGGAACTTGAAGTTGTCCATGCCCTGGCGCTTCAGCGCCGCCTTCACGTCCGCGGCCGTGATCTCCTGCCCGGCGTTCATGCCTTCCACGCCGCGGCTGCCCGCGATGTCGAGCAGGATGCCGCGCGCGACGATGGGGTTGAGCTTCTCGACGCCGAGCTTTTTCAGCCCGTAGGCGTCGCCGATCTCGGTCTCGGTGAAGCCGTTGTAGTAGCGCATCTCGTTCTTGTCGCCGGCGCCGTTGATCGCGACGCCGATGTGGCCGAGGCCGTCGAACTGCGTCCCGGTCTGCCCGATCTCGGTGGCGACGAACTCGTCGTGATAGACGAGCATGTTGGCGCCGAACGGTCCGCCGGTCGGCGTGCCGATGATGCGCATCACGAACTGGCGGCCGCCGAACCCCGGCTGATTGCCGGTGTACGGCCGCCCCAGCTTGTACACCTTGCCCTGCTTGACCAGGGCATGCGCGCGCTTGACGACCTCGGGCTTCGTGTACCAGTTGGTGGCACCGGCCTCGTCGGCCGCACCCCAGAGCTTGCTCGGCCACCACTTGTCGCCGAGCGGCGTGTCCATCGAGTTGCCCATCACCCACGGCTTGCCCTTGCAGGCCTTCCAGTTCTGCGGCGAGCACTCCTGGGCGAGGGCGGCGCCCGCGGCGAAGGTCAATGCGACAGCCAATGCAGCGACAGTGCGGGACATGGTCTTCTCCTTTGTTGGCGTCGTGGACAACGGGTCAATCGGGCAGCGGCTTCCAGGCGCGCGCCTCGCGCCGGAGCGTGTCGGTGTCGGCGGCGTCCATCAGCGCGCCGATGCGCTCGCGGCGGACGTACGCGCCGGGATGGTTGGCTTCGGCTGCGATGGCGTACCAGCGGTAGGCCTCGCGGCGGTGCTCGAGCAGCAGCAGATCGCCGAGCACGAGCTGGGCGTCCTGGTGGCCGCGCTCGGCCGCGCGGCGGAGCCACGCCTCGGCGGCGACGGCGTCCTCCGGCACGCCCCACCCGTTCACGTAGCACAGCCCGACGCGGTACGCGAGATCCCGGTCAGCGCCTGGCCGCGCTTGCGCGATCCATTCGGCGCAACGTGTCTGGGACTCCTGCTTGCGCTGGTCCGCGTACCACCCGCCGACGTCGGCGGCGCGTACTGGAAGCGCAAGGTCGGGTACGCACGCCAAGACGGCGGCCAACCGACACGCGACGGTGAGTAAACGGCAGCGCGGCATTGGGAGGGCGCGCCTTGTTCTGAGTCTCTGCTTCGATTTTAGACCCTAAGCGCGCCGGCGCGGCGCAGCGCGCTTCCGCGGCGGCGCGACCACCGGCGCCGCGCCGTCGCGCGTGAGGTCGGTAAGCGCCTGGCGCAGCCAGACGAGCGCCGGGTCGCGGTGGGTGCGCTCGTGCCAGACCTCGACGATCGCGAACGGCGGGATCTCCAGCGGCAGCTCGAAGATGCGGAAGCGGTCGCGGTAGCCGCGCGCCAGGCGCTCCGGCAGCACGACGAGCATGTCGGAGCGGACCAGGATCTCGGGGACGAGCAGGAAGTGGGGTACCGACAGGCGGACCTGGCGGCGGCGCCCGATCGCGGCGAGCGCATCGTCGGTCTGCGCCGTGAAGCCGCTGCCCGAGGGCGCGACGAGCAGATGCTCGAGCGCGCAGAACTCGTCGAGGGACAGCCGGTCCTTGACCCGCGGGTGGTCGCGGCGCACGACGCAGACGAACCGCTCCAGGAACAGCGGGCGCGAGCGGGCGTTCGGCGGCGCGAACCCGGCGCCGAGAATCCCCAGGTCGACCTCGCCCGTCTCGAGCTGCCGCCCGACCGCGCCGAAGTCCATCGCCCGCACCGCGAGCCGGGCGAGCGGCGCCTCGACCTCGAGGTAGTCGACGAGCCGGGGCAGGATCGCGTACTCGACGTAGTCCGACGCGGCGATCGTGAACGTCACCCGCGCCGACGCCGGGTCGAACGCGCCGGCCTGCTGCACCAGCCGGCCGATGTCGGCGAGCACCTGCTTCACCGGCGCGGCGAGCTCCAGCCCTTTCGAGGTCGGCAGCATTCCCCCGGCGGCGCGCAGCAGCAGCGGATCGCCGAACAGCGACCGCAGCCGGGCGAGCGTGGCGCTCATCGCCGACTGCGACAGGCTGAGCCGAGCGGCGGCGCGGGTCACGTTGCGCTCGCTGAGGAGGGCGTCGAGCGCGACGAGCAGGTTGAGGTCGACCGAGCGGATATCCACGGGGGCGATGGTCTACATCCGGAGAAACGATTGGAACGCGACGCTGCGCCGCCCTAGAGTGAAAGCATGCGGTTCAACGACTGGCTCGCGCCCTGCTCTACGTCGCGGTCGCGGCGGCGGCGGTCGGCGGCGCCGGCCTGCTCACCGACGCCCTCGGCGCGGCCGCAACGGCGGCGCTGGCGGTCGGCGTCGTGCCGCCCCGGCCCTGGCCGTGAGCGGCGACCGGGTCATGACGGCCGCATTATCTTCTCGATCGATGGGAGAAATCAATCCAATCGATTGGACGGATATATGGCGGCGCACTAGACTGAGACTAATTCGCTGCCGCAAGGGTTGAAGCGCGGCGGCCGGCAGCAAACCGGTTTTCGTCGTACCCCGAGCACGCGGGCCACAAGCGCGCACGGGAACCTCCTCTCCTGTGGACCCTCGGGGCGGCACCTCTCCTCCTCCTCCTCCCCAGCCGCCCCGAGGAATTTTTTTCCGGCCCTAGGCCGGGGAAAAATTCAAGGCTCTGGTACGAATCCCCCCATGAACGAACAAGGGGGGCGTAGCCCCCCTCCAAATCCCCCCCGAGCCTCGGCGCTCGGTCAGGTCGCGCCGAGCAGCTTGGCCGCCTTGTTCACGTCGCGGGACTTGACCCAGAAGATGGCGCCGAACCGGCCCATGCCGGCCGTCACCGCCTGCGATGCAGTGACGTTCACCTTCGCTTCGGCGAGCCGGGCGAGCGTGTCAGTGAGCGCCCCCACACGGTCGTCGCCCTGGACCACGAAGCAGGTCTTTCTGGCCCCGAGCTTGAGCTTGAGCTTCTTGGCCGCCGCCTTGAGCGCCTCCGGATTCTCGGGGACGAAGTCCACCTGCGCCTTCTTGCCGCTCGGAAAACCGGAAAAGGCGAGCAGGTTCACGCCTTCGTTCCTCAGCGCTTGCAGGATGCGCGCGCCCTCGCCCGGCTTGTCGGGAATCTGGGCGGCGAAGTAGTCGAGCTTGCGGATGGTGTCGGGCATGGCGTTCCTCCTCCTCGCGGACGTGACGGCCTGAGTCGATAGCACGGCCGCGGGCCCGCCGCAAGGCCCGGCTCGCCCCCCTTGTAGGGGGGTGCGGAGCGAAGCGACGCGGGGGGTTTAGATGGCGTCCGGAGCCTGCGCCACCCCGATCAGGGCGTCGCGGGTGACCAGCCCGGCGAGACGCGCCTCGCTCCAGCCATCGGTCCCCGCCGGCCGGAGCGGCAGGACCATGTAGCGCATGTCGGCCGTCGAGTCGTGGACGCGGATCCTGACCCGGGGCGCGAGGTGCGTCCCGAACTCGGCGAGCACCGCCCGCGGCTCCCGCACCGCGCGCGAGCGATACGCGCGGCTCTTGTACCACTCGGGCGGGATGCCCAGCAGCATCCGGGGGTAGCAGGAGCACAGCGTGCACACCACCACGTTGTGCACCTCGGGCGTGTTCTCGACCACGATCAGCCGCAGCGGGCCGACCTCCAGGCCGAGCTCCGCGGCCGCCGCCGACCCGTCGGCGAGCAACCGCGCCTTGTACGCCGGGTCGGCCCAGGCGCGGGCGACCATCCTCGCGCCCCGCTCGTGGCTGCGACCGTCCATGGCCTCGACCTGCCGGTCCACGTCGACGGCGGCGAACATTCCCTTCAGGATCAGCAACTCCTCGACCGCCGCCTGCATGCGGCGGTAGTACCCGACGCGGTCCTCGCGCGGGAGCTCGCCCGGCTTGTTCATGACGCGCCCTCCAGCCAGTGCTGATAGATCTCGATCTCCACGACGTCGGCGGGATCCTCACGGTAGTCGGGCCACAGCTCGACCGCCCGGAACCGGACGCGATAGAGCGGTTGCGCCGGGAGGCCGGGCCGGTTGTACGCGAGCTCCTCCGGGTTGGGGAACGCGCCGCACAGCCGCTCGACCACGCCGACGTGGCCGCGGCAGTAATGCGGCGTCCGCACGTGGCCCGGCGGGTGCGCCACGCGCACCCTCACCCGGTCGCCCGAACGGAACCGCGGCGCGGCGGCCTTAGCGGTCCGGCCCACCGCGCTCCTCCTGCTCCGCCATCTTCCGCCCGAGCTCGTCGATGCTGATCACGCCGCGCTGGATGAGGGTCTGCACGATCGCGTGCATCCAGCGCTCGTAGTAGCCCATGCGGTCGTACGCGTCCGCGCCGAGGCCCTCGATGTTCCGGCGCAGCTCGTCGACCTTCACCAGCTGCCGGTCCTTATGCGAGAGCAGCATCATCAGCGCGTCCACGCGCTTCTCCCACGCTGCGTACTCGTGCTCGTCGCGCCCGACCGGCCCCGCCGGCAGGCCGCCCATGTCGTGATGCGAGCGCATCCGATCAGCCTCCCCGGAACGGCAGCGTCGCGTCCCCGGCCCCCAGCGCGCGCTGCATCAGCACGCTGTCGACCCAGCGGCCGAACTTGAACCCGGCCGAGGGCAGCAGCCCCACGCGCGTGAAGCCGCACGCCTCGTGCAGCGCGATCGACGCCTGGTTGCCGCTGTCGCCGATCACCGCGACCATCTGCCGATCGCCTCCTTCCGCGCAGTCCGCGATCAGGCGCTCGAGCAGGCGACGCCCGACGCCGCGGCCGAGCGCGTCCCGATGCACGTAGATCGAGTCCTCCACCGTGTACCGGTACGCCGGCCGCGAACGATGCGGCGCTGCGTAGGCGTAGCCGACCACCGCGCCGGACAGCTCGGCGACGACATACGGCAGGCCGCGCGCCAGCACGCCGGCGCGCCGCCGCGCGATCTCCGCCGCGTCCGGCGGCGTGACTTCGAACGACGCGAGCCCGGTCAGCACGTGGTCGGCGTAGATCGCCGCGATCCGCGCGGCGTCGCCGTCCTCCGCCGGCCGGAGCGCGATGTCCGCGACTGGTGCCCGGGCGCTCATGCCGCAAGTTTGGCGAATCGGCCGCCGGCGTGCAACGCGGGATAATCGCGCCATGCCGACCGACCGCACCGCCGTCGCCATCGAGCGGTACCGGAAGCGCGCGGCCGGCTACGACGCCTCCGCCGCCCGGACCGAGCCGCTCCGCCGCCGGACGATCGCGAAGCTGGGGCTGCAGCCCGGCGACGCGGTGCTCGACGTCGGGTGCGGGACCGGGCTTTCGTTTGCGCTGATCGGGGCCGCGATCGGGCCCACGGGTCGCCTGATCGGCATCGAGCAGAGCCCCGAGATGATGGCGGTGGCGCGCGAGCGCGTCGCGGCAGGCGGATGGCGAAACGCGACGCTCATCGAGGCGCCGGTCGAGCGCGCGGCGATCCAGGGCCCGGTCACGGCGGTGTTGCTCAACTTCGTGCACGACGTGCTGCAGTCGCCGCCCGCGCTCGAGCGCATCTTCGCCGCCGCCGCACCCGGTGCGCGCGTCGCCTGCCACGGCATGAAGCTCTTCCCGTGGTGGGCGGCCCCGGCGAATCTCTTCGTGCTCGCCAAGGCGCGACCCTACATGACGACGTTCGCCAACCTCTCGCGGCCGTGGGTGACCCTCGAGCGCTACGTCCCGCGGCTCGAGCGCGAGACGACCATGCTCGGGATGGGCTACATCGCGTGGGGCACGGCGCGATGACGCTCGCCGAGTTCCGCGACCTGCTGTCGACGCCGCAGCCGCCTGGCGACCTGGCGGCACCGCTCGCGGCGCTGTGGCACGCCGGCCGCGGCGACTGGGACCGCGCGCATCGCCTCGCGATGGACGCGAAGGGGCGCGATGCGGCGTGGGTCCACGCCTACCTGCATCGCCAGGAAGGCGACCTCGACAACGCCCGCTACTGGTATCGCAAGGCGCGCCGGCCCGAGGCGACCGGCACGCTGGAGAAGGAGTGGGCGGCGATCGTCTCCGCGCTGCTCGAGCGCGGCTAAAGCGTCGCGTACCGCCGCACGAACCGCCGGTCGATCCAGTCCTTCCCCCGCCAGACCCACGCGCCCTCGACCGCGAAGCCACCCCGTGACGCGACGGCGTACCGGTCGCCGGTCGAGATCAGCGCGAGCGCGCGCTTCTGCGGCACGAAGCGCCTGAGCGGCCGTCCTTCCAGCGCGGCGCGGAGGTTCGCCGCGAGCGGCGGGCCTTCGCGCACCGCGAACACCCCCGACTTCGGCCGCGGATGGCCGACCATCGTCGCGCAGTCGCCCGCCGCGAACACGTGCCCGTGCGAGATCGACTGGAGCCGGTCGTTCGCCGCGATGAACCCCGCCGCATCGAGCGCGAGCCCGGTGGCCCGCAGTAACGGCAAGGGCGCGGCGCCGGTCGACCAGACGATCGCGTCCGCGCGCACGGCGAGGCCGCTCGCGGTATCGACCGCGCCGGCCGCGACGCGCGCGACCGGGCTCGCGAGGTGCAGCTCGACCCCGCGCTCGGCCAGGATGCGGCGGAAGATGGCCTGCACACGATCGCCATGGTCCGGGAGCAGCCGGTCGACGTCGGTGACGAGGTGGCACTCGACCGCATCGGCCCGTCCGGTGTCGCGCCCGAAGCGGTAGTGCATCGCGAGCAGCGTCTCGATCCCCGCCGCGCCCCCGCCGACCACCGCGAGCCGCACGAGCGAGCCGGCGCGCGCCCGCTCGAGCCACTGGCCCCAGACGCGGAGGAACGAGTCGACCGGCTTCACGCCGATCGCGTACACGTCTGCGCCCGGGATGCCGCCGGTCGGCGGCCTGGAACCGACGTCGAGCGACGCGAGATCGAATTCGAGCGTCGAGCCGTCGCCGAGCGTCACGACGCGTTGGCGCGGGTCCAGGCCGGTCACGAGCGTCCGCAGGAAGCGCGCGCCGGCGAAGCGGGTGACGCGTTCCAGGTCGAGATGGACCTCGTCGAAACCGTAATGTCCCGCGATGAGCCCGGGCAGCATCCCGGAGTACGGCGTGAAGCGGTTCGGGCTCACCAGCACGAGCTCCACGCCCGCGACCGAGCGCAGGCCGAACCGCCGCAGCACCTCGACGTGGGTGTGCCCGCCGCCGCAGAGCACCAGGCGCTTCATCGCCGCCTGAGCACGGGGTCAAGCGAACTCGAACGCGAGCTCGTCCTTGACGCGGTGGTAGCGCGCGAAGAGCTGGGGCTGGTCCGGCGCGCCGAGGTTGCAGATCGCGTAGCGGTAGCTGCCGAGCCACTTCATCTCCCGCTCGAGCTGCGCGCCGGTCTTGATGTAGATCATGAAGCGCGCGTCGTCGTAGCGCCGCTGGAGCGCCTCGATGCGCGCCCGGTCCGGGAATGCCTTGAGCCGGCGGCGCTCGAAGGTCCGCAGCACGAAGCTCGCGGCGTGCCGGTGGCGGCCGCGCCCCTGCAGCACCGGCGGCGGCGCCTCGCCCGTGGCGAGCGCGAGCACCGCGTCGTAGGTGTGGTAGCCGTCGACCTTCTCGCGCAGATCCGCGAACTGGTAGGCGACCCGCGGGTTGACCTCCAGGATGCGGATGCGATCGCGCGCGGCATCGTAGAAGAGCTCGACGTTGAACACACCGTGGTCGAGGCCGAACGCGCGGATCAGCCGCTCCGCGAGCGCCGCCATCCGCGCCTGCACGCCCTCGGGCAGCGACGAGGGGTACTCGAAGCGCTCGAAGGCGATCGTGCCCGGATACATCACGGCGTCGACCAGGCCGAGGATCGTCACCCCGCCGCGGTGCGCGATCCCCTCCACGGTGACCTGCGGCCCCGAGAGGATCTCCTCCGCGATCATGTGGTGCGCGTCGACCTCGAACCCCCCGTACTCCGCGCCGAGGTCGTTGAGCGGCTGGACGAGCTTCCTGAGGATGCGGTGCTCGAGCCGGCCGAACGTGAGCAGCTCGCGCACGTCCTCGAACCGCTCGACCCGCCGCGCGAGCACCGAGAACGTCGCCTTCACCGGCTTGACGAAGAACGGGAACTCGAAGTCGATCTCCTCCGGCCGCCGCACGGTGTACGGGAACACGCCGAAGCGGGGCGTGGCCTCCGGCGCGACGCGCGCTTGCGCGAGCCGCGAGTAGTACTTGTGCTGCGCGACCATGATCGCGCGCGGGTTGGCGGTCGGGAGCCCCAGGCGCTCGGCCACGATCGCGGCGATCATCGCGCCGAACTGCTCCTCGTTGGAGACGACGCCGTCGAGGCCGGCGCCGCGATACCTGGCGACGATGCGGTCGACGAACCGCCGCGCGTCGAACCACATCAGCCGCGCGTTCTCGGGGAACCGGAAGAGGTCGAAGCCCGCGAAGAGGAAGCGATAGCGATCCCCGTACCTGCCGAGCTCCTCCCGATCCCATTCGTTCGGGAAGAGGACTAGGATCTTCTTCAAGGCTTCTGCTCCTGACGCTCCAGCCCCTCTAACAATCGGGCGCCCTCCGGTATTCCGGTCGCGAGCCGCGCGAGGTCCTCTGGCCGGTCGACGTCCCAGAGCGTGGCGAGCTCCAGCCAGCGCCATCCTAGCCCGGTGAGACGGGCGCGCGTGTGCTCAATTACGTCCGGGCCGCCCCAGCGGATGCGCTCGAAGAGGGAGGAGTGCACACGCGCGAGGCCGATCAGGACGTAACCGCCGTCATCGGCGGGGGCGAGCACCGCGTCGTGCCCGGCCGCGAGCGCGGCGCTCGCCTCGCGCAGGTGCTGCGCGGTCAGTGCGGGGCAGTCGCAGCCGACGGCAAGTGCCGCCTGGGCGCTCGCCAGCACGCGCTCGAAGGCGCGGCGCATCCGCGCCCCGAGGTCGCCGGGCCCCTGGCCGGTCAGCGTGGCGCCGTGAGCCGCGGCACGGGCGGCGAGAAAGGGGTCCGACGCCGGGTCGCCGCAGAGCTCGAGGGGCCCGAGGCCCGCGGCCGCCGCGGTCGCGAGCGTCCGGTCGACGAGCCGTTCGTGCAACCGGGCGGCGCCCGCCGGGCCGAGCGCCGGGATGAGCCGCGTCTTCACCGCGCCGGGGCGCGGCGCCTTGGCGAAGACGATGAGCGGCGTGGTCAACGGGACGCGTCGTAGCGCTGCGCGAGCCGCTCCGGCGAGGTCCCGAGGAGATAGCGCAGGCGCAGCCACCACATCAGCGCGATCGTCCGCAGCACCCCGCGCGACTCCCAGCGCCGGCCCGACGTCGTCACGCGCTCCGCGAGGCACAGCGGCTGCGAGAGGCCGCCGAGCGCGCGCGCGAGCGCGACGTCCTCCATCAGCGGGATCGGCGGGAATCCGCCCGCTCGCAGGAACGCCTCGCGCCAGGCGAAGATCGCCTGGTCGCCGGTCGCGACGCCGGTCATCCGGGACCGCGTGTTCATCAGCCTGGCAACCACGGGGAGCAGCGGATGGCGGCCGGCGATGTGCACGTCGAAGCGACCCCACAGGAGCCGAGTGGTGGCGAGGCCTTCCAGCACCGTCCGGTCGGCGTCCGGCGGGAGCAAGGTGTCGGCGTGGAGAAAGAGCACGATGTCGCCGCGGGCCTCGGCGGCGCCGGCGTTCATCTGGCTCGCCCGGCCCCGGGGAGCGGCGATCACCCGGTCCGCGAGCGGCCGGGCGAGCTCCGGCGTGCCGTCCTCGCTGCCGCCGTCGACCACGATCACGTCGTGGCCGCGGCCGCGCAAGGGCTGCAGGACCGCGAGCGTGGCGGCGATGCCCGTCGCTTCGTTCAACGTCGGGATGATGATCGAAATCTGCGCCACGGCCTCGGCTCGCAGTCGGTCAGCGCTTCGCGTCGTTCAGGGTCCAGTCGTACTCGAGGAAGCCGATCGACGCCTTGCCGTCCGCGAGGAGCTTCTGGTCGCCCGGCGCGTCGGCGAGCAGCTTCGCGTAGCGCGCGAAGTACTGCTCGCGCGACTGGACGGGCGGCGCCTCGCCGGTGAAGCCGCGATACCCGCTCTGCCAGTCCTCCTTGAACCAGTCAAAGATTTTCGAGACCTCGAGCGCGCGCTTCTCGGCGCTGAACCAGTTACGGGTGCGATCGGACAGGAACCGGCGCGCCTGCTCCTCGAGCTGCGCGTCGAGCCGCCCGGCGACGTAGGCCTCCTCGCGCAGCATCGGGCAGCCGATCGACCCGCAGTTCACCGCGAAATGCACGCGCGGCTCGTCGTACACGCCCTTGACCCGCAGGGTCTCGTGCTCGATGCGGTCGAGAGTCCCGTCTTTGCCGAGCAGCGTGAAGAACCGGTCCTTGAACGGGTTGCCGAAGATCTTCCCGAAATCCCAGATCGACTTGATGTCGGGATAGCGGGTGAGGATCTTCTCGATCGTGAACGCGTTGTAGGCGTTGATCAGGAACGCCATCTGCTGCGGCTTCGACCAGCCGTTGAACTCGGCCTCGGTGACCTTCGACAGGCCGTCGAGGTAGGCCTTGAGCTGCGCGCGGTCCTTGGCGAGCTCGGCATAGCGCACCTGCGACGCTTTCCCGCCCTCGATCACGACGACGTGCTTCTTGAGGAGCACCGTCCAGGCGGCATGCGAGTGGTCGAACTGGGCGACCGCAGCTCCGAGCGGAGCCGCGACGAGGACGAGCGCGGCGAGCAGTCTCCTCATGCGTGCCTCCGGGCCGCCGGCGGCGCGGCTTCGACCGGGGTCGGGGTCTCGGGCGCCGAGCCGCCGCCCCGCATCCAGGCGTGGTAGCGCTCGACCCACCGCAGCACCCCCTGCGGCGCGTGCGCGCGCTTCCAGTTGCCGGCAGCGTACTTGTTCGCCTCGACGAGCGTCGGGTAGATGTGGATGGTCCCGAGGATCTTGTTCAGGCCGATCCCGTTCTTCATCGCGGTGATGTACTCGATGATCAGCTCGCCCGCGTGCTCGCCGGCGATCGTGACCCCGAGGATCCGGTCCTTGCCCGGAACGGTCAGTACCTTGACGACCCCTTCGGCCTCGCCGTCGGCGATCGCCCGATCGAGGTCGTCGAGGCCGTAGGTCGTGACCTCGTAGGCGATGCCCTTCTCCTTCGCCTCGAGCTCGTTCAGCCCCACGCGCGCCACCTCGGGCTCGGTGAAGGTGGCCCATGGGATGACCGAGTAGTCGACCTTGTACTTCCTGAAGCGGCCGAACAGCGCGTTCACCGCACAGTACCAGGCCATGTGGGCCGCGGTGTGGGTGAACTGGTACGGCCCCGCCACGTCGCCGCAGGCGTAGATGTTCGGGTAGACGGTCTGCAGGTACTCGTTCACCTCGATGGTGCGTTGCTTCGTGACCGGGATGCCGAGCGCCTCCAGCCCGTAGCCCGTCGTCCGTGCGAGGCGGCCCACGGCGCAGAGCAGCGCGTCGAACGGGATCTCCACGTCCTTTCCGTCGTGCTCGGCGACCATGATCTTCTCGCCGTTCACGACCTTGAAGGCCTTCGCCTTGGTGTTGACGCGCACGTCGATGCCTTCCCCGCGGAAGCGCTTCGCGACCATCTCGGAGATCTCGGGATCCTCGCGGATCAGGATCCGCGGCAGCATCTCGACCTGCGTCACCTTCGAGCCGAACCGGGCGAAGCACTGGGTGAGCTCGGCGCCGATCGGCCCGCCGCCCAGCACGATCAGGCGCCGCGGCAGCTCCCGCAGCTCCCAGATCGTGTCCGAAGTGACGTAGCCGACGTCCTCGATCCCTGGGATCGGGGGCACGAACGGCGCGGCGCCGGCCGCGATGACGATCGCCCGGGTGGTGAGCGTCTGCACGGCGCCGTCGTTGCGCCTCACTTCCACGCTCCACGGCGAGGTGATCTTCGCGACGCCCTCGATCACGTCCACGCCGAGACCGGCATAACGCTCGACCGAGTCGTGCGGCTCCACCGTCTTGATCACGCGGTGGACGCGGTCCATCACGTCCTTGAACTCGAACTCGACCGAGGCCCGCTTGATCCCCCATTCGCGCGCGCGCTTGACGTGCGAGAGGAACTTCGCCGAGCGGATCAGCGCCTTCGACGGCACGCAGCCGAAGTTGAGGCAGTCGCCGCCCATCTTGTGCTTCTCCACCAGCGTGACCTTGGCCTTGACCGCGGCGCCGATGTAGGCCGAGACGAGCCCGCCGGAGCCGGCGCCGATCACCACCAGGTTGCGGTCGAACTTCGCCGGCTTCGGCCACTTCGCGTACACCTTCCGGGCCTTGAGCCAGTCGACGATCTTCTTCGCGATGAGCGGGAAGATCCCGAGCAGGACGAACGAGCCGATCAGCCCCGGAGACACGAGCCCGGAGAGCGAATCGATCTTGGCGATCTGGGTCCCGGCGTTCACGTAGACGATCGTGCCGGCGAGCATCCCGAGCTGGCTCACCCAGTAGAAGGTGCGCGTCTTCATGGGCGTCAGGCCCATGACGAGGTTGATCACGAAGAACGGGAAGGCCGGGACGAGGCGCAGCGCGAAGAGGTAGAACGCGCCCTCCTTCTCCACCCCGCGGTTGATCGCCGCGAGCTTGTCGCCGAACTTCCGCTGGATCGCGTCGCGGAGCAGGAACCGGCTCGCGAGGAAGGCGAGCGTCGCGCCGATCGCCGACGCGAAGGACACGAGGAGCGTGCCCCACAGGAGGCCGAAGATCGCGCCCCCGACGATGGTCATGATCGCCGCGCCGGGCAGCGAGAGCCCGGTGACCGCGACGTAGATCGCGAAATAGATCGCCGCGGTCCGCAGCGGATGCGCCTGGAAGTACGCGTCGATCGCCGCCTGCCGCGCTTTGAAGGCGTCGAGCGCGAAGTAATCCTTGAGATCGAAGACGAAGAACGCGGCGACCAGCGCGGCGATCGCGACCAGCAGGACGATCCGGCCTTTGGTCATGCGGCTCCCCAACCGGCGACGGGCGTTGGTCGCTGCGGACGGCCCGGGCCGGCCACGCCCCGCACCGCCTGCTGGGGCTCGTAGCCGGGGCCCTCCGTGATCCGCCGCCGGTACGAGACGGCGGCCGGCGAATCGGGCGGCCAAACCGCATCGAAGTGCGCGAGCCAGCGCGCCTGGTCGTAGCGCACCGCGAGCGCCTCGACGAACAACGGCCCGAGCCACTCGCCGTACAGGGCCTCCGGGCGGGGATGGATCGAGATGCGGGTGACCAGGCCGAAGGGCGCGCCGCGGAAGTTCGGCATCCCGGCGGCGCCGTTGTTGGCGATCACGCAGTGTCCGTGCGCCGTCGCCAGCACCTGCAGCACCGGGAGGCAGGTGTGGCTGCACGCGAAGACCCGGACGCCCGCCGCGTCGAACGCCGCCGCGGCGGCGCCGACGTCCTGGCGCAGCCGCTCCTGCGAGAACCCCCAGCCCGAGAGCGACCACGCGTCGCCGTGCACGATCGCGACGCGCGTGCCGCCGACGCTCGCCACCGCGTGCATCGGCAGCCCTCCGAGCCGCGCGCGCAGCTCGGGGAACGCCCGCGCCGTCTCGCGCAGCCGCGCTTCGATGGCGTTCGAGCGCGCGACCTCCGCGTCGCCCACCCACTCCGGGTAGGCGCAACCGCAGCCCGCGTCGTCGTCGTCGGCCGCGAGCTCGGTCTCGACGTTGCCGCGCAGCGCGACGTGCTCGAGCACGCGCGCGTTGAGCCCGGCGAACCCTTCCGGGTCGGCGTCGAACCAGTTGAAGTCGCCGTTGAAGACCAGCCTGGGCGGCGCGGGCTCGGCCGCCGCCAGCGCGAGGATTGCGTCGAGCGCGAACGGGTTGCCGTACAGCCCGCCGATCACATAGAGCGTCTCCGCCTCGATCTCGGCCGGCCGGCGGAAGACGCCCGGCGAATAGCGGTACGCGAGCGGGCAGTTCCGCCCCGGGGCGTCGGCGTTCATCGTTCCACGCACCGCCGTCAGCCGAGCGCCCCGCCGCAGCTCGAGCCCTGCCCCGCGGTGCAGCCGAAGCAGTGGTCGGCGACGACGATCGGGCGCCCCTCGAGGTCCCGGCCGATCAGGTCGGCGAGCTTCGGGCGCGGCTTCGCGCCGAAGCGCGCCGGCAGCTCCAGCATCTGGTTGAAGTCGCAGTCGTACACGTAGCCCTGCCAGTCGACCGAGAGCAGCGTCCGGCACATCACCTGCTCGAGGTTCTCGTCGTGGTGGCTGTCGCGCAGGAGCTTCATGTACGAGTTGAATTGCCCCTTCGAGATCAGCGTCGAGCCGAAGCGCTGGATCGGCATGTTCGCGAGCGTGTAGAGCCGGTTGAACTCGATGCCGTACTCGCGCCGCAGGTGCGAGCGGTAAGCGTCCTCGAGCGCGCCCTGCGGCGGCGGCAGGGTCGGGCCCTGCGGGTTGTACACGAGGCTGAGCGCAAGCCCGGTGTCGGCCCGGCCGTAGCCGAGCGCGTTCAGCTTCTTCAGCGCGACGATGCTCGCCGAGAACACCCCCTTGCCGCGCTGGCGGTCGACGTTGTCCTCGAGATAGCACGGCAGCGACGCGATCACCTCCACCCGGTGCGCGGCGAGGAACTCGGCGAGATCCTCGTGGCCGGGCTCGTTCAGGATCGTGAGGTTGCACCGGTCGATCACGTGCACGCCGAGCACCCGGGCCGCCGCGACGAGCGACCGGAAGTGCGGGTTCAGCTCTGGCGCGCCGCCGGTGACGTCGAGCGTCTTGACGGCCGAAGCGCGCAGGAACGCGAGCACGGCGTCGACCACGTCGCGTCCCATCTCCTCGGTCCGGTTGGGACCGGCGTTGACGTGGCAGTGCACGCACGTCTGGTTGCACCGGTAACCGACGTTCACCTGCAGCGTTTCGAGGCGCTTGCGCGCAATCGCCGGGAACTCGCTCGAGCGGAGGAGAGGCAGAGTTGCGTGCACCTGGGTTGTTCCTTCGGGTCGGAGGTCAGCGGATCGGGGCGAAGAACGCGCGGGTCGGCATCGGCAGGCGCAGCTCGTAACATAACAGGATGGCCAGGCAGCGACCGGGACTGCGGAGTACGCCCATTTTCACGAACTTGCGCGAGCCGGTGACCACTTCGGCCGGGACGAGCGTTGGTCGGGCGAGCCGCGCCAGCCTTTCAGTGAAGATCACGTCTTCGAGGTGCCCGACGTCGGCCCGTGGCTCGCGCGCGATCGCTGCCTGCCCCGACGCGGCGTGCAGGGCGAGCCGCTCCGCCGCCTCGAGGAGGGTCGCGGCGCGCGCGAGCTCGCGGGCCCGGCTGCGGACGTGCGGCGTCATCGCGGGGGTTGCTCCCAGGGGAAGTCTACGGCCACTGCCGCGGTTCGGATGCGTCGCCGGAGCCGCGCCTTTGCACCCGAACGGGGCGCGCCCTCGTAGACGTAAGGAGGGCGGCCCTACGGTGACTGAGGGGTGCACCTGCCGCGGCGCGCGCCTCGGCTCGCGCCGGCCGGCGGGCCCGCGCGTCCGGGCGTAGGCTCGCCGCGCACCCCAAACCGGAACTCACCGGGAGGCGACTCATGGCGACGAAGAAGACCATCAATCTCGCGCTCCAGGGCGGCGGCTCGCATGGGGCTTTCGCTTGGGGCGTCCTCGACCGCCTGCTCGAGGACGAGCGGATCGGGATCGAGGGCGTCGTCGGGACGAGCGCCGGCGCGATGAACGCCGCGGTGCTCGCCTACGGCCTGTCGCTCGGCGGCAACGCCGGGGCGCGGGAGCGGCTCCGCGAGTTCTGGACCAGGGTCGGCCAGGTCGCGGCCGGTTCGCCCTTGCAGCCCTCGTGGCTCGACCGCGCGACCAGCCCCGGCAGCATGGATCAGTCGCCGATGTGGCACTGGTTCGACGCGATGACGCGGTTCCTCTCGCCCTACCAGTTCAACCCGCTCAACCACCACCCGCTGCGCGACGTGCTGCTGGAGGTCGTCGACTTCGAGCGCCTGCGGCGGGAATCGACGGTGAAGCTCTTCACCTGCGCCGCGAACGTGCTCACCGGGCGCATCCGCGTGTTCGAGTGCCGCGAGATGTGCATCGAGGCGGTGCTCGCGTCCGCCTGCCTGCCGTTCATGTTCCAGGCGGTCGAGGTGGCGGGCGAGCACTACTGGGACGGCGGCTACATGGGGAACCCGCCGATCTTCCCGCTCATCTACAACTGCGCCTCGCCCGACGTCGTCCTGATCATGGTCAACCCGATCGTGATCGACGAGGTGCCCAGGACCGCGCAGGCGATCTTCGACCGGATCAACACCCTGTCGTTCAACTCGTCGCTGATGCGCGAGATGCGGGCGATCAGCTTCGTGACGAAGCTCGTCGACTCGGGGTTCACCGACGGCGGCCGGCTGAAGCGGATGTTCATCCACTGCATCGACGCCGAGGACGAGATGCGCAAGCTCGGCGTGTCGTCGAAGGTGAACGCCCAGTGGGACTTCCTGATGTATCTCCACCGGCTCGGGCGCGACCGCGGCGAAGCGTTCCTCGAGGCGCACTACGACCAGCTCGGGGCCGAGTCGTCGCTCGACGTTGCGGAGCGGTTCCTGTGACGGCGATCGGCGCGCGCCAGTCGGTGGCCGAGCTCCCGGGCGCGAGCCCGGCGGCCGCCACGCGGTTGCCCGCGCGGGTCGTCCGCGCGATCGAGGCGCAGCGCGAACGCAGCGAGATCCTCACGAGCTGGGTCCAGGCGCTGCTCGTCGCCGTGCTCGCGACGCTCTACATCGTCGCCCCGAAGACCTCGCCCGCGGACGCGATCATCGTGCTCGTGCCCTGGGCGCTCGGCGTCTACGCCGCATTCACGGCGGTACGCCTGAGGCTCGCCTACGCAAGGCGACTCACCGCCGGGATGCGGCTCGCGTCCGTGGTCGTGGACATGACGCTCCTCATGGTCACGATCTGGAGCTTCCACATCGAGTACGGCCAGCCGGCGGCCTTCTACCTCAAGGCGCCGACGTTCGCCTACGTCTTCATCTTCATCGCGCTGCGGACCCTGTCGTTCTCGCCGAGCTATGTCCTCGTCGCCGGCGCCGCTGCGGCCGTGGGCTGGCTCGCGCTCCTCGGCTACGCGCTCGCCGAGCCCGGCGGAATGGGTCTCGTGACGCGCGACTACGTGGCCTACATGACCTCCGCGCGGATCCTGATCGGCGGCGAGATCGACAAGATCGTCTCGATCCTGCTCACGACCGGCCTGCTCGCGGTGGCCGTGGCGCACGCGCGCGAGCTGCTCGAGCGCGCGGTCGCCGAGCAGGCCGCGACGACCCAGCTCGCGCGGTTCTTCTCCCCCGAGATCGCCGAGCACCTGATCGCGGCCGACGAGCTCGCCCGGCCCGGCGAGGGCGAGAGCCGCGAGGCGGCG
>Ga0184637_10001059_pt1 | contig 19097 bp, 18 predicted proteins | sample PLM3_127_b2_FD_133143 | JGI IMG/M metagenome (GOLD analysis project Ga0184637, IMG submission 133143) | Groundwater sediment microbial communities from an aquifer in East River, Colorado, USA - PLM3_127_b2 | ecosystem: Environmental > Terrestrial > Soil > Riparian zone | place: USA: East River...
GGCTGCTCGGCCTGGAGCACCACCTCGATCTTTCGCTCACCGAGCTGCGGATCCTCCGACTCGAGCACCGGCGGCGGGGGCGCCTGGGAGGGGATCGCGGCGAAGGCGGCCTCGATCATCGGCCGGGCGGTCTTGGGGTTGAAGTCACCGGTGAGACAGAGGACGGCGTTGTTGGGCGCATAGTAGGTGCGGAAATAAGCCTGGCAGTCGGCGACCGCGATGTGGTCCAGGTCCGCCGGCCAGCCCACTACCGGCCAACCGTAGGGATGGGCATCGAAGGCCGCCGCCCGGAGCTCCTCGTCGAGCTTGGCGCGCGGCGAGTCCTCGACACTGACTCGCCGCTCCTCCTTGACGATGCCTCGCTCCTGCTCGACATTCTCGGTGTCGATCTTGAGCGCCCGCACCCGGTCGGCTTCCATATCCAGCACTTTCGCCAGCAGGTCGGGATTGAACTCCTCGTAGTACATCGTGATGTCACTGGTGGTGAACCCCTGCGAATAACCCCCTCCGGCCTCGATGATCTGATCGAACTGCTTGGGCTGGTACTTGGCCGAGCCATTGAACATCATGTGCTCGAAGAGATGAGAAATACCGGTGATCCCGGGGCGTTCATTCTTCCCGCCGGTGTGGAAGACGATGCCGAAGCAGATGGAGGGTACCGAGGAGTCCGGCTGCATTAGCACCTTCAACCCGTTCTCCAGGGTGAACGTTTCGACCGGGAAGCTCTGGGCGCTGGCCATGACGTTGATGAAGCCTGAGACGACGCAGATGCCGGCGATGAGGCTTGTCCTTGCCATACAAATCCTTTCTGGCAGGGAGCGGCGGCATGGCCGCCGGGCTGAAGGAGATGGGGAAGCTCGATCAGCGGCCATTCTAGCACGGGCCGGCCGCCCGGGCGCTCAGCCGGTGGCGCAAACGCGGATGGCCTGCGCTTCGTCCTCGGCGCTCGGGATCACCCTGAGCAACCAGGTGCTCTCGAGCAGCAACCGCTGCTTTTCATTGAGGCCGGTGAGACAAAGCTTGCCGCCGGCGTTCACCGCCGAGACGTGGACCGAGGCCAAAATCCCGATGCCGGTCGAGTCGATCCGGGATACGTCTTGCAAACTGAGCACCAGGCGCGGCCCGCCATCGCGGATGTCGCGGCGCACCTCTTCCAGCCAGGCGAAGCAGTCCGGGTGACCGTTGAGCTTGCCGCGGGGATGGTAGACCGAGACCTTCGAATCAGGTTCGGTACGCTTGGCGGAGGTGAAGTTGACCGTCTCCATCGGACCCTACGTGTTTGCGGTCTTGCTGGCGCCGGCATGAGCTTGAGCGTGCTCCGGCATCGGCTTGGTCTCGCACAGATAGAGGGGATTCCCATCGGGGTCGCCGAAGAAAGCCAGCTTGACGTTGTCGTTGTCCTGGATCGGGCCCCGGAAAGTGATCCCTTTCGAGCGCAGGGTATCGACAGCCTTCTCGATCGGGTTGACGTCGAAGCCGACCGAGATGCCACCCGCCTGGCCGGGCTCGGGGCCGTGGCCGGGCGACCAGGGGTGGAGACCGATGATCAGGGCCGGGCCGGCTATAACCTCAGCCCAGTGGTCGCCGGCCCGGAACTTGAGCTTGAGCCCGAGCGTCTCGGTGTAAAAGCGGACGGCGCGATCGAAATCGCGCACCATGATCGTGGCCATTCCTCCGTTGATCATCCTCGCCTCCTCGCGTGGGATTGGTAGTGCTTGAGATGGGGAGTGCGGCAACCACTATCGCTTCATCCTACCACGGAGGCGACCCTGTGGCATAATCTCGGGTCGAATCGACGCGCCGGCAACAGGCGGCGGCCATTTCCTTACCTACCTCACTTGGGAGGCGACGAATGTCCCAGTCCGGCATGACCTCCGGAATCACCTCCGTCCTCAAGGAGGAGCGAGTTTTCGCCCCTCCGGTTGAGTTCGCCGCCGGGGCTCACATCCGGAGCCTCGAGGAGTACGAGCAGCTCGCCCGCGAGGCCGAGGACAATCCGGAAGGGTTCTGGGGCCGGATGGCCGAAGAGATCGAATGGTTCGAGAAGTACAACCGCGTCCTCGAGTGGAGCCCGCCCTTCGCCAAGTGGTTCGTCGGGGGCAAGCTCAACATCTCCCACAACTGCATCGACCGCCACCTTCGCGGTTGGCGCAAGAACAAGGCGGCCATCGTGTGGGAGGGAGAGCCAGGAGACGCTCGAGTCCTCACCTATCAGGATCTGCACCGCGAAGTGTGCAAGTTCGCCAACGTCTTGAAGGCACAGGGGATCAAGACCGGCGATCGGGTGGTGATCTACATGCCGATGGTCCCCGAGCTACCGATTGCCATGCTCTCCTGCGCCCGGATCGGTGCTACCCACTCGGTGGTTTTCGGCGGCTTCAGCGCCGAGTCGTTGGCGGGCCGCATCAACGACGCGGGCGCCAAGGCGGTGATCACCGCCGACGGCAGCTACCGACGGGGAAGCATCGTGGAGCTCAAGCAGGCGGTCGACCAGGCGCTCCAGCAAACGCCGTCGGTCGAGCGGGTCATTGTCCTCCGCCGCACCGGGCACCATGTGCCCATGCAGCAAGGCAGGGATGCCTGGTGGCATGAGCTGATCGAGAGCGCCGCTCCAGTCTGTCCCGCCGAACCCCTCGACTCCGAGCATCCGTTGTACATCCTGTACACGAGCGGCACGACCGGCAAACCGAAGGGGATCGTGCACACCACCGCGGGGTATCTGGTCGGCACCACGCTCACCGCCAAATGGGTCTTTGATCTCAAGGATGAGGACACCTATTGGTGCACGGCCGACATCGGCTGGGTCACGGGTCACAGCTATGTGGTCTACGGCATTCTCTCCAACGGGGCGACGACGGTCATGTATGAGGGCGCGCCCAACTTTCCCGAGCCCGACCGCTTCTGGCGGATCATCGACAAGTATCGGGTGAATATCTTCTACACCGCACCCACGGCCATCCGCACCTTCATCAAATGGGGTGAGCAATGGCCGCTCAAACATGACCTGTCGAGTCTCCGCCTGCTCGGCACTGTCGGCGAGCCGATCAACCCCGAAGCGTGGATGTGGTACCAAAGAGTGATCGGCAAAGGCCGCTGCCCGATCGTTGACACCTGGTGGCAGACCGAGACCGGTGCGATCATGATCTCACCCCTTCCCGGCGCCACTCCTACCAAGCCTGGATCGGCCACCCGACCCTTGCCCGGGGTCATCGCCGACGTCGTGACCAAGGATGGCAAGTCCTGCCCGCCCAACGGCGGCGGGTATCTCGTCGTTCGTCGCCCCTGGCCGTCGATGTTGCGCACGATCTACGGCGATCCCGAGCGCTATACCCAGCAATACTGGTCGGAGATCAAGGACTGTTATTTCACTTCGGATGGGGCGCGCCGCGACGAGAACGGCTATTTCTGGATCATGGGCCGCGTTGACGATGTGGTCAATGTCGCCGGGCACCGCCTCGGCACCATGGAGATCGAGAGCGCGCTGGTCAGCCATGCAGTGGTGGCCGAAGCGGCGGTGGTGTCGCGGCCGGACGAGATCAAGGGCTCGGCAATCGTCGCCTTCGTCACCCTCGAGTCGGGGCAGCAGGCCTCGACCGAGCTCAAAGAAGCGCTGCGCCAGCATGTCGTGAAGGAGATCGGCGCCCTCGCCCGCCCCGACGACATCCGGTTCAGCGATGCTCTGCCCAAGACCCGGAGCGGCAAGATCATGCGCCGGCTGCTCAGGGAGATCGCCGCCGGATCCGATACCGTTGGCGATGTGACCACGCTCGAGGATCTATCGGTCCTCGAAAGGCTGCGTCAGGAAGATGAGGAGTAGGCGCACGTCATGCTCGAAGCGCTCGATCTCACCCCGAAACTCAGTCGCAAGGAGTATCGCGCCCGCTTGCGAACGGCGCGGGCTGAGCTTCGCGACCTCCAGTACCAGCTAGGGGACCATCACATCCCTGGAATCGTCGTTCTCGAAGGCTGGGCCGCTTGCGGCAAGGGAGAGTGCCTGGCCAAGCTGGTCGATGCGCTCGACCCGCGGTGGATGCGCGTGCATCCGATCCCCCCCCCGCTCGAGCACGAGCGCCTGCGCCCCTTCCTCTGGCGCTTCTGGATCAAGACGCCGGCCCGCGGCATGGTGGCGCTCTTCGACCATAGTTGGTACGGACGCGTCCTCGGCGACCGAGTCGACGCACGGGTGAAGAAAGAAGAGTGGGACCGCGCTTACCAGGAGATCAACCACTTCGAACGCTGGCTGGCCGACGACGGCGCCGCCATCGTCAAGCTCTGGTACCACATCACCTGCAAGGAGCAGCGCCGCCGGATGCGCCGGCTCGAGGCCGACCCGACCACGGCATGGAAAGTGACACGCGATGACTGGCGCGAGCACCGGCGGTATGACGATTACGTTTTGGCGGTCGAGGAGATGCTCGAGGGCACGAGCACGGCGGAGGCTCCCTGGACGCCGGTGCCGGCGATGGACCGCCGCTGGTCCCGGATCAGGACATTGGAGGCGGTCATCGAGGCGCTGCGGCGGGCGGTGGAGGCGCGGAGCGGAGGCCCCTCAAGCCTCTCAAGCCCTTCAAACCCCTCGAGTCCCGGGGAAGGGACGGCGGGGGCGCCGGGGCCAGCGATCGAGGCGACCCGATGAGCATCCTCGACCGCGCCGACTTGAGCCTCGATCTCCGCCGCAAGGAGTATCGGCGCCGGCTGGCCGCCGGCCAGGTGCGGATGCGCGAGCTCGAGTTCCGCGCCTTCAAGCTCCGGGTGCCGGTGGTCGTGGTCTTCGAGGGGTGGGACGCCTCCGGGAAGGGCGGCACGATCCGCCGGCTCACTCAGTCTCTTGACCCGCGTGGGTTTACCGTCATCTCGTTCGGCGCCCCTACCGCCGAGGAAAAAGCCCATCACTACCTGTGGCGTTTCTGGCAGGAGATCCCCAAACACGGCCATCTCGCCATTTTCGACCGGAGCTGGTACGGCCGGGTTCTGGTCGAGCGGGTCGAGGGCTTGGCCACCCAAGCGGAATGGCGGCGCGCCTACCGTGAGATCAATGAGTTCGAAAATCAGCTTGCCGACGCCGGAGCGGTGATCGCCAAGTTCTGGCTCCACATCTCGCAGGAAGAGCAAATTCAACGCTTTGAGAATCGAAAGGAAAATCCATACAAGCGTTACAAGCTTACCGATGAGGATTGGCGCAACCGCGACAAGTGGCCCCTCTACCATGAGGCGGTGGACGAGATGTTGCTGCGAACCTCGACCACCTACGCGCCGTGGACCGTCGTGCCAGCCAACTCCAAGCGCTACGCCAGGATCATGACGATCGAGACGCTGGCGGAGGCGATGAAGCAGGAGTTCAAGTTGGCAGAGAAGGCGCGAGCGGCGAGTTGACCTTACGGGCTTACGGCCTCGTCATTACAGCCTCGTCATTGAAGACCGGGCGGCAGGGTGCTAGGATGCCGCTTTGGGGACTCCGCGCCCGTGGCCTTCCGACCACTTCTCCCGCATGGTCGGGACCGATGCTCATGACTACATGGATGACTGAGAAACCATGAATAGCTTTATCGAGAATCTGGATAATGTTGCCCGCGAGCTCTCTGCAGACATTGAGAACCTCAAGCGGCTCTCCGAAGCCATCCCTCAGCTTCTGGAGCGCAAGCAGAAGCAACTCGACCGGCTAGCCGAGATCTCCAAGTCCATGACGGATGAGGATACCGAGATCGAGGAGCTGATCGCCCGCTACGCCGAGGCGCGCCCGACCAAGCCCCGCACCGCACGCCGTCGCGGCCGTACGCTGCCCACCGACATCATGGCGCTGTTGCACGCGGCCGGCCCGCGCGGCGCCAGTCTCGACGACCTATTTGAAGGTCTGATCAAGACGCGAGAGGTGAGCAAGCAGAATCTGTCCAGCACCCTGAGCCGCATGAAAAGCCAGGGCAAAGTCTCCAAGGTCAACGGGTTGTTTATACCCCGTTAGTCGGGTTTGCCGGCAAGTTGTACCGCCGGTCGAAGAGGGAGCGCATGGCCTCGGTGAATACTGCCAATCTGCGCGAGAATCTGGTCGAAGTCGCACGCAATGTCCCCGAACCGCAATGGGACTTCATTGTCTATTGTCGGTTTCTGTCCAAACGGTTGCCTGAAACGGTCGAGATCGAAGCCGCTGAGTTTGGACGGTTGGCCGGGGAGTTGATCGCCGACCTTCGCGAGGGCGTGGATCGCACGAACGGCCAGACGTTTGTGCCACCTCTGGTCAGCGGCCGCTCGGATCTCCTGTACGACTATCTCCGCGACAAGTTGTGGACGGTGGCGGAGAAGATGGGTGGCGCCGAGTTCGCAACGGCGGCGGCGGCTGTCGCCGCCTCGGCCGCCGCGCCCCCTGCCGCTTCCACCGCCGCTCCGCCTGCCACTTCGGCTGCCGCGGCCACTGCATCCCCCACCACCGTTCCTGAGGCCCAACCCCCCGCGACTCCCGCCGCCGCGCCGGTGACTCCGCCACCCGCCCCGCCGGCGACTCCACCACCCGCCCCGCCGACCCCGCCACCTGCCGGCTGATCGGGAGCTAGCCGAGATGCGGCCGGGCGAGAAGCTCGGAGAGCGGGCGAGATTCGATCCAACGCACTAGAGCGACCAGGTTTGAAACAGCGCGCTCGACAACGGCCACCCCCGCTTCACGGCGAGCCAGGGTGGGAAAGCCGACGTTGCCGTGCTCGGTAAAATCGACCGTGTCGAAATGCACTTGCCCGCCGTGGACTGGTGGCGCCCAACCGACCGGGACGTCCACCGCCGCTTCAGGCTTCATCCACTCGGGGAACAGCTGGAGCCCGACCGAGGTCTCGAGCGCACAGGCGTGTCCAGTGATGGCCGCCGCAGCCTCGCCCAAGATCTGGCGCGAGAACTCGTCGTCGATCCCCCGCCACCACTCGTATACCGCCAGCGAAACGCCCTCCTGGCGGAGGGTTTGGCCGACCTCGCTCAAGGCGGCCGAATTGCCGCCGTGGCCGTTGACCACCACCACCCGCATCACGCCATGACTCTTGAGGGAGCGCACAATGTCCAGCATAAAATCGCGAAAGAGCTCGCTGCGAACCCAGCAGGTGCCCCAGAATTGCCGGTGATGGGGAGAGATGCCGTAGGCCAGAGTGGGAGCGATCACCACCGGATGGCGCTCCTCGGCAAGGAACGCGATGCGCTCGGCCGTAATGTGATCGGTGGCCAGCGGCATGTGACGGCCATGCTGCTCAACGCTCCCCACTGGCAGCAGAACCACCCGATCGCGCAGCGCCTCGCGCGCCTCGGGCCAGGTGAGCTCACGAAGCCGGGTCATGGCTCGATATCCTACCAGATAGGTCGCGCCGTGCAGGAGCGCGCCCTCCGCCAGCTCATCCTCCGAGAGTGCATCCTCCGAGAGCCCATCCTCCGAGAGCCCATCCTCCGACACATCCCCCGAGTGCGGACCCCATGAAGAGCTTTCGCTTCTGCCCGTATTGTGGCGTGCACCTGGTCGATTGCGTTTCCGACAGCGAGCATGTCGGAGTCCCGACCTGCTCGAACTGCGGCTACGTCGCCTATCGCAACGCCAAACCCTGCGCCGGGGCGCTGGTGGTGCGCGATGGGCGGGTCCTCCTCGTGCGCCGGGCGCGGGAGCCCTTCCTCGACTGGTGGGATGTCCCCGGCGGTTACCTCGATTACGACGAGCACCCGGAGGAGGCAGCCCGCCGCGAGCTCCGCGAAGAGACCGGATACGAGATCCGGATCATCCGCCTCCTTGGCGTTTACGTGAGCCGCTACGGGCCGAGCGACCAGCACACGCTTGACCTCATCTACCTGGCGGAGGTAGCCGGCGGGGAGGAACACCCCGGGGACGACGCAGCGGCGATCGCCTGGTTCGGGCCGGACGAGCTTCCCGCGCAGGTCGCCTTCGACTCCGGCCCGGCGGCGTTGCGCGATTGGGTTCGGCATCTCAACCACCCGACAGCAGAGACTTCATGACTCGGACGTCGGTTGCCCGCTATGCAGCTTTCACCGCTTGCACCGCGATCTGGGGCAGCACCTTCCTCGTCATTCGCATCGGCAATGAGAGCGTGCCACCGCTATGGGCGGCTGCCCTCCGCCTAGCCCTGGCAACCGTCATCCTTGGCCTGATCGCCCGCGCTACCGGCCAACGTCTGCCCCGCGGGGCCGCCTTCCGCGCCGCCTTCTGGTACGGTTTCCTTGTGTTCGGAGTGAACTTTCCCCTCCTCTATTGGGGCGAGAAAACCGTGCCTTCGGGCATCACCGCGATCCTCTACGCCACGATCCCGCTCTCGACGGCGCTGTTCGCCCGCGCTCTCGACCTCGAAAGACTCGACGCGCTGAAGCTCGGCGGCGCCTTGATCGCGCTCGCCGGCACCGGAGCCATCTTCTACGGCGAGCTCGAGTCGCCCATTGGTGCGATTCCTCTCATCGCGATCGTGGTCGGAACGCTGAGCGCCTCACTCGGCGGAGTATTGCTCAAGCGAGGGCCTACACAATCGGCAGTGGTCTCGAACGCCGTCGGGGCGGCCGTCGGCGCAATCGTCTGCTTCGCCTTGAGCCTCTTGTTCCGAGAGCCGCACTCCATTCCGCGCACGACCGACGAGTGGTTTCCGGTGCTCTATCTGACGCTGGCCGGGTCGGTGGGCGCGTTCGTCCTCTATGCCTGGCTGCTCAAGCATTGGAGCGCAACCCGTGCGAGCTATATCTCGGTCATCGTGCCGATCGTCGCTGTCGCCCTCGGTGCTCTCGTGCGCGACGAGCACCTCACGCGATCGAGCTTCATCGGGTCAGCGCTGATCATGGCCGGCGTCATTTCGGCCTTTCAGAGCGACCAATAAGGCTTGGTCGGTCATCGGGCCGTGCGGCCGGTTTCCGGTCCGGGTGCATCGGGTCCCTGAACTCCACTAGCAATCGGCCGCTGCCTGATCATGTTCATGGCGAGCGCGATCATCGAGCCCACATCCCCGACGCTTGCGGGAAGCACGAGCGTGTTCGTTGCTTTGGCCAACTCACCGAACTGGGTGATGTACTGCTCCGCGACCCGGAGCTGAACCGCCTCGTAACCGCCCTCCACCGTGACCGCCTCGGCAACCCGACGAATGCCCTCGGCGGCGGCCGTGGCCACGGCCAGGATCGCCGCCGCCTGGCCCTCGGCTTCGTTGATACGCTGCTGGCGCGTGGCCTCCGAGGCCTTGATGACTTGTTGCTTCTGCCCCTCCGCAGTGTTGACCGCCGCGTCCCGGGCGCCCTCGGAGCTCAAGATGACCGCCCGCTTCTCCCGCTCGGCGCGCATTTGTTTCTCCATCGCGGCGATGATATCGGCCGGCGGAGTAATATTCTTGATCTCGTAGCGCAAAACCTTGACCCCCCAGGGCTCGGAAGCTTTGTCCAGCTCGCTGACGACCTGAATATTGATATTGGTCCGCTCCTCGAATGTACGGTCGAGATCGATCTTCCCCATTTCGCTCCGGAGGGTCGTCTGGGCCAACTGGCTGATGGCGAACCCATAGTCGGTAATCCCATACGAAGCCCGTTCGGGATTGAGAACCTTCAAATAGAGCACTCCATCGACCTCGACCTGAACGTTATCCCGGGTGATGCAGACCTGGGCTGGAATGTCGGTTGCCTGCTCCTTGAGCGAATGGCGATAACGAATGCTATCCACGAAGGGCAGCAGGATGTGGAAGCCGGCGCCGAGCGTCGCGTGATACCTGCCCAGACGTTCGACGACATAGGCGCTCTGCTGCGGCACCACGATTGCGGTTTTGGCGACGGTCACCAGCACCAGGATCGCCAGGAAAAAGACGACAACCAGTCCACCTGCCATCATTCACCTCACTCGGCGCGAATCAAAAGCAGCAGCCCGTCGACCTGCTGGACCCGGCAGCGCTGACCGCTGGCGAGATCCTTCTGGTCGGCGTTCCGCGCGCTCCAAGTTGCACCGCGTAGTTCGGCCCGTCCAATCGCCCCGGGGGCAATATTCTCCAGCGGAGTGGCAACCTCCCCGACGACCGTCTCCACGGCGGGCGCATCGGGAGCCGCCGCTCTCATCTTCTTGAGCAGTGGATCGCGGAAAACCAGGAGAGAGACGACCGCCAGGACGGAGAAAAGGAGCCATTGGAACCACGGCGGTCCGGCGACGCCCAGACCAGCAAGAGTGCCGATGGCGAGCGCGGACATGCCGAAGAAGAGAACGTAAAATCCGCCAGGGGAGAGGAGCTCGATCCCCAACAAGACGATGCCTACTGCTAGCCAGAGCCACCAGATCATGACTGACCTCGGGAAGGGCGCCATTATCGGCCACGGCTTGCCGAATCGCAATCCGCCGGCTGGGCTGCCTTGGCCGGCGTGGGGTAGTGGGTCAGTGACCCACCACCCGGCGTGGCTCGGCTTGCCCTGCAGGCTCTCGCCGGATACACTCCTGCGTCTGGACCAGCTTGTCGAGCCTCCAGCACGCTCCCCCCCCGCAGCGCGAGCGATCCGTCTACCCGAACGACGGGCATAGATCATGTCTTCGCGGCTTGTTGCCGCTGAGGGACATGGGCTGCGCCCATTCACCAAAGGAGCCATGCTGATGAAGACGCCGAGGACCGGCAAACTCCCGTTTCTCCTGGCATCGCTTTTCCTGATTGCGATCAGCTCGTCGGCCGAGAGCCGGAAATCCGGCGGCGACAACGGGAAAGCGGGCGGGAGCTCGGGGAAAAAAGGAGCGCCGGTGATCGTTCCAAAAATCGCCTTCGAGAAGTTCTCGCTTCCGAACGGCCTCCAGGTCATCTTCCACGTCGATCGCAAGCTCCCCGTCGTCCACGTCAACCAGTGGTATCACGTGGGTTCGAAGAACGAGAAACTAGGGCGCACCGGGTTTGCTCATCTCTTCGAGCACGTGATGTTCCAGGGTTCAGTGAATGCCACTGGAGAGTACTTTTCGCACGCAGAGAGAGCGGGAGCGAATCTCCGGGAAGGCGGCGTCAACGGCACCACCGACCCCGATCGCACCAACTACTTCGTCACCGTGCCCTCCTCCAACCTCGAGCTCCTCCTTTGGCTCGAGTCTGATCGGCTAGCCACCCTCGCCGACGCCTTGACCCAGGAAAAGCTCGACAACCAGCGTGACGTGGTCAAGAACGAGCGCCGCCAAGGCCTCGAGAACCAGCCTTATGGGCGCTGGAGCAAGCTGCTGGTCGAGAACCTGTACCCCAAGGGTCATCCCTACTCCTGGGACGTCATCGGCATCCACGAAGATCTGACTGCCGCCACCCTCGATGAAGTCAAGGATTTCTTCCGCACCTACTACACGCCGAACAACCTGTCACTCACCATCGCGGGAGACTTCGATCCGGCCGAAGCGAAAACCCTGGTGGAAAAATACTTTGGCAACATCCCTCCGGGCCCGGCGCTCGATCGCCCGGCGCGTTGGGTTCCAACGCTCGACGGCGAGAAGATCATCGAGGTCAACGATCGTGTCACCCAGGAGCGTACTTACCTCGCCTGGCCCGCATTCCCCTTCTTCGAACCTGGGGACGCGGAGCTGGATCTTGCCGCCGCCATCTTGACCGACGGTCTGTCGTCACGGCTCAACAAGATCTTGGTCTACGACAAGCAGCTTTGCTCGGACGTCTCCGCCTACAACTGGACGGCGGAGATCTCCAGTTTGTTCTTCGTCCAGGCGACCGCGCGGCCGGGAGCGTCGCTCGCCCAGATCGAGGAGATCATCACCGACGAGATCGCCCGCCTCGCCAAGAGAGGGCCCACATCGGCCGAGCTGGACCGCGCCAAGACCAAGTGGGAGTACCGGTTCGTGACCGACCTCGAGCGCATCGGCGGATTCGGCGGCAAGGCCGATCGTCTGAATCAATACAATACCTTCCTCGGCGACCCGGACAAGTTCGACGAGGATGTCGCCCGCTACGTGAACGCAACCACCGCTGGCGTGCGAGATGCAGTAGCCGACCGACTGGACACCCGCAATCGCCTGGTGATTCGCTTCTATCCCGAGACCTCAGGCCGGGAGTCGGCGGCGATCCTCGACCGCTCGCAGGCGCCGCCGCTGGGCGCCGACCGGCCCTTCCACGCCCCGGAAGTGAAGACCGCCCGGCTTTCGAATGAACTCCAACTCTTCGTCGTCGAGCGGCCGGACCTGCCGAAAGTCGCGGTGGAGTTCGCAACCCGCTCCGGGTGCGCCGCCGACCCGGCCGGCAAGGAAGGGGTTTCCAACCTGGTGGCGACAACCATCGACCTGGGCACCCAGGCCAAGAAGGCGCTCGAGATCGAGGAGGAGCTTGGCGATCTCGGCACCGCCGTCCGTGGGTCGGCGGGACGTGAATACGCGAGCCTCACTTTCGACGTTTTGAAGCGGAATCTTGTCCCCGCCATGACCATTGTGGCCGACGTCGTGCGCCACCCCACCTTCCCCGATTCAGAGGTGGAACGGGAAAAGCAGCTGCTTCTCGACGACCTGGCACAGGAAGCCAACGATCCCGGGGCGCTGGCCACCCGGATCGGGGCGATGCTCGCTTTCGGCTATGAGCATCCTTACGGCCGGCCATCGCGTGGGCTCCCGGCTTCGGTGCAGAAGATCTCTCGCGACGACCTGGCCCGGTTCCACGCGACCTACTGGAAACCGGGAGGATCCGCTCTCATCTTCGTCGGGGACATCACTCTGGCCGAGGCGACCAAAGTAGCGCAGGCCGCTTTCGGCAACTGGTCGGCCGGCGCGCCGCCGCCGTTGGCGATTCCCGAGCCCCGGCCGGTAGGGGCGGGAAAGGTCTACATCGTCGACCGGCAAGATGCGGCGCAGACGATGGTTGGGCTCGTTCTTCGGGCGCCGAAACGCAAGACCGACGACTACTACGCCCTGCGCCTCGCCAACGCCGTGTGGGGTGGAGCCTTTCAGAGCCGCCTCAACCTGAATCTCCGCGAAGACAAGGGGTACTCGTACGGAGCTTTCGCCTCGGTCATCCAACACTCAGCCGCCGGCGCATGGATCGCATCGGGTGGCGTTCAGACCGACAAGACCAAGGAGTCGGTGACTGAGTTCGTGAACGAGCTCAAGGCCGTAGCCGGAAAGAAACCGATCTCGGAGGAGGAGCTGGCGGACGCCAAAGCCAACCGAGTGCGCGGCTTTTCGCAGCAGTTTGAATCGCTGGACCGGATCAGCGGCCAGGTCCGGCAGCTCTGGACCTGGGAGTTGCCGAGTTCGGAGCTGCAGCGCGAGGCCGAAGAGACCGAGAAAGCTACCCTGGCCGAGGTCAATCGAGCTGCGCAGAAGTATGCCCTGCCCGACCAGTGCACGATTCTCCTGGTCGGCGATCGCTCCAAGATCGAGGCGGGAGTGCGAGAGCTGAACCTAGGTAGCATCGTTGTTCTCGATGCCGAGGGCGAGCTCGTGGCGGAGAAGTAAAGATGGGGCCGCCCGGTTCCTCGAAATCCCAAGTGGAGCCGCAAGGCTCCACGAAATCTCATGTGGCGCCGTACGGTTCCTGGAAATCTCCGATCACCGCGGACCTGATCGCCACCGAGACCATCGGCCTGGGCCAGATGGCGATCGATGGCGGCGACCTCTACTGGATCGAGATGCGGCCGCCTGAAGACGGGCGCTCGGCCATCGTCAAGCGGGCCGCGGGCGGGCGAACGAGCGACGTCATCCCGCGTCCCTACAACTCCAGAAGCCGCGTCCACGAGTACGGGGGGGGCTCGTTCGCCGTGTCCGGCGGCGTGGTCTACTTCTCCAACTTCGATGACCAGCGGCTCTACCGGCAAGAGCCGGGCTCGCCGGCGCCGCGACCCATCACCCCTCCCGGCGACCGGCGCTACGCCGATGGTGTGATCGACGACCGGCGCTCGCGCATGATCTGCGTCCGCGAGGACCACTCGCGCGCCGGACGCGAGGCGGCCAACACCCTGGTGAGCCTCGATCTCCGCGGTGGAAACGAGGATGGCGGACTGGTCCTGGTCTCCGGCAACGACTTCTACTCTTCGCCTCGCCTGAGCCCGGATGGCTCTCGCTTGGCCTGGCTGACCTGGAATCACCCCAACATGCCGTGGGATGGCACCGAGCTGTGGACGGCGGAGTTGACTGCCGGCGGTTTTCTGGCCGCGGCGCGGCACATCGCCGGCGGCCGGGAAGAATCCATCTTCCAGCCCGAATGGTCTCCGGACGGTGTCCTCCATTTTGTTTCCGACCGAACCGGCTGGTGGAATCTCTACCGCTGGCGGGAGGGACGCGTCGAGCCCCTATGCGAGATGGCGGCCGAGTTCGCCGAGCCGCAGTGGGTCTTCGGGATGACGACCTACGCGTTCGCGTCCGCCGGCCGCATCGTCTGCGTCTATCACCAGCGCGACGGTTGGCGGCTGGCGACGATCGACCGCCGCTCCGGCCAGCTCGAGCCGATTGAGATCCCGTACGGCGAGCTCTATGGAGTGAGGGCATCAGGGGACCGGGTGGTCTTTGGGGCCGGATCCCCGACCGAGCCGGCATGCAATGTGGAACTGGATCTCACCACACGGGCGACCACGGTGCTCCGGCGTTCTGCGCTCGTGTCCGTCGATCCCGGCTACTTGTCGAGCCCGCAAGCGATCGAGTTTCCCACCGAGCGCGGACAGACGGCGTATGCCTTCTTCTACCCGCCTCGAAACCTCGACTTCGCCGCTCCGCCCGATGAACGCCCGCCGCTTCTGGTCATGAGTCACGGCGGTCCGACATCGGCCTCGCCCAACACACTCGACCTCGAGATCCAGTACTGGACCAGTCGTGGGATCGGCGTGCTGGATGTCAACTACGGCGGCAGCACCGGCTATGGCCGCGCGTACCGGGAGCGACTCAACGGCCAGTGGGGAGTGGTGGACGTGGACGATTGCCTGAACGGCGCCCGTTACCTGGCGGGTCTCGGCGAGGCGGACGGCGGCCGTTTGGCTATTCGCGGCGGCAGCGCGGGCGGTTACACGACTCTCTGCGCCCTCACCTTTCGCGACAGCTTCCGAACCGGAGCCAGTCATTACGGAATCAGCGATCTGGAGGCCATGGCCAAGGAGACTCACAAGTTTGAGTCACGGTACCTGGACCGGTTGGTGGGCCCGTACCCCGAGCGGCGCGATCTCTACGTCGAACGCTCGCCCATCCACTTCACCGACCGGCTCTCGCGACCGGTCATTCTCTTCCAGGGGCTCGAAGACAAGGTGGTCCCTCCCGATCAGGCCGAAGTCATCGTGGAGGCGCTGCGCCGGCGAGGTGTGCCGGTGGCGTATCTTCCATTCGAAGGGGAACAACACGGCTTCCGCCGCGCCGAGAACATCAGGCGGGCTCTCGAGGCCGAGCTCTACTTTTATGCGCGCATCCTCGGTTTCGAGCTGGCCGACCCGGTGGAACCGGTTTCGATCGACAACCTGTAATTAGGGTGTCCCATGCACGGCGTCCGAGCCGCCGTTGCCGGTGGGCAGGGCTACTGCTAGCATTGCGGCCCCCGGGAGCTTCCGCCTGCCTCCAGCGCGATGGGGGAACGAACACCACCAGTCGAGGTACGGATCCATGGTCAAGACATTGCGCAGCAAGAAGCCGAAGGCAAAGTCGAAGGCAAAGACCACCGAGAAGGATTCTCGGAAGGCGAGCACCAAGCTCAAGAAGGGCGCGAGAGCGGGAAAGCCGCGTTCCACGCGCGTCGTGCTCCTCGTCGGCACTCGCAAGGGCGCCTTCATCTATCGTGGCGACAAGAGCCGCAAGCAGTGGAAGGTGGACGGGCCCCATTTCCTGGGCTCGATCGTGCACCATCTCGTTCTCGACCCGCGCGACCAGCAAACGTTGCTCCTTGCCGCTCGCACCGGACACCTGGGACCGACCGTGTTTCGTTCCACCGACTGGGGCAAGACCTGGAAGGAGGCCCAGCAACCGCCCGCCTTCCGCAAGGCGCCCGACGGCACGAATGGCCGAGTGGTGGATCATGTGTTCTGGCTCACCCCCGGGCATGCGAGCCAGCCCGGCGTCTGGTACGCGGGCACCTCACCGCAAGGACTCTTCCGCTCCGAGGACGGCGGCTCGACCTGGAGCGGCATGGACACTTTCAACGAGCACCCGATGCTGCCCAAGTGGATCGGTGACTCCGGCGGGACGCCCGACGGCCCCAAGCTGCACTCGATCCTGGTGGATCCGCGCAATCCCGAACACATTTACTTGGGAATGTCGGGCGGCGGAGTGTTCGAGAGCATGGATCGCGGGGCCTCGTGGAGGCCGCTCAATAAAGGGGTGGCGGCCGATTTCCTCCCCGATCCCAACCCGGAATATGGGCATGACCCGCACTGCGTACTCCTTCACCCGCTCCAGCCCGACCGCCTCTACCAGCAGAACCATTGCGGGATCTACCGGCTCGATCGCCCCGGTGACACCTGGGTTCGAATCGGGAACAACATGCCCAAGGAAGTGGGCGATATCGGGTTCCCGATCACGCTTCACCCGCGCGATCCCGAAACCGCCTGGGTGTTCCCGATGGACGGCACCGAGGTGTGGCCGCGCACGAGCCCGGGTGGAAAGCCGGCGGTCTATCGCACCCGCGACGGCGGCAAGAGCTGGAAGCGGCAGGATCGAGGGTTGCCTGCGGGGAAGGCCTGGTTCACGGTCAAACGCCAGGCTTTCGCCGCCGATGCTGGCGACCCCGTGGGCCTCTACTTCGGGACGACAAGCGGAGAGATCTGGACGAGCCCAGACGAAGGCAAGAGCTGGCGCCCGCTCGCGGCCTACATGCCCCACATCTACTCGGTCGAGACCGCGATGGTGGGCTGATGCGGATCTTCGTCCCCAATCCGCTCCATTCCTACACCCGCGGCCGCGCGGAGGTGGAAGGAGCCGGCGCTTCCCTGGGCGAGCTCCTCGCCGACCTCGATCGTCGCTATCCGGGGTTCCGATTCCGGATCATCGACGAACAGAATCAGATCCGACCGCACATCCGCTTCTTCGTCGGCGGTGAGATGGCACGTTCGATCGCCCATTTGATCAACCCAGGCGAGGACGTCCAGATCGTTTGCGCACTGAGCGGGGGCTAGGAAAGTTTGGGGGCTAGGAAACTTTAGAGTTGGCTACTGAATCAACCGCCGCCGCATGAGAAGAAGGCTCGAGATGAAGAACCCCAGCGAGACCACGAACATCCAGCCGAGGCTCACCAGGGCCGCCGCCCCATCCTCACCCAGGAGGAGGAAACGGCACAGCCGCACCGCGTGATAGAGCGGAGTGAAGAAGGCGAGCACTTGCAGGGCGTGGGGAAGGCGATCGAGCGGAAAGAAGATCTCCGAGAACAGGAAGAGGGGGGTCAGGAACAAAGTAAAGTAATAACTGTAGAGATCGATCTTCCGGTTGAGCGCAGTGAAGGTGAGGCCGATCCCTGCGAACAAAAATCCAATGAGGAGCGAGACGGGAATGGCGGCGAGCGCGATCGGCGAGTGCACAAGCCCGAAGATCGCCATCACCGCGAGAAACGCCGCCCCGTAGATGCCCGCCCGGGTGACCGCCCAGGCGATCTCCCCCACCGCGATATCACCGACTCCCAGCGGTGTGCACAGCATGGCATCGTAGGTACGGGCGAAGACGGTCTTGACGAAGACGTTGTAGGTAACCTCGAAGGTCGCCCCGTTCATGGCGCTCGCCGCGAGAAGCCCGGGCGCCATCCACGCCAGATAGCTGTCGGCCACCCCGGAGACATACGCTCCGAGACCCACTCCCATCGACAAGAGGTAGAACACGGGCTCGAAGAAATTGGGCAGGATGTTCACCTTGAACGTCCGGCGGTACACGGTGGCGTTGCGGAACCAGACCCGCCAGACCCCGCTCAAGGTGAAGTCGGGATTGAACGCGATGCGGGACGTTTTGCTCATGGCGTGAGCTGTCTCCCGGTCTTGCGCAGGAAGACATCCTCCAGGTTGGTCCGCCGCACGAGCTCGGAGCGGATGGTGTAGCCACCTTCGATGAGGGCCGCAAGGATTCGATCGCCGTCCTTCGTGTAATAGACGAGCCGGTCCGAGTACTCCTCCGGCGGTCCGAAGCGGGTCGCCAGCTCGGCGGCAATCCGCGCCCGCTCCTCCGCCCCCGCCCGCACCTCCACCGCCGCCGGAGGCACGGTCTCAGCGACCAGCGCCTCGGGCGCACCGGTGGCCACGATGCGACCCCGGTCCATGATCACCAGACGGTCACACAGCCGTTCGGCCTCCTCCATGTAATGGGTGGTGAGAAGGAGGGTGATCCCGCGCTCCCGAAGCTCGAGCAACCGTTGCCAGAGGTCATGGCGGAATTGCGGATCGAGGCCGGTGGTGGGCTCATCCAGGACCAGGATCTTGGGCTCGGCCAGCATGGCCCGGGCGACGGCCACCCGGCGCCGCATTCCGCCCGAAAGCTTGAGAATGTGGTTCCGGGCGCGGTCCTCGAGTCCGAAGAAAGCCAGCGCCTCGCGCGCGCGCTGGCGGGCAACCCGGCGGCCGAGCCCATGGTAGATGCCGAAGAGGACCAGGTTCTCCTCGACATCGAGCGCCTCGTCGAGAAGGTCTTCCTGCAGGACCACTCCGAGCTCGCGCTTGATCGCCCGCGGCGCCCGCTCGGGATCGAGGCCAAGAACCCGGAGCTCCCCGCTCGAGCGCGGCGATGCGCAATAGATCATGCGCATGGTCGAAGTCTTGCCCGCGCCGTTCGGCCCCAGAAACCCGAAGCATTCGCCGGCTTCGACCGTGAAGTCGATGCCATCGACCGCGACGAGAGAACCGAAGCGCTTGGTCAGCTGGCGGGCCTCGATGATTGCAGGCATGGTCGCTGGAAGGGAGCCTGCCCTACAGCCGAGCCCGAAAGCAACGGGGGCCTGTGGTGCAGGCCCCCTTCCGTGGGTTGGAACCGCCGCTTCAGCTCCCGCTCACACGGCAGATCCAGCTTCGCTCTCGGCTAATCCGAATACAGCGCCTTGAGCGTTCCCCAGGTTGTCACCTCGACCTGAATGGCGCGCTCCTCCCACATCTGGATCTCGTCGATGGCGTCAGGAGCCGCGCCGGCCTTCTCGAAGATGGTGGCCGCCTCCAGGTACACCCCGATCGCGGCCGCGTAGCCGTCGCGGACGCTGGTCAGCATGGCCTCGCGGCCC